>FSVW01001079.1_pt1 | contig 18905 bp, 15 predicted proteins | sample 1637551 | NCBI WGS metagenome assembly FSVW01 (sample SAMEA3914814, study PRJEB12502) | metagenome | biome: forest; material: soil | place: USA | collected 2011-09-16 | depth 0.1 m | reverse complement strand
GATCGACTGGCGCCGCCTCGACCTGCAGGACGCGCAATCACGCAACCAGCTCGACACCGCGGCCCTGAACCTGCGCGACAAGGTCAACGGCGCGCTGGCCGACGTGCAGGGCCTGTTGATCGACCAGCGCCGCATTGGCGACGAACGCACGGCGGCCGACACGCAGCTCGCGGTCAATGCCGATGCCGAACGCATGGCGCGGCTCAAGCTCGAAGTGGGTGCGATTGCGCGCGCCGATGAACTGCAGGCACGCGTGGCGACGCTGGATGCCGAACAGGCCGTGGTGCAGTCCCGGCTCGATGCCTTGCTCAACCGGCTGGCCCTGCTGCGCGCCCTCGCCGTCCCCTTGGCTACGCCTCTCTGAGCAGCTCCAGGCACTCGTCCAGCACCTCATGCAGGCGCTGGACGCGCTCGTTGCCCAGCGTGGCGTTGAGCGAGAGCTGGGCGCGCTTCCAGTCGGCCTGCATCTCGGCGCGCTTGGCGTGGCCTGCGGGCGTCACCTGCACGAGCCGGCTGCGCGCGTCCTCGCCCGGCAGCATCTCGATCCAGCCATCGGCCAGCAAGGGTTGCAGATTGCGCGTGAGGGTGGAGGCGTCCAGGTCCATGCGCCGCGCCAGCACGCCGGGCGCGATGGGCCCCAGCTTGTCCACATGCGAGAGCAGCGAGTATTGGGTGGTCTTGAACCCGGTGTCGGCGAAGTAGGTCTCGCAGCGCTGAGAGACCAGCCGCGTGAGCTGGCGCAGCTTGAAGTGGGTGCAGCCCTGCGGGCCCGCCTTTGCCGCCGTCCTCTTTGCCGTCGCTTTGGTGACATTACTCATCCGATAATTGTACCTACAATGGTTGCAGCTACAACCTTCTGGGAAAACTCATGGACGCAAGGAATCACGACGACGTGCTGCAGCAATGGCTGGCCGAGGAAGCCGCCGTGCGCGCGCGCCAGCAAGCCGTGGGCGTGGCCCGGCCCGAGCAGGTGCAGGGCCGCACCGGCCTGGAGATCCTGCAGGCGATGCTGCAGGGCGAGCTGCCGCCGCCGCCGATCAGCGAGACCATGGACTTCATGCTGGTCAGCGTGGCGCGCGGCGAGGCGGCGTTCCAGGGCGCGCCGAAGGTGCGCCATCTCAACCCCATGGGCGGCATCCACGGTGGCTGGTTCGCGACCCTGCTTGATTCGGCACTGGGTTGCGCCGTGATGAGCGCCCTGCCCGCCAGCCAGAGCTACACCACGCTGGAACTGAAGATCAACCTTGTGCGCGCCCTGAGCCCCAAGGTGCCTGTGGTACGCGCCGTGGCCAAGACCGTGCACGTGGGCAAGCAGGTGGCCACGGCCGAGGCGCAGTTGATCGGGCACGACGGCAAGTTGTACGCGCACTCGAGCACCACGTGCCTGGTGTTTGCCAGGCCGGCTTGAAACCTCGGGGTGCTCAGGTGGCAGCCGAGGCTTGCATCGGCGTGCTGCGGTAGACCCAGAAGCGTGGCAGGGCGAAGCCTGTGGCGATGATGCCCGCCAGGCAGATCGCGCCGCCGATCCAGATGGAGGCTGACACGCCCCAGGCATCGGCCATGAAGCCAGCACGCGTGTTGCCAATCAGCGGGCCGCTCAGGTAGCTGATCATTTCGATGCCGGCCAGTCGCCCGCGCAGCGGGTTCGGAATGGTCTGGTTCCAGATCGTGCCACGGAACACGCCGCTGACCATGTCGGCGGCACCCGCCACGGCCAGGCAGGCGAGCGCCGGGATCAGGCCGGGCGCGAAGCCCGGCGCCACGATGCCCAGTGCCCAGACTGCCGCCGCGATGACAACGGCCCGGCCGTGCCGCGTGACCTTGCCCGTCCATCCGCTGAACAGACCGATGAGCAGCGCCCAGACCGCCATCGCGGAGAGCAGCCAGCGGACCGCCTCCGTCCGCCCGTCCGCCGCGGCCATGGCCGGGAATAGCGCCACGGGGAAAGCGAAGGCCATCGCCACGATGTCGATGAGGTAGGTCCCCATCAGCTCCGGCCGTTTCCATGCGAACCGCAGGCCCTCGGCCAGGTCGGTCAGGTCGGTCAGAAGATGCGCGCTCCTTCGACGCGTCCACCCCGCCGAGGGGACGGCTTCGTTCGCGCGCCATTGTGCCTACCGGGCCAAGGCCGCCTTCGCAAGCGCGTGCCCAAGAAAGGTCCGTTGACACATTTCGATGATTGGCTAACAATCAAATCATGAGCCAGGTCTTCAAAGCCCTTTCCGATCCCACCCGCCGGCGCGTTTTGCAGCTTTTGCGCAAGGGGCCGATGAGTGCGGGCGAACTCAGCGAACAGTTCCATGTCTCCAAGCCGACGATGTCGGCCCACTTCGCGGTGCTGAGGGAGGCCGACCTGGTGCACACCGAGAAAGCTGGCAAGTCCGTCATCTATCACCTGAAGCTCTCGGTGCTCGAAGAAGCGCTGCTGGGCTTCGTCCATTCGTTTGGCCTGGGCGAAGAAAAAACACGGTCGCCCAAGAAGAAGGAGATTGCACGATGAACAAGGAAATCAGCGTCGGCCTCACCTGGGGCGGCGGCATTCTTGTGCTGGCGCTCGGCGCGGTCCTGGCGCGCAAGCTCGGTTATGTCGAGCCTGACACCGTGACCCGCCTGGTCATCGGCGCCAACGGTCTGATGGTCGTCGCGTTCGGCAACCGCATTCCCAAGACCTTCACCCCCAGCGCTCAGGTACGCCGCGTCCAGCGCGTTGCGGGCTGGTCCCAGGTGCTCAGCGGAATCATCTACACCGGCCTGTGGGCGTTTGCCCCCATGCCAGTGGCGGCCTGGGGCGGAACCGGCGCCGTACTCGCGGGCTTCGCGGTGACGATCGGCTATTGCCTGTCCTTGCGGGCCAAGACAAAAGCCGCCGCCTAGCCAGCGGCGCCCATTTAACGGAACTCTCAGCGCTGGACCATGCGCTGCAGCTGCTCGGGATAACGGCCACCCTGCACGGTGATCCCGGCCGCAGCGGTGGCGATCTCCTGCAGGTCGCCGCTGCTGAGTTCGACCTCGGTGGCGGCGATGTTCTCTTCGAGCCGATGCAGCTTGGTCGTGCCCGGGATGGGCACGATCCAGGGCTTTTGCGCAAGCAGCCAGGCCAGCGCAATCTGCGCGGGCGTGGCTTGCTTGCGGTTCGCGATGCTCGTGAGCAACTCGACCAGCGCCACATTGGCCTTGCGCGCCTCGGGTGTGAAGCGCGGCAGCGTGGCGCGGAAGTCCTTTGCTTCAAGCGGCGTGCTCTCGTCCATCTTGCCGGTCAGGTAGCCGCGGCCCAGCGGGCTGAAAGGCACGAGGGCGATGCCGAGTTCTTCCAGCAGCGGAATGACTTCGGCCTCCAGATCGCGGGTCCACAGCGAATATTCGCTCTGCAAGGCCAGCACGGGCTGCACGGCATGCGCGCGGCGGATGGTTTCGGCGTTCGATTCGGAGAGGCCGAAGTGGCGGACCTTGCCCTCGGCGATCAAATCCTTGACCGTGCCGGCCACGTCCTCGATCGGCACCTTCGGGTCGGGCCGGTGCTGGTAGAAGAGATCGATGGTGTCGATCCTCAGGCGCTTGAGCGAGGCCTCGGCCACGCGGCGGATGCGCTCGGGCCGGCTGTCCGTACCGGGCATGGATTCGGGCGTGAAGCCGAACTTGGTGGCGATGAAGACCTGGTCGCGCACCGGCGCCAGCGCCTCGCCCACCAGCTCTTCATTGACGTAGGGGCCATAGACCTCGGCGGTGTCAAAAAACGTGATGCCGCGGTCCACCGCAGCGCGCAGCAGCTTGAGCATCTCGCCGCGATCAGGCAGCGGGAAATAGCCATGGCTCATGCCCATGCAACCGAGGCCGAGGGCCGAGACTTCGACGCCGCTGGCGCCCAACAAACGCTTCTTCATTCGCTGCTCCTGTGATGCTGCGACGCAGCCTACACGGGAGCAGGAAACCCGCGCCTAACGCAGGGCTTGTGCGGCAGCCGCCAGCCTGGTGATGCGCGCCCAGTCGCCCGCATCCACCGCGTCCTGCGGCGTCAGCCACGAGCCGCCACACACCTTGACGTTGGGCAGCGCGAGGAACTGCGGCGCCGTCTCCACGCTGATGCCGCCGGTGGGGCAGAAGACGACATCGGGGAAGGGCCCGCCGAGCGCCTTCAGCAGATTGATGCCGCCCACGGCGACGGCCGGGAAGAGCTTGAGGAAGTTGTAGCCGGCCGCATTGGCCTGCATCACCTCGCTGGCCGTGGACACGCCGGGCAGCAACGGCAGGCCGTGCGCGTGGCAGGCGATGCCGATGGCATCGGTGTAGCCGGGGCTGACGCCGAACTGGCAGCCGGCGTCGCGCGCGGCCTTCACGTCGGCCTCGTTGCGCAGCGTGCCGGCACCGACGATGGCTTCGGGCACCGCATGGGCCATCGCTTCGATCGCCTTCAGCGCCACGGGCGTGCGCAGCGTCACCTCCAGCACCTTGACGCCGCCAGCAACCAGGGCTTCGGCCATCGGGATCGCGTCTTCGAGGCGATGGATCACGATGACGGGAATGACGGGGCCGTGCTCGGCCAGGCTCAGGGTTTTGTACATGGAGCTTGCTTTCGATTCAGAGCCAGGTGACGGCGCCTTCTTCGGCGGATTTTGCATTGCGGCGCATGCCGGCGAACAGGCCGCGGCCGAGGCCGGTGGCATTGTCGGCTGCGTGCTCGGGCGTGATGCGGGCCTGTTCGCGCGTGGCCCAGTCGGCTTCGGGCACCAGCGCCTCAAGCACGCCGTTGACGCCGCACAGGCGCACGAGATCGCCATCGCGCAGCTTGCCCAGCGGGCCGCCGTTGAGCGCCTCGGGGCTCACGTGGATGGCCGCCGGCACCTTGCCCGAGGCGCCGCTCATGCGGCCATCGGTGACCAGTGCAACGCGAAAGCCCTTGCCTTGCAGCACGGCCAGCGGCGGCGTGAGCTTGTGCAGCTCGGGCATGCCATTGGCGTGGGGGCCCTGGAAGCGCACGACGACGATCATGTCGCGCTCCATCTCGCCGGCCTTGAATGCGGCGAGCATGTCTTCCTGCGAATCAAAAACGCGCGCCGGCGCCTCGATGGTGTGGCGGTCTTCGGGCACGGCCGAAGTCTTGATGACGGCGCGGCCGAGGTTGCCTTGCAGCAGCTTCAGGCCGCCGGTTTCGCTGAAGGGATTGGCGGCGGTGCGGACGACGGAAGAATCGCCGCTGTCGGCGGGCATGTCCTGCCAGCCCACGCGCTCTTCCCCATCCTTGCCCTGCTTGATCGGCAGGCGCGTGTAGGGCCGCAGCGAGGGGCCGGCCACGCTCAGCACCTCTTCGTGCATGAGGCCGGCGTCGAGCAGCTCGCGGATCACGAAGCCGGGGCCGCCGGCCGCCTGGAACTGGTTCACATCCGCTGAGCCATTCGGGTAGACGCGGGCCAGCAAGGGCACGACGGCGGAGAGATCGGAGAAGTCGCTCCAGTTGATTTCGATGCCGGCCGAAGCGGCCACGGCCACCCAGTGGATCAGGTGGTTGGTGGAGCCGCCCGTGGCCAGCAGCGCGACCATGGCGTTGACGATGGCGCGCTCGTCCACGAGGCGGCCGATCGGCGTGTAGCGACCTGACTGCGGCGTGATGGCCAGCGCGGCGCGCACGGCTTCATCGGTCAACTTCTCGCGCAGCGAATCATGCGGATGCACGAAGGCCGCGCCGGGCACATGCAGGCCCATGGCTTCGAGCAGCATCTGGTTGCTGTTGGCCGTGCCGTAGAAGGTGCAGGTGCCGGCGCCGTGATAGGCGGCCTGCTCGGCCTTGAGCAGCTCGTCCCGGCCGACCAGGCCTTGCGCGTACTGCTCGCGCACCTTGGCCTTTTCGTTGTTGGGCAGGCCCGAGCCCATCGGGCCGGCGGGCACGAAGACGCAGGGCAGGTGGCCGAACTGCAGCGCGCCGATCAGCAGGCCCGGCACGATCTTGTCGCAGATGCCGAGCAAGAGCGCCGCATCGAACACATCGTGCGAGAGCGCGACGGCCGTGCCCATGGCGATGGTGTCGCGCGAGAACAGGCTAAGCTCCATGCCCGGCAGACCTTGGGTCACGCCATCGCACATGGCCGGTACGCCGCCTGCCACCTGCGCCGTGGCACCGAGCGCGTGCGCCGTGGCGCGGATCTGCTCGGGGTAGCCCTCGTAGGGCTGGTGGGCCGAGAGCATGTCGTTGTAGGCCGTGACGATGGCCAGGTTCGGCGCCTTCTCGGCCACGATGCGCAGCTTGTCATTGGCGGGCATGGCGGCGGTGGCGTGGGCCACATTGGCGCAGCCAAAACGCTCGATGCCGCGCTTGCGCCCGGCCAGCTTGTCCACGCCGGCCAGGTACTGCGCGCGCGGACCCGCGCTGCGCTTTCGGATGCGCTCGGTGACGGCCAGCAATGTCTCGTTCATGTGTGTAACCCCTTGGGGTGATTTCATGTAACCATATTACAAGATAGGAGGACGGCGCGGGTTACATCGAGGGTACGGCGGCTATCATTTCGGCATGCCCTCCTCCACTCACGGCCCGCGCGATGCAGCCCAGTTGCTGAAGAGTACGCTGGCCCAGTGGCAGGCGATGTCGGACAGCCAGGATTTCCATCTCTTCGCATACGGCTCTCTGATCTGGCGGCCCGATTTCGAGTATGTGGAATCCCATCTGGCACGGGTGCAGGGCTTCCACCGGGCGCTGCGCATGCGCTCGCGCACCAACCGCGGCTGCGTGGATGAACCCGGCCTGGTGCTGGCCCTGCTCTCGGGCGGCTGCTGCCGCGGCGTCGTCTATCGGGTGCCCGCGGCGCAGGGCGAGGCCGTGCTGCGCGGCATGTGGGACCGCGAGATGCCAAACGGTGTGTATGACCCGAAGTGGCTCCGCTGCGAGACGGCGTTAGGCCCCGTGCGCGCGCTGGCCTTCACGCTTTCGCGCCGCAGCCCGAGCTGGACAGGCGAAATCAGCGATGCCGAGTTGGTGCACATCTTTCGCCATGCACGCGGGCGCTACGGGACGACGCTGGACTATCTGCTGCGCACGGTGCAAGGTTTGCGCGAGCATGGCATCCATGACGCTGAACTTGAGCGTCAGGCACACCTGGCAACGCGTCACGGCTTGTGTCAGCCCTTGCCGACTTCCATCAAGGCCCGTTGCTGAGCCCGCACGCGGGCCAGGTCGGCGCGGTTGTCGATGTCGATCAGCACGCCGGGGTCGTCCACATCCACGGCCGTGTGCGGGTAGCGCGCCACCAGGCGGCGCGCGCCTTCGTCGCCTTGCAGCTCGACCAGTTCGGAATACAGCTCGGTGCTGAAGCCCACCGGATGGCCGCGGCGGCCCAGGTATTGGGCATAGGCCACGGGGTAATGCTCCAGCGCGGCAGCCACCGCAAGAATGCTTTCGGGCCGCAGCAGGGGCATGTCGCCCGGCACGATCAGCCAGCCGTTGGCATCACCGCTGGCGCTGACGCCGGCCGCGATCGAATAGCCCATGCCGTAAGCCTTGGCGGGCGCATTGCCGCTGGTATCCGGGACGATCACCGTGTCACAGGCCGCCACATGGTTTTGCACCAGCGGCGCCAAGGACTCGGTGCTCACCACGACCACCCGCAACTGGGTTTCTATGGCGTGTCGCAGCGTGCTGGCAATCAGGGTTTCGGCACCGAGCCCGAGCGACTGCTCCAGCTTGTGCCCCGGGCCCTCAAATCGAGCCCCCCTCCCCGCGGCCAGCACGACGACCACCGGCCGCCGTTTCATCATCCGCCTAGCCGTCCTTCATTTGAATCCACGCCACCGCATGCAAGACCACCATTGCCCGCAGCGCGTGTGGACCAAGCATGCAGCGGGCCTAACGTCCAAAACAATGGGAACTTCACCTAGGGGTTGCCTGCGGTCCAGCCTGCCCGGCATCCGTGAAAGCCCTGTGAAAGGCATACTTCAGCGCATGAGCGAACTGTCCGATCTGCGCAAGAGCTACGAGCAAGGCGAGCTCGATGAATCCCTGTCCTCCAATGAGCCACTGGCCCAGTTCCAGCAGTGGCTGGACCATGCGCTGTCCGCCAAGATCCCCGAACCCAACGCCATGACTTTGGCCACGGTCGGGGCTGATGGCCGGCCTTCGACACGCGTGGTCCTCATCAAGGGTGTGGATGCGCGCGGCCTGGTCTGGTTCACCAACTACGACAGCCGCAAGGGCCAGGAGCTGGCCATGCACCCCTTCGCGGCCTTGCAATTCCATTGGGTGGAACTGGAGCGCGTGGTGCGCGTGGAAGGCCGCGTGGAGCGCGTCAGCGAGGCCGAGTCGGATGCGTACTACCAATCGCGCCCACTCGACTCGCGTCTGGGCGCCTGGGCCTCGCCGCAGAGCCAGGTGATCAGCTCGCGTGCGGTGCTGATGGCCCATGCGGCCAAGGCTGCGCTTGAGCACGGCCTCAAGCCCGCGCGGCCGGCGCATTGGGGCGGCTTCCGCCTGGTCCCGGACCGCTGGGAGTTCTGGCAGGGCCGCAAGTCGCGCCTGCATGATCGGCTGCGCTACCGTCTCGAAGACGGCGCGTGGATCAAGGAGCGTTTGGCTCCTTGATCGCTCCTTGATCGCTCCTTGATGGCGCCTCAGTCGGCGCCGAGCGAGAGTTCGGCGCGCGGCTGCCAGTCGGCTGGCAAATCAACGCCGCCCTCATGCGGCGCGGCCAGGAAGATGCGGGCGTTGGGCACGCCTTGCGCGATCAGCGCGTCGCGCAGCGCCACGCTGCGTTGCAGGGCCAGGTCGTGGATGCGCTGGGCGTCGACTGGATAGCTCGGCAGCAGCAAGGCGAGCATGTCGGCGGCCGGGATGTCTTTCTCCATGCCGATGACGTTGCGCGGCTTGTTGGGCAGCTTGGCATTGCTGTAGACCAGCTTCAGCAAACGCGCGCGGTCGGCCTCGCTCAGTTCGGGCACCTGCTGCGCCTTGGCGTCCGCGGATGCGGTCTGCTTGCGGCGCAGCTCGCGCCGGGCCTCGTTGGCCATGGCGTCGTCGAGCGCGCGCTGCTGCAGGGCCACGCGCTCATGCGCGAGGTCGGCCCAGCCGGTGATGGTGAGCTTGAGCGCGGGCCGCTCGTTCAGCATCTTGGCGATCTTCTCGATATGGGCGGTGTCGGTGGGCGCGGGGCTGCCGGGCGCGAAGGCGACCTGGCTCAGGTCTTGCCCACCGCCACCCGAGAAGAGCGAGAACGGCGAGGTGACCGCCTTGCCGATCAGATTGATGATGGCCTTGAAGATCAGCCCGCCGAAGCTGAACTCGGGGTCATTGATGGAGCCGCTGACGGGCAGGTCGATGTCGATGACACCGTCCCGGTCCTTCAGCAGCGCCACGGCCAGGCGCACGGGCAGGTGCGTGGCATCGGGGCTCTCGACTGCATCGCCGAAGGTCAGCTGGTTGAGCGTCAGCCGGTTCTCGGCCTGCAGGGCGCCGCCCGGTTCGATCTTGTAGTGCACCCGGGTGGAGAGCTTGCCGCGCTCGATGGCATAACCTGCATATTTGCCGGAGTACGGCGAGAGCGGCGCCAGCTCGATGTCGGTGGCCGCAGCCGTCACGTCCATCACCGGCGGTGAGGCCCCCGGGTTGATCTGCCCACCGATATCGAGCACCCCCGTGCCCGCCACGCGGCCCTGCAGCTTGAGCGGTGCGGTGGCCGGCTTGTCGGAAGCGAAGGCGCCGAGGCTGCCGACGAGCTCGCTCAATTGAGCGCTGTAGTTGGGCCGGACGAAATGGTCGGTGAAATCGACCTTGCCCTTGTTCAGCTGGGTCGACTGCACGGCGATGCGCAGCGCTTGCGCAGGCGATGAGGCTGCAGCGGGCGCCGGTGCGGCTGGGGCGGAGGCCGCAAGCTGCGGACCCAGCGTCTGCAGATTGAGCTTGCCCCGTTCGTTGATGAGCAGGCTGGCGTAGAAGTCTTCGAGTCTGGCCTGCGCGATGTTCACGCTCGGTGCGGTGCCCGGCTGCAGGCTGAGTTGAAGCCCATCGAGATTGAGCGCCTGCCAGGTCAGCAGGTTGTCGCCGGTGACGGGCTTGCCGTCCACCAGGCTTTGCTGCGCGACGCGCAGATCGGCCAGCAGCAGGTCGCCCTGCGCCTTGGCGAACCAGCCCGCCGCCTGCTGTTGCACGTCGAAGCTGCCGCGCCAGCCGAGCTCGGCGCGGCGCAGGCGCACGCCCCAGGCTGGGTCGAGCAGTTCATTGCCTAACTGCAAGGGCAAGCTGACCACACGCAACTTGCCCGAGGCACCCAGCGGCGCCAGCCCGATCTGGCCTGCCCACTGCACGCTGCCGCGCGCGCTGGCTCTGGCTTGGGGCGAGCCGACGGCAAAACTCAGGCTGGTCGCCATGGGTTTGGCGGCGGGCCAGTTCACGTTCTGCATCTGCAGCTTCAAGGTGTCGACATCGATGGCGAGGCCGTCTTCATCGCCGAGGCTCAGGTCGCGCACGTGCACGGCGCCACCGTCGATCGCGAGCGCCGCGACGTCGATGGCCCAGGGCTTGGAGGCGGGAGCGGGCGCAGTGGCCGGTGGGCTTTCGGACATCAGCACGGCATGCCGCCAGCGCCCGTCTTTGCTGCGCGCCAGCTCCAGCACGGGCTTGTTCAGGCCCAGGTTCCCCAGATGCACCTGCTGCGCCCCGAGGTCGACGGCGGCCGTGTCGAGCGTCAGCGCAGCCAGGCTGGCCAAGGCCTCGCCTTGCGCGGTGGCAAGCGCCAGATCCTGGACCCGCAGATCCTTCAGTGCCAGCTGGACACGCGCAGCCGGCTCGGCTGCCGCGGGCTGCGCCAGCGTCAGCTCGGTCCGGCCTTGCACCATGCCCTTCAAACGCAAGGGCGCCGAGGCGGGCAGGTAGGGCGAGAAGCCGGCCAGCGGCAGGTCTTGCCAGGCCAGGGCCAGTTGCAGTTGCTCGGGCGCGAGGCTGCCTTCGCCCTTGAACTCGGCGCCTTGCAGCTTGAGCTCGTAATGCAGCGGCGTCGCGCCCTTGAGCGGCCACTGCAGCGCACCGAGATTGAAGTCCAGCGCGTCAACTTGCAGCTCGGCCTTGGGATGGGTGGAGGCATCGCGCCAGTGCAGCGAAGCACCGCGCAGTTCGAAGCTCTCCAACCCGGCCGTCCAGGCCGGCCCAGCGTCCGACTTCGCTTCCGGCGCGGCTGCAGGCTTGGCCTCAGACGCGCCGGGCAGCAGCACGCGGCCTGCCGCATCGCGGCCCAGCGCCAACTCCAGCCCGTCCCAGCGGATCGCGCCCAGCTGCAGCTGACGGTGCAGGGGCCGGATGTCCTTCAGGCCGATCTGCAAGTTCTTCCAGGCCGCGAAGGGCTCGCCGGCGGGCGTCTGCAAGGCGACATCGCTCAGCCCCACCTGGCCGGAGAGTTGCACCTGCGCCTTGGCAAAGCGCAGCTTGAGCTGCGCTTCAACCGCGCCCTTTGCCAATTGCAGCGGCAGGTTCTTGGGCACGTAGGCCAGGTAGGGTGCGAGGTCCAGCCGAGCCAGCTTCAGCTCCAGGCTGGCTTCGGGCGGCTCGGCAAAAGGCAGCGCCTCGCCGGTGCCGCCAAAAGCCACGCCGTTGAACTTGCCGGAGAGGTGGGGCAACACCTCGACCTTCTCGTCGGTATCCAGCGTGGAGATGAACGGCAGCTCGAAACTCAAGTCGGAGACAAGGTGCTGGTGCTGGACCGGCTGATCATCAAAGCGGATCTCGCCACCGCTGAGCCGGATGTTGTAGAGCGCGAAGTCGGGCTGGTTCGTCGGCTTGCCGGTCTTGGGCGCGGGCTTGGCAAAGCGCGCGATCAGGTCGTCGATGTCGTAGTGGCCGTCGCCCGTGCGGGCGAGGTGGATCACCGGCTTGTCGATGCTGAGCGTGCTGAGCACGGGACTCAGGTGCCAGATCGAGCGCAGGGAAAGCGCGGCATCGATGCGACCCACCTTCAGCAAGGCTTGCTGCTCACCGGGCGCGCCGGCGATCGTCAGGCCTTCGACGATCAGGCCCAGCCGCCACGGCTGGAAATGCACGGCTTGAATGCGGACCTCCCGGCCCAGCGCATCGCTGCCGAGCCTGGCGCCGCTGCCTTGCACCCAGCCAGGCAGGAGGGCCCAGGCAGCGCCCAGGATCAGGAGCATGAGCGCCAGCAGCGTCAGTGCCGTGCGGAGAACGAGGGTGCGCAAACGGGTTCGGTCCATGGTGCGGGCATTATCCTTGCGGGCATGCCCTCACTAACGCCTGAGCAGCGCGGGCTGCTGACCCTGCTGCTGTTACCACCTGTTCCTTTGCTGCTGCTCCTCGCTCTGGGTGCAGGTCTGCTGCGCAAGCACCGCAGGACCGGCCGGACCCTGCTGGTGCTGGGATTCCTGGCGCTGTGGTTGTCCTATACCGAAGGTGCCGCGCAATGGCTGGGCCTTCGGGTTCTCCATCGGCCGGCCGCGCTGGAACCTCAACAGATTGCCGAGCTGCGCGCCGAGCAGGCAAGCCGGCACGACGTGGCCGTGCTCGTCCTGGGTGCCGGCGCCCTGCCCTGGGTGCCGGAATACGGACGCGCCGAACTCAAGCCGTTGAGCCTGGAGCGGCTGCGCTACGGCGTGTGGCTCTCGCGCCAGCTGGACGCACCTCTCGGGTTCACGGGCGGGGTGGGCTTTCGGCAGGTCGCGTCGGAAGCGGAGCTGGCGCAGCGCACCGTCGTCGAGGACTACGGTTCAACGCTGCGCTGGGTCGAATCCCGCTCGCAGGACACGCGACAGAACGCGGCCTACAGCGTGCCCATGCTCGAAGCCGATGGCATGCGCAAGATCGTGCTCGTCACGCACGCCTCGCACATGCCGCGCGCCTTGCGCGACTTCGAGCGCGTCGCGCAGGGCCGCATGGACTTGGCCGTCGCACCGATATCGGTGCGCAATGACGCGATGTCCGAGTTCGCCGACTGGGTGCCGAGCGCCAGCGGGTACGAGCGCTTTCGCTATGTCTGCTATGAGCTGCTCGGGCTGCTGGCGGGGCATTGACTTCAGTCTCCGACGATGGCGAGCTCCGAGGTCAACACGAGACGACCATTGGGCAGCACGGCAACGCCGAAGGGCTGATTGACCGCCCCGCCCACGCCGGGCCACAGGGCCTGGATACCCGGCTGGCCGATGACCGGATAAGCCCAGCCGCTGGGCATCAACTTCTGGATCAAGCTATTGCCGGTGTCCGCGATGTACAGATTGCCGTCTGCGTCGATGGCGATCGAGTTCGGGTACTTGAAGCGAGTCGTGGCCCCGGTGGAGACACCCGACACCGAGTAGTAGCCGGCGATCGTTGAGACGTTCGCGTCCTGCGTGATCTTGCGAACTGTCGTGCCGGCTCCATCAAGCACGTAGAGATTGCCTTGGCGATCAATCGCCACACCCGTTGGCCAGTACAGGCGCGCGGCAGTTCCCCGCCCGTCAGCAGCACCCGGCGAACCGGCCACACCTGCGAACGTGGTGACATTGCCAGCAACGTCGATCTTGCGGATCGTGTGGGTGTCTGCAACGAAGATATTGCCGAAAGCGTCGATCGCGATGCCCCGAATCATGTCAAAGGTGGCCTGTGTCGCCGCGCCGTCCGCGCTGCCTGCCACTTGGTATTGGCCAGCGACAACCGTGATGTTTCCTGACGGCGCCATCTTGAGGACCTGATGGCAATTCGGCGAAGCCAGGTAGAGATTGCCAGTCGGGTCAAGCGCCAGGGCGGAATTCGGAATACATATGGCCAGGTTGCTTGGCACAACCACGGTCGTCACGTTGCCCTGGGTATCGACCTTGCGCAGAGCGAACAGCGAAACGACATACAGATTGCCGGCTGCATCGGCTACCACCGAACTCGGCTGCGAGAAAGAAGCCTGGCCCGCAGCCCCGTCCCGGTTGAGCCCGTTCAGGCCCATGACGCCGGCCAGCGTACTCACGGTGGCACCCAAGCTCAGGGTACGCACCGTTCCTCCCGCTTCCGTGAAGGCAAAGCCTGTGCCGTCAGGCAAAAGCGTCATGCTCGAAGCGCCGTTCACGACAGCGCTGCCGCCCGTTCCGTCGACATCAAGTCCATATTGGATACCGGCAAAAATCGAAACCATGCCGTCGGTGCCGAGCTTGCGGAAGTCCGCCGACTCGCCCACATAAAGATTCCCTGCCCTGTCGAAGGCCAGGGCACGCACGCCGCTGAACAAGGCCGTGGCAAACGGTCCATCGACCATGCCCGAGGTCTGCGGTGTCCCCGCCCATGTGCTGACCACGCCTGAGGGCGTGATCTGTCGGACGGCGTTGCTGTCGCCTACATAGATATTGTCCTGGCTGTCCAAGGCGAGGCCCTGAAGGTTGGTGAAGCTGGCCGCGCTGCCGGTGCCGTTGGCAAACCCCGTCTGGCCGGCCGTACCGGCCAATGTGGTGACCACGCCTGCCGGCGTCATCATGCGCACAGTCTCGTTTTGTGCACCATCCAAGACGATGAGGTTGCCCGCCGAATTGACAGCCAGACCGGTGATCCATGCAAACCGCGCCGCGCTGCCCGCGCCGTCGGCGCTGCCAATGTCGCCGGTCGTGGAGCCAGCGACAACCGTCACCATGCCGTCCGGCGTCATCTTTCGGATGGTGCCGGCATCACCCATATAGACATTCCCTGCGGCATCGCGAGCCAATGCCTGCATGAATCCAAGGTGAGCTGAAGAACCACGGCCGTCAACGATCCCGAAAACACCCGGCGCGCCCGCAATCGTGGTCACGGCGCCGCTCGGCGTCACCCTGCGCAGCACAGCATTGATGCCATCGGCAACAATCAAATTGCCATTTCCGTCCGGCACGATGCCGTTGGGCGAGTTGAAGCGCACCTTGGCGCCACTGCCATCCGCATAGCCCTGTCCGCCGACGGTCCCGGCAATGATGTGCACATTCGGATTCACGGTCAGCACGGCTGCCGCGCTGGCCACCGTACCGGCGACATTGCTCACGGCGACACGGACCTGCGTGTATGCATGGGCCAGCGTGGCACTGGGGATCGAGTAGGTACTTGCAGTGGCGCCAGCGATATCGACCCAGGTCTGCCCACCGTCCTGGCTCCGCTGCCATTGGTAGCTCAGCGGCACCGTGCCCACGGCCTTTTCGGTGAAGGTGATCGAGTCGCCGGTATTGGCCGTGTAGCTTTGCGGCGAGGTCGTCACGGAAGGCGCCAGCGGTGTCACCGTCAAGGCGACCGCATCGCTCGATGTCGTGCCGTAGGCATTGCTCACCGTCACGGAGATCTGCTGGCCCGACTTGGCATAGACGGCCGGGAGGCTGTAGCTGGCCGAAGCGGCTCCGGCCACGACGCTGCCATTGACCTTCCACTGGTAGCTGAGCGGCGCCGTACCTTTGGCGACGACACCGAAAGTGGCCGTGCTGCCATCGACCACGGTCTGCGCGACGGGTGCGGTCGAGATCTGCGCCGCGACCGGCGTGACGATGAGCTGCGCCGTCTGGCTCGTGACATTGCCGGCCACATTGCTGATCTGCACGGAGAAGATCGCGCCGCTGTCGCTCAGGGCGACGCCAGGCAAGGTCAGCGAGCTGCCATTCGCACCGGTGATCGCCGAGCCATTGCGCAGCCATTGGTAAGCCAGCGGCTGCGAGCCCAGCGCATGCACGCCGAAGCCGGCATCGGAGCCGTCAGGAAAACTGGCGCTGGCCGGCTGTGAGTCGATGCTGGGCGCCACCGGCGTGATATTGATGCTCGCCACCTGGCTCGTCACGCTGCCGCCGGCGCTGCTGACCACCACGCTGTACTGGTAGGCCGTCGCGCTGTAGAGCAAGGGGGGCGTGGTGTAGCTGGCGGCCGTGGCGCCCTGGATCGGCGCTCCGTTCAACTGCCATTGGTAGCTGAGCCCGCTGCTGGCGCCCGTGCTCACGCTCAGGGTCGCCGTCTGGCCGTCGATGACGGTGCTTCCCACCGGCTGGGCCGTGATCGTCGGCGCAGGCGGCAGTGTGCTGCCTCCTCCTCCGCCACCGCCACCACCACAGGCCACGAGAGCCATCGTCAAGCAGACGCCAACCCAGACATGCACAAGCCGCATCCATCCACCCCTGCCCATTTTTATCTCCGACAGCTTTTTGAAGGGCGCGAAAATAGCATGCTGGGCACGCCGTTTCCGGCGCGGAATACCCGCAGGCTGCAGGTGAATATGAACGATCGGACACCCAATGAGAAACCCCCTCCGGCCGCAAAGCCGGAAGGGGTGAGGTGGCCACGCCACCATGGGGCTCTAAGGCATCTTGCCGAAGGGCTCCTGGCGCGCAAAGATTGCGCCAGAGGGATTGCCTGAAGCAGGCCTCACTAATCTAGATGATGGCCGCCACGCATTCAAGAGCGGGCAAACAGCGATTGGAAAAGATCATCGGCGCGGCGGGTGACGTCGCCCGGCATGCTGATGGCGCGGCCCCACTCACGGCTGGTCTCGCCAGGCCACTTGTTGGTGGCATCCATGCCCATCTTGCCGCCCAGGCCGCTGACCGGTGAGGCGAAGTCGAGATAGTCGATTGGCGTGCCCTCCACCAGCGTCGTGTCGCGCACCGGGTCCATGCGGGTGGTGATGGCCCAGACCACTTCCTTCCAGTCGCGGATGTTCACGTCCTCGTCCACCACCACGATGAACTTGGTGTACATGAACTGGCGCAGGAAGCTCCACAGGCCGAACATCAGCCGCTTGGCGTGGCCTGGATAGGCCTTGCGCATAGAGATCACGGCCATGCGATAGCTGCAGCCTTCAGGCGGCAGATAGAAATCCACGATCTCGCTGAACTGCTTCTGCAGGATGGGCACGAAGACTTCGTTCAACGCCACGCCCAGGATGGCCGGCTCGTCGGGTGGCTTGCCGGTGTAGGTCGAGTGGTAGATCGGGTTCTGGCGCTGCGTCAGGCGGCTGACCTCGAAAACCGGGAACCAATCCTGCTCGTTGTAATAGCCGGTATGGTCGCCGAACGGACCTTCGAGGGCGTGCAGATAGCCACCTTTTTCCTTGAGCGGGATGCCGTCTTCGCTGACGCCGGTGAAGCCCGGTGCGGCCACAGGAATATGGCCTTCGAGCACGATCTCGGCACTGGCAGGCGCCTGCAGCATGCAACCCGGCTCCCCGACGCCCGTTTCCACGAGTTCGGTCCGCGAGCCGCGCAGCAGGCCGGCGAATTGGTATTCAGAGAGACTGTCGGGCACGGGCGTCACGGCGCCCAGGATCGTGGCCGGGTCCGCGCCCAAGGCGACGGCGATCGGGAATGGCTTGCCAGGGTTGGTCTGCGCGAAGTCTCGAAAGTCCAGCGCGCCGCCACGATGGGCCAGCCAGCGCATGATCAGCCGATTGCGGCCGATCAGCTGCTGCCGGTAGATGCCCAGGTTCTGGCGCAGGCGCGGCTTGGCCACGGCTTGCGGCCCGCGGGTGATGACCAGGCCCCAGGTGATCAGCGGACCCACATCCTCGGGCCAGCAAGTCTGGATGGGCAGCCTCTTGAGGTCGACCTCCGAGCCCTCGAAGACTTCGGCCTGGCAAGGCGCCTTGCGCACGACGCTGGGCTTCATGTCCCACAGGGCCTTGGCCATTTCCACGAGGCGGCCCACATCCTTGAGTCCGCGCGGCGGCTCGGGCTCCTTCAGGTTCGCCAGCACCTGGCCGACCTGGCGCAGCTCGGCCAGGCTCTCGGCACCCATGCCGAGCGCCACGCGGCGGGTCGTGCCGAAAAGATTGGTCAAGAGCGGCATGCGACTGCCGACTGGGTTTTCAAACAGCAGGGCCGGGCCTTCGGCGCGCAAGACCCGGTCGCTCAGGGCCGTCACCTCCAGATGAGGGGACACGACTTGCGAGATGCGCCGAAGCTCGCCCAGGCCCTCCAAACCGTGCAAAAAGTCGCGGAGATCGCGGTACTTCATAACTTATGAATATTTGAAGTCGATTTCATATACTTGACTGGTTATTTTTGGACCCTAGAATCCGCCCAGCCCTGATCTCAAGGGTTAACCCGTGCTTCGGCCTTTTTCCACGTTTTTGGATGGTCGGAGCGCCACGCTGCCGATGGACGCCGGTCTGCAGGCCATGCACACTCAAGTGTGATGTTCTGCTCAGTTTTTGGAGCCGGCCCATTATCACTGCCGATGCCTCGGCCCCGCGCTTTGCGCGCAGGGCCATGGCTCGTGGCAGAGAAGAAAGGAGTCGCATGACAGCGCGTCGTGATTTTTCATCCCTGGCCCGCAGTGCCAACGCAGCCGCGTCCTTGTTCGTCAAGGACATTGGCCAAGGCCTCCTGGTCGTGAGCCACAACACCCTGGCCCTGGTCGGGCTGGCCGTGGTGTCGGTTCTTCTGATGTTCAGCAGCCAGGCCGATCTGCGCCACAGGCTGGAGTCGCAGGCCCTGAGCTGGCTGTCGGCCCGCCAGGAAGCGCGCGTCGAAGCGCATGGTGACACCCAGGCGGTCCCTGACCCGGACGCCGTGGCACGCGCCACCGTGGCCGATCCTCGCGACCTGAATCGCCAGCAGGCGGCCGTGGCCCAATACCTGTCGCACCGCTACAAGGTGGCGGCCGAGCCCGTCGCCCGTCTGGTCCAGGAAGCCTGGGCGGCCGGCCCGCGTGCGCACGTGGAGCCGACGCTGATCCTGGCCGTGATGGCCGTGGAATCAGGCTTCAACCCGTTCGCCCAGAGTTCGGTCGGCGCACAAGGCCTCATGCAGGTCATGACCCGCGTGCATGACGACAAGTACGAGGCCTTCGGCGGCAATATGGCCGCCTTCGATCCGGTGACGAACCTGCGGGTCGGCGTGCAGGTGCTGAAGGAATGCATCCAGCGCAATGGCGGCGTCGAGGAAGGCCTGCGCTGCTACGTGGGCGCCACCAACCTCGGTGACGACGCCGGCTACGCCGCCCGCGTGCTGGCCGAGCATGAGCAGATGAAGCT
>FSVW01001649.1_pt1 | contig 18910 bp, 16 predicted proteins | sample 1637551 | NCBI WGS metagenome assembly FSVW01 (sample SAMEA3914814, study PRJEB12502) | metagenome | biome: forest; material: soil | place: USA | collected 2011-09-16 | depth 0.1 m | reverse complement strand
GCCACCTGCTTGATGAAACTGGCCTTCTTGGCGACGGCATCCACACAGGTCACGTCGATGTCCGGCTCGCAAATGGCGATCACCACACCGGGCAAGCCGCCCCCGCTGCCCACGTCCAGTACGCGCAGCTTCCTGCCGGCCGCGTGCCGGCGCAGGGCGGGGAGCAGGCTCAGGCTGTCCACCAGATGTTGGGTCAACATCGCCTGCGGATCGCGCACGGCGGTCAGGTTGTAGACCTTGTTCCATTTCTGAATCATGGCCAGATAGTCGAGCAACTGGTCCAGTTGCGAGTCGGCCAGCGCCAATCCGAGCTCGGTGGCAGCGCCGGCCAGCGCCGGCTTCATCTCATGCAGCATCCACAAATCCCCTGAAGCGGCCCTTCTTGAGATGCACCAGCAGCAGCGAAATCGCAGCCGGCGTCACGCCCGAGATGCGCGAGGCCTGGCCCAAGGTCTCGGGGCGATGCTTGTTCAGCTTCTGGCGGACCTCGAAAGACAGGGCCTGGACCTGGTCGTAGTTCAGCTCCTCGGGCAGTCGCAGGTGTTCGAAGTGCGCGGCGCGCGCCACATCTTCGACCTGCTTGCCGATATAGCCGGCGTACTTGGTGCCGATCTCCAGCTGCTCGATCACGGCATTTGCCAGATCGTCACCTAGTTCCTGCGCCAGTGTTTCACGTGAAACACCGGAGTCGGGTTTGGCAATCGCGGCCACTTCGGTCAAGGTGTCGTACTGAACCTCGGGGCGGCGCAACAGTTCGAGCAGGTTGTATTCGCGCTCCAGGGCCTTGCCGACCAGACGCTCGGCGTCCGCTGGGGGCAGGGTGTTCGGGTGCACCCACGTCGACTTCAGCTTGGCCGTTTCACGTGAAACAGCATCACGCTTGCGATTGAAGGCATCCCAGCGCACATCGTCGACCAGGCCCAGTTCGCGGCCGACTTCGGTCAGGCGCACGTCGGCGTTGTCCTCGCGCAGCTGCAGTCGGAACTCGGCGCGGCTGGTGAACATGCGGTAGGGCTCGGTCACGCCCTTGGTGATCAGGTCATCGACCAGCACGCCCAGGTAGGCCTGGTCGCGCGCCGGCATCCAGGGTGCATCGCCGCGAACCTGCAGCGCGGCATTGAGTCCGGCGAACAGACCCTGGGCCGCGGCCTCTTCGTATCCGGTCGTGCCATTGATCTGGCCAGCGAAGAACAGGCCATGGATATCGCGGGTCTCGAAGCTGGACTTCAGTGCGCGCGGGTCGAAGTAGTCGTACTCGATGGCATAGCCGGGCCGCAGGATGTGCGCGCTTTCCAGGCCCGGGATCGAGCGCACCGCGGCCAGTTGCACATCGAAGGGCAGGGAGGTTGAGATCCCGTTCGGATAGAACTCGTGCGTCGTCAACCCTTCGGGTTCCAGGAAGATCTGGTGGCTGTCCTTGTCAGCAAAGCGGTTGACCTTGTCCTCGATGCTCGGGCAGTAGCGCGGGCCCACGCCCTCGATCACGCCGGTGAACATGGGGCTGCGGTCGAAGCCGGAGCGGATGATCTCGTGCGTGCGCGCATTGGTATGCGTGATCCAGCAGGGCAGCTGTCTTGGGTGCGGAATACTGTGGCCCATGAAGCTGAACACCGGCACGGCGCGGTTCGCAGGCGTGCCGTTGGCCAGGGGCATGCCGTCGCCGGGCTGCTCCTCGCACAGGGAGAAATTGATGCTGCGGCCATCGATGCGCGGCGGCGTGCCGGTCTTGAGCCGGCCTTGCGGTAGCTTCAGTTCCTTGAGGCGCGCCGAGAGCGAGATGGCCGGCGGGTCTCCCGCGCGGCCGGCCGAGTAGTTTTCCAGGCCCACGTGGATGCGTCCGTCCAGAAAAGTACCGGCCGTCAGCACCACGGCGCGGGCGCGGAAGGCCAGACCCATCTGCGTGACGGCGCCCACCACACGCGAACCTTCCACCATCAGGTCGTCGACGGCCTGCTGGAACAGCCACAGATTCGGCTGGTTCTCCAGCATGCGGCGGATCGCGGCCTTGTAGAGCACGCGGTCAGCCTGCGCGCGGGTGGCGCGGACGGCCGGGCCCTTGGAGCCGTTGAGGATGCGGAACTGGATGCCGGCCTCGTCCGTGGCCAGCGCCATGGCGCCCCCCATGGCGTCCACTTCCTTGACCAGATGGCCCTTGCCGATGCCGCCGATCGAGGGGTTGCAACTCATCTGCCCCAGCGTCTCGATGTTGTGGGTCAGTAGCAGGGTGGTGGCGCCCATGCGCGCGCTGGCCAGTGCGGCCTCGGTGCCGGCATGGCCACCACCGACGACGATCACATCGAATTCCTTGGGAAAAAGCATCTCTGGGCCTAACGACTTGTTGGAGCGGGCAAACCCTGAATTTTAGCGGTGCCCTGTGGATAAGTCACTGGGACAATGCCGCGATGGAATGCCGAAACCACTGCGCCGCCTGCTGCATCGCCCCGTCGATCAGCTCGCCGATTCCGGGCATGCCGGAGGGCAAGCCGGCTGGTGTGCCCTGCGTCCAGCTTGATGAGCAGCTGCGCTGCAAGATCTTCGGCCGACCCGGGCGGCCTGCGGTTTGCGGTTCGCTGGTCCCCAGCGAGACCATGTGCGGGGATAGCCGTACGCAGGCCATGCGCTGGCTCGGCTGGATGGAAGAGCAAACCGCGCCGTGAATGAAGCCCGCGCGGACGGGTGCCCGTTCAGGCCTGGACGCTCCGCAGATCCTGCGCCACCCGGCCGCCGTGCAGGGCAACAACGCGCTGCGCCGCCGCAATGGTCTCCGGACGGTGAGCAATCACTATCTTCGTCAATGAGAGCTGGCGTAGCGACGCATTGACCTGACGCTCTTTGTCCACGTCCAGCGCGCTGGTGGCTTCATCCAGGAAAAGAAAGACCGGCCGCTTGTACAGCGCTCGGGCCAGCAGCACGCGCTGGCGCTGGCCGCCGGAAAGACTGGAGCCCATGTCGCCGATCAGGCTCTGGTAGCCCATGGGCATGCTGCGGATTTCATCGTCGACGCAGGCGTGGCGTGCGCATTCCTCCACCCAGGCCGGGTCGGCATGCGGATCGAAGAAGCTGATGTTGTCGGCGATCGAGCCGGTGAAGAGCTGGTCATCCTGCATCACCGTGCCGATGCGCGCGCGCCAGGCGGCCAGGCCCAGCTTGGCCAGCGTTTGCCCGCCAACGCGGATCTCGCCATGCTGCGGCGCATGGATGCCCAGCAGCAGCTTGAGCAGGGTGGTCTTGCCACAACCCGAGGGGCCGACGATGGCGACCGACTCGCCAGGCTCGATGCGCAAGGAGCAGTTGGCGATCACCTCCGGTTCGCCGTCCGCATAGCGGAAATGCAGGCCCTGCATTTCGAGCGCCTCTGCCGCCGCCGTCGACGTGGCTGGCACGTCTTCCAGCGGTTCGGGTGCGGTCAGCACGATGTCCGCCAAGCGCTCGCCCTGCAGGCGCAACATGCGCAGCTCCACCAGCTTGTCGATCAGGCCCGCCAGGCGGCTGCTGAACTGCTCCTTGTAGGCCAGGAAGGCGAACAGCATGCCGACCGAGAGCTGCCGGTCCAGGACCAGGGCCGCGCCCAGCCAGACGATGGCGACGCGTTCCAGGCCGAAGAGCAGCTTGTTGGCCACGCCCATCCACAGATCGAGCCGGCGCGTGGCGATGCCCGCGTTCATCTGCTCGACCACGCGGTTGGCAAAGCCCGAGGCGCGCTCGGCCTGGGCGTTGAAAAGCTTGATCGCCTGGGCGCCGCGCAGCGATTCGAGGAAATGCGTGTTCTGGCGCGCCTCGTGCACCAGCTGCTCTTGCGAGGCCTCGCGCAGCGGCCTGAAGAAGGCCCAGCGCAGCAGGCCGTAGCCGGCGACGGCGAGCAGGGCAATGGCCGACAGCTTCGGGCTGTACACCGCCATCATCGCCAGCGTCAGCACCACCATGCAGCCGTCGAGCAGGGCCTCGGCGAAGCGGGTGGAAAGCGTGCGCTGAATCTGCTGCACGCTGGAGAAGCGCGACAGCACATCGCCGATGTGGCGCTTCTCGAACCAAGCCAGCGGCAGCCGCAGCAGGTGCGCGAACACCTGCGTCAGCCACTGCACATTGAGCGAGCTGGAAAGATAGAGCACAGCCCAGGAACGCAGCGTGCCCACCATCACCTGCAGCAGCACCAGGAGGCCAAAACCCAGGCCCAGCGTGACCAGCAGGTCGCGGTCGGCGCTGACGATCACCCCGTCCACCGTCCATTGCAGCAGGAAGGGCGAGAGCAGGTTCAAGAGCTCCAGCCCGAGCGCCAGCATCAGGATCTGCGCCAGCGAGCGCTTGAGCCCGACCACATGGCCGAACAGGTCGCGCCAGCGCAGCGGCGGCTTGGGCGCGATGGGCGCGAAGGCGGCGCCGGGCCGCAGCTCCAGCGCAACGCCCGTGAAGTGGCGCGACAGCTCGGCCAGGCTCACGCGGCGCCGCCCGTGGGCCGGATCGTGCAGCACGGCCTCGTCGCCACGGACCTCGGCCAGCACCACGAAATGATTGAAATCCCAGTGCAGGATGGCCGGCAGCTGCAGCTGCGAGAGCTGCTCGGGCTCGGCGCGCAGGGCGCGGGCGGTGAGGCCCAAGGTGCCCGCCATGCGGACCAGGTCGGCCATGGTCGCACCCTTGAGCGAGACCGAGAAGCGCGCGCGCGCCTGCGGCAGGTCGAGGTTGGCGCCGAAATGGCTGGCCACCATGGCCAGGCAAGCCAGGCCGCATTCCGCGCCCTCGGTCTGCAGCAGCAGCGGCAGGCGCGAGCGGCTGCGCCAACCGAGGTTCAGGCGCTGGAGCAATTCAGACACGGTGGGCCAGGCTCAGCAAGGGTTCGAAGATCCACTCGATCAGGCGGCGCTTTTCGAGCAGCACGTCGGCGTCAAGCTGCATGCCGGCGGCGAGCGCCTGGGGCTGGCCGTAGGCCTCGACGGTCTGGCTGTTCAGCACGACCGTGATGCGATAGAGCGGCTCGCTGGCCAGGCTCTGGCTGACGCTGACGGGCAGGTTCAGCGTGGCCAGTTCAGCCGGCGACAGCGGCGTGCGCGAAACCTGCAGCACCTGCCCGCCTTGCTGGCCGAACTTCTCAAAAGGAAAGGCCTGGTAGCGCAGCATCACCGCCTGCTGCGGCCGCACAAAACCGACCGCGCTGGACGGCGCGTACAGATAGGCCTGCATCTGCGTGTTGGCCGGCAGCACGTTGGCAAGCGCCGTGTTGGCGGCCACGCTCTGGCCCGGGTCGGCCTGCAGGGTCGAAACGATGCCGTCGCTCGGCGCGCGCAGCACCAGGCGGCGGCGGCCCTCGGTTTCCAGGCTCTGCTGCTTGAGCGCGGCCAGGTCGCGGGCGATCTCGCCTTGCTGCACGTCGTTGCGCAAAGGCAGCTCGGCCAGCTGGGCCTGGACGGTTTCCAGGTCGCGCCGCAGGCCTTCGCGCTGGCGTGCCAGCAGCAGGCTCTGCGCCTGCAGGCCCAGCAGCTCCTCGCGCTTGGTCTGCAGCTGGGCCGCGGAGATGAACTGGTCCTTGGCGAGGTTCTCGAAGCGGGTCAGCGCCTCGCGTGCGAGGGCCAGGCGCTGGTTCTGCAGATCGGCCTCGGCCTGCGCCTGCACCAGTTCGCGCTGCAGGCCGGCACTGCGATCCTTGAGCGTGCGTCCCAGCGACTGCGTGAGCTGCTGCTGCTGCGAAGCCGTGCCTTGCAGGCTCCGCTCCCGCGCGGCCAGGTTCTGCGCAATGCCCTCGACGGCCTGGCTGGCGCTGTCCAGCGCGAGCACGAACAGCACATCGCCCGCATGCACGGCCTGGCCTTCGCTGACCCGCCGTTCCAGCACCGTGGCCGCCAGCGGCGCGCTCACGCGCAGCACGCCGCGGTCGGGCACCAGATAGCCGCTGACCCGTGCCTTGCGCGTGTACTGGCCGAAGTTCAGGAAGGCGATCACCGCCGCCACGGCGCACAAGGCAAAAAGGCTCATGAGCCGCATGGAGAGCGGCTGCATGAGCTGCAAGGACCCCAGCCAAGCCTGTCTTTGGCTTGCCAGGGCTTGGGGACGAAAAAGCATCCGGCTTCAAGCGTCGATCACGGCCGTCAAGGCCGCAATCGGGGCGCCGGGCTTACCAGCCGCCCTTGGGCGTGGGGAACGGGTCGGTCGTGACCGCGGCGGCCAGATCCTCGCCAACCGGGCTGTCAGCAGGGCCCCAACCGCCCTTGGGCGTGCCGCCAGATACATGTTCCAGTTCTTCCAGGCTGAGTTCAATGGGTTCGACGCTAGGGATTTGTTGGTGCTTTTGCATGATGCGCTCCGGTTGGCAAGGTGTTTCTGAAGGGAATGATGACGCTACCGAAGCGCATTCCAGCAGGCGCACACAAATCGCAAAAGTGTCAACTCTTACAGGGTATAGGGTGGGAAATTACCAGAAGCTGGCGTGCTTCCTGCTAACACGGCAAGCCGCAGGGCTAGCGGATCAGGCCGAGCCGAAGGGCTTTCAGCACCGCCTGGTGCTTGTTATTGCAGTCCAGCTTGCGCATCGCGTTGCCGAGATGCAAGACGGCGGTACGTTCCGTGATGCCGAGAATGCCGCCGACTTCCCAGGCCGTCTTGCCATCCATGGTCCAGCGCAGACATTCAAGCTCGCGCGGGGTCAGGCGGACATTGATTGTCGAGGCGTCGGACTCCATGGGAAGAAGGATGCGCCACGCGGTTTCCTGGGCGCAGACGGCAAACAGCTGCAGATCGGCGACAGTCCGCGTCAGCGCAGCACTTTCGCTCGGAAGCGCGCTGTCCCGGTTCACCCCGAGGATGAAATGCCGGCCTTCGGGCATGTGCAATGCGAGCGCGATGCCGCAGCGGTAGCCAAAGCGCGCCTGCTCCTCCCACATTTCACCCAGACCTGATTCCACATAGGTCTTCTGACTCCAGATGATGGGGACGCTTTGGCGCTTGATGTGCTGCATGACCGGATCTCGACGCCATGCGCTGCGGTCCCGGTAGACCTCATCAAAGGATTCCGGCGCGTTGTCGACCGTGTCGAACTCCGTGTTGTTCACCGAGTGATCGATGACCGCCGTGGCGGCGAATGTGTCGAAGCCCAGGGTGCGGGAGAAGCGCACGACCTCATCCCGGAACTGCTCTCGCGTTCGGGCGGCTAGCACGGACTGAAATGCCGGTTGCAACATTACTTCATCCCCAACAGCACAACGCGCGGTCCCATTGTGGGGCTCCGGCGGGCCATCTCCCTGATAAGTCTTACAGCTGGCGAATTGAGCGGCGGGTCTGCAGACTTGCGCATCGCTGCGTGTCCTTTTGAACGCATGACCCTCAACCTTAGCCGACAAAACAATATGCCACCTGCCTGGATTGTCTACGCATGGCCGCGAGTCTTGTGTGAAACACGACGCGCATCTGACCTTCATTTCGCGCACATGAGCACGCTGGTGTTGGCTCATGGAGACGATCAACAGCCTGCCATGGGGCAAACCCTTTGGCGACGCGAAGACGAGCTTGGCCGCGTCTGCGGCGTGGCCTGGGACTGGGTCAGCCTGCCTGCCGGCCTTGTCGCCATGGTCGACCCGATGGCGCTCATCACCAATCTGCAGTTCGTCAGCGGCGAGGGCGAGGTGCTGGCGCCCTTGGAATCAGTGCGCCAGCTCAACGAGATCGTGCACATGCTGCCCTGGCAGCAGGAGGTGCAGCAGGCCCTGGCAAGAGCCCACTGACGGTTCACTCAGCGGGCCACCGCGGCGCGCATGGAGCGGGCCACGAAAGCCAGCCCGCCAACCATCAGCAGCAGCCCGCCGGCCGCCGTGGTCAGCACCGGCAGCAGCTGCAGGGTCTGGCCCTTGAGCACCTGCATCATCAGCGCGTACTGGCCCAAGCCCGGCACGGCGTAGTACCAGAAGGCCTCGGCGCCCGGGTTCATCATGCTGATCATCGGGGCGAGGCTGACGAAGGTGATCACCAGCGCGCTGCCGGCCTGCGCTTCTTTGTAGGTCTTGCTGCGGATGGCCACGGCCATCAGCAGGGCCGACAGGCCTGCGGCCAGCGGCAGCTGCAGCAGCAGGAAGTTCAGCGCCTCGAGCGGGCCGAAGCGGAACATGGCCTGCAGCGTCTCGTTGCGGATCAGCGATTGCGCCGGCACGTAACCGAGGTTGGCGATCACGGCCACCGCCATGCCCAGCAGGGCCACGGCGCCCCACTTGCCGAGCACCAGCGCGAAGGGCTGAACCGGGTTCATCAACAGAGGCTCCAGCGAGCCGCGCTCGCGCTCGCCCGCCGTGCTGTCCAGCGCCGCGGTCAGCGCGCCGTAGAGCACGGCCATGATGATGAACATGGGGATCATGCCGGTGATCTGCGAAGCCCGCGCCTGCGTGCTGGCGAGATCGCGCGCGTTCAGCTCCACGCTTTTCAGCAGCGCAGGGGAGACGCCGCGCAGCATCAGCGCCAGGCTGCCGCGCTCGCGGTTGAAGCCCTCGATCAGCCCGCCCACTGCGCGCTCCCCGGCGCGGGCGCGCTGGTTGGCGCTGTCGGTGACGAGCTCGACCTCCGGCTGCTCGCCGGCCGCCAACTGCTTCTCGAAATCCTTGCCGATCAGCAGCACCGGTTCATTCAGCTTGCTGGTGCGCAGCAGCTCTTCATAACCATCGGGCGCCGCCTTGATCTTGTAGGTCTGGCGCTCGATGAAGTTGCGCAGCGTCGGCGCGTTGTCAATGCCGACGATCATCACCTCGCGCTGCTCGGCCTGCGCTTCCAGCGAGGAGATCAGGCTCGAAATGACCGACAGCATCAGCGGCCCCATCAGCACGGCTGGAATCAGCAGGCGCATGAGGGTGCGGCGATCACGCAGGGCATCGCGCAGCTCCTTGCCCAGCACGACGAGAAAGGCCTTGAGCATCATGTTGCGGCTCCTGAATGCGTGTGATCGAAGGCGAGCTTGACGAAGGCGTCCTCGAAGCGAGTCTCTCCCGCCTGCGCCAGCAGCTCATCCACCGTGCCCTCGGCCACGCGGCGGCCGCCGGCCACCACGGTGACCCGGTCGCACAGCTGTTCCACCTCCTGCATGATGTGCGTGGAGAAGACGATGCACTTGGCGCCACCGGCGGGCGAGCGCAGATGGCGCAGCGCCTCGCGCAGGCCGCGCGTGGCCAGCACGTCCAGGCCATTGGTCGGCTCGTCCAGCACGATGTTGGCCGGGTCGTGCACGAGCGAACGCGCCAGCGCGGTCTTCATGCGCTCGCCCTGGCTGAAGCCGTCGGCGCGGCGATCCAGCAGCGGCTGCATGTCGAGCAGGCGTGCCAGCTCTTCGGCCCGCGCGTTGGCGGCGTCGGGCTCCATGCCTTGCAGACGCCCGAAATAGATGATGTTCTCGCGTGCGCTCAAACGCGGGTAGAGGCCGTGCGCGTCGCCGAGGATGCCCATGCGCGCCAGGGCTTCGCGCGGCGACTTCACCACGTCGATGCCGTCCACCGCGATATGGCCGGCATCGGGCGCGAACAGGCCGGCCAGCATGCGCAGCGAGGTCGTCTTGCCCGCGCCGTTGGGGCCCAGCAGGCCGGTGATCTGGCCGTTGGGCGCCTCCAGCGAAAGGCCGTCCACGGCCTGCACGATCTTCTTCTGGCCGCGCTTGAAAAAGCCGCCGCCGCTGCTGGCGACAAAGCGCTTGCTGATGTGTTCGAGCGCGATCATGGCGCGTCTCCCTGGCCGGGTTTCAGGCCCGGCGGCACAAAGGCCGGCGGCCGCGGAATGCCGCTAGCGCAGGCCGCATCCACGGGCAGGGCTTGCGCGTCTTCCTTGGCCTCGATGAAGCGGTAGATCAGGTCGCCCACGCAGCCGATGGCCATCACGCCATGGCCCGATTGCGCCACGAGCACCTGCTGCGCCAACGGCCCCAGCGCCTTGGCCATGCGCGCGGCATGGCGGGGCGGCGTGACCGGGTCCACGCCACCGCTGAGCAGCAGCACCGGTGACTTGGCTGCGGGCACCGCGTAGAAGGCCGCCGGCACAATGCCGCGCGGCCAGCTCTTGCAGGCCTGCGAGTAATGCTGGGCCATGAGGTTGCCGAAGTCCGGCCCGGCGCTTTCCGCCGAATCGCTCATGCGCGGCGCGTCTTCCGAGCAGATCACCGAGTAGTGCATGCCCATCGCCAGCTCCGGCCCCTTGCCCCCGCCGCCGAGCCCCGATGCGATGCCGAACAGGCCCTCGAACTGCCCTCGCGCCGCAGCATGGATGGCCGTCGGCAGGGCCGAGGCCAGCGCGGGCGAATACAGCGCCGAGCGCACCAGCGAGAGCAGGATCTCGCGTTCGAGCTTGAACTCCTGCGGCCGGCCGCTGCGCGGATCGAAGATGCTCACCGCATGGGGCAGGCTCTTCAGCAGCGTCGTCCATTCCTCATGCAGATGCGGGTAGCGCGCGCTGCAGTCCTTGTCCTTGCCGCAGGCGGCGAACACGGCATCGAGCGCGGCCTGTGCGTCGGTCGACATGGTCGCGGGCAGCACCATGTCGGGCGGCGCCACGCCATCGATCACGAGCCGGCGCACGCGCTGCGGAAACTGGCGCAAGTACTCCAGTCCGGCGCGCGTGCCGTAGGAGCCGCCGATCAGGTTCCAGCGCTCGGCCCCAAGGTCTGCGCGCACGGCGTCCATGTCCTGCATGGCGATCGTGGTGGTGAACTGGCGCAGATCGCCATAGGGCAGGGCCTGCAGCTTGGCGCGGCATTGGTCCAGGCGCTGGAACTGCTGCTCCGGGTCCAGCAAGTCCTTCAGCGAGAGATCCAGTGCATCTTCGTCCGGGCATTCCAGCGGCGCGGACCGGCCCGTGCCACGCTGGTCCACGAAGACCAGGTCGCGCCGGTTCAGGATGCGTGCAAAGCGTCCCACCACCCGCGGTGCCAGCTTGATCGCGCTCTGCCCTGGCCCGCCGGCCAGGAACAGCACCGGATCGGGCAGCTTGTTGCGCGCCAGTGCCGGCACCACGAGGTAGTGGATGTCGATCTGCGTGCCGCCGGGCTTGGCCGGGTCGAGCGGGCGCTTGACGATGCCGCACTGCGCCTCGGTGGAAATGCCCGGCACGCGGCAGGCCGCAGGCGCTGCCTGCGCTAGGCCGGCAGCGACGCAGAGCGCCAGGCCAAGCAGGAGCTGGAGGGTCGGGAGCTTCTTCAGGAACATGTGGCGGATCCTCAAACTGTCCGGCGGCCGAACATGCCCCAGCCCTCCATGGTCAGCACGACTTCATCCTTCTGGTTGAAGACCTCCCAGCCCGAGCGCACGAGGCCGATCTCGGGCCGGCTGCGGCTGGGCTTGATCTCGTTGACGGTCATGCGCACACGCAAGGTGTCGCCGGGCCGCACGGGCTTGAGCCAGCGCAGGTTGTCGATGCCGGGCGAGCCCTGGCTGGTGCTGTCGAGCAGGTAGTCGTCGCACATCATGCGCATCACCATCGCGCAGGTGTGCCAGCCGCTGACCGAGAGGCCGCCCAGCACCGAGGCCTTGGCCGCTTCCTCGTCCAGATGCAGCGGCTGCGGGTCATAGGCGCGGGCGAACGTCATGCCTTCCTCGCGGTCCACCACGCGCTGGCCGAACTCGCGCACCTGGCCGACGAAGAAATCTTCAAATGCGATGCTTTTTTTCTTCATTCAGGTTTCACTCCTTTGAAAGGGTTGCGCTCGGGCGGCTCCTCGTGTGGCACCAGGCCCAGCAGGCGCAGCGTCAGCTGGTTGAGCACCGGCTGACGGTGGCGCACCCACACCTGCATCGCCTGCGGCTTGGCGCCCAGGCGGGCCTTGGGTTCGAGCGCCGTGCGTCCGAGCGAGACTGACTTTGCGCCCATGGCGATGGCGTCGCCGATGCTGGCATGCAGAAGGCCGAGGTACAGCGGATGCTCAGCCGCCGCTGCGCGCTCGAAACCGACGTGATAGGCCACCGCCGTGTCGCCATCCAGCAAGGTGACGATGAAGCCGAGCAGGCGCTCGCCGCGGTCAAAAATGCCGGCATGACGGATGCGCGCGCCGGCCGTGCGGGCGAGGGCGCCAAAGTAGTCGGCGTGCAGCGTGAAGGGCCGGAAGCTCGCGTTCTCGTGCACCTGCAGATAGAGCGCGTGCATGCGCACCTGCAGCGCCGCATCGGGCTCGAAGGCATGCAGCGTGAGCCCCGCGTCGCGCAGCGGCTCCATGATCTGCTTGCGCACCGAGCTGCGGTACTTGGAGGCCAGGCTGGCGAGGTAGTCCTCGTAAGTCTTCCAGCCCGCGCGCAGCTCGAGCACCATGTTCGGCTCGGTTGCCACGCTGCGATAGGACAGGCCGTGCAGCACACTGATGGCCTTGGCCTGCGTCTCGGTCACGTCCTTGATCAGCACGAAGCCGGCCTGGCCCGCGAGCTTGTCTGCGCGGCGCACGCGGTAGAGCAGCTCGGCCACGGCGGGCCACACGGCCTCGGGCGCCACGTCGGGCGCCATCGCCACCGCATGCATGCCGTAGCTGAGCAGATTGCCGCAGACCAGCACGCGCTCGCTGATGCGGCCGACCAGCGCCGTGCCGCTCTTGGCCGCGGCCTTGCCGAGCAGCTTGCGCAGCCGGGCGCGCTTGCCGGTGATCTCCGCAGAGGCTGCGGCAGCGCTGGGCCGCATGCGCTCGGCCGACAGTTCGGCCCATTGCATCACCACCGCCGCAACCGGGCCCTGCGCGTCACTGATCAAGCCGTAACGCGGCTGCAGGCAGCTCGGCGGCACCTGCTCCAGCATCTGCAGATAGTCGCGGCTGAAGAACCAGGACTGGCCTTGCGCGACGGCGTCCCAAGTCTCTGGATTGAGCTGCGCCAGGGTATCCGCGGAGGCAAAGCGCAGGCCGGTCGGGCGTCGCAGCTGGCGGCGCGATTGAAGTTTCTGCTTCAGCGACGAGAGAATCGACATCGCCGCTTATTTCGCCGGCGCCGAAGCGGCCGGCCGCGCGCGCAGGGCCTGCAACTCGGCGCTCAGCCAGGTCTTGCTTTCCACCGGCGCCGCGCTGCCGCAGCGCACCAGGTAGGACTTGCCGCTCATGCTGCTTTCCGAGGCGCCCAGCGCGATGAACTGCTCAGCGCTGTGGACCAGATCCTTGCGCTCCAGGTAGTCGAGCTTTTGCAGCAGATGGGCCTTGGCCTCTTCGCCGCTGTACCAGGCGCCATTGCGGTTGAACTGACAGCCCGAGCTCTGCAGCCTTTGCATCAGGCCGATCACCTCGGCGTGCGCCGCCGCAGGCAGCGGTGCTGCGCTTGAACTGCATGCGAAGCTGAAGGCAAGGCCGGCAAGGCAGAGCGAACGGATCATCGGCGGCGGGAGGGAGTTCTGGACGGCGCAAGCATAGCCGCGCCCGCAGGCCTGCTGATTTGGCGTATCGTGCGGCCTCGTCGCTTTTCAGGAGGTCTTTCGATGATGAAGCTCTACTACAGCCCCGGTGCCTGTTCGCTCTCGCCTCACATTGCCCTGCTTGAGGCGGGCTTGCCCCACGAACTGGTGCTTGTCAGCACCAAGAGCCACAAGCTCAAGGACGGCGAAGACTTCTACGGCATCAACGCCAAGGGCTATGTGCCGCTGCTGGAACTGGACGACGGCCAGCGCCTGTCCGAGGGCCCGGCGATCGTGCAATACATCGCCGACCAGGCGCCGACCGCGCATCTCGCGCCGGCCAACGGCACGCTCGAACGCTATCGCCTGCAGGAGTGGCTGAACTTCATCACCAGCGAACTGCACAAGGGCTTCTCCCCGCTGTTCAACTCGGCCATGCCCGAGGAGGCCAAGACCATCGCGCGCGCCAAGCTGATGGAGCGCTTCACCTGGCTCGATGGCCAGCTGGCGAGCAAGCCCTTTCTGATGGGCGAGCAGTTCACGGTGGCCGATGGCTATCTGTTCACCGTCGCCAACTGGGGCGCCCATGTGGGCGTGGACCTGAGCGGCCTGTCCGCCCTGGCGGGCTACCGCGCGCGCATCGCCGCGCGACCGGCGGTCGTCGCCGCGATGCAGGCCGAAGGGCTGATCAAGAAGTCTTGATCAGGCCCTCGCAGGTGGCGCGCTGCTTGTCGGCCGCGTCCACCTTGGGGCAGATGTTGTCGAGCTGGGCCTTGAGCCGGCCCAGCGCGGCGGCGTTCTTGCCGTCGGCATTCCACTTCTGCAGCTCCGAGCCGACCTTCATCAGCGAGCGCGCGCTGCGCTCGTAGAAAGCGCTCTTGTCCTTGCTCGCTTCGGTGAACAGCTGCGCGGCGGTCTTCTCCACGCGGGCCTTGTCCTGCGGGGCCAGCTCCACCAAGGCGGTGAAGTAGCTCGCACCCCATTGCAGGCGTGTGGCCGGGCCTTCGCTCTTGTTGAAGGCTTCCTCGTACCAGCGCAGCGCCTCTTCCTTGTGGCCCTGCTTGCGTGCGTTGCCACCGAGGTAGCTCATCAGGTAGTAGGGTGAGTGGCTCTTGGCCAGGTTGAGCTTGAGCAGCTCGTCGCTGTCCTTCCACAGGCCCGCGCGGCCCAGCGTGTGCGCGGCTTGCGTGATGCAGGCCTGGCGCTCGTAGCCATCGGTGATCTCGCGGTCCATGCGCGCGGATTCATCGCGCACCTCCTTGAGCAGGGCGGCCGGCAGCTTGGGCGTCAGCGCCTCGCGCGGCTGGTCGATGCGGGCCAGTTCCACGCGGGAATCGAGCGCCGTCCAGCGGTCGGCGCGCGAGAGCGTGGTGTCGGCTTGCAGGCGCTTGAGCGCGGCGTCGAAGGCCGTCACCAGCTTGGCACGCGCAGCGCCGGCTTCGGGCGCGAGCGTCAGCACGATGTCGGTGGCGCCATTGGTCAACACGTCCATCAGCGCGCGCGACTGCGTCGCGTCGGCCAGCACCTTGGCCACGCGCTCGGCGAGCGCAGCGTCGGGCTTGACGCCCTGGCCATCATTGCTCGCGGCCAGCGCCTTCAAGTACAGGCGCGTCGTCACGTCCTCGTCCACGCCCTTGCTGGCCACGGCCAGCTGCACCAGCAGGCCCGGTGTTTCCGCCGGCGAGACCAGCTGCTGCTCGTCCGTCTCCCACGAGTAGAAGGCCAGCAGGCGCCACTCGTTGGCGCCGAGCTTCTTGCCGGCGCGTGCATCGGCCAGCACGGTCTTGATCGGACGCCCGCCGGCCAGGCCCATCTGCATGACCTTGACCACCTGCGGCGCGTCGATTTCGCCCGGCAGGCGCGTCAGCTCGGCGCCATCGGCGGTGAACATGATCATGGTCGGATAGCCGCGCACCTTGAAGCGCGTGCCGAGCTTCTGTGCGCCGGCCGCATCGCCGTCGATGTGCACGGCGATGAAGGCGCGGCTCTGCTCGATGAAGTCCTGCCGGTTGAACAGCGTCGCCTTGAGCTGGTTGCACGGCGGGCACCACTTGGCGCCCCAGTAAAGCAGCAGCGGCTTCTTCTCGGCACGGGCCTGGGCGAAGGCCTTGTCCACATCCGCGTCAACGCCAGCTTCCTGCCAGGCCACAGCGGCGCCGAGGGGCGTTGAAACAGCATGAGAAGCAAGGGGAGCCAGCAAGGCCAGGCTCAGCAAGACGGATGCTTTCATCGGGAGGAAGTGATGAGTTTTCAGAAGCGGCAATTGTGAATCGCCATGAAAGGCCTTGCAGCGGGGATGCCCCAGGGCCGGCAATAAAAAAGGGGCGCTTGCGCGCCCCTCCTGCCTTCGGGTTGAAGCCCGTCGGATTACTTGAAGGTGTAGGTGGCCGACACCGTGTAGTAACGGCCGTACGGGTTGTGCATGCCGGTGTTGTAGCCCAGATAGCCCGCGTTCGGGTCATACGGTGCCTTGGCGGCACCCAGATTCTGGATGTTCAAGCTGAGTGTCAGATCCTTGAAGCCCGTATAGGTGTAGCCCACGTCGATGGTGGCCCACTCAGCCATGCCGCAACCGGGATAGCGGTTGAGATAAATGTCTCGTCCATTCGTGGCCGTAGGCAACGCGCCCACGCTGCTGCGCGGCACCGGCTCATTCGGGTTGGCAGCATCGCCGGGATCCGAGACATTGCCGTAATAGCAGGTCTTGCCGCTGTAAACCACCGGCGGGTCAAACGAGCCGTCCCTGCGCACGATGAAGGAAACGCCGCTGACGAAGTTCAGCGAGCCCGTGAGCGAATGCGGGCCGGTCTCGAGCGTCGAGCTGAAGCGGAACTTCAGGCGCGGGATGTCACCGGCCGAGGTCGCCCAGTCGGCCAGGCCGCCGCGCGTGCCCACGAGATTGTTCGGCGAATAGCCCGGCACTTCGATGCGCTCATAACGGGTGGTGTAGGAGCCATTCAGGTAGTTCCTCCACGTCGCGGCGCCTTCAAGGAGCTTCATGGAAGTCTTGATCTCGAAGTCCCAGCCCGAAACCATCGTGCTGCCCTGGTTGGTCCAGGGTTGAGACACGGAAAGCAGCGGGCCGGTGCCGGCTTGGCCATTGAGCAGCAAGGCGGGGTTGGTGTCGCGCACCAGCGAGCCCGGGGGGTAACGATCCGGGTGGTCCACCACGTCCTGAGCGCTGCCCAGCGCCACCTCGCCGTTCTTGCGAATCTTGAAGTAGCCGAGCACCAGGTCGATGTTCTGCGTCGGCGACAGCACGATGCCGTAGGTCGAGCTGTAGGCCTTCTCAGGCTTCAACTCCGGGTTGGCGCCGCCCGTGCCGGAAACGCTCTTGTTGCAGTCGGCGGTTTCTGCGCCGGGGAACGGCACCTGCGGCGTTGCATTCCGGTCGCAACGGATCGGATCCTGGATGCCGTTGAGGAAGAACTGCGCGCCGCCGGGGCTGACCTGCGACACGGCCGGGGCACGGAAGCCTTCGGAATAGGTGCCACGCAGGGTCACGATGCTGCTCGGCGTGAACTTGAAGCCGATCTTGGGCACGAAATTAGTCTTGATGCCCGGGTACTTGTCGACCCGGCCGGCCAGGTCGAAGTCGAGTTCCTTGAGCGCCGGCAGATGGAACTCCGTGAAGCCGGACTTGACGGTACGACCGCCGCGCACAGCGGTGTTGGCCAGGCCCAGGACATTGCCCGCGGCGTTTTCCGGGTCCGGCGAGATGTCGATGGACTCGCGACGGATTTCGATGCCGGCTGCGACGCCGATCGGGCCACCCGGCAGCTGGCCGAACTGACCCGCGACCTTGGCGTCCCACTGCGCGATTTCAGCATCACCCTTGTTGAGCAGAGGGCGCGAGAGATCGGGGTCCTGAGCGATCGAGGCCAACGATCGGTTCGTGCCGCCGTAAGCGGTGCCCAGCATCTGCTTGAGCACCGGAATGCGCAGGAAACCGAGATAGGTCTCGTCGCGGTGCGAACGGTTCCACAGCACAGCCGATTCCCAGTCCCAGTCGTTGAACAGCGTGCCCTTCACGCCGGCCAGTGCACGGGTATTGGTGTTGACGTCCTTGTAGCCGCTCGGAACGTTGTCGAAGCGCAGCTGCACGGCGGCGCGAGCGTTCGGGAACGGGTTGTCCGGATGGCCGATTTCCAGGATGGGCTGGAAGCTCGGCGCGATGCCTCCGAGCAGAAAGTTGCTCGCCGGGCTCAGGCCGCTGATGGTGCGCGGCGCAGCCAGGTAATCGCGCTGCGTGCGGCCGATGGCCAGTTCGGCGAAGCCCGTCATGGTGCTGCCCAGGGCGACCGTGCCGCGGCCGAACAGGTTGGCGTCCTTGCCCGGGTTCTGCATCTCGTTGTACTTGTCGAGATTGAAGTTGCAGAACGAGCGGCCCAGAAGGGCGCCGGTGGTGATGCCGTAGTCGGCGCTGCCCGTGATCATCTGGGAGGCGTCGCACTTCGGCGTGTTGACCACATTGTTGTAGTTAGGAGCCGTCTGCGAGAAGCTCTTGTTTCCGGGTTGGCCCTCCTTCGTGAAGAACGGCGAGGTATAGGTGGACAGGAAGCTGCCATAAGGGTTCTGGCGCAGGTTCAGGGCACGGTAGTCGGCGGCATAGATGCCGTCGTTGGTGCTGGCGCCTTCCATGCTGCGGCCCTTGAGGGACAGGTCAGCGCCGAGCATCAGGTTGTAGCCGTTGACGGCCAGGTCGCCGAAGCCCACGGTGCCGCTCAGGCCGCTCTTCTGGTATTCGCGGTCGCCGTTCATGCCGCCGGTGGCGCGAATCTGGGCGCCCTGGTAGTCGCTGCGGGTGATGAAGTTGATCACGCCGCCGATGGCGTCGGAGCCATACACGGCGGAGGCGCCGTCCTTGAGGATTTCAACGCGCGCCAGAGCCGAGACCGGGATCGAGTTCAGGTCGTACAGCGTGGAGGTGCCGTTGTTCGGGTTGGCATAGGCCGATGGCGTCATGCGCCGGCCGTTCAACAGGATCAGCGTCGAGGTGGCCGACAGATTGCGCAGCGAAGCCGTGGACACCGCGCGCGAGAAGCTGTTCTGGTTCGGCGCGTCGCTGTAGCCGTCGCCGCCCAGCGCGGGCACCATCTTCTTGAGCAGGTCCAGCGTGTTGGTGGCGCCGCTGGCGGCAATATCCTTGGCCGTGATCACGTCGACCGGCGAGCTGCCCTCGCGGGCGGTGCGCTTGATGTTGGAACCGGTGACCTCGATACGCTCAAGCTTTTGGGGCGGGGTTTCCGGAGTTTGCGCAAAGGCTTGCGCGCAAAAGACGCTGGCGGCCAGGGCCGTGAGCGTCAGTGCTGGGGTGTTGCAATGTGCTTTCATGCTAAGCAAGGGTTAAGAAAGGTTGCCCAGTTTGTGCATTTGCAAAAAATGGGACAGGCGTGTGAACACTGGTTGACAAAACTTTGCAATCCTGCCTTTTTGGGCCCGGCAGCGGAAACGCCCGCGGTCACTGCAATTCGACTGCGCCGCCACCCTGCGTTACGTTGACAAGACCCCACTTCTGGCATGTTCCGCTGTGACTGATGCCCCACACCGGTGCCTTGTGTTGCAAACGCGCCAGCGGTGTGTGGCGCAGCGCGTTGAGGCTCCG
>FSVW01000651.1_pt1 | contig 19094 bp, 13 predicted proteins | sample 1637551 | NCBI WGS metagenome assembly FSVW01 (sample SAMEA3914814, study PRJEB12502) | metagenome | biome: forest; material: soil | place: USA | collected 2011-09-16 | depth 0.1 m | reverse complement strand
ACGCAAAAGGCCGCGGCCGGCGCCAAGCGCATCTTCGACATCCTCGACCACCAGAGCAATGTGCCCGAGCCCACGAACCCGACCAAGCTCGGCGACGTGAAGGGCGGCATCCAGATCCGCGACATCGGCTTCCGCTACGGCAACCGCGCCGTGATCCGCGGGCTCACACTGGACATCCAGCCGGGCGAGATGATCGGCCTGGTCGGCCACAGCGGCTCGGGCAAGAGCACGCTGGTGAACCTGATCTGCCGCTTCTACGACGTGACCGAGGGCGGTATCAGCATCGATGGCGTGGACCTTCGCCGCGTGGCCATTGCCGAGTACCGCCGCCACATCGGCCTGGTGCTGCAGGAGCCTTTTCTCTTCTTCGGCACGATTGCCGAGAACATCGCCTACGGCAAGCCCGATGCCACGCGCGAGGAGATCGTGGCCGCTGCGCGCGCCGCGCATGCGCACGAGTTCATCCTGCGGCTGGCCCAGGGCTACGACTCGCTGGTCGGTGAACGCGGCCAGGGCCTGTCGGGCGGCGAGCGCCAGCGCATATCCATTGCCCGCGCTCTCTTGATCAACCCGCGTGTGCTGATCCTCGACGAAGCGACTTCGTCCGTGGACACCGAGACCGAGAAGGAAATCCAGAAGGCGCTGGACAACCTCGTGAAGGGCCGCACCACGATTGCCATCGCCCACCGCCTGTCCACCCTGCGCAAGGCCGACCGCCTCGTGGTGATGGACCGCGGGCAGGTGGTGGAAGTGGGCCAGCATGACGAACTGATGGAAAAGCGCGGCCACTACTGGCGGCTGTATGAGGCGCAGGCGCGCCGCGTGGACGGCGAGGAGCCGGAGCCCGTTCCCGTGCCCAACCCGAATGCGCACACGGAGGTGCAGGCATGAACATTTCGCGCAATGCCTTCGGCCGGCTGGTGTTCGTCGATGCCAATGGGCAAGAGCACGTCGGCGTCAACCCCGTGCGCGCCCACCCGATCAGCGCGCCCGATGACGGCCTCTCGTTGATCGGCGGCGATGGCCATGAGCTGCTCTGGATTCCGCAGCTCTCGGCCCTGCCCGCCGATGAGCGCCAGCTGATCGAAGAGGAACTCGCCGCGCGCGAATTCACGCCGACGATCCAGCGCATCGCCAAGGTCAGCACCTTCTCCACGCCCAGCCAGTGGAGCGTGGAAACCGACCGCGGCCCGACGCAGTTCATCCTCAAGACCGAAGAAGACATCCGCCGCCTCGGCGATGGCCGCCTGCTGATCGGCAGCAGCCATGGCATCAGCTTCATGGTGCCGGATCGCTTTGCACTGGACCGCGCTTCCAAGCGCATCCTCGAACGCTTTCTTTGAACAAAGCACGCTCATGAAGAATCACATCCTGGCGCCGCGTTGCGCAACGGTCCTGCTCGCCTGCCTGCTGGGCGGCCAAGCGCTCGCCCAATCCGAGCCACCCGTCGCCCCGCGCATGCCCAAGGACGTGACGGTCCACGGCGACACGCGCATCGACGACTACTTCTGGCTGCGCGAACGCGAGCGACCCGAGGTGATGCCCTATCTGCAGGCCGAGGCGGCCTACAGCGCCGAATGGTTCAAGCCGTTGGAATCCTTGCGCGAGCAGCTCTATGGCGAGATGGTCGGCCGCATCCAGCAGGCCGATGAAGGCGTGCCCGCGCGTGATGGCGCCTGGTGGTACAGCAGTCGCACGCTGAAAGGCGCGCAGTACCAGCAGCTGATCCGCCGCGCCGCGAAGGGAGCTGATCGCAGCTACGACGCAGCCGCGCCCGAGCAGCTGCTGCTGGACATGAACGAGCTGGCCAAGGGCCGCAAGTTCCTCAACGTCAACCTCGCCAAGGTGAGCCCCGACGGCAAGCGCCTGGCCTACTCGCTGGACGAGACCGGCTATCGCGATTTCCAGCTGCAGGTGCGCGATCTGGGCAGCGGCAAGGACCTGCCGTGGAAGGCACCGCGCACCGATGGCGCGGTCTGGGCGGCCGATTCGGCCACCGTGTTCTACATCACCTCCAACGCCGCGCGCCGCCGCAATCAGCTGTGGCGCCATCGCGTGGGCAGCACCAGCCCGGACGCGCTGGTCTTCGATGAAAAGGACGAGCTCTACAACCTGGAGCTGGAGCGCACGGCCGATGGCCGCTACCTGCTGCTGAAGAGCTTTGCCAAGGACACGACCGAGCTGCGCATCCTGCCGGCCGACAAGCCGCTGGCCGCCTGGGCTGTGCTGCTGCCGCGCAAGAGCGGGATCGAATACGCGGCTGAGCATCGCGAGGGCCAGCTCTATCTGCGCATCAATGACCGCGGGCCGAACTTCCGCCTGGTGGCGCTGCCGATGCCGCGCAACTTGAGCGTTAGCGCCGCGCAGCTGGCCAAAGCCCGCGAGTTGCTGCCGCAGCGCGACGACGCCATGCTGGAACGCGTGGCGCTGTTCAAGCGCTACATGGTCGTGCAGTTGCGTGAGGGCGGCTCGGTGCGCCTGCGCGTGTTCGATCTCGCGCACTCAGAAGCCCAGCCGCGCGACATCAGCTTCAGCGAAGCGGCCTACACGGCCCAGATCGGCGAGAACCGCGAGTTCGACAGCGACACGCTGCGCCTGAATTTCGGTTCGATGACGACGCCGGCCTCGGTCTACGACTACGCGCTCAACGACGGCAAGCTCACGCTAAGGAAACAGCAGCCCGTGATCGGCTACGACGCGAGCAAGTACGAATCCAAGCGCCTCTGGGCCACCGCCAAGGACGGCACGCGCGTGCCGATCTCGCTGATCTACGCCAAGGCATTCCGCAGTGAAGGTGGCGAAGGCCCGCGCCCGCTGCTGCTGCGCGGCTACGGCAGCTACGGCATCCCCTCGGACCCGCGCTTCAATGCCAACGACCTCTCGCTGCTGGACCGCGGCGTGGTCGTTGCCGTCGCCCACATCCGCGGTGGCGGAGACCTGGGCCGGCGCTGGTACCTGGACGGCAAGCTCAGCAAGAAGATGAACACCTTCACGGACTTCATCGCCTGCGCCGAAGCCCTGATCCAGCAAGGCTGGACGCAGCCCGACAAGCTGATCATCAACGGCGGCAGCGCCGGCGGCCTGCTGATGGGCGCGGTCACCAATCTGCGGCCCGATCTGTTCAAGGCCGTCGTGGCCGAGGTGCCTTTTGTCGACGTGATCAACACCATGCTCGATGAAACCATCCCGTTGACGACGGAAGAGTTCATCGAATGGGGCAACCCCAAGATCGCCGAGCAGTACGCCTGGATGCGCGCCTACAGCCCGTACGACAACCTCAAGCGCGGCGCCTTTCCGGCCATCCTGACCCGCACGGGCATCAACGACAGCCAGGTGCCGTACTGGGAGCCGGCCAAGTACGTGGCGCGGCTGCGCACGCTCAAGACCGACAGCAACCCGCTGCTCTTCGACATCAACCTCAACGCCGGCCACGGCGGCGCCTCGGGCCGGTTTGATGCGCTCAAGGAGCGGGCGAAGGTCTACGCCTTCATGCTGAGGATGTGGGGCATGGCGGGGACTTGAGCGAACGCGTCTCGGCCATCAGGCGCGCCAGGCCCAGCAGCGCGTCGAGGTTCGGCGTCGGCACCTTCAAGTGAAGCGCGACCTCGTGCGCGGCGCCCAGCAGTGCATCGAGCTCCAGCGGCCGGCCGGCTTCCATGTCTTGCAGCATCGAGGTCTTGAAGGCGCCGAGCTTGCGCGTGATGACGTGGCGATCCTCGGGCGTCTGGCCGGTGGCGCAGCCGAAATGGCGGGCCAGTTCCTCGGCTTCGAGCATCACGCGGCCCGTGAAGGCGCGCACGAGATCGTCGCCGACGATGCGGTCCGTCGTCGCGCCCGTGAGGGCCGAGATCGGGTTCGTGGTCATATTGCCCCAGAGCTTGAACCAGATGTCGCGCTGGATGCGCTCGGAGACTTCGGCCTCGATGCCGGCTTGCGTGAACAGCGCGGCCAGCTCGTCGACGAAGGCCGAGCGAGGCCCGAGCATCTCGCCGATGATGAGCCGCCGGCCCATCACATGCTTCACCATGCCGGGCTCCGGTGAGGTGCTGGACAGGTGCACGACGCAGCCGATCACGCGCTCCGTCGGGATGTGCGCGGTGATCGCGCCGTCCGGGTCCACCGATTTGAGCGTCAGCCCCTCGGCCGCGCCAGGCAGGCCATCGAAGAAGCACCAGGGCACGCCGTTCATGGCGACCAGCACCTTGGTGTGCTCGCCCACCAGCGCGCGCACGGCAGGCGCTGCCGCAGCGAGCGCCGGGCCCTTGACGGCAATAACGATCAGATCCTGCTGACCCAGCTCGTGCGGGTCGTCACTGGCCCTCAGCCGAATCACGCGCCGCTGCCCGTCCATGTCGAGCCGCAGCCCTTGCTCGCGCAAGGCCGCCAAGGTGGCGCCGCGCGCCAGCGCGCTCAGCTCGGCATGACCATCCAGCATGGCGGCCAACCAGCCGCCCACCGCCCCAACACCCACGATGCAGACTTTCATCCGCACAGTGTCGTGCAATCTTCCAGCTCCGTCCTTATGGCGCGCCGAGCTTGAACACCGCGACGGCATCGACCAGTTGCTGCGCCTGGGTCCGCAACCCATCCGCCGCCGCGGCGGTCTGCTCGACCAGCGCGGCGTTCTGCTGCGTCGTCTGGTCCATCTGCGTCACGGCCTGGCTGATCTGCGCCACGCCGCTGCTCTGCTCGCGGCTGGCGGCGCTGATCTCGCCCATCACGTCCGTCACGCGGCGGATCGCGTCCACCATCTCGCCCATGGTCGAGCCGGCCTGGCTGACAAGGCGCGTGCCCTGGTCGACCTGCTCGACGCTGGCCGTGATCAGGCTCTTGATCTCCTTGGCCGCCGCGGCACTGCGCTGGGCCAGGCTGCGCACCTCGCTGGCCACCACCGCAAAGCCGCGGCCCTGCTCACCCGCTCGCGCGGCTTCCACGGCCGCGTTCAGCGCCAGGATGTTGGTTTGAAAAGCGATGCCGTCGATGGTGCCGATGATGTCGGCAATGCGGTCGGAGCTGGCGTGGATGCCCTTCATCGTGCCCACCACCTGCTGCACGACCTGGCCGCCCTTGCCCGCCACCTCGCTGGCGTTCAGGGCCAGCTGGTTGGCGGTGCGCGCGTTCTCGGCGTTCTGCTGCACGGTCGAGCCGAGCTCCTCCATTGACGCAGCCGTCTCCTGCAGCGCGCTGGCCTGGGTTTCGGTGCGCTGGCTCAGGTCGAGGTTGGCCTGCGAGATTTCGGTCGAGGCGGCGGCCACGCTTTCGGCACCCTGGCGCACGCCGGTGATGACCTGGACCAGGCTCTCGCGCATATCGGCCAGGCGCGCCATCAGGCTGCTGCGGTCGCCCGCGCGAAGCGGCGGTGCGCTGGCGCTCAGGTCGCCTGCGGCCACGCGTTCGACAAAAAGCGCGGCCTCGCGCGGCTCGGCACCGATCTGCCGGGTGATCAGGCGCGTCACCAGCCAACCCGCCGCCGCGGCCAGCACCAGGCCGCTCAGCACGGCGGCGCCCATGGTCCAGGCCTCCTGGCGCACCAGCTCGACCCCGGCTTCGGCGCGTGCCTTGGCCGAGTCCTCGCGCATCTGGCCCAGCTGGATCAGCGCCTTTCGCACGGCCACGTGCAGCGGGTCGGTCTGGGTGTTGAGCTCGGTGATCGCCGCCGCCTGGTCACCAGCGCGGATCAGGGATTCGAAGTCGCTCACGGCCGCCAGGTAGTTGCGCCAGGTGCTGTCGAATTCATCCAGCAAGGTCTTCTGCGCGGGGCTGCTGATGTGGCCCCGCTCGAACTCGACCAGCCTGACCACGTCCAGCTCGCTCTTGCGATTGAGTTCCAGCGTTTCCTCGCGCGACTTGGGATCGGGCTTGAGCATGTAGGGATACATGCGGCGGAAATGCGTGGCCGCCTGCCACGAGGCGGTGCGCACCAAACCGAGCGGCACCACTTCGGACGCATACATCTCGGACTGCATGGCACTGAGTTGGCGCAGGCGCAGCACGGCCATGGAACCGATCAGCATGATCATGGCCACGCAGAGCGCGAAGGCCAGGGTCAGTTGCTGGGAAATCTTCAATTGGCTCAAGCGCATGGCTTGTCTCCAGAACGGTTTGAGGACGCCGCAGCGCCGCTGTGCCAGTCCCTGCACAGCGGCTTGCGATCTCGATGCATTTGCACAAATCGCGTGCAAAGTTGCTTGTGTATGTGAAATATCAGATCTAGTATATTGATATTTCAGCGGCAAGAAAATGCCATACGCACCGACTTGGACAGCGACTTAGCCAACAAATGCACCAATTTCTAGACGACGACTTCCTGCTCGACACCCCGCTGGCGCGCCAGCTCTACCGCGACGTCGCGGCCGATCTGCCGGTGATCGACTACCACTCGCACCTGCAGCAGGGCGAGATCGCCTCGCGGATGAAATTCCGCAACCTGACCGATCTCTGGCTGGGCGGCGACCACTACAAATGGCGGCTGATGCGCACGGCCGGCGTGGGCGAGGACTTCATCACCGGCGGGCAGCCCGACGAAGCCAAGTTCCGCGCCTTCTGCCGCGTGCTGCCCCTGGCCATCGGCAACCCGATCTACCACTGGTGCCACCTGGAGCTGCGCCAGCTGTTCGGCATCGAGCTGACCATCAACGAGGCCAATGCCAGCGAGATCTGGGAGCGCGCCAACGCGAAGCTGGCCGGGATGGACACCTGGGCGTTCCTCGAACAAGCCAGGGTCGAGATCGCCTGCACGACCGACGACCCGGCCGACGACCTGGCCCAGCACGACGAGATCGCCGCCTCGGCCCTGAAGACGCGCGTGCTGCCCGCCTATCGCCCGGACAAGGCGATGCGCATCAACAAGCCCGATTTCGTCGAGTACCTGGGCCGCCTGTCCGATGCCGCCGGCATCCCGATCAACTCCTTCGCCAGCCTGGTCGAGGCGCTGGCCGCCCGCGTGGCCTACTTCCACGCCCGCGGCGCGCGCATCTCCGATCACGCGATCGACATCGCGCCCTCGGCGGCGCCCGTCAGCGTGGCCGAATGCGAGGCCCTGTTTGCCAAGCGCTTCAGCGGCCGGCTGCTGAACGACGCCGAGCAGAGCGCCTACCTGCGCGGCCTGATGGAAGCGCTGGGGCGCGTCTATGCGCTGTACGACTGGGCGATGTGCCTGCACATCGGCGCCCAGCGCAACAACAACACGCGGCGCCTCGAAACACTGGGCCCGGACACCGGCTACGACTCGATCTCGGACATGGCCTGCAGCGGCGGCCTCGCCGGCCTGCTGGACGCGCTGGACGCAACCGACCAGTTGCCCAAAACCATGCTGTTCTCCCTGAACCCCGCGATGAACGAGGTGCTGTCCACCTTGATCGGCGCCTTCCAGGACGGCCGCGTCGCCGGCAAGCTGCAGTTCGGCCCGGCCTGGTGGTTCAACGACCACAAGGACGGCAATCTGCAGCAGTTGCAGACCCTGGCCAACCACGGCGTGCTGGGCACCTTCGTCGGCATGGTCACCGATTCGCGCAGCTTCGCTTCCTACCCGCGCCACGACTACTTCCGCCGCCTGCTGTGCCGCCAGCTGGGCCAGTGGGTGGAGGCCGGCGAGTACCCGAACGACCTCGACGCGCTGAGCACCATCGTGCGCGGCGTCTGCTACGAAAACGCCAAGCGCTACTTCGCGCTGTGAGTTCCCCATGAGCGACGCGCAAAAGCTTCTCTGTATCCATCCGGACGACGACATGCTCGTCGCGCTGGATGACCTGGCCATGGGCGAAGTCGTGCAGTGGGAGGGCGAGTCCTTCCTGATCAGCAGCCCAGTCCAGCGCAAGCACAAGTTCGCGCGCCGCGCGTTTGCGGTCGGCGAGATGCTGAAGCTGTACGGCGTGCCCGTGGGCAAGGCCACGCAGCCGATCAAAAGGGGCGAGGCGGTCACCACCGAGAACCTCGCCCACTACGCTGCCGACGTGGACCTCGGCGAGACCGCGCCCTACCAATGGACGCCGCCCGAGATGGGCCGCTGGGAAGGCGCCACCTTCGACGGCGTGGTGCGCGCCGACGGCCGCGTGGGCACGGCCAACTACTGGCTGATCTTCCCGCTGGTGTTCTGCGAGAACCGCAATGTCGAGCACCTGCGCAATGCGCTGGAGCGCCCGCTGGGCTACGCGAGCGACGACCTGGCCACGTTCACGCTCTCGCTGCTGAACGAGGACATGGAAGCCGCGGCCGCGCCCAAGCCCGTCGTTCGCCCCTTCCCGAACGTGGACGGCGTGCGCATGATCACGCACAACGGCGGCTGCGGCGGCACGCGTGCCGATGCGCGCGCGCTGTGCAAGATCCTCAGCGCCTATGCCGACCACCCCAACGTGGCTGGCGTCACCGTCTTCAGCCTCGGCTGCCAGAACGCGCAGATCGCGATGTTCAAGGAAGAGCTCGCCAGGCAGAACCCCAACTTCGACAAGCCCTGCCTGATCCACGAGCAGCAGGCCTATGCCGAGGGCGAGCAGGCCATGATGAAGGCCGTGCTGCAGGACACGCTCAAGGGCCTGGCCGAAGCCAACAAGACCAAGCGCCAGCCGGTGCCGCTCTCGCAGCTGAAGATCGGCGTGAAGTGCGGTGGCTCGGACGGCTTCTCGGGCATCTCGGCCAACCCGACGATGGGCCTGGTCTCCGACATGGTCGTGGCCCTGGGCGGCTCGTCCATCCTGGCCGAGTTCCCCGAGCTGTGCGGCGTCGAAGGCAATCTGATCGAGCGCTGCGTGAATGACGATGACAAGCGCCGCTTCCTCGGGCTGATGCGCGATTTCGAGGCCAAGGCCGAGGCCGTCGGCACGCATTTCGCCGACAACCCCAGCCCCGGCAATATCCGCGACGGCCTGATCACCGACGCGATGAAATCGGCCGGCGCCGCCAAGAAGGGCGGCACCTCGCCCATCGTCAGCGTGCTGGACTACGGCGAGCCGCTGAAGGCGCAAGGCCTGACGCTGCTCTGCACACCGGGCAATGACGTGGAGTCGGTCACCGGCATCGTCGCCTCGGGTGCCAACGTCGTGCTGTTCTCCACCGGCCTCGGCACGCCGACCGGCAACCCGATCGTGCCGGTGCTGAAGATCTCCAGCAACTCCAGGGTCGCGGCGCGCCAGCGCGACGTGATCGACTACGACTGCGGCCCCGTCATCGAAGGCAAGCCCCTGCCCGAAGTGGCCGAGGGCCTGCTGGAGATGGTCGTGGCCACGGCCGGCGGCAAGTACGCGGCCAAGGCGGATCGCCTGCAGCAGTACGACTTCATCTTCTGGCGGCGCGACATCTCGCTATGAGCCAACAGCAACAACAACTACAACGTGAGACATCCAGCATCCGCCCCGTGCGCGTGCTGCAGTTCGGCCAGGGCAACTTCCTGCGCGGCTTCTTCGACTGGCACGTCGACCTGTTGAACGAGCGCTGCGGGCTGGACGCCGATGTCGTCATCGTGCGCCCGACCACGCGCTCGACCGGCCCGCTGCTGGACACGCAGGGCGGCCTCTACACGACCCTCGTGCGCGGCATCAACGAGGCCGGCGAGGCGGTCAGCGAGTTCCGCCAGATCACTTGCGTGCGCCGCGAGATCGACCTGCGCACGATGGTCGACGACTTCCTCGCCCTGGCCCGCGATCCGGAGCTGCGCTTCGTCGTCTCCAACACCACCGAGGCCGGCATCGCGGTCAACGACAGCGACCGTTACGAGGATCGCCCGCCGCTGGCCTTTCCGGCCAAGCTGGCACGCTGGCTGCACGAGCGCTATGTGCATTTCGACGGCGCAGCGCGTGCCGGCCTGGTGCTCCTGCCCTGCGAGCTGATCGACGACAACGGCCCCGTGCTGAAGGCCGCGGTGCTGCACTTCGCGCGGCTGTGGCATCTGGAAGCCGGCTTTGCCGAGCGGATCGAAAACGCCTGCACCTTCTGCTCGACGCTGGTGGACCGCATCGTCACCGGCTACCCGGGCGAAGAGATCGAGGCGATCCAGGCCGAACTCGGCTACCGCGACGATTTCCTCGTCGCGGCCGAGTACTTCAACCTCTTCGTCATCGAAGGCCCGGCGTGGCTGGCTGATGAACTCAAGCTCGCCGGCTCAGGCCTGAATATCGAGCTGGTGGAGGACATCAAGCCCTACAAGCAGCGCAAGGTCGGCGTGCTCAACGGCGGCCACACGGTGATGGTGCCGGTCGCCCTGCTGGCGGGGCTGACGAGCGTGGGCGAGGCGATGCAGGATGCCGATGTGGCGCCCTTCCTGCTGGCTGCGCTGCACGAGGAAATCATCCCCGCCCTGCCCCTGCCGCGCGAGGAGCTGGAGCCCTTTGCGGCCGACGTGCTGCGCCGCTTTGCCAACCCCTACATCCAGCACCGGCTGGCCTCGATTGCGCTGAACAGCTGGGCCAAGTTCGCGGCCCGCGTGATGCCGCAACTGCTGGCCTACTACCGTGCAAATAACAAGTTACCTAAGCGGCTGGTGCTGGCTTTGGCGGCGACGGTGCATGTGTACCGCGGCACCCTGCCGATCACGCTGGGCGATGACGCCGCGCATCTGCAATGGTTCGCCGAGGCCTGGCGCGAGGTGGACGCGGGCCAGTGGTGCTGGCCGCGCCTTGCCGAGGAAATCCTCGCGCGCCAGGCGCTGTGGGGCCGCAATCTCAACGAACAAATCCCTGAACTCGGCACGGCACTGGCCGCAGCGCTGGGGCAGATCGAGCGCGACGGCATCCGCCGCGCCCTGCAGGTACTGGAAGAAAGCCAAGAGGCAGTGGCATGACGAGCAGAAGGAAGTTCAGGGGCATGCGCTGGTGGATGGTCAGCCTCGTCACGGCGGGCCTGATCGTCAACTACCTGGCGCGCAACACCCTCTCGGTGGCCGCGCCCACGCTGATGAAGGACCTCGGCATCAGCACCGAGCAGTACTCGCACATCGTGGTCGCCTGGCAGGTCTGCTACGCGCTGATGCAGCCGATTGCGGGCTACATCCTCGATGCCGTCGGCACCAAGATCGGCTTCGCGGTGTTCGCGCTGGCCTGGTCGCTGGCCTGTGCCGCGGCCGCGCTGGCCAATGGCTGGGCGAGCCTGGCGGTCTTCCGCGGGCTGCTGGGCATGACCGAGGCGGCCGGCATCCCGGCCGGCGTCAAGGCGACGACCGAATGGTTCCCGGCCAAGGAGCGCTCGGTCGGCATCGGCTGGTTCAACATCGGCTCGTCCATCGGCGCGCTGCTGGCGCCGCCGCTGGTCGTGTGGGCGATCCTCAATGGCGGCTGGCAGACGGCCTTCCTGATCGTCGGCGCGATGGGCATCGTCTGGACCCTGCTGTGGACGCTGCTCTACAAGCACCCGCGCCAGCAGCGCCGCCTGACCGATGCCGAGCGCGACTACATCACCGCCGGCCAGGAAGCCCAGTACACCGACCCCAACGCGAAGAAGCGCCGCTGGACCGAGATCATCGCGAGCCGCAACTTCTGGGCGATCGGCATTCCGCGCATCCTCTCGGAGCCGGCCTGGCAGACCTTCAACGCCTGGATCCCGCTGTACATGATGACCGAGCGCCACATGAACCTGAAGGAAGTGGCGCTGTTCGCCTGGCTGCCCTTCCTGGCTGCCGACATCGGCTGTGTGCTGGGCGGCTACCTGAGTCCGCTCTTCCACAAGCACCTGCACGTCTCGCTGCTGACTTCGCGCAAGCTAGTGGTCGTGTTCGGCGCGGTGTGCATGATCGGCCCGGCCTGCGTGGGCCTGGTCGTGAGCCCCTATGCCGCGATTGCGCTGCTGTGCGTCGGCGGCTTTGCGCACCAGACGCTTTCCGGCGCGCTGTACGCGGTAACTTCGGACATGTTCGGCAAGCATGAGGTGGCGACGGCCACCGGCATGGGCGGCATGCTCGGCTACCTCGGCGCCGCCGCCTTCACCGCTGTGTTCGGCGTGCTGGTCACGCAGATCGGATACAGCCCCTTGTTCATCGTTCTCGCCATCTTCGACCTGCTGGCCGCCATCGCCGTCTGCGTGCTCGCCACGCAAGGCGCGCAGGCGGCTGCGCCAGCCCCGGCCGAGACGGCAACAAAACCTCTACCGGCCTGATGTCCTAGCCCGCTTTTTTCCCGTTCCCCCAACCGGGCATTGATTTGCCCATTTCAACGCCGGCCCGCGTGCCGGTTGGCTGCTGCATTGCCAATTTTTCCAACAGGAGACTCCCGATGATTTCGAATCCCAAACTGGCCCTGCGTGCCGTGGTGCTCGGACTACCCGCCCTGTGCGGGCTGACCTGCGGGCTCGCTGCAAGCTCGGCCCAGGCCGCCGACACCTTGCTCATGCCCATCAAGGTCTACGGCTTCCTCAACGCCGAAGTTGAATCCGTCGAGGCCAAGGGCGGCACCACGCCCTACCACCTGCGCGGCCGCGTCACCGATGGCAACTCGCGCATCGGCATCACCGGCGGCATCGACATCACCGGCACGACCAAGGCGGTCTGGCAGCTCGAGGCGAGCCTGAACAGCTTCGACCAGGGCGGCGTCAACGATCAGGGCCAGGCCAACACGCTGACCTCGCGCAACTCCTTCCTCGGCATCGAGGACTCGCGCTTCGGCCGAATCGTCGTCGGCAACAACGACTCGGCCTACCGCAGCCTGGTCGGCTCCGGCGGCGGCTTCGGCGGCAACCTGGGCCTGAGCACGCTCGGCCTGGACCTGTGGAACAACACCACGGCCCAGCTGACCGGCAACAGCTACAGCCTGTTCGGCCGCGGCGAGTCGCGCATGAAGAACTCCATCCACGTCAACACGGTGGAATGGAACGGCCTGCAGGCGGCGGCCTCCTACGGCTTCGACGAAACGCGCAGCGACGGCCTGAGCCACAACCGTGCCTCGCTCGCCGTAAAGTACGCGATTGGCGGCTTCCAGCTGGGCCTGGGCTTCGACCAGCAGCAGAACACCGGCGTCGACATCGACAACCTGCAGAACGGCTTCGGCTTCCGCACCACCAGCCAGGACGGCGCCAACACGCGCTTCGTCAAGGCCATCGCCTCGTACACGGTGCAGGCCACCGGCACTTACGTCGGTGTGGGCGTCGAACAAGGCCGTTATGGCTTCTCGCAGTTCGTGCCGCCGAGCGGCACGCAGATCTACCCGCTGCTGGTGACCGGCACGATGAACCAGACCGGCGCGATGGCCTCCATCGCCCAGCCCATCGGCAACGCCACGCTGATGGCCTCCATCGGCCGCCTGGACAAGCTGAAGAACGCCGTCGTCGGCAACGCCGCGGACTACGACGCGACCCAGTACTCGCTCGGTGCCAAGTACCGCTTCAACGGCTACCTGACGGCCTATGCCTACGCCAGCAAGATCAAGAACCACGCGCAGCAAAGCGTGAACTTCGGCCAGAACCCGCTCTACAGCGTGAACTCCGGCAGCGCCAACGCCTACATGTCGCCCGGCGACAGCCCGCAAGCCGCCGGCGTTGGCCTGATCGCGAGCTTCTGATCGCGAGCTTCCAAGCCTTCGAGCTTCTGAGTCAAGTCAGTCGAAATAACGAATTACCTACAGGACTATTCCAGTCATGAGCAAACCTCTTTCCTTCAGTGCGCGCCGGGCCGTCCAGGCCAGCGCGCTCCTGAGCGCATTGATCCTCGCCGCGTGCGGCGGTGGTGGTGGAGACAACTCCACCGCCGTCAGCTACGAAGCGGCCAAGCCCTTCCAGGTCGGCACCACCAGCTTCGATCCCGATCTGCCGCCCGAGCCGACCCTGCCCAGCGACGCGCAGGTCTGTGCCACGCTGGAAGCCAGCCCCAAGCTGGTCCGCCGCCCTGACGGCGCGCTGCCGCCCGAGGCCGATCCTTCGGTCGCCGGTGCCGGCGTGGCCGCCGATCCGGCCAAGGTCAACCCCGACCAGGCACGCATCCAGGCCGCGCTGAACGCCTGCGGCGTCGCCGTGAACACCGAAGTCGGCGCTGCCATCGCCACCGCCGACGCGACTGCCACCGCCGCGCAGAAGGCCGCGGCCGTGCCCAACGTCAACATCGCCGGTGTGTCGGGCGAGGAACTGGCCAAGCCGCAGTACAAGGCCAGCAAGTTCGCCGTGCGCCTGGTCGTCAGCAGCACGGGCGTGGGGGATTCCTTCATCAGCGGCCCGCTGAACCTGCCCTCGGGCGTGACGCTGTGGATCGACAAGGGCGTGACGCTCTTCGCCACGCGTGACGTGATGGCCTATTCGCCGCTGGCCGCAGGCCCGTACTGCGCCAACACCGCGGTGAGCGCCAGCAAGGCCGGCAGTTCCAGCAACTGCACGGCGCTGATCACCGGCACCAACCTGGTCAACTCGGCCGTGATGGGCGACGGCTCCATCGACAGCCGCGGCTACGCCGAGATCATCTCCACCAACAAGCTCTATCCGCTGATGAAGGTGGACATGAGCTGCAACAACACCTACGTCGCCTACGCCAAGGCCACGCAGGCGGTGGACGGCACGCCTTGCGACAACGGCGGCACCTTCGTCGACTCCAAGTCCTCCTCGCGCAATATGGGCTGGTGGGACCTGGCCTGGCTCGGAAACCTGGTGCAGAACGGCACGACCGGCTTCGGCTCGCAGTCGAACTTCCGCATGATGGTCTTCAACTACGCGAAGAACCTGACGCTGTACCGCATCACGCTGAACAACAGCGCCAACTTCCACGTCGTGCCCAGCGGCATCGACGGCCTGACCATCTGGGGCGTGAAGATCCAGACGCCTTCGCTGGCCGCCTATGCCAACCCGGCCGGCAACGGCAACCCGCTGTACACCGGCCAGCAATGGGGTGAGGACACCGTCAAGAACACCGATGCCATCGACCCCGGCTCGGCCAGCAAGGCGATGGCCGGCAAGCTGACGACGAGCAGCACGACGACCTCCGCCACCGCGATCTCCTTCGACGGTTACCTGAAGAACTTCGTGGCCGCCTACAACTATGTGTCCACCGGCGACGACGACATCGCGCTCAAGGGCAGCAGCAACCCGACGCCCGCGGGCTCGGGCCTGTTCGCCATCGACGGCAACCGCGACGTGCGTTCGGACCGCAAGCACGGCATCGTGATCGCCCACAACCACATCTACTGGGGCCATGGCATCTCGGTCGGCAGCGAGACCAATGCCGGCGTGACCAATGTGGTGGTGTACGACAACAGCTTCAACGGCTCGGAAGAAGGCCTGCGGATCAAGTCGGACTACGCCCGCGGCGGTGAAGTGAGCAACATGAGCTACAACAACATCTGCATGCGCGATGTGACCAACTCGCTGCTGTTCACGCCGTACTACAGCACCAAGGCCCTGCCCGCGGCCGGCCCGCTGATCCCGAACTTCCACGACATCACGATCAGCAACGTCAGCATCCAGGGCAGCTCGGGCGTGAAGCTGCAGGGCTTTGCAGCCAACACCGGCGGCTTCGCCAACCCGCAGTACCCGCTGGTGATGACGCTGAACAATGTCGTTACGGATTCACCGGACAGCACCCAGCTGATCTCCTCGGATGCCAATCTGACGATCACCGGCGTCAACCTGCCGATCATTGCCGACGCCAGCCGCAACATCGTCGTGAACGGCACGGCCACCAAGGCGATTGACGCGTCCAAGATCGTCGATTGCAGCCGCGCCTACGTGGACTTCCCGTCCAGCACCAACCCGTCCGGCACGAGCTGGTAAGAAGGCGCAAGGGCTGCAAGGCCTTTGAGCTGACGAGCGCCGCCTGCGGGCGGCGCTCGTCCTTGCACAGTCAGCTCGCTGAAAACCTCTAGGCTGCAACATCTTTACAAACTTGATAATCGACGCTTCCAACCTCGCCACGATGACCCGAAACACCGAACGCGCGACAGGGGCCCGCAAGCCGGCCGCCCCGCCCCAGGCCAACGGCGCCAGCGACGGCGCCCTCAGCGCATCGCGTCGGGTCTACCTGACGCTGCGCCAGCGCATCGTCGACATGGTGATGGCCCCCGGCACGCGCATCGTCGAACTCGACATCGCCGCCGAGCATGGCCTCAGCCGTACGCCGGTGCACGAGGCGGTCCAGCGCCTGGCCGAGGAAGGCCTGATCGAGATCCTGCAGCGTGTCGGCACCTTCGTGGCCCGCATTCCGATCGACCAGCTGGAGGAGTCGATGCTGATCCGCACGGCGCTCGAGATCGTGATCGTCGAGAAGGCCGCCGCCAACGCGGATGCCGAGGGCGTGGCGCTGCTGCGGCGCATCCTTGCCGAGCAGCAGGGCTTCGCCACCGCCAATGACGCCGACGCCTTCCACCGCAGCGACGAGGCCTTCCATGCCGCGCTGGCCGAACTGGCCGGCTGCCCCGGCGTCTGGCGCACGATCCAGCAGACGAAAGCGCAGGTGGACCGCTTCCGCCGCCTCACCCTGCCCATCGAAGGGCGGATGAAGGGCGTTGTCGAGGAACACACCCAGGTCGTCGAAGCCATCGAGCACGGCGCACCGCAGGACGCCGTCGCGGCCATGCGCGAGCATCTCGACCATGTGCTGCCGGTGGTCGAGATGACCCGCAGCTTCCGCCCCGAATTCTTCGTCAACCGACTGGCTGTCGGCACCGACCGCAAGCCAGGTTCTCTTTGATTGACCAACAGACGACCGACATGAAATACCTGCACACCATGGTCCGCGTGACCGACCTCGAAGCCTCGATGAAGTTCTACCGCGACGCGCTCGGCCTGGTCGAAGTGCGCCGCAGCGAGCACGAGGCCGGCCGCTTCACCCTCGTCTACCTGGCCGCGCCGGGCGACGAGCCGGGCAAGTACCAGCCGCAGGTCGAGCTGACCTACAACTGGCCCGACGCCGATGGCAAGTTCGAGGCCTACAGCGGCGGCCGCAACTTCGGCCACATCGCGCTGGCCGTGCCCGACATCTACGCCGCCTGCGAGCGGCTGCAAAAGCATGGCGTGACCGTCCTGCGCCCGCCGCGGGACGGGCGCATGGCCTTCGTGCGCTCACCCGACGAGATCTCGATCGAGCTGCTGCAGGACGGCCCGGCGCTGGCGCCGGCCGAGCCCTGGGCTTCGATGAAGAACACCGGCAGCTGGTAGCCGCCAGGCACGGCCAGAAGCTCAAAGTGTGCAATGCGCCCCGCGCGAGGGCGCGTCGCTGCCTCGTCGGCATCGTCAGGCAGGGCGACTTGGGCTAAGGTGCGCGGCTGGCATGGCCGAGAACATCGGCAGAGCTAACGTTTCATCTGTACAGACAGAGACTGCCCATGAACAGCACCGCATCCAGCAGCCCTTCTTCTTCCTCATCCGTCCTGAGCCGCCTCAGCGTGGCCGGCCGCCTCTGGCTGGCTGTCGCCGTGGCGGTGGTCTCGCTGGTCGGCCTGATCACCTTTTCCAGCATCCGCAGCACCGGCATCCAGCGCGATGCCGACGCGATGTCGGCCTCGCTGGACGCCAAGCTCGACGCCGCCCAGCGATGGAGCGCGTTGACTGGCGCCAACATCTCGCGCTCCATCGCCGTGGCCGTGGCCAACACGCCGGCCGTGGACGAAGCGCTGAAGGAAGACCGCGCGGCCGGCATCGGCGCGGTCACCAAGGTCCAGGAAGAACTCGCCAAGATGGACCTGAGCGAGCAGGACAAGGCGCTGATCGACAAGATCACCGAGGGCCGCAAGAACATCACCAGCACCCTGCAGAAGTACCGCGCGATGATGGCCGAGGGCAGTGCGCCGGCCGCGGCCGAGTACTTTCAGCAGCAGGTCAAGCCGGTGATGGTCACCTACCTGAAATCGCTGCAGGACTTTGCCCAGCTGCAGCAGGACAACAAGACGCAGGCGCTGCAGCAACTGGCCGAACGGCGCATGGGCACGCTGCGCATCGCCGGCACGGTCGTCGTGATCATCCTGATCGTGCTGATCGGCGGCGCCGTGCTGCTGATCCGCTCGATCCAGCAGCCGCTGGCGCAGGCCATCGAGGTGGCTCACCGCATTGCCGATGGCGACCTCAGCTCGCGCGTGCATTCGCAGCGTCGCGATGAATTCGGCCAGCTGCTCGGCGCGCTCGACGAGATGGTCAACAAGCTGCGCAGCGTCGTCGGCGAGGTGCGCTCGGGCGTGGAGTCGGTCTCCACCGCCTCGGCCGAGATCGCCACCGGCAACCAGGATCTTTCCGCGCGCACCGAGCAGACGGCTTCCAACCTGGAACAGACCGCCAGCTCGATGGAAGAGCTGACCGGCACGGTCAGTAACTCGGCCGACGTGGCGCGCCAGGCCAACCAGCTCGCGGCCTCGGCCGCCGAAGCGGCCACGCGCGGCGGTGCGGTGGTGGCGCAGGTGACGAGCAATATGGACGAGATCACGGCCAGCTCGCGCAAGATCAGCGACATCATCGGCACGATCGATGGCATCGCTTTCCAGACCAATATCCTGGCGCTGAACGCGGCCGTCGAGGCAGCGCGCGCCGGCGAGCAGGGCCGCGGCTTTGCCGTCGTGGCCAGCGAGGTGCGCAGCCTCGCGCAGCGCAGCGCTGCGGCGGCCAAGGAGATCAAGAGCCTGATCGGCGCCTCGGTGGAGCGCGTCGAATCGGGCGCGGGCCTCGTCAATCAAACGGGCGAGGTGATGGGCGAGATCGTCACCAGCGTGCGCCGCGTTGCCGACATGATCGGCGAGATCGCCTCGGCCGCCACCGAGCAGCGCGACGGAATCTCGCAGGTCAATGCCGCCGTCAACAACCTCGACCAGATGACGCAGCAGAACGCGGCCCTGGTGGAAGAAGGCGCCGCCGCCGCGCAGTCGCTGCGCGAGCAGGCCGCGCGTCTGGCCGAGGTGGTCTCGGTCTTCAAGCTCAAGGACGAGGTGGCCGCCGCCCGCCCGGCTCGGGTGCCGGCGCCTGCAGTGCGCAAGCCCGCTGCGACCGCGGTGACCAGGAAGGCTGCGCCTGCAGCGCCCGTGCGCAAGCCGGTGGCGCGCAGTGCGCCGCGCGCGCCTGCCGCGCCGCTCGCCCTGGCTCCCGCACCTACGGCAAAGAAGGACGCGGCTGACGGGGATTGGGAGACGTTTTGAAGATGATCGGCTTTGCCTGTTTCAAACGGTAAAGCCCGTCGTCAGCTCGTTCGAGCCAGGCGTTCAATATGAGAACTCTTGATT
>FSVW01003109.1_pt1 | contig 19153 bp, 17 predicted proteins | sample 1637551 | NCBI WGS metagenome assembly FSVW01 (sample SAMEA3914814, study PRJEB12502) | metagenome | biome: forest; material: soil | place: USA | collected 2011-09-16 | depth 0.1 m | reverse complement strand
TCCGCATCCGCCGGCGCTGGCCGGCCTGCATCTGTTCGGCCTGGTGCAGTACATCGCCGAAGACCGGATGGCCGACTGGATCACCTTCTACGGCGAGCTCTTCGGCTTCACCGAATTGCCTTCGGACGTTCGCTTCGGCGTGCTGCCGCAAGGCTGCGTGCTGGCCAGCCCGTGCGGCACGATCTACTGGCAGTTGATCGAACCGGCGCCCGATCTGGGCGACTTCGGCGGCTTCGGCCGCAGCGAGGAGCTGCTGCAGCGGGTCGCCTTCGGGAGTAGCGATGTGCTGGCCACGGTGACGGCTTTGAAGGCTCGTGGCGTGGAGTTCGTTGAGTCTTCTTCGGCGAGCGGCGTGCGCAGTGGAGAAAGCGGCGCCTTGACCCGGCCGAGTGACCAGGGCCCGAGCTTCGAGCTCGTCCGCGACCCGCGGAGCGACTGAGCACCATGGCCGCCCACATCGATGATTTCGGCATGGACACGGTCACCCTGGCCGGGCCGCTCGAAGCCAAGCTCGCCGCCGTCAAGTCCGCCGGCTTCGGCAGCATCATGCTGGCCGCGCGCGACATCGCCGGCCATCCGCTCGGTCCCGAAGCCGCGGTCGCCGCCGTCAAGGCCAGCGGCCTGCAGGTCACCGGCCTGCAGGTCCTGCGCGATTTCGAAGGCCTCGCCGGACCGCTGCACGAGTACAAGGTCGACATCGCCAAGCAGATGATCCTGATGGCACGTGACCTCGGCGCCAAGGTGTTGCTCGCGCTGAGTTCGACGCTGCCGCAGGCTTCCGCCGACCCGAAGGTGCTCGTGCGAGACCTGCGCAAGCTCGCCATGCTGGCCGTTCCGCACGGCATCCAAGTCGCCTTCAAGGGCCTGTCCTGGGGCCGGCATCTGAGCGACCTGGCCGGTGCCTGGGCCATCGTCGAGGAGGCCGACTATCCGAACCTCGGCCTGGCCGTCGACACGTATCACGTCTTCGCCTCCGGCACCGGATCGGATGTGCTCGACGACGTCGATCCCGGCAAGATCGCGCTGGTGCAACTGTCCGACTTCATGTGGCACGACACGCCGACGCCGCAAGAGCGCATCACGACCGCCCGGCACTTCCGCGTCTTCCCCGGCGAAGGCGCGCACAGCCCGGCGCTGGCCAGCCTGGTCGCGCGCCTTGATCGCATCGGCTACCGCGGCGACTACAGCTTCGAGGTCTACAACGACGACTTCCAGCAACTGCCGCTGGCCTACGTGGCCGGGCGCGCGCGGGCGAGCGCCCTGTGGTTGTCGGAGGGCGTGCTGCAGCGCGCGCTGCCCCTGCCTGGCGCGATGCGCCTGCGCAGCGCCAGCCGCTGAGTCAGGCGCTCAGCGCCTTGCCGCAACCGCTGCGCCACTGCGTCGGCGATACGCCAGTGCGCCCCTGGTAGAAGCGCGTGAAATAGGCGGCATCGGCGAAGCCCAGGCCATGCGCTATCTGCTTGATGCTCATCGTCGTGTAGGCCAGTTCGCGCTGAGCTTCCAGCACCAGCCGCGCATGCAGCACAGCCACCGACGAGCAGCCCAGTGCAGCACGGCAGACGCGGTTCAGCTGCGTGGACGTGATGCCGATCTCGCCGGCCAGCGCCGAGACCGCCGGCTGCTGGCGGAAACGCTCGTCGATCAGCGCACGGTAGCGCCGCACATGCTGCAAACCGCGCGCACCCTGCGGCGAAGCGCTTGTCTCCAGTGCCGGCAGGCATCGGCCGAGCGTCACGAGCAGCCGGATCAGCGCGCTGTCCACGCCCAGCGAGCGCCAGTCGCCGGCGCTGCGGAACTCCTCGCGCAGCGCCCGGATCGCAGCGCCCACGGCCGCGTTCTGCGCCACGTCGAGCGGCATGACGCGTGGCTGCATCATCCGCCTCTCCAGCGCCGGCTCCTCGGCCAGCAGCTTGGCCACATGCTGAGCCAGCACCGTGACTACATGGCCCCGCAGCCGCGGCTCGAAATGGAAGCCATGCACGACCAGCGGCGGCGCCACCAGCAGACACGGGCCGCGCACCTGCTGCTCGCTGCCGTCCAGGCTCAGCCCGCAGCGGCCCTTCTCGATCCAGAAAAGCTGATAGAGCAACTCATGCCGGTGCGGTCCGACCTCCCAATGCAGCAGGCTGCTACGCTCGGCGATCGACTCGACGTGCAGCCAGTCCACGTCCATCGTGCGGCCGTGCTCCCCGTAAATCGAATAGCTTGGAAGCGGTGACTGCATGACGGCGGCTTGGGGACGATGTACGAAATGTGCAAGTCTATGCCTGATGTATCCATTGAACCCGGGCGCCTGCGAACGTACGCTTGAGGCACAGGAGACAAGACATCATGCGCACCCAGGTTGCCATCGTCGGCGCCGGCCCTGCCGGCCTGCTGCTCGGCCAGTTGCTCAGCAGCGCCGGCATCGACAACGTCATCATCGAGCAGCGCAGCGGCGACTACGTGCTCGGCCGCATCCGCGCCGGCGTGCTGGAGCCGATCACCGTGCGCCTGCTCGAAGCCTGCGGCGCGGCCGATCGCCTGCACCGCGACGGCCTGCCTCATCAGGGCTTCGAGCTTTGCGACGGTGACCGGCGGCACCGCATCGACCTGCAGGCGCTGACCGGCCAGCATGTGACCGTCTACGGCCAGACCGAAGTCACCCGCGACCTGATGCAGGCGCGTGCCGCTGCCGGCCGGCCGACGGTCTACGAGGCCGAAGACGTCGCCGTGCTCGATATCGAAACCGGCGGCCAGCCGAAGGTCCAGTACCGCTTGAGTGGAGAGTTACTCACCATCGAGTGCGACTTCATCGCCGGTTGCGACGGCTTCCACGGCGTCTGCCGCGCCAGCATCCCGGCCGAGCAACTGCAGACCTTCGAGCGCGTCTACCCCTTCGGCTGGCTGGGCGTGCTGGCCGACGTGCCTCCGGTGGCGCACGAACTGATCTACGTTCGGCACGAGCGCGGCTTCGCGCTGTGCAGCCAGCGCAGTGCGACGCGCAGCCGCTACTACGTGCAGGTGCCCAGCGCCGACCGCGCCGAGCAATGGTCCGACGAAGCCTTCTGGGCCGAGCTGAAGCGCCGCCTGCCGCTCGAGACCGCGGCTCAGCTGGTCACCGGTGCATCGATCGAGAAGAGCATCGCCCCGCTGCGCAGCTTCGTCGCCGAGCCGATGCGCCGCGGCAGCCTTTTCCTCGCCGGCGACGCCGCGCACATCGTGCCGCCGACGGGAGCCAAGGGCCTGAACCTCGCCGCCTCGGACGTTGGCTTCCTCTGGGAGGCGCTGTACGATTTCTACAAGGGCAGCTCCGCTGGAATTGACGGTTATTCGGCGCGCTGCCTGCAACGGGTCTGGAAGGCCGAACGATTTTCCTGGTGGATGACCGGCCTGCTGCACCGCTTCCCCGATCACACACCCTTCGAGACGCGAATGCAGGAGGCGGAGCTGAGCTACCTGCTCGGCTCCGACGCCGGCTGCAAGGTGATCGCCGAGAACTACGTCGGGCTGCCGGCCTGACCGGCCCGGGGCAGGCCGGGCAGGCCGGCCCCGAAGGTTCAAGGGCCGGACCGGCCCTTCGTGACGCTGCCCGTTCGCTAACCCTGGCGCCTCGGCCACCTCCCGGTTGCAATGCCGTCGCCGCCCGGCCGGCGCGGCAAGGCCGCACGAGCGGCGATCCGATCAAGTAACCCCTTGGTGATAAATACGGGTAAATCCCGAGTTCACCCATGCCCGGTTCCTACTATATTTTTCGTAACCATCTAGTTATTTAATTAACTAAAGAGACATTAGTCCCGCGCTGCTCGAAAGAGATCGGAATCCGGCCATGCAGACCCGAATGAATCACCTCCCCGCCACGATGCGCGCCGCCGTGCTCGTGGCGCCGGAGCGTTTCGAGTTGCGCGAGGTGCCGCTGCCGCAGATCGCGGAAGATCAGGTATTGATCCAGGTGCTGCGCTGCGGGCTCTGCGGCACCGACATCCACATCTTCAAGGGCCACTACTCGGCCGACCGCCTGCCGCTGATTCCCGGCCACGAGTTCTCCGGGCGGGTTGCCGCCTTCGGCGCCAAGGCGCGCGGAGTCACGCTTGGCCAGGCGGTGACTGCCGACATCAACGTCGGCTGCGGCCAGTGCTTCTACTGCCGCAAGAACGAGATCCTCAATTGCCCGGCGATGCATCAGATCGGCATCCACGTGGACGGGGGCCTGGCCGAGTACGTCAAGGTGCCGGCCAGCCATATCGTGCCGATCCCGGCGAACACGGCGCCCGAGCTGGGCGCGCTGACCGAGCCGGTTTCCTGCATCGTCCGCGCGATCAAGAAGAGCCGGCTGCGGCTCGGTGAATCGGTGCTGATCCTGGGCTCGGGGCCGATCGGCAACCTTCACCTGCAGCTGGCCCGCCAGGTCGGCGCGGTGCCGATCATCGTCTCCGAGCCGAACCCCGGCCGGGCCGACTGGGCCCGCCGCAGCGGCGCCGACCTGGTCGTCAGCGATCCGGCGCTGCTGCGCCAGGCGGTGCTGGACGCGACCGACGGCCGCGGCGCGGACCTGGTGATCGAATCGGTCGGCCACACGAGCCTCTACGAGCAGGCCTTCGATCTGGTCCGCCCCGGTGGCCGGGTCCTGGCCTTCGGCCTGGCCGAGCAGAGCGCCAAGGCGCACTACCTGCCCTTCCAGGTGGTGCTGAAGGAACTGGGCCTGCAGGGCAGCGTGGCCGGCATGGGCGATGACATGCACGAGGCGATGACCTTGATCGCGCACGAGCGCGTGCAGCTGAGCCACTTCATCGAAACCGTCTATCCACTTGAGAAGATCGCCGAGGCGATGAACGCCTTTGTCAGCGATCGTTCGATCAACAAGGTCCAGATCGCCGTGGCCTGAGTCGGGCACAACCCACACAAGACAGGAACCCAAGTCCATGAACGTCTACTTCGAGAAGACCCATCAGCGCGCCTTCGGCACGTTCCCGCTTCATGGCGAGCCTCTGTCGAGCGCCCTGCGCGACGCCCTCGACGTGGGCTACCGCGCGATCGACACCGCGCAGATGTATGGCAACGAGGCCGAGGTCGGCGCGGGCTTGAAGACGTCCGGCGTGCCGCGCGATGAGCTGTGCATCACCACGAAGATCCACCCGGACAATTTCGGCGAGGACAAGTTCCTCCCGTCCCTGCGCGAAAGCCTCGACAAGCTGCAGGTCGAGCAGGTCGACGTGCTGCTGCTGCACTGGCCGCCGATGGATGGCGATGTCGTGCCCTCCGTGCGACGTCTGGAGCAGGCCGCCAAATTGGGCCTGGCCAAACATATCGGCGTCAGCAACTACAACGCCGCAATGATGCGCAGCACCAAGGCCGCGATCCAGACGCCGCTGGTCACCAACCAGGTCGAGTTCCATCCGCTGCTCGACCAGCGCGTGCTGCTGCGCGCTGCGGCTGAGACGGGCATCCCGCTCTCGTCCTACTGCTCGGTGGCGCGCGGCGAGGTCTTCAAGCATCCGGTCTTCGGCGAGATCGGAGCGGCCTACGGCAAGAGCGCCGCCCAGGTTGTGCTGCGCTGGATCCTGCAAAAGGGCGTGCCGATCAACACGATGTCGACCCGGCGCGAGAACATAGGCTCGAACTTCGATGTCATGGACTTCACGCTGTCCAGCATCGACATGGAACGCATCGACGCGATGAACGCCATCGGCTACCGGATCGTCGACAAGGCGCTGGTTCCCTTCGCACCGGCATTCGACTGATCCGCATCCCGACAAGAACAAGGAGACAAACATGCAACCCACACAGATGAACAAGTTCGGCCGGGTCGATCTGCAGGTTTCGGCATTCGCCTTCGGCACCGCGCCGCTAGGCAACATCTTCCGCGCGGTGCCGGAAGAGGAATCCGCCGCGATGTTCAACGCGGCCTGGGACAAGGGCCTGCGCTTCTTCGACACCTCGCCGATGTACGGCCACGGCCTGGCCGAACTGCGCACCGGCCAGGCCCTGCGCTGGAAGAACCGCGACAACTTCGTGCTCGCTTCGAAGGTCGGTCGCGTGTTAAAGCCCGCGCGGCGCCAGGACATAGACTTCGCGCCCTGGGTCGACGGCGCGCCGTTCACGATGCACTTCGACTACAGCTACGACGGCACGATGCGCTCGATCGAGGATTCGCTGCAACGCCTGGGCCTGGAGCGCATGGACATCTGCTTCATCCACGACATCGACGTCTTCACCCGCGGCGCCGATCAGCCCGCCGTGTTCAAGCAGGCGATGGACGGCTGCTGGCGCGCGCTGGAGAGCCTGCGCTCGCAGGGCGTGCTGAAGGCGATCGGTGTCGGCGTCAACGAATGGCAGGTCTGCCACGAGGCGCTGAAGCAACGCGACTTCGACTGCTTCCTGCTGGCCGGCCGCTACACCCTGCTGGAGCAGGAGGCGCTGGATGAGTTCCTGCCCTTGTGCGAGCAGCGCGGCGCGGCGGTGGTCGTCGGCGGCGGCTTCAACTCGGGCATCCTCGCCACCGGCGCGAAGCCCGGCGCCAAGTACAACTACGCACCGGCACCAGCCGCGGTGATGGAGAAGGTCGCGAGCATCGAGGCGGTCTGCCGGGACTACGGCGTGCCGCTGCCGGCCGCCGCGCTGCAGTTCGTCGTCGCCCACCCGGCGATCCCGTCCTTCATCGCCGGCACCCGCAACGTCGAGCAATTGCAGCAGAACCTCGACTGGTTCAGCCGCCCGATTCCCGTCGACTTCTGGGCCGAGCTGAAGCGCCACGGCCTGCTGCGCGAAGACGCGCCGGTGCCAACGGCCTGAGCCGGGCTCGCTTTTTCTTCAACACCGATCCTTCGTCCGTTCCACTGTCCGTTCCATTGCCCGTTCCATCGTCATCAGTTAACTAACCTGTTAGTTCACCCAGGGGATCCGCGAGGATTCACCCATCACAACCGGAGACCGAGACCATGTCCTTCATCAAGAACTTCATCGAGCAAGAGACCGCGCGCCGCCGCGACTTCCTGCTGGCCGGTGCCTACGGCATGGGCGCCGTGGCGGCCAGTGGGCTGGCCCTGCCCGCCTATGGGCAGAACCGCCCGGCCATGGCCTGGAGCTACCGCGACCGCAACAACCCATACTGGCACGCGATCGTCTCCGGCGGCGAGTCCTTCGTCGAAAGCGTCGGCATGAAGAAGTCGGACATGCTGCACCTGCTGAACAACGGCAGCTCCGAGAAATCGCTGGCCGACATCAAGGCCTTCCTGTCCAAGACCGGCGGCAAATGCGCGATCGCCTGCGATGCCAACGACGCGCCGAACTGCCGGCCAGTGGTCGAGGCGGTGCAGAAATCCGGCGCCTACATCTCGACGATCTGGAACAAGCCAGACAACCTGCACCCCTGGGACTACGGCGACAACTGGGTTTCGCACATGAGCTGGTCCGACGAAGGCCCGGCCGAGCAGACCGCGCGCATCCTGTTCAACGCGATGGGTGGCAAGGGTGCGATCGTCGGCATCGGCGGCATCGCCTCGAACAACCCGGCGATCGAGCGCAAGACCGGCATGATGAAGGCGCTGAAGGACTTCCCCGGCATCGAGCTGCTGGACTACCAGCCGGCCGACTGGGCCACGCAGAAGGCCAACGAAGTGATGCAGGGCTTCCTGACCCGCTTCGGCAACAAGATCACCGGCGTGTTCTGCGCGAATGACTCGATGGCCTACGGCGTGCTCGAAGCGCTGAAGGCCGAGGGCCGCAAGCTGCCGGTCGTCGCCTACGACGGCAATCCCGAGGCGACCGACCTGGTCATCAAGGGCGACCTGCTCGCCACCTGCTTCACCAACCCGTACTGGGGCGGCGGCGTCTCGGCGGCGCTGGCGTACCACGCGGCCATCGGCACCTTCAAGCCTTCGAAGGAGCCGCAGGCGCACCGCGAGTTCTACGGCCCGACCGTGCTCGTGACGCAGAAGGACGCAGCCGCCTTCAAGGCCAAGTACATCACCGGCACGCCCAAGTACGACTGGAAGGACTTCTGGGGTCCGACCGCCGGGCAGATCAAGTACAAGCAGGCTTGAGTTGATCTAGAGCCGATCCAGGCCGGCCAGCGCCGCGTGCTGCAGCAGCATGATGGTCTTGCCGTCCTGGATCCCGCCCCGGCCGACCATGGCCAGGGCTTCCGCGAGTGTGAATTCGAGCACCTCGATGTCCTCGCCCTCGCCCGCCTCGCCACCGCCGGCCGCCACGCGGTCGGCGTCTTCGTATGCGGCAACGAAGAAATACAGCTTCTCGGTCACCGAGCCAGGGCTCATGTACGCCTCGAAAACCTTGCGCGGCGATCTGATGACGTAACCCGTTTCTTCAGCGGCTTCGCGCTGGATGCAGGTCTCGGGATCGTCGCCGTCCAGCAGGCCGGCGCAGGCCTCGATCAGCAGGCCATCCGCGCAGCCGTTCACGTAGGCCGGGAGACGAAACTGGCGTGTCAGCACGACGGTGCCGCGGGCTGTGTTGAACAAGAGAAGCACCGCGCCGTTCCCGCGGTCGTAGGTCTCGCGGTTCTGGCGCTGCCACGAGCCATCGCGACGGCGGTAGTCGAAGGCCGTGGTCTTCAGCGTGTACCAGTTGTCTGACAGCAGGCGCTCCTCGACGAGGCGGACGCGCTCATCGCCGCCGCCGTTCATGCAGCCTCCGCCACCATCGGCAACTCGGCGGCATCGCCGAACACCGGCAATCCCAATTCCCTGGCCAGCGCCACGTCCTGATCCGCGCCGCGCGATTCGCCAGGGATGCGCAGCACCGCATCGCAGCGCTGCAGCAGCCGCCGCGCCACCGGATATTGGTAGGCATTGAAGACCGGATCGTCGATGCCATGCCCGCCGCCGGCGCTGCGGATGATCGGCAGCGCCAGCCATTCGCCCAGCATCGGCAGATGCCCGCGCTGGTAGATCGGCAGGGCCATGTCTTCCAGGCGGGCGCGGTTGGCGGCGACCTTCGCCGGATCTCCGCCGGTGCCTGAGAGATAGGGCCCGGCGATCAGCACCAGCCACGGGCGAGAGACGCGAGACAGGCGGGCAACGCCGATGCAGGGTGCTGTGGAACTCATCGGAGGCCTCGTGCGTTAACGGTCATAAACGTGCAGCTTCGTGCAATGTGATGCAATACTACGGATCTGCAAGACGCCGCGCAAGTGCTTTCTTCACACCGCTCCCGGATCTTTCCCCACCGACCATGCTCACCACCCAACGCAAGCAGCTGCTGCTGGCCCGCCTCGCCGCCGAAGGCCAGATCGTCGCCAAGGACCTGGCCCAGGAACTCGGCACTTCGGAAGACACGATTCGCCGCGACCTGCGCGAACTGGCCGCGGCCGGCAAGCTGCAGCGCGTGCACGGCGGCGCACTGCCGACCTCCGCCGCATTGGGCGACCTGCAGGCGCGCGAGCACGTCTCGGTGGATGACAAGATCGCACTGGGCCGCGCCGGCGCCGCGATGATCCAGCCGGGCCAGGTCGTGATCCTTGACGGTGGCACCACCGCCCAGCAGATCGCACGGCACCTCGCGCCCGGCCTGCGCGCGACGATCGTCACGCACAGCCCGACCGTCGCCATCGAAGCCGCCGCCCATCCGCAGGTCGAGATCCTGATGCTGGGCGGGCGCTTGTTCCGGCATTCGATGGTCAACGTCGGTGCCGCTTTGATCGATGCTGCCTCGCGTCTGCGGGCCGACCTCTACTTCATGGGCGTGACCGGCGTCCACCCGGACACCGGCTTGAGCACCGGCGATGCCGAGGAGGCCGCCGTCAAGCGCGCGCTGCACGGCCGCGCGGCCGAGACCATCGTGCTCGCCTCCGCCGAGAAACTGATGGCGGCTTCGCCCTTCCTCGTCGTGCCACTGGGCGAGGCCGCCCTCGTCGTCGTGCCGCCCGACACGCCGGCCAAGACCCTGCGTGCCTTGCGCGCCGTCGTCAAGGTCGAGAAAAGTGGGAAAGTCGAGGCTCGACGCTGAGGAAGAGAACATGAGCACGCCGACATCCATCGACTACGAGAAAGCCCTGGACCTGATCCGCGCAGGCCAGTGGAACGACGCCCACGAGCTGGTGCAGACGGCCGAAGGCACGCCGCTGGCCGATTGGCTGCACGGCATCCTGCACCTGCAGGAAGGCGATCTGGGCAATGCCGGCTACTGGTATCGACGGGCCGGCAGGGAGTTTCAAGCGCATGGCTCGGTGGAGCAGGAACTGGATGCATTCGAGGCCAATTTCGACGCCGGCTCGAGAGGCCGGACTTCCTGAGTTTGCAGGCGATGCCGACTTCTCCGATCAAACCGCCACCGCGTCCGACGGTCCTGTTCGACCTGACGACCGATTGGCTGCAATGGGTGGCCGAGAACCGCCTGTGGGATTGCTCGCCGGAGTCCATGCTCGCCGCGATGGTGGCCGCCGGCCAGGACGCGGCGGTAAGCGAGGCGGCGATTGTGCAGATGGAAGGCGACCCGGTCTTCCAGGCCGCGCGGCGCCATCAGCAGATGCTGCGCAAGCTGGAATCGGTGCTGGCCAACCAGCAAAGCCTGTGGCAGAGCGACCCCGCTTACAAGACCGTCGAGAAGCGCCGCGGCGTCTCGCGCGATGAGTTCATCGAGCGCTATGTGCGCGGCTGCCGGCCTGTCGTGCTGACGGATGTGGCCGAGGACTGGCCGGCGATGCGGCGCTGGTCCCCCGACTACCTGCGCGAACAGATCGGCCACCTGGAGGTCGACGTGCAGGTCGGCCGCAACAGCGATGCGCTGTTTGAGCAGAACAAGGAGAAGTTGCGAAAGCGCATGCGCGTGGCGGACTTCGTCGACCTGGTCGTGAATGGCGGCGCGACCAACGACCACTACCTGACCGCGAACGACGAGATGATGCGGCGCCCCGAGTTCCTGCCGCTGCTGAACGACATCGGCCGCATGCCGCCGATCTGCGACCCCGCGCTGCTTTCAACGGCAGCCTCGTTCTGGTTCGGCCCGGCCGGCACGAGGACGCCGCTGCACCACGACACCTTGATGCTCTTCCACACGCAGATCGTCGGCCGCAAGCGCTGGCGCTTCATCTCGCCGTTGCAGACGCCGCTGCTCTACAACCGCATGGGCGTCTACAGCCCGATCGACCTCGACGCGCCCGACTACGAGCGCTATCCGCTGTTCCGCCAGGCCCAGGTGCTCGACGTGGTGCTCGAACCCGGCGACACGCTCTTCCTGCCGCTGGCTTGGTGGCACGCGGTCGACTCGCTGGAGACGAGCCTGTCCTTCTCGTTCACCAATCTCGACGTGCCGAACCAGTTCAGCTACGTCAATCCGAGCATCGGCAACTGGTAAATGCCGGCGGGCCGATCAGGCCAGATCGAGCGCGCTCGTCAGATCGCCCAGCAAGACCTGACCCCGGGCCCGCATCGCGTCATCTCGCCGTACCACGCCCGGCAGCGGCTCCAGTCCGTAGACCCGCGTGATCAGTCGCAGGATCGAGTTGGTGTCGCAAGGCGTGTGATCGACGACGCCGCGCTTCGCATGTGGCGAGATCACGATCGCCGGGATGCGCGAGCCCGGCCCCCAGCGGTCGCCCTCGGGCGGCGAGACATGGTCCCACCAGCCGCCGTTCTCGTCGACGGTGACGATAATCACCATGTCCTTCCATTGCGCGCTCTTTTCCAGCCGTTCGATCACGTGCGCGATGTGGGCATCGCCGGATTCGACGTCGGCGTAGCCGGCATGCATGTTCAGGTTGCCCTGCGGCTTGTAGAAGGTCACCTGCGGCAGCTCGCCGGCGTCGATCGCGGCGATGAAGTGATTGGTCTTCGCCTCGTTGCCGAGGCCAGCATCACGCAGGTGGCGCGCTCGCGCCGCCGTGCCCGGCGCGTACTTGCGGTAATAGTTGAGCGGCTGGTGGTGATACTGGAAGTTCGGTTTCGGGCCATTGCCTTCGTGCTGCAGCGCCGCGGTCCAGGCGCCGGAATACCAGGCCCAGTCAACGCCGCGATCCGACAGGCGGTCGCCGATCGTCGGGCCATCCTGCGGCGGCATGACGGCCAGGTTCGACGGATCCGCGAAGCGAGGATCGCCGTCGGGCGCCGGCCGGGCGTAGCTCGGCTGGTAGGGCGGCGCCATCGTGTTGACACCATAGCCATCGGGCGTCAGCGCACCGTCCAGCTCGAACTTCGGCGGCCCTTCCAGTGCGGACTTCGGGCAGTCCGCCGCCAGCTTTAGCCGCGTGCCCTTCGGGTCGTCTCCTTCGAGGACCGACAGCAACCGCTTGCCCGCGCCGCCAGCCGCGTCCGGATACACGCAGGGTTCGGCCGCGACCAGGAACACGTGGTTCATCCACGAGCCGCCGAAGGCCGACATGAAGAAACGGTCGCACAGCACATAACGCCGAGCCACATCGGCGAGCTTCATCTGCGTGGCCGCCTGCTCATAGTGGCCCATCACCAGCGCGCCGGAGTCGCCCCAGGCGACGAACTGGTCGTTGCGCCCGCCGTTGATCTGCATCTGGTTCTGGTAGAAGCGATGCACCAGGTCGCGGGTGACGACGCCCAGCGGCAGCGGTCTTCCGGCCGCATCGCTCAGCTTGAATGGACGGTTAGGCAGGCCCTTGATCTTCGGCTCCTCGATCAGGTATTCCGCGCCCTTGACTGTCTGCTGCTCCGGCACCAGGCCGCCCCAGATCTTCGGCAGTTGCGGCAGCACTGAGCCGTCGCGATCGCGCTGCGCAGCGCGGGCCAAGGTGATGTCGCCCAGCGGCTGGTCCTGGCCGGGAAACTGGGCGAAGAGGTTGTTGAAGCTGCGGTTCTCCGCGTAGATCACGACGATGGTCTTGACGCGCTTGCGCAGTGCGGCATCAGCGTCGGCTTCGCCCGCGGCCCAGGCGGCCTGGCCACCGATGAGGCCGGTGCCCGCGACCGCGGCGAGCGTGGCCAGCAGGCGCCGGCGCTCGGGGTCGAAATTCTCGTCCTGCGCTTCTGGTAAGGCCTGCGAGTTTGTCTCGTCGTCTTTGTGCATGTCGATCAGCCCCGGTGCATCTGCAATGGAGCGAAATCATAAGCACCTCACAAGCGCGCCAGTGCGCTATGCGCTCAACGCGGCCGCACCGTCTGCCTCAGAGTTTCCTCGGGGAAGTAGCGCTGGAACTCTCGCCAGGCCACGCCGGTCTTGGCGAGCTGCAGCAACGAGGCGTGCAGCAAAGCCCGGTCGGCCGCGTTCAGCGACGATTTGTTCGACACATAGATGCCGCTCTCGCCCCAGGGCAGGTCGTCCAGCGTGGTGACCTGCACGCGCGGCAGCCACGCCTTCAGCGCCGCATCGCCGCCGCGCAGCGCGCCGGTCACGATGGTCGGCGTGACGATCGCCAGGTCGGCAATGCCCGCGTCCAGGGCCCGCGCGAGCGAGACCGGATCGGCCACTTCTTCCAGGCGGCCCTGTGATCGCAGCTCCGTGACCAGCGCCTGATACGCATCCCCGTAGTCATAGCCGCGCACGATGGCCACATGCAGCTCCTGCTGCTGCAGATCCGCCAGGCTGTGCAGATGCGCCAGCCCGGCGCCATGCGCTTTAGTGCCCTGCAGCGTGACGAGCGCGGCGCGTGTCTGGATCAAGGGCACGAAGAGGCCGAAGCCATCGCGGCGTGTCGAGCGGCGGGCGGGCAGGAGGACGTCGGCCAAGCCCAATTCGTACATCATTTCCTGGCGCGCCCGCGGCACCACCGGGAAGTTCAGCGCACAGCCTTCCTTGCTGGCCAGCACGCGCAGCAGATCCGGATAGATCCCGCCGACATGGCCGCCCACCACCGTAACGCCCAGACCGATCGGAGCGACGGGAACCTGGATCGGGCGCGAGCAAGAGGGTGCCGCCAGAGCCCAGGCAGGCATGAACGTCAAGGCGAGCGCAGCCCACAGCTGCCGCCGGCAGCGCGGGCCCGGTGTCCTGCCAGCGGCTTCGCCTTTCGTTCGTTGTCTCGGGAGCATTCGCAGTGCGTCGATTCTTGTCGTTAGCACCGCGATTGTCGGGCATATCGAAGACTATGTTCATGGCTCGCACCCGCCGCCGTCAGGCCGCCGTGAACGATGCAATGCCATGCCGGGAATCAGGCGGCGCCACACATCAGCGCGGGCAGATCGAGTGCCGCCAGCCCGACCACCTCGCCGATCACGATGATCGCGGGGCTGGGCAGGCCGCTTTCGCGGATCAGCGCCGGCAGACCGGCCAGGGTACCGATGGCATGCCGCTGTCTTGGCGTGTGAACCGCCGAGATCACGGCGGCTGGCATCTGCGCCGCCATGCCGCCCGCGCGCAGCGCCTGCACGATCTGCTCGCAGCGGGCAACGCCCATGTAAATCACGAGAGTCAGCCCACTGCGGGCGAGCGCGGCCCAGTCAGGAGCCCGTCCACCTTCGCCGTTATGCCCCGTGACCAGCGCGACACCCGGCGTGCAGCGCCGGTCGGTCACCGGGATGCCGACGCTGGCCGGCGCGGCCAGGCCCGAGGTGATGCCGTTGACCACCTCGACCTTGATGCCGGCGGCGCGCAGCGCATCGGCCTCCTCGCCGCCGCGGCCGAAGACGAAAGGATCGCCGCCCTTCAGCCGCACGACCTTCGCGCCGCTGCGGGCCTCGCGGATCATCAGGTCGTGGATGAAGCGCTGCTCCGTCGACACACAACCGCCGCGCTTGCCCACGTAGAGGATGCGGGCCTTGTCATTCACGAGCGCCATCACGCGCTCATCAACCAGGTCGTCACTGAGCACCACATCGGCCTGCTGCAGGCGGCGCAGCGCGCCGACGGTCAGGAGATCCGGATCGCCGGGGCCGGCGCCAACGAGACTGACGGGATTCATCATGAGGTGATCTCCTCGGGTTGGATCTGGGTGACGAGCCGGCGCAGGGTCGGCAGGCAGGAGCCGCATTGGGTGCCGCAGCGCAGGGCGCCTTGCAGCGCGGACAGTCGCTCAACATCGTTGCCGCTGCATTGCGCCAGCTTCTCGCGGATGCGGGCTTCGGAAACATCGAAACAGTTGCAGACCTGCGGGCTGCGCACCGGCACCACACCAACCTTGACCGGCGCCGGCGCCAGCAACTGGCGGCCGAATGGAGCGACCGGCTGGGCGTCGCGCCACAGCGGCAGCAGCCAGGCGGCCACGCCAGCCTCGCCGACCAGCAGCAGCGATTGAACCGTGGCGGCGGCGCCCTCGCCCGCCAGGCGCAGCAGCCGGCTGCGGCCGCGCTGTGCGTCGGCATAACGCAGCAGGCCGACGCCATGCAGATTCAGCGCTTCGGCCACGCCCGCCACCAAGGCTGGCGACGGCGCCTCGGCGCAGGCCGCCTCAAAGCTCCAGCCTTCGCGGCCTTCGGGTCCAGCCACCGGCACGCAGTGCGCGTAGTCGAACTCGGGCATCAGCGCCCGCAGCTTCGCCCGCAGCGAAGCGTTGTCCGCGCCCGAACACCAGGCCGCGGCGCTCAGGCGCCAGGGCAGCTCCAGCTTCTTGACCGACACCGCGGTGAATTTCAGCTCGGGTTGTTTCGAGTCCGGGCAAAAGCCGGGCTGGGCGAGCGCATTGACGCCGCGCAAGACCTGACCCTGGGCGTCGCGGCCGGAGACGAATTCCTCGCCCCAGTGCATGGCCACGCAGGCCTGGGCCGGGGCAACCGCGGCATCCGCTCGAACCGGCAGCAGGCTCTCGCCGTGGGCCGACGACACGCGGGCGAAGTCGCCTTCGGCCAGGCCGCGGCGTGGCAGGTCCTGCGGGTTCAGGCACAGTGCCGGCGAGCCATCGTGGCCGAACAGGCGGGCGACGACGCCGCTGCGGCTCATGCCATGCCATTGGTCGCGCAGGCGGCTCGTCGTCAGGCTCAATGGGCGGCGCGCGTCGGCACGGTCCAGCGGCGGCTTGAAGGGCTTGGTGATGAAGCGGGCGCGGCCGTCTTGTGTGGCGAAGCGGCGGTCTTCGTAGAGCCGCGCGGCGCCCTCTGATGCGCCTTCGGCGAACGGCCATTGCTGCGGGCCGGCGGCGTCCAGCAATGCGTAGCTGAGGCCGGTGATGTCGAGGTCGCGGCCGCGAGTGGCTTCGCGGTGTTCGAGCCAGAGCCGCTCGGGCGTGTCGGACGCGAACACGGCTTCGGCGCCCATCGCCAGCGCCACGTCACGGGCGATCTGCCAGTCGAAGCGCGCCTCGCCGGGGGCCGGCACAGCGGCGCGCACGCGGGAGATGCGCCGCTCGCTGTTGGTGACCGTGCCTTCCTTCTCGCCCCAGGTCGCGGCCGGCAGCAAGTAGTCCGCGTAGGCGGCGGTGGCGGTGTCGTTGAACGCTTCCTGCAGGATGACCAGTTCGCAGCGCTCCAGCGCGCGGCGCACCAGCGCCTGCTCAGGCAGGGATTGCGCGGGGTTCGTGCAGACGATCCACAGCGCCTTGATCTCGCCACGATCGGTAGCCTGGAAGAGTTCGATGGCCGTCTTGCCCGGCGCTTCCGGCATCGCCTTGATGCCCCAGAGCTTGGCGATCTCGGCGCGGTGTTCGGCTTTCGCCGGATCGCGATGGCCGGGCAGCAGGCTTGCCATGCCGCCGCTCTCGCGTCCGCCCATCGCGTTCGGCTGGCCGGTCAGCGAGAACGGCCCGGCGCCCGGCTTGCCGATCTGTGCCGAGGCCAGATGCAGGTTGATCAGCGCGGTGTTCTTGGCCGTGCCGCTGCTGCTCTGGTTCAGGCCCATGCAATAGAGCGACAAGCTCGCCGGCGAGGTGGCAAACCAGCGCGCGGCCTGCAACAGGTCGGCTTCGCTAACGCCGCAAATGCGCGCCGCCTCGCGCGGCGGCATGTCGCGTACCAAGGCCTTCAGTTCGGCGAAGCCTTCCGTGTGGGCAGTGATGAAAGCCGCGTCGATCCAGCCCTCCCAGATCATCGCGTGCAGCAAGCCGTGGCACAGCGCCACGTCGGTGCCGGGCAGGATCTGCAGGTGCAGGTCGGCGAACTCGGCGCTCTCGGTGCGGCGCGGGTCGACGACGATGATCTTCATCGAATGCCTCTTCGCCTTCGCGTCTTCAAGCCGGCGGAACAGGATCGGGTGCGCCCAGGCGGGATTCGCGCCGATGATGAACACGCAGTCCGCGTGGTCGAGGTCCTCGTAGCTGCACGGTGGCGCGTCCGAACCCAGGCTCTGCTTGTAGCCGACCACCGCCGAACTCATGCACAGGCGCGAGTTGCTGTCGATATTGTTCGTGCCGACGACCGCGCGGGCCAGCTTGTTGAAGGCGTGATAGTCCTCGGTCAGCAGCTGGCCGGAGATGTAGAAGCCGATCGCGTCGGGGCCGCGCTCGGCCTTGATGGCAAGCAGCTTGTCGGCCATCTGCTGATTGGCTTGATCCCAGCCGATAGCCTCGGGTTTGGCGCCACGCTGCGCACGCACCATCGGCTGCAAGAGTCGGCGCGTCTGCATGACGACCGGCGTGGCCGTCAGGTGCAGGGTCGAGCCCTTGGTGCAGAGCCGGCCGAAGTTGGCCGGATGGTCAGGATCGCCACGCACGCCGGTGATCTGCGGGCCATCGCTCTCGATGATGACGCCACATCCCACGCCACAGTAAGGACAGGTACTGCGGGTATCCATGGTCTTCAGCCGACCGACTTGGCGCAGGGGCCGGCCTTCAGCGGCGGCAGCAGGACGCCGATCGTGTCCAATTCGACCTGGTTCAGCAAGACCTGACCCTCCTCGATCCTGACGCTGAACTTCAGCGCACAGCCTTCGTCCGGTTCGCGCGCCTCGCCGCTGTCCAGTGCGATCGTCCAGTTGTGCAGGGGGCAGGCCACGCTTTTGCCGAAGACGATGCCCTGGCTCAGCGGCCCGCCCTTGTGCGGGCAGCGATCGAGCAAGGCAAAGACCTCGTCGCCGGCAGTGCGGAACACGGCCACCTGCGGCCCGAGCGGGCGCTGGACGCGGCGGGAGCCGAGGACCGGGATGTCGACGACATTGCAGATGAATTTCCAGTCGTTCGTGTTGTTCATGCCACCACCTCGAATTGACGCAGGTCGACCTTGGCCTTGTCGAAATCGAACCAGGGATCCGGCTCGCCATCGAGCGCGAACTGCAGCTCGGCCCAGAGCTGGCGGCGCAACTCGTGGTCGTCGAGGATCTTCTTCTTGACATAGTCCAGCCCGACGCGCGATACGTAGTGCACCGTGCGCTCCAGGTACCACCCTTCCTTGCGGTAGAGCTGCATGAAGGCGCCGGTGTACTCGAGCACCTCCTCGGCCGTCTTCAGCTTGCAGAAGAAGTGCGCGACCTCGGTCTTGATGCCGCCGTTGCCGGCCACGTACATCTCCCAGCCGCTGTCCACGCCGATGATGCCGACGTCCTTGATCCCCGCCTCCGCGCAGTTGCGCGGGCAGCCGCTGACCGCGAACTTGACCTTGTGCGGCGCATACATCCGCCACATCGCGCGCTCCAGGTCCTTGCCCATTTGCGTGGAGTCCTGCGTGCCCATGCGGCACCACTCGGAGCCGACGCAGGTCTTCACCGTGCGCAGCGCCTTGGCATAGGCGTGGCCCGAGGGCATGCCTATGTCCTTCCAGACGCCGACCAGGTCTTCCTTCTTCACGCCCAGCAGGTCGATGCGCTGGCCGCCGGTGACCTTGACCGTCGGGATCTTGTACTTGTCGACCGCGTCGGCGATACGGCGCAGTTCATCCGCCGTCGTCTCGCCGCCCCACATTCGAGGGATCACGCTGTAGGTGCCGTCCTTCTGGATGTTGGCGTGGCTGCGTTCGTTGATGAAGCGCGATTGCGGATCGTCCTGCGCCTCCTTGGGCCAGCTCGAAATCAGGTAGTAGTTGACCGCCGGGCGGCATGTAGAACAGCCGTTAGGTGTCTTCCAGTTCAGCGTCTTGTGGACCGCCGCGAGCGAGATCAGATGCTCGTCGAAGATCGCGTCGCGCACCTCCTGGTGGCTCATGTCCGTGCAGCCACAGATCGCCTTCTTCTTCGGCGTGGCCGAGTAGTCGCCGCCGGCGGTGAACATGATCAGTTGCTCGACCAGGCCGGTGCACGATCCGCACGATGCGCTGGCCTTCGTGTGCTTGCGCACCTCTTCGAGCGTGAACAGGCCCTTGTCCTTGATGACCTTGCAGATCTTGCCCTTGGTGACGCCGTTGCAGCCGCAGACCTCATCGCTATCGGCCATTGCGGCGGCCTTGTTGTGGCCCTG
>FSVW01001721.1_pt1 | contig 19170 bp, 15 predicted proteins | sample 1637551 | NCBI WGS metagenome assembly FSVW01 (sample SAMEA3914814, study PRJEB12502) | metagenome | biome: forest; material: soil | place: USA | collected 2011-09-16 | depth 0.1 m | reverse complement strand
TCATGCCACGTTTGCCGGCCGGTCAGACGAAAGTTGCAAAGTCATTCAGGGCCGAGCGTGACGGACATATAAAGTGGCCCAGCCGCTTCCATGTCACTCGAATCTCTGCTCAGCGACCCCAGTGCAAGGCCATCGCATCGAGCCGCCGGGCGGTCTCGATCAGTTGCGCGCGGCTGGCCGGGTGCAGCTCCGGGAACGGGTGGCGCGGCTGCTCGCAGGCGATGATGCCGCCTTCCTTCATCAGCGCCTTGGCGGCCAGCAGGCCGCATTGACGGTTCTCGAGATTGATCAGCGGCAGCCAGCGCTCGTAGCGGGCGATGGCCGCGTCGCGGCGGCCGGCGCGGTAGTCGTCGAGGATCGGCCGGATGCCGTCGGGGAAGCCGCCGCCGGTCATCGAACCGGTGGCGCCAGCTTCCAGGTCCGGAATCAGCGTGATCGCCTCCTCGCCGTCCCAGGGGCCGACGATGTGCTCGCCGCCGAGGCGGATCATGTCGCGCAGCTTGGCGGCGGCACCCGCGGTCTCGATCTTGAAGTAGCTCAGGTGCTCGATCTCGCGCGCCATCCGCGCCAGGAAGGTGGCCGAGAGCACCGTGCCGCTGGCCGGCGCGTCCTGGATCATGATCGGAATCGAGAGCCCGTCGGACAGCCGGGCGTAGAACTCGTAGCTGCGCTCCTCGGGCACGCGGAAGGTGGCGCCGTGGTAGGGCGGCATGACCATCACCATCGCGGCGCCCTGCGCTTGCGCGCGCTGGCTACGCTCCAGGCAGACCTGGGTGCTGAAGTGAGAAGTCGTCACGATCACCGGCACGCGGCCGGCCACGTGTTCCAGCGCCGTGCGGGTCAGGATCTCGCGCTCCTCGTCGCTGAGCAGGAACTGCTCGGAGAAGTTGGCGAGGATGCACAGGCCGTTCGAGCCGGCCTCGATCATGAAGTCCAGGCAGCGCCGCTGGCTGTCCAGGTCCAGCGCGCCGGCGGCGGTGAAGGTCGTCGGGACGACCGGAAAAAGTCCTTGGTAGGCCATGTTGATGAATGTGAGGTTCAGGTGATGACGCCGATCTGCCAGGGCACGAACTCCTGCTGGCCGTAGCCGTGCGTCTCGCTGCGCGAGCGGCGGCCGGAGGCGGTATCCAGCATCAGCTGGAACAGCTCAGCGCCGAGTTCGGCGATCGTCTTGGTGCCTTCCAGCACCTCACCGCAGTTCAGGTCCATGTCGTCGGACTGCTTGACCCACAGCGCCGTGTTGGTCGCGATCTTCAGCGAAGGCGACGGCGCGCAGCCGTAGGCCGAGCCACGACCGGTGGTGAAGCAGATCAGGTTGGCGCCGCCGGCGACCTGACCGGTGGCGGAGACCGGGTCGTAGCCCGGCGTGTCCATGAAGACGAGGCCCTTGGCCCGCACCGGCTGGGCGTACTCGTAGACCTCGACCAGGTTCGTCGTGCCGGCCTTGGCGATGCCGCCGAGCGACTTCTCCAGCACTGTCGTCAGGCCGCCGGCCTTGTTGCCGGCGCTGGGGTTGTTGTTCATGTGGGCGCCGACGCGGCTGCAGTGGTCTTCCCACCAATGGATGCGGTCGACCAGCTTGTGGCCAATCTCCGGGCTGGCGGCGCGCCGCGTCAGCAGGTGCTCGGCGCCGTAGATCTCCGGCGTCTCCGACAGGATAGCCGTACCGCCCTGGGTGACCAGCAGGTCCACCGCTGCGCCCAACACCGGGTTGGCCGAGATGCCGGAGTAGCTGTCCGAACCGCCGCATTGCAGGCCGACCGTCAGCAGGCTGGCCGGCACCGGCTGGCGCTGCACCTCGTTGGCCGCCGCCAGCATCGCCTTGACCTTCTCGATGCCGAGCGCGATCGTTTTCGTCGTGCCGCCGGTGTCCTGGATCGTGAAGGTCTGCAGCTGCGCGCTCTCGGTCAGGCCCTGCGTGTCCAGCAGGCGCGAGATCTGGTTGGTCTCGCAGCCGAGGCCGATCACCAGCACGCTGGCGAAGTTCGGGTGACAGGCATAGCCGCCCAGGGTGCGCTGCAGTATCTTCAGCGGCTCGCCTTCGGAGTCCAGCGCGCAGCCGGAGCCGTGAGTCAGCGCGACGACGCCGTCCACGTTGGGATAGGCGGCCAGCATCTCCGGATGGATGTCGCGGCGGAAGTGGTCGGCGATCGCGCGGGCCACCGTGGCCGAGCAGTTCACCGAGGTCAGGATGCCGATGTAGTTGCGCGTGGCGACCCTGCCGTCGGCCCGCACGATGCCGTCGAAGGTGGCCGTTGTGGCGGCGCGCGGCGTCTCACGTGCTTCTGCGCCGTGGGCGTAGTCGCGGGCGAATTCGCCGATGGCCAAGTTGTGCGTGTGCACGTGCTGGCCCGGTGCGATCGGCTTGCTGGCGAAGCCGATGATCTGGCCGTAGCGGCGTACCGCCTCGCCGGCTGCGATCGCGCGAGTGGCGACCTTGTGGCCGGGCGGGATCAGGCCGGCGACGGCCAGGCCCTCGCTCTCAACGAAGGCGCCGGTGATGAGTTGGTCCAAGGTGACGACGACGTCATCGTTCGGATGCAGGCGGATCACCCGCGCGGAGGCGGTCTTGACCGGAATCGGATTGAGCATGGTGGTGGTGTCCATCGGTCGCCGATCAGCCACGGCGTCGCGTCATGTAGGAGTCGAAGGCCAGTGCGAACAGCAGGACCATGCCCTTGATGACAAGTTGCAGGAAGGAAGAGATGTTGAGGATGCTCATGCCGTTGTCGATGGTAGCGAGCAGCACCGCGCCGACGATGGCGCCGGGGATGGTGCCGATGCCGCCCTTCAGCGCCGTGCCGCCGATCACGGCGCCGGCGATCGCGTCGAGTTCCATGTAGGCACCGGTCGTCGGCGTCGAGGCGCCCAGTCGTGCCGTCACCAAAGTGGCGGCCACGCCGTAGAGCCCGCCCATCAGCACGAAGCCGAGGTAGAGCTGGCGCTTCAGCGGGATGCCGGCCAGCACCGAGGCCTCGCGGTTGGAGCCGGTCAGATAGGCGTTGCGGCCGAACACGGTGCGCGTCATCAGCACCCACAGCGCCAGGCCGGCGACGAAGACCCACAGCAGCGCGACCGGCAGGCCGCGGAAGCCGCTGAAGATCCAGGCCAGCGCGGCGGCGGTGGCGACGAGCACGCTCAACTTCAGCGTCAGCACCTTCGCATCCTTGCGCCCGGTGCGAGCGGCGACGATGCGGTGCCGGCGGATCACGTAGAAGCCAGCAACGAGCAGCGCGGCGGCGAGCAGGAACAAGGTCAATGGCACCGACACGAAGGCTTCGCTCAGCGCCGAGTATTCATCGCTGACCGGCGCGATCGTCGCCGCGTCGGTCGCGTAGAAGCCGATGCCGCGGAAGGCCAGCAGCCCGGCCAGCGTGACGATGAAGGACGGTACGCCCACGGTCACGACCCAGATCCCCTGCCACAGCCCGAGCAGCAGGCCGGCGGCGATCGTGATCGCCACCGTCGGCAAGACCGGCAGTTGGTAGGTGTGCTGCACCGTCGCGGCGACGACGCCGCAGAGATAGACCGAGCTGCCGATCGACAGGTCGATCTCGCCCATGATCATCAGGATCGACACGCCTGCCGCGACGATCGCGACGATCGAGGCCTGGCGCAGCAGCAGCGACAGGTTGCGCGGGGTCAGGAAGATGTCGTCGGACAGCGTGTTGAACACGATCGCCAGCGCCACGAACACGACGACCATCGTTAGTGCCCGCGCGTCGATCAGGCGGACGCTACGGCGCTGTGCGGCTTTGGGGGGCTGGGTCGTTTTGCCTGGCCCGGACGGTTCGGCGCCGACCGCGCTTGAGGGATGCTTCATCGTCGTCATCACTTGCTTTCTCCAGTGGCCGCGGCCATCAGTTGCTGGCGCGTGGCCGTCTTTCTGTCGAACTCGCCGGTGACCCGGCCCTTGTACATGGTGAGGATGCGGTCGCTCTCGTCCAGCACTTCGTTCATGTCGCTGGAGATCATCAGCACCGCGTTGCCTTCGGCGGCAATCTCGCGCAGCAGCCGGTAGATCTCGTAGCGCGCGCCGATGTCGACGCCATAGGTTGGCTCATCGACGATCAGCACGCGCGGCTTCGTCGCGATCCAGCGGGCCAGCAGGACCTTCTGCTGGTTGCCGCCGCTGAAGGCCTCGACCTTGAAGTCCAGCCGCGGCGGCCGCAGGTCCAGCCGCTCGATCAGCGCCTGGTTGCGCGCGAGCTCCTCGGCCTCGCGGATGAAGGGGCCGCGGGTCAGCTCGCCGATGCTGGCGGCGCTGATGTTGCTGGAGACCGTCTGGCCCTCGACCAGGCCGGTGCGCTTGCGGTCCTCGGTCAGCATTGCCAGGCCGAGCGCAATGGCCTCGGCCGGCGAGCGCGGCGTGACCGATTTGCCATCGATGCGGATCTCGCCGCCGACCGCGCCCGTCCAGGCGCCGAACAGGGCCTTGGCCAGCTCGGTGCGGCCCGCGCCGACGAGGCCGAACAGGCCGAGGATCTCGCCGCGCCGCAGATCGAGGTTGACGCCTTCGACCCGGCAGCGCTTCGCGCCGAAGCTCTCGTACACGCAGAGGTTGCGCACGCTCAGCGCCAGTTCGCCGCCCGTGCAGGGCGGGCGCTCGGCGCCGGGTTCCGGATCGCGGCCGATCATCGCCCTCACCAGTTCCGCGATCGGCCCTTGCGCGGTGTCGAAGTGCGCGACGACACGGCCGTTGCGCATCACGACGACGCGGTCGGCCACCTGCGCGATCTCGTCGAGCCGGTGCGTGATGTAGATACACCCGACGTTCTGCGCGCGGATCTGCTGCATCCGCTGGAAGAGGTGGACAGCCTCGCCGTGAGTCAGCGAGGCGGTCGGCTCGTCGAGGATCAGGATGCGCGTGGCCGATTTCGACAGCGCGGAGGCGATCGTCACCAGCCGCTGCGCGGACGGGCTCAGTTCGCGGATCGGTGCCATCGGGTCGGCATCGACGCCGAAGAACTCCAGCCGCTCCAGCGCCATCGCATGCAGCTTCGCATCATCGACGAAGCCGGCGCGCGTCGTCGGCAGCATGCCCATGAACATGTTCTCGGCGATGCTGAGGTTCGGCGCGACGTGCAGCTCCTGCGCCACCAGCACGATCCCTTCGGCCTCGGCTTCACGGACGTTGCGAAAGCGCGCCGCGCGGCCGTTGATCAGCAGCTCGCCCTGGAAGCTGTCGTGGCCGTAGACGCCCGAGATAATCTTCATCAAGGTCGACTTGCCGGCGCCGTTCTCGCCGATCACCGCGACGACCTCACCGGCGCCGACCTGCAGGTCCACGTCAGCGACCGCGGGCACACCGTTGAAGGACTTGCCGACGCCGCGCAGCTGCAGCGCGGGCTCCCCGGAATTGACGCTCCCGGTTTGCGTTGCGCGCTCTTCGATGACGAAGCTCATCTGTAGTTCCGTCTGCCTAACGCTTTACTTGCACGGCGACTTGCCGGCGCCAAAGATCTCGTCGGCGGTCACCCAGCCTTTGGGTGCCAGCTTGTTGGCAAAGTCGCAGAGGTTGTCCTTCGTCACCGCGATCACGCGCACCTGGTGCGTGGGGACCGCGCCGGCGCCGACGTCCATGCTGACCGTCTCGATCGCCGGCTTCTCCTTCCTCGCCAGCGCGACGGCGGCCTTGACTGCGGCCGAGCCTTCGGCGTCGAGGTCGGTCCAGACGGACATCGTCTGGATGCCCTGCGCGATCAGCTGCAGGTTGGCCGCGTCGGCGTCGAGACCGGAGAGGTAGATCTTGCCGGCCAGGTTGCGCGCCTTGATCGCCTGCGAGACGCCTTGGGCCATGCCGTCGTTCGAAGTGACGAAGCCGTCGACCTTGTCGGCCTGCGCGCTCAGCACGTTCTCAGCGTTGGACAGCGCGGCCTTCGGATCCCAGCCGCGGATGAACTGGTTGAAGACGATCTTCACATCCTTGTTCTTGACCAGCAGCTCTTCGTACTGCTTGGCGATCGCCTGGGCGACATCGTTGGCCGGGTCGCCCTTGAACAGCGCAAAGGTGCCCTTGGGCGCGAACTTCAGCGCGCCGTCGGCCTGCAGCTTGCCGACCAAGCCGTTGTTGCGCACGACCAGGAAGTCGAGCTTCGCGGTGGAGATGCCGATGTCGTAGCCCACCACCGGCACGCCCTGCTCGTGCGCGGACTTGACGACACGGCCGCCGGCCTGGCTGTCTACCGCGACCATGATCAACGCGTCGGGCTTCTGGCTCAGCAGGTTCTCGACCTGCGAGGCCTGCAGCGACGGGTCGTCATTGGCCCACTGAATGATGAGCTTGGCGCCGAGCTTCTTGGCCTCGGCCTCCATCGCCTTGACATCGAAGGCCCAGCGGCGCTGGACCTGCGTCTTCATCGACACGGCGATGACCGGGTTCTTGGCATCGGCCAGTGCCGCGGTGCTGGTGCCCAACGCGGTGGTGGCCACCGCGGCGGCCAGGGCGAGCTTGCTGATTGCGTTCTTGTTCATGCTTGTCTGTCTCCGTTGGTGTTGTCGGGTTGCTGTTAGCGAGGTATTCGGGCCGAGCGCGGGCCGCCCCAAGCCGGCCCGCCTGGGGATGCTGGCCTGTCGATCCGGCAGGCATCGCCGTCCCTTCTGGGGACCGGCCAGGGTCGCCCGCGTTCAGCGGGGCGGGCGTGGACGAGGGGCAGTTCATATTCAGGGTTTTAGGAAAACCGGTTCCATCCGTGCCCACCATTCGCTGGGCTTGCGGGTCTCCAGCGGCAGCTGCATCGGCTCGCAGATCTGCCACCAGTCCTGCATCCGCGGCTCGGCGGCGAGGCGGGCCTGGTCGGCGGCGAAGTCACTGCCGTGGTACTCCCAGTAGGCGAAGAGCAGGTTCTCCGGCTCCTTCAGGAAGATCGAGTAGTTCCTGATGTTGGCGGCCGAGATGATGTCGATGATCTCGGGCCAGGTCTCGCGGTGCAGGCGCCTGTATTCGGGCAAGTGCTCGGGCTTGATTCCGAGGATGAATCCCATCCGTTCCATGTGCTGCTCGCGGTTCAGTGATGAGGCTGCTCGAGGACCAGTGCGTCGGCGGCCTTCCACACGCGGGCCTCCTTCGGCGGTGCCAATGGATCGTCGATGACCGGCGTTGCGCCTTCGATGTCGAGCAGGAAGCGCTCGGCCGGCGAGGCGCGTTCGTACAGGCCCTGCGTCAGGTGCTCACGCTCGTTCAGCTGCTGCGGGCAGTCGCGCCGGCCGATGGCCAGGTGCAGCACGCGGCGCGAGGCGCCGTTGCGGTTGATCGTGCCGCCGTGCCAGATGCGGCCGTTGATGACGGCGATCGAGCCGGCCGTGCCGGTGATGTGGAACTCGCGCGGATGGGTGGCGACCGGGTCCTTCGGCACGATCGCCGCCTCCCCCGGCGTCATCACGCAATCGCTCATCTCGTTCATGTTGATGTCCGGCACGTTGATCGGCACCAGCTTGTGCGAGCCGGGCACGACGCGGGTCGGGCCGTTGTCCTCGGTCATGTCGTCCAGCAGCACCATTGTGTTGACCATCCGGTAGTCGTCCTCGTAGGCGCGCGGCGTGTCGCTGTGCAGCGGCTGCTGGCCGCTGCCCTTGGCCGGGTTGCGGGCGTTCAGCGAATACACATGCAACTCGCCGAGCAGGCGGTTCGCGAGATACAGGGTCGGCGCGCAGCGAAGGCAGCGCATGAAGGCGGGCGACTTGTTGAAGAGGTTGGACAGGCGCATCGCGCCCGGCTCGATGTGGACCTCGTGGCCGCCGTAGGCGCCTTCGATCTTCTGCAGGCGGTCCAGCTCGGCGCGCATCTCGTCGATCTCGGCCGGGCCGAACACATTCGGTATGACCACAAAGCCCTGCTCGTCGAACTGCTGTTTCTGCGCTTCGGTCAGCACATCGTCACGAACGCCGAGGGCTTCCAGCGCTTTTCGGGTATCCATCGTCTCGTCTCCTTGTCAGTCAGGAATCAGGAAAGGGAAAGTTGGTAGAAGGCCGCAGCGTTGCCGCCGAGCACACGCTCGCGGTCTGTGTCTGCGCAGGCCTGCAGCAGCCGTTCGCAGGCGCGGAACCAGTCCACATAGCCGATCGCAGAAGTGGCCACCGGCCAGTCCGAGCTCCACATCAGGCGCGCAGGGCCGAACACCTCGAGCAGGTGCTCCATATAGGGATGCAGCACGTCGAGACCGGCGCCGGGCGCGGCCTCGGTGGCGAGGCCGGAAAGCTTGCACAGCGCCTGCGTGTTGCGGGCTAGGTCGCGCATGTCGGCCGCCCAGCTGGTGAACTCGCCGCGGGCGATGGCCGGCTTCATGCCGTGGTCGATGACGACGCGCAGGCCGGGGTGCCGCTCGATCCGCTGCAGGAAGCGGCGCGCGTGGCGCGCGTAGCCCAGCGCGTCGAAGGCGAGGTCTAATTCCTGAACGGCCGCGAAGGCCCAGTCGAGGTCGCGGCGCAGCACCCAGTCGTCATCGGCGATGTCCTGCACCATCGGCCGCACACCGACCAGGCGCGGATGGGTCGCCAGGCGCTGCAGCGTGTGGCGCTCGCTGGTGTGGGCGAAGTCGATCCAGCCGACGACGCCGGCGACGCTGGTCGTGGCATCGGCGATGCCGAGCAGGTAATGCGTTTCCTCGACGGTGGGCGCGGCCTGGACCAGCACGGTGGCCGAGATGCCACATTCGGCCAGCAGCGGCGCGAGGTCCGCGGGGCCGAAGGCGCGGCGCAGCACTTGGGGCGCGCCTGACATCCACGGATAGTCGCCGCGCTCGGGCCGCCAGTAATGCTGGTGGGCATCAACGCGCATGGGGAGCGTCCTCGCGCAGCAGGCCCTGGCTGACCAGATCTTTCCACAGCGCCGGCGGAATCGCGCGGTTCATCGAGGCGACATTGCCGCGCGCCTCCTCCGGGGTGATTGCGCCGGGAATCACGTTGACGACCGCGGGATGTAGCAAGGGGAATTGCAGCGCCGCGTCGCGCAGCGGCACGCCGTGCGCGAGGCAGATTTCCTCGATCGCAGCGACCTTCTCCAGCACTTCCGCCGGTGCCGGGCCGTAGTTGAACCAGGCACCTTCCCTCGCGCCGGTGGCCAGGATGCCGGAGTTGAACGGGCCGCCGATGATGACGCCCATCTTCTTCTGCTGGACCAGCGGCAGGAAGCTGTTCAGGGACTCCTGTTCCAGCAAGGTGTAGCGGCCTGCCAGCAGGAACAGGTCGACCTCGGTATTGCGCGCGACGACCTCGCTGACCTGCCATTCGTTGACGCCGATGCCGATTGCGCCGATCAGACCCTGGTCCCGCAACTCGGCCAGCGCCCGGTAGCCGCCGTCGAGGAACTCGCGGGTGCTCTGATCGGAGGCTTGCTGGCTGCCGTGGGTGAACACGCAGAGGTCATGACACAGTGCGATGTCGATTCGATCCAGGCCCAGTCGCTCGTAGGAGAAGTCCAGCGAACGCATCACGCCGTCGTACGAATAGTCGTAGCCCATCTGGCGCGAGGGCACGTCGAAGAACTTGCCGATGCCATCGCGCTGCTCGGGCGCGCTGCGCTGCAGCACGCGGCCGACCTTGGTCGAGAGGAGGTACTCGTCGCGCGGCATCTCGCGCAGGAAAGCGCCGAGCCGCGTCTCGGCCAGGCCGAAGCCGTACAGCGGCGCGGTGTCGTAGTAGCGGATACCGAGAGCCCAAGCCTGCTGCATCGTTTGCAGCGCCTGCTCGTTGCTGATCGCGCGGTAGAGATTGCCCAGCGGCGCGGTACCGAAACCCAGGCTGCTGAAGTCCAGCACGCGGCCGCTGCGGCTGGTAAAGGGCTTGCGGGCAGTCGGGGCGGGGCTGTCGTTCGTCACCTGGGCTGTCCTTGTCTCGCGATGCGTTCTTGTTGGGGTTTGGACGCTGTCTCGGCGCCGTTGAGTCACTATATGACTACTGCCAGCAAAGATCAATTATGAAATTGATCTTTGCTGGCAAAAGTCCTTATCGTTTTCCCTGGGCCATCGTCGTGGGTTTTGCATGGCACGATCGCACCATGTTCGATAACGACAATCCTCAGCGCATCAAGCGCACCGAACAGTCCGCCGAGGGAGCCCGGCAATTGCCCATCTACGAGCGCGTCTCGCAGCTGCTGCGCCGCGCGCTGGGCGACGGTTCGATCCCTTCCGGCCTTGTCTTGCTGGAAGGGCCGGTCGCCGACATCTTCAGCGTCACCCGTACGCCTGTGCGCAAGGCCTTGCAGGCGCTCGAGGAGGAAGGCCTCGTCAGCCGTTTCGATGGCCGCGGCTACACGGCCGGCCCGGCCGGGGTCGAGCCGCGCCGCATCGCGCTCGAAGCCTCCATGCTGGGGCTCGACGGCGATGCCGAGCCGGTACGCAAGACGCTCGGCTGGGAGTCCATCTATGACGAGGTCGAGCGCAACGTCGTGCACCTGTCGGTGTTCGACAGCTACCGGGTCAACGAGCTGGAGCTGGCGCGGCATTTCAACGTCGGCCGCGTCGTCGCGCGAGACGTGCTGCTGCGGCTCGAGGCGCTGGGCCTGCTGGAGAAGGATGAGCGCATGCGCTGGGCCATCAAGGCGCTTGACGCCGACCGGCTGAACCATCTCTACGAGCTGCGCTGGCTGCTCGAGCCCACGGCGCTGCGCGGCGGCGCGCGCTCGCTTCCGCCGGCAGAGTTGCAGACCATGGTCGGCCATCTTCACCAGGCCATTGCCACCTATCCGAAGATCAGCCGGATCGAACTCGACGAGCTCGAGCACGACCTGCACGTCGGGCTCCTGTCACGCTGCCCTAACGTCGATTTGCTGCAGAGCCTGGAGCGCACGCGTTGCATCCTGACGCTCAGCAAGCATGTCCTCGGCGAGACTGCGCCGATGCCAAAGAGCGACCCGTTTATGTCTGAGCATCTGGCGATCCTGGAGGCCGTCGGTCGCGACGAGATCGGCCTGGCCGAGGGTCTGCTGCGCAAGCATCTTGAAAGCTCGTGCCTGAAGCTGATCCAGCGGGTCGACCTGCTGCGCCAAACCTACGCGACGCCCAAGCTGCCCTACATCGCCGGCGCGGCCGGGCCGCATGGCTGACACGCCCGTTCACCCGAGCGTGCGCGCCTGCTGCTGAATCTGCTCGATCAGGATCTGCGCGCCGGGCGCCGGCCGGCTGTCGCGCCGGCGCACGAGGCTGTATGGCTCGACCCGCGCGGCGAGCGCCAACGGCAGGCGCTTGACCAGGCCGCGTCGGGCGAAGAAGTCCACGGTCTCGGAAGAGAACAGGGCAACCAGCTCAGCGCTTTGCTCCAGCAGCAGCAGGCTGGCGAAGGTCGACGAGGTCTCGATCGCATGCGCCGGGAAGGGCAGCCCGGCTTCGGCCAGCACGCGCTCTAGCAGCGTACGCAAGGGCATCTGGCTGGGGAAGAGCACCCAGGGGTAGCGCACCACATCGGCCAGCGCCGCCTGCTTAGCCGCGGCCAGCGGATGCGTCGGGCCGACGGCGGCGGCCACCTGTTCATCGCACAGGCGCTGCGCGTCGAAGAGATCCGGCTGCGCCGCCACTGAGGGGCGGCAGATCGCCAGGTCCAGGCGCCCCTCGGCCAGCATCTGCAGCAGCCTTGCGCTGGTGTCCTCGAACAGCTCAATCGAGATCGCCGGCTGGCTCTGCTTGAGCCTTTGTAAGGCGGGCACGACGATGGTCGGCAGCGCGCCTGCGATGGTGCCGACGGCAAGACGCCCGCCCTGACCGCGCAGGATGCCGCTCATCTCTTCGCGCAGGTGGTGCAGGTCAGTGCCGATTAGCCGCGCGTAGCGGATCACGCAGCGGCCCAGGTCGTTCGCTTCCAGCCCGTGCGTGCTGCGGCCGAACAGTTCGGCGCCAAAGGTTTCCTCCACTTCGCGTAGCGCCTTGCTTGCGCCCGGCTGGGTCATCGACAGTTGCTCGGCCGCGCGATGCAGCGAGCCGGTGTCGTCGATGGCGATCAGCAAGCGCAACTGGCGGAAGCGCAGCCGCGAGGTGATCGCGTGGAGCGAGGGTAAGTCCGGTGATGACATTCGCTTAGGCCGCGATGGAAAAGCCGCATTAGACCGCGCGGCCGGCGGTCCATAGACTGCTCTTGTCCGATCAATTCCGATCACTTACAGGAACCCTCTCGCATGAAGCTTCTCCGCCACGGCCCGGCTGGCCAGGAAAAACCTGGCCTGCTCGACATGCAGGGCCAGATCCGCGACTTGTCCGCCATCGTCGGCGACATCGACGGCACGCTGCTTTCCAGCCCGCAACTGGCGGCGCTGAAGGACCTGGATCTGGCGACGCTACCGGTCGTCGACCCCGCCGCGCGGCTGGGCCCCTGCGTCGGCCGCATCGGCAAGTTCGTCTGCATCGGCCTGAACTATGCGGATCACGCCGCCGAATCGAACCTGCTAATCCCGAGCGAGCCGGTCGTGTTCAACAAGTGGACCTCGGCCATCGTTGGCCCGAACGACGACGTGAAGATCCCGCGCGGCTCGGAGAAGACTGACTGGGAGGTCGAGCTCGGCGTCGTCATCGGCCGCACGACGAGCTACGTGGATGAGGCCTCGGCGCTCGATTACGTGGTCGGGTACTGCATCGTCAACGACGTGTCCGAGCGGGCGTACCAGATTGAACGCGGCGGCACCTGGGACAAGGGTAAGGGCTGCGACACCTTCGGCCCGCTCGGCCCATGGCTGGTGACGAAGGACGAGGTGCCCGATCCGCATGCGCTGCGCCTGTGGCTGGAGGTCGACGGCAAGCGCTGGCAGGATGGTTCGACGGCGACGATGATCTTCCGCATCCCGACGATCGTGGCTTACCTGAGCCGCTTCATGACCCTGCAGCCGGGCGATGTGATTTCTACTGGCACGCCGCCCGGCGTCGGTATGGGCGCGAAGCCGCAGCCGGTCTACCTGAAGCCCGGGCAGACGATGCACCTAGGCATCGACGGGCTGGGCGAGCAGCGGCAGCGCGTCGTCTCGCACGCCGGCTGACCATCAAACAAGAAATAACGAGGAGACAAGCATGAACCACTACGACTTCAAGGGCCGCACGGCCGTCATCACCGGGGGTGCCCAAGGCATCGGCTACGCCTGCGCCGAACGCCTGCTGGCCGGCGGCGCGCGTGTCGTGCTGTGGGACCGCGATCCCGAGGTGCTCCAGGCGGCCCGGGCCTCGCTGACTGGCGGCGAGGTGCTGGGCTTTTTGGTCGACATTGGCGATGCCGCGCATGTCGATGCCACCGCCGCCGCAACAACCCGGGCGCTCGGCGCCGCTGTGGACATCCTGATCAACAGCGCCGGCATCACCGGCCCGACGGTGCCGCTGGCCAGCTACCCGCCGGAAGACTGGGCGCGGGTGATGCAGATCAACCTGAACGGCACTTTCCACGTCAACCGCGCGTTGGTCGCCGGCATGATCGAGCGCGGCTACGGCCGCATCGTCAACGTCGCCTCGATCGCCGGCAAGGAAGGCAACCCGAACGCCTCGGCTTACAGCGCGTCGAAGGCCGGCGTCATCGCGCTGACCAAGAGCCTGGGCAAGGAGACCGCGGGTCACGACATCGCTGTGAACGCGATCACACCGGCTGCTGCGAAGACGAAGATCTTCGAGCAGATGCCGCAGCAGCACATCGACTTCATGCTCTCCAAAATCCCGCGCGGCCGCTTCGTCACCGTGCAGGAGATCGCCGCGATGGTTGCTTGGCTGGTATCCGCGGAGAATTCGTTCACGACCGGCGCGGTGTTCGACCTGTCGGGAGGGCGGGCGACCTACTGACATGGCGCGGCGCTGTGCGCCAGTCTTTCGTCGTTGAAGTGACGGAGCACCAAGCGGTGCAGCGGTACGACGACATTGCGGCGGCGATCCGGCCGCTTCAGGCGACAGGCCTTCGAATCGCGCTCGATGATGCCGGTGCGGGTTATGCCACCTCCGGCATATCCTGAATCTGCAACCGCACATTGTGAAACTTGACACGAGCATCACGCGCTGCATCGACACCGATCGTTCACGCCGAGCGCTGGCGGCGGCGTTACGCGGATTCGCTTCCGAAACGGGCTGCAAGATCGTCGCCGAAGGCGTCGAAACTACGTCTGAGCTGGAGGCCATCAGAAAGTTGGGCATTGGGTACGCCCAGGCTTATCACCTTTGCCGACCGATGGACCTGTTCAAAGCACAAGCCTTGGTCGGGAATGCTCATTCATAACGACGCGGCAAGCGAACCATTGCGGCTCAACTCACATCCCGCCAACCGGCTCGAGGAACTGCTGCCGCACTTGTGGCAGCCGCGCTGAACGCACGACGCGCCGAGTGGTACTGTCAAGGTGGGAGCACGGGACGCTCACCGTTTGAAGACGGAAGTGCAGAACTGACCGCGAAATGCGTTGCCTGTCGGCTTCGGCGACACGAAGGAATAGGAGATTGTATTGAGCTTCCCCAGATGGGGCCCACTCGCAGCCAATCGCTCACGCCTACTGCGAGGCGCTTCCAGCCCTCACGTGCAGATCAAGTCGCCCGGATGACGTTTGCGACAGAACGCCTGTACTCCACCACCTCGTCACTGACGATGGGAAATCCGGAAAGCGCGGCCTCGGCCTCGACTGGTTCGCATTGCAGGGGCGTTGTCCTACCCTCGACGCCTTGCCCTCGAGCTGGAGGCGAACGCGTCAGAGATCCGCGGCGTTCAGCATCGGTATGTGCAACGGTTATGCCGGAGGTACGCAAAGCGATTTGCAGAGCTTGGCACCATGCCCGTAATGTCCAGTGCTATGAAAAAGGTAATGCTCGAGTCGTCCTGCGATTTCGTTCGCACTCGTCCGATGGATTGTGACCTCGCCTCCACATGGTTCTCTGTGAACGATTCCCTATTAAGCTTCGAGTACTGACATGAAAAAAACCTGGATCGGCGCGGCCGGCCCCCTTTTGCTTGCGGCCTGCGCACAGACTCCGCTGGGCATGGCCGGCGCCAGCCATGAGTTCCTTTCGGCGAACGAGGACAGCCGCGTGCAGTTCCTCGTGATCCACTACACCGAGGAGAGCTGGCCCGATTCGCTGCGCATCCTCACCCGGGAAGAGCCGCCGGACGGCCACGTCAGTGCGCACTACCTGGTGCGCGACGAACCCGCGACGGTCTACCAACTGGTGGATGAAAACCGCCGGGCCTGGCAGGCCGGCGCGAGCTACTGGCAGGGCACGCAGAACATCAACTCCGCCTCCATCGGCATCGAGATCGTCAACCCGGGCGACAAAGACCTGAAGTCCGGCCAGCGCCAGGGCCTGTACCAGCCCTACGCGCCGGCGCAGGCCGACGCGGTGGTGGCGCTGGTCAAGGACATCGTGACGCGGCACCACATCAGGCCGGACCACGTGATCGGCCACGAGGACATCGCTCCCGATCGCCGCCGCGACCCCGGACCGCTGTTTCCCTGGCACCGTCTCTACGAAGCCGGCGTGATCGGCTGGCCCGACCCGGCCCAGGTGGGTTCGCGCCAGGCCCAGTACAGCCAGGCCCTGCCCGACATCGCCTGGGCGCAGGCGCGCTTGGCGCGCATCGGCTACTTCGCTCCGCCGAGCGGGCATCTCGACGAGCACACCCGCAACGTGATCTCGGCCTTCCAGATGAAGTACCGCAACAGCAGGTACGACGGCGAGCTCGACGCCGAGACGGCCGCGCTGATCGACGTGGCCTCCAGCAAGGCTGGCATGGTGATGTACTCGGCGAACAACTGAAGGCCGGCGCTCGGCGTCCGGCTCAAGACACTCGCCGGCGCAACCAGGTGCAAGCAACGGGATGGTGCAGCCAATCGGCGTAGCTTCATGCCTTTGAGCGTCGCTTGGCTTCGTACGGTCAGCTTGGAAGGCTCGACCGACCTGTCAGAGGCAAGGGCCACACCGCAGCTGGCCGAGACGCTGATCGCTGCGCCGGAGGCCAGAACTCATCGGGCGCGATTGCGACCTGGGCCCGGTCGCAGCCACTGGCCATCGAGCTCGACCATGCTGATGCCGATGCCCGCCGAATCGACCGTTGCGCGGCATAGCTGTTCCTCTTCGACGGCGCGCAGCCTGCGCTCGAGGGCCTCTCTTGCGTGGATGGCCTGCTCACGCATCAGGATCTACCGGTTGGCGATGGTCGCAAGGTTCTGCCGCAGTTGGACCTGCTTCGCCGTGAACTGCCGCGCCTTGTGGTCGATCGCGCACAAGGTGCCGATGCCGTGGCCTTCGGCGGTCAGCAGCGGCACGTTGGCGTAGACGCAAATCCCGAGCGGATCCATGACCAACGGGTCGTCGGCAAAGCACTCGTAGCCGCAGCATCCGGCACCACGAAAGGCTTGTCGCGCAGGATGGCAAGGCGCAGAAGGCGACTTCACGAGGCGTCTCGGCTGCCTCCAGGCCAGTCTTTGACTTGAAACACAAGCGCTCGCTTGCCATCGACCAGCGAGACCGCAGCAATAGGCACGTCCAAGAGTTCGACGCCGTCCGGGTCAAGGCTTCGAGACAGACTCGGCCTCGGTGTCCAGGAGCTTCAGCTCGTAAAGTACGGCAAGGCGCTCAGCCTCATGGAACGGGATGGGGGAGATGCTCAATGGCGGCCTCTGAGCCGGCGAAGCGACGCAGGAAGGATTCAACTCGAATTGGTAAGCGGCTTGCAGCAGATTCTAGGGTCATGTCTGGCGCGTTTGCGTCACGGCTCCGCGCTGGACTTGCCAAGGGCAGAGCCCACCGCGCCCACTATTCAGTTTGGGAATAGTTCGAGCCAGGAAATTCACGCTGGAGATTCATGGGCGGAATCTACGATTGCCGACGCATGGATTCTCAGACCTTACAAGCGCGCAATGCTCGACGCAGAAATTTCAATGAATGGATCGTCTTCGGCTGCGCCGTCGTCCTGGTCTTCCTGATGGGCGTCTATTCCGTAGTGACGGAACGCCAGCTGATCCGCTCCTATGAAGTCGAAAGGCTGCAGGGCCAGAACAAGACTGTCGAGGAGAATCTGCGCCGCCAGTTGGCCGGGGTCAGGCATGTGCTGAACAGCGTGCGAAACAGCTGCGCGGCGCACGAGAAGGCGCTGACCGTGGAGTCGCTGGGAGCACTGCGAGGCGCCATGCCCGGCGTGCGCGCGCTTCTTGTGCTGGACGCTTCCGGCAACATCATTCTGGCCAACGACCAGGAGAAAGATCCTGTGCTGGAAGATCATGCGTTCGTGCGCAGCCTGGCTGCCATGCGGGATCTGCAGACTCTGTATGTTTCGGCCCCTTATCCAGACGAAGCGGAACTCCTGAACATCAAGGTGTCCATGATGGTTCCGGCAGGAGTCGACGAAACGCCGCACATCGTCACCGCCATCCTCAACCCCGAATACTTCGACGTGGTCATGCGTTCGGTCCTGTACGCGGACGACATGAGATCCACGATCAGGGAGCAGGACGGCAGGCCCATCGTGCGAGTCTCTTCGAACCGAAAGGCGCAAGCCCAGAGGCTGCTGATCCCGGAAGCCCCGTTCAAGCTGCACGTGGCCATGAGCCGCTCGCTGTCTGTTCAATACGGCGCAGCGCCTGATCAAACCCGCCTGATCGTCCAGCGCACCTTGGATCGGGCCGAGACGGGGCTGGACAGGTCGCTGGTGCTAGGCGTCAGCCGCGGACTGGAAGATCTGGACCATCCGTGGAAGCGCCTGGCATTCATCTACGCCATGGGCTGGTTGATGATTTCCCTGAGCTGCGTCTGGGCGCTGCTGCTGGCGCAACGCCGGCGCGCGGTGCAGGAGCAGCACGCACAGCGAATGGAGCTGGCACTGAGCAGCACCATTCTTGGCCTGTGGGAGATGCGCTTGCCCGATGAGCAAATCCACCTGGATCAGCGCGCCGCAGGCCTGTTGGGCTACGACGCGGCGGAGCGCCTGGCCTGGCCCGGCAATTGGCGCGATCACGTCCACAGCGACGACCGGGAGCGGATCGGCGAAGCGCTGAATCAGCACCTCAGCGGAAGCTCACCGGTGCTGCAGGCGGAGTTGAGATTGGCTCATCGTGAGGGGCGTTGGGTCTGGATACAGTGCCGCGGGCAGGTCGTCGAGCGAGATGAGGCGCGTACGCCCACGAAGCTGCTGGGCACCTGGCTGGACATCAGCGAGCGCAAGCTGCACGAGCAGGAAATCGAGCGGCTGGCCTTCTACGACGGCCTGACCGGGCTGCCCAACCGGCGCTTACTGATGGACCGGGCGGAACGCGCCTTGACCCATGCCCGGCGATTAGGCCAGTACGGGGCTGTCATGTTCATCGATCTGGACAATTTCAAGACGCTGAACAACACGCTCGGCCATGACGCGGGTGACAAGCTGCTGACGCTGGTTGCTGGCCGCCTGCGCGAGGCGACCCGTGCCATCGACACGGTGGCACGCCTGGGTGGCGACGAATTCGTGGTGATGCTGGAGGGCCTCGGCGCCTCGCACAGCGAAGCCGTCGGGCAGGCCGACAAGCTCGGGCTGACCTTGATGAACCGACTGTCTGCGCCCTACGAAATGAGTGAAAACGCCACCCACAGTTCTTCCAGCATCGGCGTGGCCCTGTTTGGCGAGTCTTGCACGAGTATGGACGAGGTGCTCAAACACGCGGACCTGGCCATGTGTGACGCCAAGGCCGCCGGCCGCGGCACGTTGCGTTTCTTCACGCCTGGTCTGCAGATTGACGCCGCCGCAGATGCACAGTTGGAACATGAGTTGCGACAGGCCCTGCAGCGCGGCGAACTGCTGCTGCACTACCAGCCCATCTTCGACGTGGGCTGCCGGGTCGTCACCGTTGAAGCCCTGGTCCGCTGGCAGCATCCGAATCGCGGCATGGTGTCGCCCGCCGGCTTCATTCCGCTGGCAGAGAAGACGGGCCTAATCCTGCCTCTGGGACAGTGGGTGCTGGAAAGCGCCTGCTGTCTACTGAAAGCCTGGTCGGCCCATCCGCAGACCTCGCGCATAGGCATTTCTGTCAACGTCAGCGCGCGCCAGTTACGCAGCAGTGACTTTGTCGCCATGGTCGCCGAGGCCCTGCGCAACAACCAGGTCAGCCCAGATCTGCTGAAGCTCGAGTTAACGGAAAGCATGCTGCTCAACGACATCGAGGACGTGATCGCCAAGATGCTGGCTTTGAAGGTGCTGGGCGTGGGCTTCTCGCTCGATGACTTCGGCACCGGGTATTCCTCACTCGGCTACCTCAAGCGCCTGCCG
>FSVW01000430.1_pt1 | contig 19177 bp, 14 predicted proteins | sample 1637551 | NCBI WGS metagenome assembly FSVW01 (sample SAMEA3914814, study PRJEB12502) | metagenome | biome: forest; material: soil | place: USA | collected 2011-09-16 | depth 0.1 m | reverse complement strand
GCCGCCTTCGGGCGTGACCCAGACGATGTTCTGCGTCGGGTCCTTGATGTCGCAGGTCTTGCAGTGCACGCAGTTCTGCGCGTTGATCTGCAGGCGGTCCGTGTTGTCCTCGTTCTTGACGAACTCGTACACGCCGGCCGGGCAGTAGCGGCTCTCAGGCCCGGCGTACTTGGCGAGGTTGATGGCCACGGGCACGGACGCATCCTTCAGCGTCAGGTGCGAGGGCTGGTTCTCGGCGTGGTTGGTGTTGGAGATGAAGACCGAGGACAGGCGGTCGAAGGTCAGCTTGCCATCGGGCTTCGGGTAGGCGATGGGCTGGCATTCGGCCGCGGGCTTGAGCGACTCGTTGTCGCGCTTGCTTCCATGCAGCGTCCACGGCGGGTTCTTGATGCCGAGCTTGGGCAGCAGCCATTGCTCGATGCCCGTCATCAGGTTGCCGACGAGCTTGCCCTTCTTGAACCAGAGCTTGAAGTTGCGCGTGGACTGCAGCTCTTCGTTGAGCCAGCTCTTCTCGAAGGCCTCGGGGTAGGCGGCGAGTTCATCCTGTGCGCGGCCGGCAGCCAGCGCGGGCACCAGCGCCTCGGCACAGAGCATGCCCGACTTGATCGCCGCGTGGCTGCCCTTGATGCGCGCAGCGTTCAGGTAGCCGGCGTCGCAGCCGATCAGCGCGCCGCCCGGGAACACCGTCTTGGGCAGAGCCTGCGGCGTGCCGTTGTTGATGGCGCGGGCGCCGTAGCCCAGGCGCTTGCCACCTTCGATGTGCGCCTTGATCGCAGGATGCGTCTTCCAGCGCTGCATCTCCTCGAAGGGGCTCATGTAGGGGTTCTGGTAATCGAGGCCGATCACGAAGCCGAGCGTGACCTGGTTGCCCTCCAGGTGGTAGAGGAAGCCGCCGCCGAAGGTGTCGTCCACCATCGGCCAGCCGGCGGTGTGCACCACCAGGCCGGGCTTGGCCTTGTCGGCGGGCACTTCCCAGAGTTCCTTGACGCCGATGGCATAGCTCTGCGGGTCCTTGCCGGTATCGAGGCTGTACTTGGCGATCAGCTGCTTGCCCAGATGGCCGCGTGCGCCTTCGGCAAAGATCGTGTACTTGCCGTGCAGCTCCATGCCGAGCTGGAATTCGGCGGTCGGCTCGCCGTCCTTGCCGATGCCCAGATTGCCGGTGGCCACGCCGCGCACCTCGCCCTTTTCGCCATAGACGATTTCGGCGGCGGTGAAGCCGGGGAAGATCTCCACGCCCAGGCCCTCGGCCTGCTGCGCCATCCACTTGACGACGTTGGACAGCGAGATGACGTAGCAGCCTTCGTTGTGGAAGTTGTTGGGCACCAGCCAGTCCGGCGTGCGGGTGCTGCCGGTCTCCGACAGGAACAGGATGTCGTCTCCGCTAACGGCCTGGTTCAGCGGTGCGCCGAGCTCCTTCCAGTTCGGGAACAGCTCGTTCATGGCGCGCGGGTCCATCACCGCGCCCGAGAGAATGTGGGCGCCGGGCTCCGAGCCCTTCTCGATCACGACCACCGAAACCTCTGGGTTGAGCTGCTTGACGCGGATGGCCGTGGCCAGGCCAGCCGGGCCGGCGCCGACGATGACCACGTCGTATTCCATCGAGTCGCGTGGGCCGTATTGGGCAAGCAATTCTGCAGAGGTCATGGAGTTCTTTCCTGGGGGCAATGTTGCGCCGCATTCTACTGAGGCGAAGACGTAAATCGAACGATCGTGCTATTCCGAAATCCCATGCACGACGCGGCATCGGCATGAGCTTCACCGCGCCTGCGTGCTATCGTCATCCGAGGCTTCCCTGACGAAGGATTTGTATGAGCTACAGCATTGATCTGGCTGGGCGCGTGGCCCTGGTGACGGGAGCCTCCAGCGGCCTCGGAATGTAGTTCGCCAAGACCTTGGCGCAAGCGGGGGCCTGCGTGGTGCTGGCCGGGCGCCGGATCGAGCGCCTGAAGACCTTGCGCAACGAGATCGAGGCCGAGGGCGGCAGCGCGCACGTGGCGGTGATGGACGTGACCGACCACGACGCCATCAAGGCCGCCGTGGCCCACGCCGAAACTGAAGTGGGCACGCTCGACATCCTCATCAACAACTCCGGCGTGAGCACGACGCAAAAGCTCGCCGACGTGACGCAGGACGATTTCGACTACGTCTTCGACACCAATGTGCGTGGCGCCTTCTTCGTGGCGCAGGAGGTGGGCAAGCGCATGCTGGCGCGTTCGCGCGGCGCCGCGCCGGGCACCTTCACGGGCGGGCGCATCGTCAACATTGCGTCGATGGCCGGCTTGCGGCCCCTGAGCCAGATCGGCGTGTACGCGATGAGCAAGGCCGCGGTGATCCACATGACTCGCGCCATGGCCTTGGAGTGGGGCCGTTACGGCATCAACGTCAACGCGATCTGCCCGGGCTATATCGATACCGAGATCAACCACCACCATTGGTCCACCGAGTCGGGCCGCAAGCTCATCGACATGCTGCCGCGCAAGCGCGTGGGCCGGCCGCAAGACCTCGACACGGCACTGCTGATGATGTGCGCCAAGGAGAGCCATTTCATCAATGGCGCGGTGCTGCAGGCGGATGACGGCTTTGGTGTTTGAGAGGCTGCGCGTCTTCGCGCTGTTGCTGGTCGCCTGCCTTGCGGTGGCTTCGGCGCACGCGGACGAAGCGCCGATCAAGGGCACGGCGGTCGTCATCGGCGGCGCGCTGCGCTACGACAACCATGCCGTCTGGCAGCGCGTGGTCGATGCCGCGGGTGGCAAAGGCGCGCGGATCGCGGTCTTTGGCACAGCGTCCAACAACCCCGAGTACAGCACCGAGCAGATCGCCAAGGCGCTCAATGCCCACGGCGCGCGCGCGGAGGCGATTCCCGTCGCGCCGCAATGGCCCGGCGTGAACCTGCAGGAACAGCTCAACAAGCCGGAACTGATCGAGAAGGTGCGCAGCAGCCAGGGCGTGTTCTTCTCCGGCGGCGCACAGGCCATGATCACGGACACCCTGCAGCCCGAAGGCAAGCCCACAGCCATGCTGCAGGCGATCTGGGAGGTCTACCGCCGCGGCGGCGTGGTGGCTGGCTCCAGCGCGGGCGCGGCCATCATGAGTGTCACCATGTTCCGCGATGCACCCGACCCGCTGCTGGTGATGAAAGGCGGCCGGCTGCGCGACGGGCGCGAGGTGGCCAAGGGCCTGGGCTTCGTGGGGCCGCGCATCTTCGTCGATCAGCATTTCCTCAAGCGCGGACGGCTCGGCCGCATGCTGCCCTTCATGCTGGGCACCGGCTACAAGCTGGGCGTGGGCGTGGAGGAGAACAGCGCCGCCGTCTTCCAGGGCGAGAAGATGGAAGTGATCGGCGCGCGCGGCGTGCTCGTGGTGGACACCTCGGAAGCCGCCAGCGACGCGGCGCAGGCGCTTTTCAACGTGCGCAATGTCCGCCTGAGCTGGCTGGACCCGGGCGACAAGCACGACTTCGCCACGGGGGTCACGACGCCATCCATCATCAAGCAGATCGAACCGCGCCTGGACCCGTCCGCAGCCGACTACCGCCCCGCGAGCCGGCGCGATGTCTTCTATCCGAACATCCTCGGCGACGGCGTGATCGCCAGTGCCATGGGCCTCTTGATCGACAGCAGCCGCAGCGAATTCCGTGGGCTGGCCTTTGCCGGCAAGCCGCTGTATGGCGATACCGCGCCTGATCTGGCCTTCGAATTTCGTCTCTACAAGGGAACGGGCAGCATGGGCTGGTGCACGGGTGCCTTGGGCGGCGATGACTGCACCGTGCTCAATCTGCGGCTCGACGTGCAGCCCGCCACGGTGGCGAGGCCCTTCTATCAAAACCTGGCAACGGGAGCGATCCTCATGAACAAGAAAATCAGCGGCGAGTTCGAGGTCAAGATGCAGCCTCAAGCGCAGGATGGCGCGGCCGACGCGCCGGGCCGCATGCTGCTGGAAAAGCATTACCACGGGCCTTTGGAGGCCGCGAGCGCAGGCCAGATGCTGGCCATGCAGGCCGCGGTCAAGGGCTCGGCCGGCTATGTGGCGATGGAGCGCGTGACCGGCACGCTCGATGGCCGCGAGGGCAGCTTTGCCCTGCAGCACACCGGGACCATGGATCGCGGCGCGCCGACGCTTGTCATCACGGTGGTGCCCGATTCCGGCACCGGCGCCTTGCAGGGCCTGGTGGGCCGCATGGGCATCCGCATCGAAGGCGGCAAGCATTTCTATGACTTTGAATACGGGCTTCCCGAGCCTGCCGAAAAACCTTGAACGAACAAGACTACCTGAGCCGCATCGCGGCTGCACAGGCGCGGCTGGGCATCACGTCCGCAATGCTCGCGGGTCGACAACTGACCTTGTGCATTGAAGCCGCTGAAACCGAACTGGTCCAGCGTGACGAGGACGGCCGCGAATACCACCTGACCCCCGGGGCCGCTATGGCATGGCGCCGCATGCAGGCTGCGGCGCTGGAGGAAGGCGTGATCCTGCACATGGTCTCAGCCTTCCGGACGCTGGACTACCAGGTGCAGCTGATCGAGCGTCAGCTGGCGCAGGGCAGGGCGATCCAGGACGTGCTCACGGGCAGCGCCTGCCCCGGGTACAGCGAGCACCACACGGGCCGCGCCATCGATATCGATACACCGGACAACCCGGGCCTGGGCGAGGACTTCGAGCGCACGGCTGCATTTGTGTGGCTCACGCGCCGCGCCGCGGCCTTTGGTTTTTCCATGTCCTTCCCGCGCGGCAACGCGGCGGGCTATATCTACGAACCCTGGCATTGGCTCTATCAGGACCCGTCATGATGATGATGAAAACAATTCTGGCCTGCGCGGCCTTGTGGGTGGGCACGGTACAAGCGGCCGATGTGGGCGCGACGGAGCGGCTGCATCAGCTCTTCAAGCAGACCTGGGAGCAAGACCTCGCGGCCAATCCGCTGGAGGCCAGCTATGCGGGCGAGCGACGCTACAACGCGCTCTTGCCCGACCTGAGTCCGGCTGCGATCAAAGCGCGACAGCAGGCCAATCACGCCACTTTGAAGGCACTGAGCAGCATCCCAGCCGCTTCATTGCCGACGGACGAGCAGCTCAACTACACGCTCTTCAAAGACAAGATCGAAGACCGCATCGCGGCCGAGCCCTTCAAGCTGTGGCTTGACGTGATCGGCCCGCGCGGCGGCCCGCAGACGGGCAGCGAATGGGCCGAGGTCATGCCCTTCGAGACGGCGGCCGATTACCAGAACTGGCTGGCCCGCCTCGAAGCGCTGCCGCACTACATGGAGCAGGTGCAGGCCTTGATGCGGCAAGCGATGGCCGAGCACCGCACGCCTCCGCGCGTGCTGATGGCGCGGGTGCAGAGCCAGCTGCGCAAGCAACTGGGGGCGCAGGCGGAGGCCAGTCCGTTCTACAAGCGTTTCAAGCCCGGCAGCTATCCGGCGTCCATTCCTGCGGCTGAGCAGACGCGAATCACTGCGCGGGCCACGACCTTGATCGAAGGCCACATCGTGCCGGCCTTCAGCCGCTTCGAGCAGTTCTTCAGCGCCGAGTTCCTGCCAGCCTGCCGCGAGAGCGTCGGCGCCTGGGACCTGCCCGATGGCGCGGCCTTCTACGCCAACCGCGTGCAGCACTACACGACGACCTCGCTCACGCCTGAGCAGATCCATGAGATCGGCCTGAAGGAAGTGGCGCGCATCGAAGGCGAGATGAACACCCTGATGGCGCAGCTCGGCTATTCCGGTCGGCGCGAGGAGTTCTTCACCAAGTTGCGCACCGATCCGCAGTTCTTCTTCAAGGATCCGCAGGAGCTCTTCGCCGCCTATGTGCTCAAGGCCAAGCAGATCGAGCCGGAACTGCCCAAGCTCTTCGGCAAGCTCTACCGCACGCCTTTCGGCGTTCGCGCCATCCCCGACATCCTGGCGCCGGATACCTATACGGCCTATTACAGTCCGGGCTCACTCGACGGGCGGCGGGCCGGCTACTACTACGTCAACCTCTATCGCCCCGAGGTGCGGCCCAAATGGGAGATCGAGGTGCTGACTTCGCACGAGTCCGTGCCTGGCCATCATTTGCAGACGGCGCTGGCGCAGGAGCTGGGCGAGCTGCCGATGTTCCGCCGCTATGCCGGCTATACGGCCTTTGTGGAAGGCTGGGGGCTGTACGCTGAACGTCTGGGTTATGAGATCGGTCTCTACAAGGATCCCTACTCGCATTTCGGCCAGCTCAGCTACGACATGTGGCGCGCGGTCCGGCTGGTGATCGATACCGGCATCCACCTGAAGCACTGGAGCCGCCAGCAGGCCATCGACTACTTCATGGCCAAGGCGCCCAAGGCCGAGGCCGACATCGTGCAGGAGGTGGACCGCTACATCTCGTGGCCCGGCCAGGCGCTGGGCTACAAGATCGGGCAGCTCAAGATCCTCGAATTGCGAGCACGGGCCGAAAAGGCGCTCGGCGCGAAGTTCGATCTGCGCGCCTTCCACGACATGCTGCTTTCCGCGGGCGCCTTGCCTTTGGATGTGCTGGAACAGCGGGTGGACGCCTGGATTGCCGCCAACAAGTCCGCAAAGATGTGACGATCTGTACTGCGGGTCCACCGAAAGCCTTCAGAAAGCGTTCAAATCCTGTCCAAAGGAGGACTTGAATATGAAACGCACTCTGCTTGCTCTCGCCACTGTTGCCGCCGCCCTGGGCGCTGGCACTGCCCATGCCGGCGCCAATGTCGGTGTGTCCATCAGCATCGGCCAGCCTGGCTTTTACGGCCAGATCGATCTGGGCAATGCGCCGCCGCCGCAGGTGGTCTATGCCCAGCCGATGATCATTGAGCGTGTCAGCAATCCGCTGCCGCCGCTGTACCTGCGCGTGCCGGTGGGCTATCAGAAGAACTGGCGCCGTTATTGCGGCCAGTACGGCGCCTGCGGCCGACCGGTGTATTTCGTCCGGGACGATTGGTACAACAACGTCTACGTGCCGCATTACCGCGACCACTATTACGGCGGCGGCTGGCAGGAGGCCCGTCGAGATCGCGACCATGACGGAATTCCGGACAACCGGGACCGCGATCACGGCCAGGGTTGGGCCAATGGACGCGATGATCATCGCGACAACCGCCGAGATGACCGTCATGACAACCGTCGCGACGATCGCCGGGACGACCATCGCGACGACCGTGGCCGCGGGCACGACAAGGACCATGACCGCGACCATTGAGTCAAAACCGCTGGTTTTGCACAGGTGATAGCCCTAGGCGGGCTCGCCAAATAAGCTCTCCATAAGGGGCCCTCAATTACAATGTGGGCCTCTTTTCCCATTTCGGGGCTGCCCTTTGTCTTCATCGCGGCGAGGCCCTGAGCAAGGAACGCATGAACCTTCTCTCGACCTTTTCTGACGCGCTGCTGCAATGGCTGGGCCATGGCCTGCTCGATTTCAGCGCCTGGCAGATCGTGGCCTACACGCTGGTGGCGACCCACATCACCATCGCGGCCGTGACCATCTTCCTGCACCGCGCGCAAGCGCACCGCGCGCTGGATCTGGGGCCCATCCCCTCGCATTTCTTCCGCCTGTGGCTGTGGCTCGGCACCGGCATGGTCACCAAGGAATGGGTGGCCATCCACCGCAAGCACCACGCCAAGTGCGAGACCGAGGAAGACCCGCACAGCCCGCAGACGCGCGGCCTGAAGAAGGTCATGAGCGAAGGCGCCGAGCTGTACCGCGCTGAATCCAAGAATCAGGAGACCCTGGAGAAGTTCAGCCACGGCGTGCCCAACGACTGGATCGAGCGCAACTTGTACAGCCGCTACTCCTGGCAAGGCGTGGGCCTGATGCTGATCCTGAACCTGATGCTGTTCGGAGCCCTGGGCGCTACCGTCTGGGCCGTGCAGATGGCCTGGATTCCCTTCTTCGCAGCGGGCGTCATCAACGGCGTGGGCCACTTCTGGGGCTATCGCAACTACGAGGCGCCGGACGCCTCCACCAACATCTCGCCCTGGGGCGTGCTGATCGGTGGCGAGGAACTGCACAACAACCATCACACCTACCCGACCTCGGCCAAGTTCTCGGTCAAGCCCTTTGAATTCGACATCGGCTGGGGCTACATCCGCGCCATGGAGATGATCGGCTGGGCCAAGGTCCGCAAGACCGCGCCCAAGCTCGCGCTGGGCGATATCAAGCCCGCCGACAAGGACACGCTGGAAGCCATCATCACCAACCGCTACGAGGTGATGGCCAAGTACGGCCGCAATCTCAAGGCCGCCTGCGCGGCCGAGGTGGCCAAGCTCAAGGCCGAAGGCTCACAGCATTCGGCCAAGTTTGCGCAGTTCAAGCTGGCGCATCGCTGGCTGCATCGCGACGAAGACAAGATCCCGCAAGCCGTGCAAGGCGACCTGGCGCACGCCCGTGCCGCGAGTCCTGTGCTCGACAAGCTGGTGGTGATGCGCGAGGAACTGCGCCAGCTCTGGACACGCACCAATGTCTCGGCAGAGCAGCTCGTGGCCGATCTGAAGGACTGGTGCCATCGCGCCGAGGCCAGCGGCATCGCTGAGCTGCGCAATTTCTCGATGACGCTGCGTACGGCGCGCATTTGAGATTCTTCTTCAGCGCATGATAAAAAAAGGGCACCTTCGGGTGCCCTTGTCGTTTCAGCCCGCGCTCACAGGCCGGCCGGAGACTCAGCCAGTTCGGCCAGCCGGGCCGGATTCGAAATCATCAGCGAGGCATAGCCCAGCTGGATGATGCCCTCGGCCTCCAGCCGCTTGAGTGCGAAGTTCAGGCGCTGGCGGCTCACACCAATCAGATCGGCCAGGTCCTCCTGTGAGAGCTTGATGTCCAGCAGCACGACGTGCTCGCGCGGCAGCCCGTAAAGCTGCACCAGGATGTTCAGGATGGCCGCAACGCGGGCCTCCAGCGGCAGGGCGGTGGAAGCCGCGCTGCGCTCGAACACCAGGTTCAGGCGGGCGGCCAGGCAGCGCTGCAGCGCAATGGCCAGCCGGCTTTCGCGCAGTTGCAGGCGCTGAACCTCGTGCGCAGGAATGCGCAGTACCACGCTGGCGGCCTTGGCCACCATCTCGCCGAACTGCAGCTCGGGGTCGGCAATCTCGATCAGGTTGAAGAGCTCGCCGGGCGCCATCATGCCGGTCAGCTGGCGCGTGCCGCTCTTGTAGAGGCGGTTGGTCTGCAGCAGGCCGGACACCACCAGGCCCAGATAGCCGACGCGGTGTCCGTGCCGGACGAGGATCTCTCCCTTCTCGTGCCGCCAGATATGACCGACGGAGACCAGCTCGTCGAGCACCGTGTCCGGACAGTCTCGGAATGCGCGACTGCGCCCCAGCAGGCGGCGTGCCAGCGTGAGCCGGATGTCGGCCACGTCGATGCTGTCGGGGCGCGCAATGTTCAGCGTTTGCATGCGAGTCCTGAAGGCTGTGCTGCCATGTCTTGTTGTTGGGCCAAGCCCGGTCAGAGGTGGCCAAGCGCGGTCCGATTTTGCCCCAGGCCTGCGAGCCCGCCCTGGCGTGGCGGCGCCGAGTCAGCGGCCGCAAATATTCGACAACGCGGCCCTTGGCGCCGCATGGGATCGGATATGCTCATAGGTGGCAAACGTTTGCCGCCCCGGGCGCCTGGCCCGCCAGACCAGCTTCAAAAGACCCGTGTGAGCACCATCAAAGACGTCGCGGCCCTGGCCGGAGTTTCCTTCACCACCGTGTCCCACGTGCTGAACAACACGCGGCCTGTGAGCGCCGATGCGCGTTCACGCGTGTTGGCGGCGGTCGACGAGATCGGCTATCTGCCCAGCGCCGTGGCGCGCTCCTTGCGCAAGAGCGAGACCAAGACGGTCGGGGTGCTCGTACCCAATGTGCAGAACCCCTTCTTTGCCGAGCTGGTGTGCGGCGTTGAAGAGTACTGCCGACAGGCCGGCTACTCTGTGCTGATCTGCAATTCCGACAACGACCCCAAGCACCAGCAGCAGTACATGCGGACCCTGCTGGGCAAGCGGGTCGATGGCCTGCTGGTGTCCTCGGCCGGCGACGACGAGGCGCTGGCGCGCGTCTTCAAGATGGTCAGCGTGCCCACGGTCACCGTGGACCGCCTGGTGCCGGGCACCCGCGCCGACCGGGTGGCGGTCAACAACGAACAGGGCGCGCGCGCGGCCGTGCAATACCTGGTCGAACTCGGCCACCAGAGCATTGCCTGCATCAGCGGCCCGCAAGAGTTTTCAGTCGCGCGTGAGCGTATTGCCGGCTGGCGCCGCGCCCTCAAGGACGCAGGCCTGCCACACGGCGACGAACTGATCGTCGAGAGCGATTTCTCCAGTGCCGGCGGCCATCTCGCGGCACAACGCCTGCTGCGCGAGCAGCCCGGCGTGACGGGCCTCTTCGCCAGCAACGACATGATGGCCTTCGGCGCCCTGCGCGCCGCTGCCGAGGTGGGGCGGACGGTGCCGCAGAAGCTCTCGGTCATCGGTTTTGACGACATCGAGATGAGCCGTTATGTCTTCCCCGCGCTGACCAGTGTGGGCGTGTCGATCAAGCAACTCGGCGCCGAAGCCGGCCGCGTGCTGATCGACCGCATCGACAATCCGGACATGGCGCTGAAGAACCTGCTGCTCGTGCCGAGGCTGGTCATTCGGGAGAGCACGGCCGCGCCGCCCAAGAACAAAAAAGGATGATGGATGGATAAGAAGAAGGCCCGTGTTGCCGTGGTCGGCAGCATCAACATGGACATGGTCGCGCACTCGGCAAGGCTGGCCTTGCCGGGCGAGACCATCATGGGCGAAGACTTCGTGATGGCCCCCGGCGGCAAGGGTGCCAACCAGGCCGTGGCCGCGGCGCGGCTTGGCGCGCAGGTGAGTTTCGTCTCGCGCGTGGGTACGCGCGAGCACGGAGAGGCCTTGCTCAAGGCACTGGCCGATGAAGGCGTGTCTTTCGATGGCTTGCGCGACCCGGCGGCCTTACCGGGCATCGCCGTCATCATGGTGGCGCGCGAAGGGGGCGAGAACTCCATCGTCGTGATCCCGGGCAGCAATGCCGATCTGCGCCCGGCCGATGTGGATGCGGCGGCAGCGCCTCTGCAAGCGGCGCAGGTGCTGGTGGCGCAGCTGGAAGTACCTCAGCCAGCGATCCGCCGTGCGTTTGAGCTGGCGCGCGCTGCCGGCGCCGTGACGATGCTCAATGCCGCGCCGGCATTGCCCGTAGATGGCGAGTTACTTGAACTGACCGACTGGCTGGTGCTGAATGAAAACGAGGCAGCCGGCCTGGCTCCGGCTGCAGACTTGCGTGGCAGTGCCATGGCCCTGCTGGCCCGCGGCCCGCGCCAGGTGCTGGTGACGCTGGGCGCGCAAGGTGTGCTGCTGTGCAATGCCGATGGCGCAGTGACCTTCGCGGCACAGGCCGTCAAGGCGGTGGATACGGTGGGCGCCGGCGACACCTTCGTGGGCGGTTTCGCGACGGGCCTGGCTGAAGGCCGCGGCGCCGAAGCCGCGATCCGGCTCGGCCAGGCCGCTGCCGCCATTGCGGTGAGCCGCAGCGGCGTGCAGTCGGCCATGCCCAGGCGGGCTGAGCTTGGCGCTGAATTCGCCTGAGGTGATGCGATGAGAGATGTGATTTTCGATACCGATCCGGGCATCGATGATGCGATGGCGCTGTACCTGCTGGCGCGCTCGCCGGCGATCCGCCTGCGGGCGGTGACCAGCGTGTACGGCAATGCCTCGGTGCAGACGACGACGCGCAATGCGCGTGGCCTGGCGGGGCTGTTCGGCATGCACGACCTGCCCGTTGCCGCAGGGGCTTCGCGTGCCTTGAATGCGACCGAAGAGCCGCACTATCCGGACTTCGTCCATGGTGCCGACGGCCTCGGCGGCATGGCTGATCAGGCCACGCCGCTCGTACCGCTGGACCCGCGCCCAGCACATGAGCTGATCTGCGACATGGTCAATGCCGAGCCCGGCAAGATCACGCTGATCGCCGTCGGCCCGATGACGAATCTGGCCCTGGCGCTGCGGCACGATCCAGGCATCGCCGGCAAGGTGAAGGAAGTCGTCATCATGGGCGGCGCTTTCGGCATGAACGGCCATGGCGGCAACGTCACGCCGGTGGCCGAGGCCAACATCATTGCCGACCCGCTGGCCGCCGATGAGATTCTCACCGCCGACTGGCCCGTGGCCATCATCGGCCTGGACGTGACGCACGAGGTGGTGATGAGCGAACGCCATCTGGCCCAGTTGCAAAGGCGGGGCGGCAAGGTCGGCGATTTCTTCTGGCAGATCAGCCGCCACTACCAGAACTTCTACCAGGGCGTGGCCGGCATCGAGGGCATCTACTGCCACGATGCCAGCGCTATCGCCTATGCGATCGACCCCTCGACCTTCAAGACCCGTTCCGGCCCCGTGCGCGTGGTACAGGACGGCCTGGCCAAGGGCCAGACGATCCAGGACCATCGCTACCTCGGCCACAACTCGGCCACGGCCTGGAGCGGGAAGCGCGCGCAGCAGGTGTGCATCGGCGTGGACGCCGACAGCGTGCTGCGGCTCTTCGATGCCGCCTTCGAATAAGGATTCAAGACATGACCACGATTCTCAAACCCCGCTGGCTGGTGAGCATGGTGCCAGGCACCGGTACGCTGACCGAGCACGCCCTGGTCATCGAGGGTGAACGCATTGCCGCCGTGCTGCCCTGGGCCGATGCCGAGGCCAGGTACCCGAATGCTGAGCGTGTAGAACTCGGTGATCACGTGCTGATCCCCGGCCTGATCAACGGCCATACGCACTCGGCCATGTCCCTGCTGCGCGGCGTGGCGGATGACCTGTCCTTGATGGACTGGCTCAACAAGCACATCTGGCCGCTGGAGAAGAAGTGGGTCAGCGAGGACTGGACCTACCAGGGCTCGATGCTCTCGGCCGCCGAGGCGCTGCGCGGCGGGGTCACCTACCTCAACGACATGTATTTCTTCCCGACCGCGATGGCCCGTGCCGCGCTGGATTCGGGCATCCGTGCCGGCGTGTCCATCAACGTGATCGACTTCCCCACGGGCTACGCCGCCAACGCGCAGGACTACATTGCCAAGGGCCTGGCCGCCTACGAGCAGTTCAAGGGCGAGAGGCTGCTCGACTGGACCAGCGCGCCGCATGCGCCGTACACGGTGTCGGACGAAACCTTCGTCGCGCTGCGCAAGCTGGCCGAACGGCACGACCTGCAGATCCACTGCCACATCCACGAGACGCAGGAAGAAATCGACGGCAGCCTGAAGCAATACGGCATGCGTCCGCTGGAGCGCCTGTACAAGCTCGGCTTGCTCGACGAACGCATGATCGCCGTGCACATGGTGCATCTGACCGAGGACGAGATCGCGCTGATGGCGCGCAACAAAGTTCATCTCGTCCACAACCCCAATTCCAACCTCAAGCTGGCCTCGGGCATCCAGCCGCTGCGCGCGCTCGAAGCGGCGGGGGTCAACACCTTGCTGGGTACCGATGGTGCCGCCTCCAACAACCGCCAGGACATGTTCGGCGAGATCCGCTCGGCGGCCCTGCTGGCCAAGGGTGCGAGCGGTGATCCGGTGACCGTGACGGCCCGCACCGCGCTGGAGATGGCCACGATCCGCGCCGCCAAGGCCATGGGCCGCGGTGACGATCTGGGCTCCCTGGAGGTGGGCAAGCTGGCTGACGTGACTGCTGTTTCTCTGGCCGCGCTCGAATGCCAGCCCGTCTATGACCCGGCTGCACAGCTGGTCTATGTGGCTGGCCGCGAGCATGTCAGCGATGTGTGGGTCGGCGGTCGCCGGGTGCTGAAGAACCGCGAGCTGACGACCATTGATCAGGCTGCGCTGCTCAAGCGGGTTCAAGCCATCGTCACGGCCATGCAGACTGAGCGCTAACGCCGGAGTTCATCGCCATGCAAGCTGCCCCCCTGCCTCCGTTCCATCTCGCGTTTCCGGTTCGCGATCTGGAGGAGGCGCGGCGCTTCTATGGCGGGCTGCTGGGCTGTCCTGAAGGCCGCAGTTCGCCCGAGTGGATCGACTTCAATTTCTACGGCCACCAGATCGTCGCGCACCTGGCGCCGGACGAATGCGGGCATCGAAGCACCAACGCCGTCGACACGCACCAGGTGCCGGTGCGGCATTTCGGCGCGGTGCTGAGCCTGGCTGAGTGGGAGGCCCTGGCCGAGAAGCTGCGCGCCGCGGGAACGCAATTCGTGATCGAGCCCTACGTGCGCTTCAAGGGTGAAGTCGGTGAGCAGGCGACGATGTTCTTTCTCGACCCCTCGGGCAATGCCATCGAGTTCAAGGCCTTCGCCGACGTGGCCTCCTTGTTCGCCAAATAGCCCGACGTGGGGCGGTAGCGCCGGGAAGCCTCGGTAGAATCCCGGGTTCACCGAATGCCGAGCGCGTGGCTCGGCAAGACCCTGCGGGATCCCATGGCAGCCACCAACAAGCATCTGACCCATTTCGAGGGCGGCAACGCTCTTTCCGCGTTTCGGGCCCAAGCCCTGCTGCCGAGGCTGCAAGCCGTCAACAAGGCGATCACCGGCGTGCGCGCGCGCCATGTGCACTGGGTCTGGAGCGCTGAGGCGCTGCCGGGTGCCGAGCTGGAAAAGCTGGCTGCGCTGTTGAACTACGGCGATGCTTTTGAGGGCGGCAACGAGGGTCCGCTGCTGGTGGTGGCGCCACGGCTGGGAACGGTCAGCCCCTGGGCTTCCAAGGCCACGGACATCGCCCACAACTGCGGGCTGGCCGTCCAGCGCGTGGAGCGGGTCACCGAGTACCGCCTGAGCTTGAAATCGGGCTTGCTGGGCAGCACCAAGGCGCTGACGCAGGCCGAGCTGATTGCCTGCGCCGAACTCCTGCACGACCGCATGACCGAGAGCGTGCTGCTGGCGCGCGAGGACTCGGCCCATCTGTTCGACGACAAGACCGCTCAGCCGCTGCAGCACGTGGACGTGCTGGGCCAGGGCAGGGCGGCGCTGGTGCAGGCGAACAGCGAGTTCGGTCTGGCGCTGTCAGCTGACGAAATCGATTACCTCGACGCAGCCTTCAGCCAGCAGCTCAAGCGCAACCCGAGCGACGTGGAACTGATGATGTTTGCGCAGGCGAACAGCGAGCACTGCCGCCACAAGATCTTCAACGCCAGGTTCACGGTCGATGGCGAAGAGCAGCCGCTGAGCCTGTTCGGCATGATCCGCAACACCGAGAAGCTGAATTCGCAGCACAGCATCGTGGCCTACTCGGACAACGCGGCCGTGATGGAAGGCCACGCCATCGAGCGCTGGATGCCGGCCGGCGACGCGCGTGCGCCGAAATACGAAGCGCGCAACGAGACGGCCCATGTGCTGATGAAGGTGGAGACGCACAACCACCCGACGGCCATCTCGCCTTTCCCCGGGGCCTCGACCGGCGCGGGCGGCGAGATTCGGGACGAGGGCGCCACCGGCCGCGGCGCCAAGCCCAAGGCCGGCCTGACCGGCTTCTCGGTCTCCAATCTGCGCCTGCCGGGTTTGAACGAGCCCTGGGAGCAAAGCAATATCGGCAAGCCTGCCCACATCGCCAGCGCACTGCAGATCATGATCGACGGCCCGCTCGGCGGCGCGGCCTTCAACAACGAATTCGGCCGGCCCAACCTTGGCGGCTACTTCCGCGTCTACGAGCAGGAAGTCGACGGCGTGACGCGTGGCTATCACAAGCCCATCATGATCGCCGGCGGCATTGGCGCGATCCGCTCGGACTTGACGCACAAGATCGAATTCGTGGCCGGTACCCTGCTGATCCAGCTCGGCGGCCCGGGCATGCGCATCGGCATGGGCGGCGGCGCGGCGTCGTCGATGGCGGCGGGCACGAACACGGCCGATCTGGACTTCGATTCAGTTCAGCGAGGAAACCCCGAAATTGAGCGGCGTGTGCAGGAGGTCATCAACCACTGTTGGGGGCTGGCCGAGAAGAACCCGATCCTGGCCATCCACGACGTCGGCGCGGGCGGCATCTCGAATGCCTTCCCCGAGTTGGTGAACGACGCCGGCCGCGGCGCGCGCTTCGACCTTCGCAAGGTGCCACTTGAAGAGACTGGCCTGGCGCCCAAGGAAATCTGGTGCAACGAGAGCCAGGAGCGTTACGTGCTGGCCATCGCGCCGGAGTCGCTGCCGCTGTTCCAGAGCATGTGCGAGCGCGAGCGCTGCCCGTTCGGCGTCGTCGGCGTGACGACCGAGACGCGCGAGCTGATCCTTGAAGACGGCCCGGGTGGCGAGCGCGTGATCGACATGCCGCTGGAGGTGCTGCTGGGCAAGCCGCCCAAGGTGCATCGCGACGTCAAGCGCGTGCTGCGTTCAGGCGCAAAGTTGGAACTGACCGGTGTTGCACTGGCAACAGCGGCCCTCGATGTGCTGCGCCACCCGACGGTGGCTTCGAAGCGCTTCCTCATCACGATTGGCGACCGCACGGTGGGCGGTCTCAATTCGCGCGACCAGATGGTTGGCCCCTGGCAGGTGCCCGTGGCCGATTGCGCCGTCACGCTGGCCGACTTCAAGGGCTTCGCCGGCGAGGCCATGAGCATGGGCGAGCGAACGCCGCTGGCTGCCGTAAACGCACCGGCATCGGGCCGCATGGCGGTGGCGGAGGCCATCACCAATCTGCTGGCCGCACCGATCGAGCTTGCGCGCGTGAAGCTGTCCGCCAACTGGATGGCCGCCTGCGGCGAGCCGGGTGAGGATGCGGCGCTGTTTGACACGGTCAAGGCCGTGGGCATGGAGCTGTGCCCGGAGCTTGGAATTTCGATTCCCGTGGGCAAGGATTCGCTGTCCATGCGTACGCGATGGGAAGACAAGCAGGTCACCGCGCCGGTCTCGCTGATCATCAGCGCTTTCGCTTCGATTGCCGACGTTCGCACGACGCTGACGCCGCAGCTGCAAGCCGGCGATACGAGTCTCATCCTCGTGGACCTGGGTCAGGGCAAAAACCGCATGGGCGGCTCCATCCTCGCGCAGACGCTGAACCAGTTCGGCGAAGCGGTGCCGGATCTGGACGACGCCAATCAGCTGAAATCGCTGGTTAGCGCCGTCAACGAGTTGCGGCAGCAAGGCAAGCTGCTGGCCTATCACGACCGCGGTGACGGCGGCCTCTGGGCCACGGCCTGCGAGATGGGTTTTGCCGGCCACATGGCCGTGAGCCTGAACGTGGACATGCTGGTGCAGGAAGTGGAGGACGGCGACGTCAAGAACTGGACGCAGCAGGTGGATGCACGCCGCACCGAGCTGACGCTGAAGGCCCTGTTCAACGAGGAGCTGGGTGTCGTGTTGCAAGTTGCGACGGCTGAGCGCGATGCCGTGATGCAGGTGCTGCGCGCCCATGACCTGTCCAGGCACAGCCATGTGGTGGGCAAGCCGAATTCGAGCGGCGAGATGGAAGTCTGGCGCGATGCCAAGAAGATCTTCGCGGCACCGCTGGAAACGCTGCACAAGGCATGGGATCAGGTCAGCTGGCGCATCGCTCAGCTGCGAGACAACCCGGTTTGCGCGGACAGCGAGCATGCGCAGGCCGGTTTGGCAGCTGACCCGGGCCGCCATGTGAGCCTGAGCTTCGATCCGAACGAGGACGTGGCCGCGCCCTTCATCAACAGCGGCTCGCGGCCCAGGCTGGCCATCCTGCGCGAGCAGGGCGTGAACTCGCACGTGGAGATGAGCTACGCCATGGCGCTGGCGGGCTTCGACACCTACGACGTGCACATGAGCGATCTGCAGTCCGGCGCAGCGTCGCTCAAGGACTTCAAGGGCTTCGTGGCGTGTGGCGGTTTCTCCTACGGCGACACGCTGGGTGCCGGCGAGGGCTGGGCCCGCTCGGTGATGTTCAACCCCGTGCTGGCTGAGGACTTCAAGGCCTTCTTTGCGCGCAGCGACAGCTTTGCGCTGGGCGTGTGCAATGGCTGCCAGATGATGGCAGCGCTCTCTCCCATCATCCCGGGCGCGCAGGACTGGCCCAAGTTCACCCGCAACAAGAGCGAGCAGTTCGAGGCGCGGCTGGCGATGGTCGAGGTGCTGGAATCGCCAAGCCTGTTCTTCCAGGGCATGGCTGGCAGCCGCCTGCCGATCGCCGTGGCGCATGGCGAGGGCTATGCCGATTTCTCGCAGCGCGGCAACGAGGCGCGTGTCCATCGAGCCATGCGTTATGTGGACAACGCCGGACTTCCGACGGAGAGCTACCCGTTCAACCCCAACGGCAGTCCGGACGGCCTGGGCTCGGTGACGACGGCAGACGGCCGTTTCACCGTGCTGATGCCCCATCCCGAGCGCGTGTTCCGCAACATCCAGATGAGCTGGACCAGCGGCGACAGGAGCGAGCTGAGCCCATGGATGCGCATATTCCGCAATGCGCGCAAATCGCTTGGATGAAGCGGTTAAAGCAGTAAAGAATTGCAGGGCCTATTGCAGTTGCCGTGCAGCTGCAATAAAACCATGGCATGGTCACATCCGAGGAGCCTGATCATGAAAACGCAACATCTTCCATCCGCTATTGCAGCCGTCTCCGCCATTGCCTTGAGCCTGTGCGCCAGCGCAAGCTGGGCCAAGACTGAAGTCCAGTTCACGAAGTCCGAGGACTTCGTGGACATTGGCAACCGCATCAGCATTCGTGACGGCGAAGACACGCTCAAGCGCGTCACTGCCGCGCTGACCGAGAGGGCCGACGCCGTGCTGGCGCCGGGCCAGGACATGAAGATCGAAGTCAAGGACATCGATCTTGCCGGCGATCCGCGGCCGCTGGGCGGGCGCATGGACATGATCCGCGTGATCAAGCCGCTGTACCGGCCGGCCATGAAGTTCAGCTACACCGTCACGCAGGACGGCAAGACCGTGCGCGAGGGCACGGCCGAGCTGCAAGACATGGGCTTCATGGACCACTTCAATCGCTACTTCCGCGACGACCCGCTGTACTACGAGAAGCCGATGCTCGACAAATGGTTTGAAGAGCAGTTTGGCAAGCCGGTGAAGGTCAGCCGCAGATGAAAAAAGCCCCGCAGAGCGGGGCTTTTTCCTTGGGTCGCAAGACCAGCCGAATCACTTCAGCTTGGTTTCCTTGTACAGGACATGCTTGCGTGCCTTGGGGTCGAACTTCATGAATTCGAGCTTTTCGGGCGTCGTCTTCTTGTTCTTGTTCGTGGTGTAGAAATGGCCGGTGCCAGCGCTGGATTCCAGCTTGATCTTTTCGCGTCCGCCTTTGGATGCCATGGT
>FSVW01001806.1_pt1 | contig 19254 bp, 20 predicted proteins | sample 1637551 | NCBI WGS metagenome assembly FSVW01 (sample SAMEA3914814, study PRJEB12502) | metagenome | biome: forest; material: soil | place: USA | collected 2011-09-16 | depth 0.1 m | reverse complement strand
GCGATCGCCTTGGTCATGCCGATCACCGCGGCCTTGCTGGCGCCGTAGGCGAAGCGGTTCTGGAAGCCTTTCAGCGACGAAGCCATCGAGGCCATGTTGAGGATCGATGCGGTGGTGCCGGTCGCCTTCATGTGCTCGAGCATCGAGGGCAGCAGCGCGTGGATCATCCGGTACATGGCCTTGACGTTGAGGTCGAAGCTGAAGTCCCAGGCCGCTTCATCGCATTCGAGGATCGTGCCGTGGTGGACGAAGCCGGCGCAGTTGAACAGGCCGTTCAGAGGCGGCAGCGTGGCGGTGTAGGCCGCGATCGCGGCGCCGTCGCGCACGTCCAGCCGGGCGACGCGAATCGATGGCGCTTCCTCGTGCAGGCTGGCGAGCGTCTCTTCGTTGATGTCGGTGGCGAAGATGGTGGCGCCTTCGCGGGCGCAGGCCAGGGCGCTGGCGCGGCCGATGCCCTGGCCGGCCGCCGTGATCAGGAGGGTCTTGCCTTGCAGTCTCATTGCTTGTCTCCGCTCGGTCGTCGCTCCGTCAACAAGAAGCGCGCCGTGGTGTTGTATTCAAATATGAACTAAATGTTCATAGGAGAATAATTTAGGCCGATTCAGCGGCGAATGGTTCAGTGATAACCCTTGGCCAGGCGCTCCCACGGCCGCCTGCGGCTTCCTGTATGGTGCGAATCCACCCTTGTCCCGATTTTTTTCTTCTCTCATTTTTCTCATCCATGGCCGAGAAACCCGCCGACGCCGACCGCTACCGCGCACCCGCGCTGGACAAGGGCCTGGACATCCTCGAACTGCTGGCCCAGCAGGCGCAGGGCCTGACGCGCGGCGAGATCGTCAAGGCCATGGGCCGCGGCCCGAGCGAGATCTACCGGATGCTGGAACGCCTGGTCGCGCGGCAATACGTCACCCGCTCCGTGGAGGGCGACCGTTATGCGCTGAGCCTGAAGCTCTACGTGCTCGGCCATCAGCATCCGCCGGTGGACCGCCTGGTGGCACGCGCGCAGCCGCTGATGGATGCCTTCGCGAAGGCCGCCGAGCAGTCCTGCCACCTGAGCATCTATGACCGCGGCAACCTCAGCGTTGTCGCGCAGACACGCAGTCCGGTCAACTTCGCGATGTCGATTCCGCTCGGCGCCCGCGTCGGCCTGATCGATACGGGGTCAGGTCATGCCTTGCTGGCCTTCCAGACCGCGCGGCACCGCTCGGAAATGCTGGCCGCCCACGTGGCGGTCGACGGCGAAGTCCCGATCGGCATCGAGGAACTGGAGGCGATGCTGGAGGAAGTGCGCCGCATGGGCCTGTGGCTGGGCGACAGCCAGCAGGCCTGGGGCATCACCGACATCTCGGTGCCTGTGATGGGCCCGTACGACGAAGCGATGGCCGTGCTGACCTGCCCTTACGTGCGCCGCATCGACCGCCACATCGGCCCCGACCTGCAGGCGGCCTGCGAGCTGCTGAAGGTCGCGGCGCGCGGCCTGGGCGTCGGTGCCTGAGCTGAAGACCCTGTCGCTTCGAAGCTGCTGAATGACCGGGCGAGCGCCTGGATAACTGCCTGTCTACACAGGTGCTGCGCCTACGATGCGCCGTGCCTTCATTCGCGCCTCCGTGACCGAAGACCTTTCCGTGCATTCGTGCATTCGTGGATCGCGGAGCACCCGAGCCTCGTGGTCAGGGGCATCGTCGGCGTGGCGCTGCTGGTCTGCCTCGTGATGGCGCGGACATGGTCCTACCGGCGCGACAGCCGGCGCCTGCGCCAGGCCCTGCACGACCGCGAACCGAGCGAGGCACGACTGGCGATGGCCCTGGAGGCAAGCGACGCGGCCCGCTAGGCATACGACCCGGTGAGCGGGGCGCTCAGCCTCAGCGACTACTGCTTCGAGCAGCTCGGCTACGCGCCCGGCGCCTTCGAGGCGACCGCCCAGGCCTGGCGCGAACGCCGCCATCCCGACGATGCCGCCGAGGTCGACCGGCGCATCGGCGAGGCGCTCGCGCCCGTGGGCAGCAGCTACGTCTGCGAATACCGGATGCTCGACGCACAAGGCCACTGGCGCTGGATCTTGACCAAGGGTCAGGTCTTGCGCCGCGGCCCCGCGCGCGAAGCGCTGTTGATAGGCGCTGTTGATGATGGGCACCCATCAGGACAACCACGAAGCCAAGTCGCAGGTGCAGGCGCAGCAGCGGATGAAGGTGTGGCTAGAGAAAATCTATGAGTCGACGCTCGACGGCATCGTCGTCATCAGCGTGGCGCGCGAGATCTACATCGACGTGAACCACGGTTTCACGCGATTGATGGGTTTACGGCCGGGAGGAGGTCGTCGGCCGCAGCGCGACGGCGGTGGAAGTCTGGGGCGACCTGGCGCAGCGCGACCGCTTCTGGGCCGAATTCATCCAGCAAGGTCGCGCCGATTCGATGGTGCTGACCGGGCGCCGCAAGGATGGGCAAACGATCGACGGCATCGCCTCGGCCCGCAGCGTGGTCGAGGAAGGCGAGCCTTGCGTGCTTTTCGTTTATCGCGACATGACCGAATCGCAGCGCCTGCAGCGCGCGGCTAAGGCCGCGCAGGCAGAAGTCGCCGCAGCGGCCGCAGCGAACCTGGCCAAGACCGAATTCCTTTCGCGCATGAACCACGAACTGCGCACGCCCTTGAACGCGGTGCTCGGCATCGCCCAGCTGCTGCATGATGCGCCGGTGCTGGCCGGCGAAGCCGCGCAGCCGCAGCGCGACCAGGTCGAATCGATCCTCAATGCAGGCTGGCATCTGCTGACCCTCATCGAAAACGTGCTCGACATTGCCCGTATCGAGGCTGGCCTGCCTGTGCGGCTGCGTCCGGTACTCTTGGCCCAGGTCCTGCGCGGCGCGCTCGAACTGCTGCAGCCGCAGGCGCAGCGCGCCAACGTCGCGATCGCCGCCGATGCGACTCTGCAGCAGCCGCAGTTGCGCGTCGACACCGACGAGCTGCGCCTGCGCCAGGTGCTGATCAACCTGCTGAGCAATGCTGTCAAGTACAGCGCCCCCGGCGGGCGTGTCAGCCTGAGCGGCGAGCTGCGTCTGGCCGACGGCCGATTGCTGCTGCGTGTGACTGACACCGGCATGGCCATGAACGAGCAGCAACTGGCCCATCTGTTCAAGCCCTTCAACCGGCTCGGTCGCGAGCACGACAGCATTGAGGACGCCGGCATCGGCCTGGTGCTGACCCGCCACGCTCGAGCTGATGGGCAGCAGCCTCAGTTTGCAGAGGCAGCCGGGCCTGGGCACGACCGCGCGGTTCGAGCTGCCGCAGCTGGCGGCCGCCGGGAGCGCGGAGGTTCAGGCGCTGCTGGCACCCGAAGCGCCAACCAATGCGGTCAAGCGCGCGCGCCTGCTCTAAATCGAAGACAACGCGGTCAACCAGATGATCGTCGCCCAGCTTTTGGCCGGCATGCAGGACATCGAACTGCACCTGGCCAGCACCGCCGAGCAAGGGCTGTTGCGGGGCGCCGAACTGCAGCCGGGCCTGATCCTGCTCGACATGCGCCTGCCCGACGCCGATGGCCTGGAAGTGCTGGCCCGCCTGAAGGCCGACCCGCGCCTGGCCGGGATCCAGGTCGTCGCGCTGTCGGCCAGCGCGATGCCGAAGGAGGTCGAGCGGGCCTGCGCGTTCGGTGCGGCCGAGTACTGGCCCCAAGGAGATCCACTTCGACCGCTTCCGCGACGAGCTGCGCCGCGTGCTGGCCTGATCAGGCGAGGCGCCAGAGTTCGGCGTAGCGCGGCGCGGTCGGCCAGGAGGCGGCGTCGGGCAAGACCTCGCCCCGCTCCTGCAGCCAGCGCCGCGCCAGCATCCAGCCGCCGTGGCCGATGGCCAGTACGGCCGGCGCGTCGTCCGACGCCACTTCCCAAGCCGCTGCCCGCACGAGCATCTGCCGAAGGCTCTCGCCGCCGCCGGGCCGGTGCTCGGCGAAGGAGGCGACCCAGGCATCGAGTTCGACCTTGCCGATCGCTGCCCAGGGCTGGCTTTCCCAGGCGCCGAAATCCAGTTCCCGCAGCGCCGGCTCGATGCGCATCTCCCAGCCCCAGCGACGCAGCCAGCGGGCCACGTCGGCGCAGCGTCGCAGCGGCGAGCAGTGGACGCGATGCGGTAGCCGCTCACGACGCGCTGTCTGCTGGATGCGCCGCGCCAGCCGCTTCGCGCGCCGCGGCGAGACCGGCAACTCAGTGCCCGCGCCAACGCAAATCCCGGCCGCGCCGTCGGGCCGCGGGTGGCGCCAGATCAGCAGCGCCGGCCTTGCAGCCTTCATCGCAGCAAGGCCGCGAAGGCGAGAAGCGCGGCGAGTTCGGTCAACTGCTGGCAGGCGCCCAGCGTGTCGCCGGTGAACCCGCCCAGGCGCCGGGCGAGCCAGCGCTTCGTCAAACCTGTGGTCGCGATGACGGCCGCCGCGGCCAGTGCGAGCATCGGCAACAGGCGCGGCGTCGCCGTGGCGATCAGCGTGGTCAGGCCCAGGACCCAGGCCAGCGCCGCCACCAGCGTGCCGGCGCCGGCCTGCATCGCCAGCGGCTTGGCCTTGGCATGCTCCGCATCGCCCGCATAGGGCAGGCGATGCATCAGCCAGACCGGCGCCGCGCGCGAGGCCGTGTGCGCCCAGACGAGCGCCCCCAGGGCTGTCCGCGGATCCGTCGCCGCCAGTGCCTGCAGGCTGGCCGCCTTGAGCCCCAGCATCAGCACCAGGCCGAGCGCGCCATAGCTGCCTATGCGCGAGTCCTTCATGATCGCTAGCGATCTTTCTCGACTGACCGCGCCGCCGAGCCCGTCGCAGGTATCTGCCCAGCCGTCTTCATGGAAGCCGCCGGTCAGCCAGACGCTCGTGGCCATGCTCAGGCCCACGGCGATCGCCGGCGGCCAGGCCTGAAGCGCCGCCCACAGCACCAGAGCGGCGAAGGCGCCGACCAGCGTGCCGACCGCCGGGAACCAGCGCGCGCACTGCTGCAGCCAGGCCGGTTCGAAGCCGACCCAGCGCGGCACCGGGCAGCGCGTCAGGAACTGCAGCGCGATGAAGAAAAGGCGAAACTGGTGGCGCATCGGTGTCGCGGAGTTAGGTCTTGCTGCTGACCTGGGCCGACTCGAAGCTCGCCATCTGACCGAGGAGGCGGCAGGCCGATTCCAGCAGCGGCCAGGCCAGCGCCGCGCCCGAGCCTTCGCCCAGCCGCATGCCCAGGTCGAGTAGCGGTTCAGCCTGCAGCGCCTGCAGCATCAGCCGGTGGCCACTCTCGCCGGAGCGATGGGCGAACACGCAGCGCTCCAGCACCGCCGGCTGCAGGCGTGCCGCCACCAGCACCGCGCTGCCGGCGATGAAGCCGTCGACGACGATCACGCGCCGCTCCAGTGCCGCCTGTAGCACCGCGCCGGCCATCATCGCGATCTCGAAACCGCCAAAGGCCGCCAGCGCCTGCAGCGGCTCAGTGGCGTCCACGTGCCGCGCCAGCACCTGCGCCAGGATCGCGGTCTTGCGGGCCAGTTGCGCGTCGTCGAGGCCCGTCCCGCGGCCGGTGCAGGCGGCGATGTCCAGGCCTTCGAGCCGCGCCAGCAGCAGCGCGGCGGCCGAGGTGTTGCCGATGCCCATCTCGCCCAGCAGCAGCGCATTGCCGGGCCGCTCCCGCAGCAGCTCGCGGCCACGCGCCAGCGCCGCCGCGCATTGCGCTTCGCTCATCGCAGGCCCTTCGAGCGAATCGGCCGTGCCGGCGGCGATCTTGGCGATCACCAGGCCCGCGCGCGGCGCGAACTCGTGGGCCACGCCGGCATCGACGACGGTGAGCGCCAGCCCGTGCTGGCGCGCCAGCACGCTGACCGCGGCGCCGCCCGCCAGGAAGTTCTCGACCATCTGCCAGCTGACCTCGCTCGGATAGGCCGAGGTGCCGCGAGCGGCCAGGCCGTGGTCGCCGGCGAACACCATCAGCTGCGGGTCGCGCAAGGCGGGCGTCTCGCTGCCGAGGATCAGGCCGATGCGCAGCATCAGCGCCTCGAGCCGGCCGAGCGCACCGAGCGGCTTGGTCTTGCCGTCGATGCGCCGCCGCAGTGCAGTGGCGAGGGCCGGATCGGCGAGCGGGGGAATGTCGGGAAGCGTCATGGAATGTCTGGCAGGGAGCTGCCAAGTGAGGCGGATGAGTGACACGTGGCTGGGTGGCGGCGCGTGCCGGGCGGGTGCGAATGCGCGGGTTTGATTGCAAGTACTATCCGCCGACATAACGGCTTACGTGTTGATACCTGCTGATGACGAATGAGTTCCATCCGTGGCAGGCCTTGCTGGTGCTGTGCCTGCTGGCCCTGGCGGCCGCACTGCTGGTGCGCGGCCGGACCGAGCGCAAGCGGCTGCGGCTTGCCTTGCGGGAGCGCGAGTTCGGCGTCGAGCGGCTGGAGATGGCGCTGGAAGCCAGCGGCGCGGCGCGGTGGGAATGCGACATCGCGGGCAACCGCTACTGGCTGAGCGACCGCTACTACACGCAGCTGGGCTATGTGCCCGGCAGCTTCCCGCCCACGATGCACAGCTGGCGCGAGCTGGTCCATCCGGACGACGCCCTGATGGTGTCGGAGCGCATCGGGCGCGCGCTCAAGCCCCAGAGCGACGAGGATTTCGTCTGCGAGTACCGCATGCGCGATGCCGACGGGCAGTGGCGCTGGCTGCTGTCGCAGGGGCGGGTGCTTCGGCGCGGCCCGGGCGGCGAAGCGCTGCTGATGATGGGCACTCATCACGACATCCACGAGGCCAGGAGCCGGCGCGATGCCCAGCAGGAATCGCAGGCGCGCTTCCAGAAGATCTATGAATCGACGCCCGACGCCGTGGGTATCACCAGCGTGGCGACGCGGCAATACATCGATATCAATCCCGGCTACGAACGCTTGTTCGGCTTCAAGCGCGACGAGGTGATCGGCAAGACCGTGCTGGACCTGGGCATCTGGCCCGAGGCCGCCCAGCGCGAGCGCTTCTGGAATGAGTTCAACCGCACTGGCCAGGTCGATTCGATGGAGGCCGATGGCCGGCACCGGGACGGGCGGGCGATCGTCGTGCTGCTGTCGGTGCGCCTGCTGATCGAGCATGGCGAGCGCTGCCACCTGTTCATCGTGCGCGACATCACCGAGTGGCGCCGCCTTCAGCAGGAATCCGATTTCGCGCGGGCTCAGGTGGCGGCGGCCGCGGCGGCCAGCCGAGCCAAGACCGAATTCCTCTCGCGCATGAGCCATGAGTTGCGCACACCGCTGAACGCCGTGCTCGGCTTTGCGCAGCTGCTGCGCGAGTCGCCGCGCCTGCCCGCGGACACGCCGGAGCGCCAGCAGCTGGAAGTGATCCTCAACGCCGGCTGGCACCTGCTGAGCCTGATCGACAAGGTGCTGGACATTGCCAGCATCGAGGCCGGCCGCACCGAGCTCGACCTGCAGGAGCTGCCGCTGCGGCCGTTGCTCGCCGAGGCGGCCGACATGCTGCGCCCGCAGGCCAAGGCTGCCGGCGTCAGCCTGGAGATCGAGGTGGCCGGCCGCTGGGAAGATCAACACGTCGTCGGCGACCCGGTGCGGCTGCGCCAGGTCTTCGTCAACCTGTTCAGCAATGCGATCAAGTACAACCGCCGCGGCGGGCGCGTCTGGCTGGCCAGCGAACCCGCCGCGGCCGGCCGCTTCGTGCTGAGCGTGAACGACGACGGCGAGGGCCTCAGCGATGCGCAGAAGGCCCGCCTCTTCGAGCCGTTCAACCGCCTCGGGCGCGAGCACAGCGCGATCGAAGGCACCGGCATCGGCCTGGTGCTGACGCGGGAATTGCTGCACCTGATGGGCGCGGGGCTTCGCATCAGCAGCCAGGCCGGCAAGGGCACGGCGGTCAGCGTCGACCTGGCGCTGGCCGAAGCGCATCAGCCGCGTCTTCCCGGCTGAAGGAGCGCCATCAGCGCACCGGGCGCGAAGCGAGCGTCGATGAAGTCGGCCAGGCCGTCGAAGACTTCGTCGAGGCTGCGCGGCGATTGGCCGAACAGGGCCCGCATGACGGTCGGCTGCTCGAACAGGCCATGCGCATAGAAGCCCAGCACCGGGCCCTGCTGCCAGCCCAGCGCCTCGCCCGATTCGACGTTGCGCAGCGCGACCGCTGCCGGCGCCATCGCTGGGTGTTGCACCGTGCGGCCATGGTGGATCTCATAACCCTCGGCCTCGACGGAGACCAGCGCCTGCCACGGCGCGGCCAGCCAGGCCTCGAAGCGCACGCGAGCGGGTCGCAGCAGCTTCTCGCGCTCGAACTGCGTGACCAGCGGCAGCAGGCCCAGGCCTGGCGCATTGCCATCGAGATCATGCGGATCGAGCAGGCTTTCGCCCAACATCTGCAGGCCGCCGCAGATGCCTAGCACCGCCTTGCCCGCAGCGGCATGGCGGGCGATGGCAAGATCCAGCTTCTGCGCACGCAGCCAGGCCAGGTCGGCGGCCACGGCCTTGGAGCCGGGCAGGATGATCCAGTCGGCGGCTTCGAGCTGCGCAGGCTCGCGCGCCCAGATCAGGCGCACGCCGGGCAGCGCGCGCAGCGGCTGGAACTCATCGAGATTCGAGATGCGCGGGTAGGCGACGATGGCGATGTTCAGACCTGACCCCGTGGGCGACTCTTCGAACACGCCGTCTTCTTCCGGCAGGCCGTGGCCGCGCCACATCGGCAGCACGGCGAGTGTTGGCACGGCGGTCAGTGCCTGCAATTGCTCTGGCCCGGGCGCGAGCAGCGCTGCGTCACCGCGGAAGCGGTTCAGCACGAAGCCCCTGATGAGCTTGCGTTCGTTCCCGGGCAGCAATTGATGCGTGCCGAACAGGTGCGCGAAGGCGCCGCCACGGTCGATGTCGGTCACCAGCAGGCAGGCAGCGTCCACCGCCAGCGCCGTGCGCATGTTGACGTAGTCGCTGCTGTGCAGATTGATCTCGGCCGGCGAGCCGGCACCTTCGATGACGATGACGTCGTTTTCGTCCATCAGCTCAAGTAAGGCCTGATGTGCATGGGGCCACAGCTGCTCGCTGCGCTCGCGCCAGGGCATCAGGCTCAGCTCGCGGCTGGCCTCGCCGAGCAGCACGACCTGGCTGGCCGTATCCGCCTCGGGCTTCAGCAGCACCGGGTTCATGCGGACCTCGGGCACACGGCCTGCGGCCAGTGCCTGGAAGTATTGCGCCGAACCGATCTCGCCCATTCCCGGACCATTCGGACCGACAAGACCTGGCACCACGCGGGCGTTGTTGCTCATGTTCTGCGCCTTGAAGGGCGCGACCTTCAAGCCCTGGCGCGCGTACCAGCGGCATAGCGCGGTGGCCAGCCAGCTCTTGCCCGCGTTGCTCGTCGTGCCGAGCACCATCACCGCTTTCGCCGTCATGCTTGCAGTGCCCTCGACAGAGCTTGTTGCGACTCGGGTGCCAGCGCCGCAATGCGAACCCAGCCCGGCAGGCCGAAAGAAGTCGCATCGCGCAGCTTGATCCCTTGTGCGCGCAGGTCGGGCAGCGGGCCCGGCGGCTTGGCCAGCCAGAAGTGCGTGCTGCTGTCCAGCTGCCGCCAGCCAAGGCCGCTCAGCAGCGCGCGCTGCTGCGTCGTCCACTGGCGCAACTGCTCGCGCGAGTCGCTGATCCAGTGCTGCGTCTCGGCTTCATGCCAGTGCATCAGCAAGACCTGACCCTCGGTGGACAGCACCCAGCTCGGTGCCAGCGACAGCAGCGTGCGGATCCGGGGCTCCTCGAAGGCCGGCGCCAGCAAGTAGGCGGCGCGCACGCCGGTCAGGCCGAGCGCCTTGTTCGGGCAGTGCAGCTCCCAGCAGCCTGCGGGCAGCGGCGTTGGATCGCCCTGCAAGCGCAGCGGCTCGCAAGCGCGGTCGATGACGATGAGCGAGCCGTTGGCGACACGGCCGGGCAGGTCCAGCAGCGCGGTGGCACCGAGGCTGGATCCGCTCGGGTTGCGCGGCTCGCAGACCCAGATCAGCGCCGGCGCCTCGTTGGCGCGCAGCTCGGCCGCGTTCGCATAGCGCCGGATCTCCATGCCGAGCGCCAGGGCGGCCTGTGCATAGTCGCCGAAGCCGGGCTGCGGCACCCAAACCTGGAGCAGGCCCTGCAAATGCGCGGCCAATGTCAGGCGGCGTATGGCTTCCGAGCCGCCGGCGGCCGGCAGGATGCGTTCGGACTCGACCTCATGATCGTTGCCCAGCGATTGTCTCAGCGCCCGGTAGTCGGGATCGGGATATCCGCGGCGATCGGCCTCGCGAATCGCCTGCATCAGCGCGGGCGGCGGCCCCAACGGGTTCGCGTTGGTGGAAAAGTCGTGCTTGATCGGCGGGCCGTCATCGGTGCCGCCGTGGATGGGCAGGGTCGTCGTCATTGTTGGATCATCCAGGCCAGGCCCGCCAGGGCGAGCGCGCTCAGGCACATCGCCTGCGTGGCGATCGCCTTCGCATCGTGCAGGTCCGCGCTGCGCGCGTCTGCGCCGGCCGAGTTGAGCACATAGACCCCGGGCTTTGCCAGCTTCACATTCAAGCGAAGGGCCATCGCGGCCATGGGCCAGCCGCTGTTCGGCGACGGCGTGCGCGCCGCCTCGCGAGGCAAGGCAGGCCGCCAGCCGATCAGCGCCAAGGCCGTGATGCGTGCCGGGATCCAGGAGAGCAGGTCGTCCGCCCACGCCACCCATTTGCCGGCCCATTCCCAGCGCCCTCGGTAGCCCCACATCGCGTCGGCCGTGTTCGCAAAACGGTAGACCGCCGCGCCGGGCAGGCCCAGCAGCGCGAACCAGAACAGCGGTGCGACGACCGAGTCGTTCAGGTTCTCGGCCAGGGTCTCGATAGCGGCTTCGCGCACCTCGGTTTCGCTCAGGCTGGAGGTGTCGCGGCTGACCAGCCGCGCCAGCTGCTGACGCCCAAGTTCGACTGACACGCCGAGTGCCTTCTCGACCGCCATCACCTCATCCCTGAGCATGCGCCAGGACAGCAGCGGCTTCAGCAGCAGGCCCAGCAGCAAGACCGGCAGATAGCGCTGGGCGAGCCAGGCCAGCATGGCGACACCCGCGGCACCCAGGCACCACGCGAGCGCGCCGCCCGCGAACGCAACCAGCGGCGGCAAGGCGCACAGGCGCTCGCCAAACAGGCCGAGGTAGCGACCGATGCCGACCACCGGATGCATCCACGCAGGGGGCTCGCCGAACAGCAGGTCGATCAGCAACGCGACAAGCATGGCCATGGCGAAGACCATGGTCAGTCTTCGATGCCGCGGCCATGGGCGCACAGCGCCAGGCCGAAGGCGCCGGTGCTCTTGCCTTTGCCGTTGCCGGTATGGACGATGACCAGGCCGCGGCGCTCCGAGGTGGGGATGACGCGTTCGCGGTCGACCGGAGGCTGTTCGATTTGCATTGGGGGTCAGATCTTGCGTGTTCCGGGCAGGGCCAGCCATTGGTCGCCGACCTGCACCAGCTGCAGGCGCTCGTCGAAGACCTGCTGCAGCGCGGCGTGGGTGGCGGCCTCGTGCGGCGCGCCTTCGTGGACGATGCGCCCGGCGGCCATCACCAGCAGCTTGTCGGCCTGCAGCGCGATGTTCAGTTCGTGCAGCACGCTGACGACGGTCTTGCCTTCGCGCAGCAGGCTGCGCACGATTTCCAGCCAGTCAGCCTGGTGCGGCGGATCGAGATGGGCCAGTGGCTCGTCCATCATCAGCAGCGGCGCCTGCACAGCCAGCGCGCGGGCCAGCAGCACGCGCTGCCGTTCGCCGCCGGAGAGCGTGGCCAGGCGGCGCTCGCGCCAGTCCCAGCTCTGCGTCTGCAGCATCGCGGCCTGTACGGCACTGCGGTCGGCGCCGGATGGTGGTGCCAGCCAGGCCTGGTGCGGCAGGCGGCCGAGCATGACGACGTCGAGCGCGGTCAAATCCTCCGCGCTGGCTTCGTTCTGGCCCAGCCAGGCGAGTTGTCGGGCACGCTCCTTAGCCGGCCAGGATTGCAAGGGGCGGTCGTGCAGGCTGACGCTGCCGCTCGACGGTATCAGGCCGGTCAGCGCGCGCAGCAGGGTGGACTTCCCGGCGCCGTTGGGGCCGACGATGGCGGTCCAGCGGCCGGCGGGCAGGCTCAGCGAGATCTCGTGCAAGATTTGATGGCCTTGCAACTGCACGCCGCTGAGCCGGACGTTCATCAAGGCGCTCATGCGCTGCGCCTTTGCCGGCGATGCATCAGCAGCAGCAGGTAGCCGCCGCCAAGAATGGCCGTCACGATGCCGACTGGCAGCTCCTGCGGCGCGAACAGCCAGCGCGAGGCGATGTCGGCGGCCAGCAGCAGTGCGCCGCCGGCGAAGGCCGAGAGCAGCAGCAGCCGGCCATGAGTCGTCGGGCAGAGATTGCGCACCAGGTGCGGCGCCACCAGGCCGACGAAGGCAATCATGCCGGCCTGTGCCACGGCCGTGCCTGTGGCCAGCGAGAAGGCACCGATCAGCACGACGCGCATCGCGCCCAGCCGCATGCCCAGCGATTGCGCGGTGGCTTCGCCGAGGGTCAGCGCGTCGAGCGCGCGGCTGCTTGCTAACGCGATGCCCAAGCTGACCACCAGTGCCGCGGCCATCAGCGCGAAGCTGTTCCAGCTGAGCAGGCCCGTGGTGCCGAGCATGAAGGCCTGCATCTCCCGCATGATGTCGGCCTTCATCAGCATGACCAGGTTCATGCAGGCTAGCAGCACGACGCCGACGACGACGCCGGCCAGCAGCAGGCGCAAGGTGTGCTCGGTCCCGCGTGCCAGCGCCAGGGTCAGCATCACGCCGGCCACGCAGCCGACGAAGGCCGCACCGGTCAGGCCAAGGTGGCGCAGCCAGAGGTGGCCGGTGGTCGAGCCGCCGAGCGTGGCCAGGAAGATCACGACGCCGAGGCCGGAGCCGCCAGCGGTGCCGAGCAGGTAGGGATCGGCCAGCGGATTGCGGAACAGGCCCTGCGCCACCGCGCCGGCCAGGCCCAGCAGCGCACCGGCGGCCCACGCGCCTAACGACCTGGGCAAGCGGATATTCCAGACGATCTCGCGGGCCATGTCGCTGTCCGGGTTCGTCCAGGCGAAGCCGGTGCTGCCGACGGCCATGCCCAGCAGGACCAGCAACGCGCTGGCGATGAGCAGCAGGGCCAGCAGGGGGCCGGGCTTGTGGATCACGGCTTCGGTGCTTTCGCGCCGCTCGTCTCGCGCAGGCAGCGGGCCATGATCTGTGCGGCCTCGGCCAGGCGCGGGCCCGGGCGTACAAGCACATCGCCTTCAGCGCTGGTGTAGATGCAGATGTGCCTGTCGCGAACGGCGCTGATGCGGTTCCAGCCGGGGCGATCGGTGACGCCGGCCGCATCGCGCTGGCTCATCATGATGACGTCGGGATTCTCCCGGACGACGAACTCCGGATTGATCTTCGGGAACGGCCCCATGCTGGCCGGAATGATGTTGCGCGCGCCAAGGCGGCTCAGCAGTTCGCCCATGAAGGACGAGGTGCCGGCGCCATAAGGGCCGCTGGCGACTTCGTAGTAAACGCGCGGTCCCTGGGCCGACGGCGGCAGACTCTGCGCTGCGGCGCCGACGCCGGCCTCGATGTGGCGCCACACGCGCTGCGGGTCCGCCACCGCGAGCAACTCGCCCATCTTGCCGAGCACGCGCTGCACGTCGAGATAGGACTTGGTGTTGAGGATCACGATTTTCAGGCCGAGCGACTGCAGGCGCTCGGCAACGCGCGAGGAGGGCGCGACCAGCACGACGTCGGGCTTCAGCGCGGCGATCATCTCGATATTGGTGTCGTCCATGCCGCCCAGCTTGGGCAACGCGTTCACCGACGCCGGAAAGTTCGAATAGCGATCGACGCCGACCAGCCTGGCGCAGGCGCCGAGTTCGCAGACGGTCTCGGTCAGCGAGGGGACGAGGCTGATGATGCGCTGCGGCGGCGCGGACCAGTGGGTTGTCTGGCCGGCATCGTCCTGCAGGTCGAAGGCCTGTGCGCTTGAACAGAGCGTTAGCAGCAGGGCCAGGAAGAAGGTTCTGAGGGTCATGTTTTTTGCTTGATGGGGCGCGTCCAGGCTTGGCCGGCCACCATCAGGGTGAGTGTCGCGCAGCGGCTGGCAACAGCCTGGTTCAGCCGGCCGAGTTCGTCGACAAAGAAGCGCGCTTCGCTGCTCATCGGTGAGACGCCCCAGCCAACCTCGTTGGAGACGATCAGCAGCGGCGAGGCGAGGCACGGCAATGCTTCGAGCAGCGCCTCGCGTTCGTGCTGCCAGCCGGCGAGGTCGGGGGCTCCATCTATCGGCATCAACCAGTTGGTCAGCCAAAGCGTCAGGCAGTCGAGAACGAGCATGCGCTCGGGATCGGCGTTAGCGAGCAAGGCCTCGGTCAGCGCCAGCGGCGCCTCGACGGTGCCGAAGCCCGCTGGCCGATCCGCCTGGTGGCGGGCGATGCGCGCGCGCATCTCGTCGTCGAAGGCCAGCGCCGTGGCCACCACCGTCACCGGCCGGCCGGCATCGCGCCAGGCGCGCGCCAGACTTTCGGCATGGCGCGATTTGCCGCTGCGCTGGCCGCCGACGATCAGGTGGTGGTGACGGCCGGCGGCCATGGTTCAGAGCGAAGGCGTGTAGCGCAGGCCGACCGTCACCGTGCGCGGCGGCTGGGCGTAGCCCTGGGCCGTCTGGTAGCTGCGATCGAAGGCGTTGTCGAGGTTGAGTTGCAGCTTGAGATCGTGCGTCAGGCGATACGCGGCATCAAAGCCCAGCAGCGCGTAGCCGCCCAGCTTGACGGTGTTGCCGGCGTTGTCGAAACGCTTGCCCGAGAACACCAACCCGCTGCCGAGATCCCAGCCCGACACCTCGGTCTGCGCGTGCAGCGTGCCGAACTGGCGGGCGCGGCGGGCCAGCAGATGGCCGGTGCTGACGTCCTTCGGCGATTGCAGGTCCAGCGTGCCGGAGAGCGTCACCGGGCCGGTCTGCAGGTTGCCCGCCAGACTCAGGCCCTGCAGGCGGGCCCTTGCGACGTTGACGTAGCAGCCGCCGAAGGGGCCGATGCAATTGCCTGGCGCGCCGAAGTTAATCAGGTTGCCGACGTTGTTGCGGTAGGCGGTGATGGAGCCGTCGGCGGTGGTGCCCAGGTACTTCAGTCCGAACTCGACGTTATGGCCGGTCTCAGGCAACAGCGATTTGCCGCCGGGCACGCTCAGCGGGCCGGATTCGCTGCTGTTCTGGTAGATCGTCGGCGCGCGGAAGGCGTTGGCGGCCGAGGCCACGAGGCGCAGGGCCGGGCTCAGCGCGTAGCCGACGCCGAGGCTGCCGGTGTTGGCGCTGCCGAACTCGCTGTTGCTGTCGTGGCGGGCGTGGGCCTGCAGGTCGACGCCGCCGAACTTGCCGATATAGCCCAGGGCCGCGCCGTTGTCGCTGCGCCTGGCCACGCCATCGGTTGGCAAGGAGGAGTCGTTCAGCCTGTCTTCGCGCCGCTCGAGCAGGAACAGCAGCTGCTGTTGCGCGTCCATGCGCCAGGAACCGTCGATCGCGTAGCTGCGCGTGTGGGTCTCGGTCAGGTAGAAATCGCCCGGATCGTCATAGCGCTCGCTCGATTCGCCGTAGCTGACCTGCGTGTTCAGCGCATCCGACCACTGATGGCTCCAGCTGAGCTTGCGCGTCGAGGTGTCTTCGATGGCCTGGTAGAGCGAGCTGGCCATGTAGCTATTGAAGTCGGCATTCAGGTGGCTGTCCAGAGCGATGACTTCGATCCGGTCCTGCGCGCCGAGCTGGGCACCCAGGCGCGCGCTGGTGCTGTGCTTCTGGTAGCCCGCGCGTTCGGGGAAGTAGTAGGGGCTGCTGGTGTCCTCGATCAGCTGGAAGCCCTTGGCATGTTCGGTCGCAGCGGACAGCGAGTAGTCGAACATGCCGGAGCTGCCGCGCAGGTTTGCGTCTGCACGCGCCGTGCCGAGGCTGCCGCCAGCGATGCCGATGTCGGCTATCAGCGGGCCGTCGCCCTTGCGGGTGATGATCTGGATCACGCCGCCAATGGCGTCGGAGCCGTAGATCGCGCTGGCCGGGCCCTTGACAATCTCGATGCGCTCGATCTGGCTCATCGGCACGGTTTCCCACGGGGCACCGGCGGTGGACTGGGTGTCCACGCGAACGCCATCGATCAGCACCATCGTGTGGCGCGTCTCGGCGCCGCGGATGAACAGGGTGGTGGTCGCGCCGATGCCGCCGGTGCGGACCAGCTGGACGGCGCCTGAGTTGCGCAGCACATCGGCTACGTCGCCATAGCCTTGGCGTTCGATGTCGGAGCGGGTCACGATAGTGACGTCTGCGACCACGTCGGACAGCTTCATCGGCACGCGAGCGGCAGTGACGACGACCTGGTCCAGTTGGAGGGCTGCGACGCCGGTGCCTTGCACGGCTTGCGAGAACGCAGGGAAGGACGACAGCGCTGCCAGGGAGGCAAGCGCAAGGCGGGACATGCGATGAGTCATGGAGTTAGGAACCGATACGAGCCCAGGCGCCAGCTCTCCCGCAGACGCCTGTCATCGACGAGCCCGCAGCGTGCGAGCCCATCACCTTGTTGGCCGGTATCCGGGCTGGTGGAGGCGACCCTTGAGTCCTTCCCAGTGCGATCAGACGCACCAGTGGAGCGAGTACAAGAGTTGAGGTAGCTGGTTGATCGATTGATCGATCGAGCCACCTCGTCCACTTACCGTTGCGGGGACAGCTCAGGTTGGGTTTGCTTCGTCGAATGAAGCGCGCCTTCCTGATTCCCGTTTAACTGCGCCGGCCTTGAGAGCCGGGCGCGAGCACCAACAGCCGACGATTCTAGCCGGGCGTGGCGTAAGTCTTGGGCTTGTGGTGCCGCGCGGTCTTCGGTGGCTTCAGCTGCGTGACCCTGGGGCCTTCGGACGACTTGATCTTCGGCGAGTTCGAAAGGCCGTTGATTTCTGCGGCACCGCTGGCATGGTGCTTATCGCGGGTCTCGCGGCGCAGGCGCTGCTGCTCCATCTGGTCGGCCTGTTGTGAGGCTTCGGCATTCTGGTTCTGTGCGGCCTGTGTTTGCGTAGCGCTGGGCTGGTCGAACCGCACTTCGGTGGCGTTGGTCTGCATGCCCGCAGGGCAGGGCGATTCGCGCAGGTCGCGGCCATCGGGACCGCAGCGATAGATGATGGCGCTACGGCTTTCGGTTTGAGCCGTGACGCTGAAGCTGAGGGTTAGGGGAAAAATCATCAGCCCAGCGTGGGCGCGAAGTTCAGGGCTACGAGTCCTTGGCCGGCTCGGCTGCCGTGGCTGCCGGTGGCGATTCGGGGATGGGGGGCTTGGGTGGTTTGGGCCGAGGCGGCTTGGCATGGATTTTCATCATTGCCCGCTCCATGTCTCCTCCCAACATCAGCTGGACGGCCTCCATCGACTTGCCTATGCAATCCTCGATCAACTGGCGCTCGGCCAGCGGCGGCTTGCGCAGCACGTAGTTCGACACCTCGGCCTTGATGCCCGGATGACCGATGCCCAGGCGCAAGCGCCAGAAGTTGGCGGACCCCAGCTGGGCCTGCATGTCCTTCAGGCCGTTGTGCCCGCCATTGCCGCCGCCGAGCTTGAACTTCATCTGGCCGGGCTCGATGTCGAGTTCATCGTGGATGGCAAGAATCTCCTCGGGTGCGATCTTGAAGAAACGCGCCAGCGGCGCAACGGCCTTGCCGGAGAGATTCATGAAGGTCATCGGCTGCAGCAGCCAGATCGGGCCGGGTGCCGATGGGGCGTTGTTCACGCGGGCGACAAGGCCGTAGTAGCTCCGCTCGACTTGCAAGTTGGCGCCGAGGCCGCGGGCCAATGCGTCGATCCACCAGAAGCCGGCGTTATGCCGCGTGTGCTCGTATTCAGGGCCTGGATTGCCGAGGCCGACAAAGAGTCGAATCATGGGTTTGGATTATCGCGTTCGGTTATTCGGCGCGCAGCAGTGGTTTGGCCGCGACAGGGGTAGGGGCAAGCAGGACAAACCCGCTTATGGTCCTGCAGGCCCCCTGCCCCTGCCCCGGCTGCCGCCGGTCGGCCTTCAGGCACAGGAATACGGACCGGCTGTTTCTTCGCGCCGGCCCGCTCGTCGCAGCCGGCATGCGGTAGGGGGCTTGGGGCGCATAAGCGGGTTGCGCCCCTTGTCCCTACCCCCATGCCGGCCCCAGCGCACCGGCCCGCCAGAAAGCAAAAAAGGCCCCGCATTCGCGGAGCCTTTTTCTATCGGTCAGCCGAAGCTGCCCGTTAGTAAAAGAAGATTTACTTCTTCTTCTTCTTCTTGCCGTCGTCCACCGGCGCGGCGACAGCCACGACGACTTCTTCGACGACCGGTGCGATCGCCGTGGCGATGGCCGGGTTCGGCTTGCCGTGCACGATGGCCTTGACGCCGGCGGGCAGCTTCAGGTCATTGATGTGCAGCGAGTGGCCGAGGGTCAGGCCGCTCAGGTCCACCTCGATGAACTCCGGCAGTTGCTGGGCCAGGCAGCTGATCATCAGATCGTTGATGATGTGGTTGACCGTGCAGTGGTCGGTCTTGACGGCCACCGAGTTCTCTTCGCCGATGAAGTGCAGCGGCACCTTCTTCGTGATCTTGGTCGATGCATCGACGCGCTGGAAGTCGCAGTGCAGGACTTGCGGCTTGTACGGGTGCATCTGGAAATCGCGCAGCAGCACTTGCGAGGTGCCACCGGCCAGTTCCATGGTCAGGATCGTGCTGTGGAAGGCTTCCTTCTTCAGCGCGTGGAACAGGGCGTTGTGGTCCAGTTCGATCATTGCGGGCTCGCCGGCACCAAAGACGATGCCAGGTACCTTGCCCGAAACGCGCAGGCGGCGGCTCGCTCCGGTCCCCTGCAGAGTGCGTTCAAAAGCGGTGAAATTCATAGTTGACTCCAAGTAACAAGACGCCGGAATTGGCGTCCTGGGTGGAAGGCCCGCGACCAGGCTCTTCCGCACATCGGTCCCTGTCTTTCAACAGCGCCCGGTGATTCTTAAAAATTGTTGTTCTGTTCGCTAAACAAAGACGTGACCGACTCGCCGTCCGAAATCCGGCGGATCGTCTCGGCGAACAGGAAGGCCACCGACAGCTGGCGGATCTTCTTGCAGGCCTTGGCCGCATCGTTCAGCGGAATCGTGTTGGTGATGACGACTTCATCGAGCTGCGACTTGGCGATGCGATCGATTGCCGGGCCCGACAGGATCGGGTGCGTGCAATAGGCGAAGACGCTCTTGGCGCCGCGGTCCTTCAGCACCTCGGCGGCCTTCACCAGGGTGCCGGCGGTGTCGATCATGTCGTC
>FSVW01000905.1_pt1 | contig 19364 bp, 17 predicted proteins | sample 1637551 | NCBI WGS metagenome assembly FSVW01 (sample SAMEA3914814, study PRJEB12502) | metagenome | biome: forest; material: soil | place: USA | collected 2011-09-16 | depth 0.1 m | reverse complement strand
GGCGTCGGCTTCGAGGACGCAGACTCGGGTGATCACGTGCTGCTCGTCTACGTGGACCGACCCTGCTCCATGCGCGGCGTGATGGGCGAGGGGGACGACAGCGCTGAAATCGATGTCTCGTTTCCGCGCGCCGGCCTGAGCTGGCTGCGCGTCGTCCGCAACGAGGCGACGGCCCCCATCCGCTTCAGGGTTTCGATGGCCGGCGATCTCAAGAAGCTGACGCTGCTGGTGAAGAAGCCCGCCGTCGCACGGCCGGGCCGGGAGCTCGCGTGACGGCCCCCTCGCACCACGCCATGGACTTCGGCTCGCGCCGCGAGGTCGAGGGCTATCTGGAGCGGCTCAATCGCGCCTCGCCCGTGGCCCTGCGGCAGATCGCGCGCTGGGGTTCGGCGGGCGAAGATTCGCTGCATGTGCGGGCCGTGCGCATGCCCGAGCGCTTTGCCGATCTGGGCGCCTTCCTCGGCGAATCGCGCACCACCTTCGCGCTGGACATCGCGGCGCAGAGCGCGGTGCCGGCCAGCGTGCCCTACACCGTCGGCCTGGTGCTCGACGGTGCCCTGCACATCGAGGGCGCCTGTGGCCGACATGTGGTGCAAGCCGGCCAGGGCGTGGTCATCAATCCCAGCGAGATCGAGCGCACCTGGATGGAAGCCGGCACACACCTGCTTGAATTTGCCCTGCCCAAGGCGCCGATGCTGAGCCTGGGTGCCGAGTGGGCGCCGGGCAGCCTCATTGGCCTGCCCTGCTTCGCACCGGTGCTCAGTGCCGAGCTGGCGCAGCGCCTGCAATTGATGGGCCGCGAGGCCGCACGCGTCATCCCGAACGGCCAACAACAAGGCACGGCCACCAGCGACGCGATGTTCCGCCGCTGGCTGGAGCTGATCGGCCTGACCCTGCTGCACGAACAGCCCGTGCACAACGCCGTCAAGGCGCGCCTCAGCAGCGCCGAGCCGCCGCCGGCCGCGGTGCGCCGCGCGCTCGACTACATCGAGGCCCATGCGGCCGAGGACATCATGCTGGCCGACATCGCAACGGCCGCCAGCGTGAGCGTGAGCAGCCTGGGCCGGCTCTTCAACCGCCATCTGGGCCAGTCGCCCGCGGCCCTGCTGCGCGACCTGCGCCTTGACCGCGTGCGCGAGGAACTGCGCCGCGGCAGCGGGGCCTCGATCCGCGAACTGGCGCAGCGCTGGGGCTTCCTGAGCCCGAGCCAGTTCAGCCAGGCCTACCAGCGCCGCTTCGGCGAAAAACCCAGCGACGTGCGCTCACGCGGCTGAGCGGCGCCCCCCCCTCGCTTCGGGGGGTGCGTCGGCGCAGGCTTGCCGGGAATGCGCAAGCCTGTCCCGAAATCCGCGACTTGCCTCCTGCCTAGGGCCTACCCAGGCCCGGATCCGGCGCGCACTGCCTAGACTTTTTTCACGTTCCGCCGATTTCACGCGTTAGCACCAAGCAAACGCTCGAAGCGGCAGGCCTTGATCAACTCTCGACGGAGTGCTCTGCATGCAAGCTTCTCGACTCATTGCCGCCACCGCCGCCACTGTTGCGGTGGCGCTGGCCTTCGCCACCCCGGCCTTCGCCGATGGCGCACCGTCCTACACCCTCGTGGACCTGGGCCGCCCGGGTACCAACAACGTCGGCCACACGGACGGCATCTCGACCAGCGGCAGCTATGTGGTCGGCCACGGCATCGTCGGCTCCAACAATGCCTACATCTGGACCGCGGCCACCGGCACCAGCGCGCTGCTGAGCGCCTACTCCACCAACAACTGGGCCACCAGCGTCAACGACTCGGGCCTGGTGGTCGGCATGGCCTCGTCTTCGGCGGGCCTGGCCAACGATGGCTCGTCCTACACCAGCTCCACGCCCGTGATGTGGAAGAACGGCGTGGCCACCGCCCTGGCGGCTTCGGGCCGCGTCTTCAGCGTCAACGACGCCGGCCTCGCCGTAGGTTCCAGCGGCACCATCGGCACGGTCGCCCAGCGCGCCGTCATCTACGACACGAATGCCGGCACCAGCTCGATCATTTCCGCGACGACGGCGGACGGCGTCTCGATGAGCTCGGCCCAGAGCATCAGCGACAACGGCGTGATCGTCGGCACCGGCACCGATGCCGGCACGGGCCTCGCCGTCTCGCTCTCGTACAACATCGCCACCGGCACGATGACGCGCATCGCCAGCAGCGACGGCCTGGTCAACCCGACGGTGGTGAGCGACGTCAACAACAACGGCGTCGCCGTGGGCTATTCCGGCTCGGCCCTGGCGCCCTCGCCCTACAGCTGGTCCGCCGCCGCGGGCCTGTCCAGCTTGCTGCTGCCCGCGGGCATGGTCAGCGGCGTGGCCACCGGCATCAACGACAACGGCTGGATCGTCGGCTACGCCAAGAATGGCGTGGACGGGGCCTACCACCCCTTCCTCACCATCGGCAGCAGCTCCTACGCGCTCGACAGCCTGATCAGCAACGCCGCGGGCTGGAACTTTGCCGCCTCGGGCAGCCTCTCGATCAACGGCATCGCCGACGACGGCACGATCATCGGCTACACCTTCACGACCGAAAACGGCAGCCAGAAGATCCACGGCTTCGCGCTGCAGATCTCGGCCGTGCCCGAGCCCGCCAGCTGCGCGCTGATGCTGGGCGGCCTGTTCGCCGTCGGCGCCGTCGCCCGCCGCCGCCGCCACGGCAACGCTGCCGAACTGGCCGCCTGATCCACTTTCTCATTTCGCTGTCATCGATCTTTCTTCCCTTTACGGAGTCCTCCCATCATGAAGCTCAACCGCCTCCTTGCCCTGGTCGCCGCAGCCGTGCCGCTGCTGGCCCTGGCCGATCCGCAGTACACGATCACCGACCTCGGCGTCGCCTCGCCCAACACCTATTCGCAGACCTTCGGCATGTCGGCCAACGGCGCCTACGTCGTCGGCCGCGACCTGATGGCCGACGGCCAGTCCGGCCCCTGGCCCGCCTTCGTCTGGAACGCCGGGACCGGCATGGTGGCGCAAGGCAATCTGGCCGGCCGCAACTACGCCACCGCCTACGCCGTCAGCAACAGCGGCGTGGCGGTCGGCGTCTCGTCGGTGACGCCTTCGGGCTCGAACCCGCTGCCCGTCATCTGGACGAACGGCCAGGCCAGCCAGCTGACCCTGCCCGCCGGCCAGAGCGTCGGTCGCGCCTTCGGCATCAACAGCAGCGGCATCGCCGTCGGCTCGGTCGGCTCGGGCTCCGGCGAGATCGCCACGATCTACAACACGACCACCGGCAAGTCGAACATCATCACGACGCTCACGGCCGACGGCGCGTACATGCAGACGGCCATGGACATCAGCAGCAACGGCCTCGTCGTCGGCGCCGGCGTGGGCAGCGACAGCCGCGGCGTGGCGCTGGTGTTCGACAGCGTGCACAACACCATGACGCAACTGGCCATGCCGGCCTATGGAGGCAGCTTCAACTCCTCGCTGGCCGTGGACATCAGCGACAACGGCCAGTACATCGTCGGCTCCAGCGGCAACGGCTCGCAGGCCTTCATCTGGTCGGCCAGCACCGGCGCCCTGCTCGCGCCGATCCCCTCGGTCAGCAGCGGCGGCAGCCTGGGCAGCGTCAACGACTCGGGCTGGGCCGTGGGCACCTCGGGTGGGCTCTACTCCAATCCCTTCCTCTACGCCGACGGCCAGAGCTATCTGATCAGCAGCGTCATCAGCAATGGCGCCGGCTGGAACTTCACGACCACCACCAGCGCCTCGGCCATGGAGATCAGCAACAACGGCCTCATCGTCGGTACGGCCCAGCTCAATGGCGTCGAGCACGCCTACATGCTGACGCCGGTGCCGGAACCCGCCAGCTACGCGCTGATGCTGGCCGGCCTGATGACCGTGGGCTTCGTCGCGCGCCGCCGCAACACGGGCCGCTGAGCGCAGATCCACCGTCTGCGCCAGAATCCGGATCGCATGGCGCCAATGCTGGCGCCGATCATGAGGAGGCAGGGCCGTGGATCTTGGACTGAATGGGCGCTGGGCGCTCGTGTGCGCCGCCAGCAAGGGCCTGGGCCGCGGTTGCGCCCAGGCGCTGGTGGCGGAAGGCGTCAACGTGGTCATCACCGCGCGCGGTGCCGAGACGCTGGAGACTACAGCTAACGAGTTACGTCAGCTGAACCCCGCCGTCGAGGCGCGCGCCGTGGCCGGCGACATCGCCACGCCGGAAGGCCGCGCCGCCGCGCTGGCCGCCTGCCCGCAGGTGGACATCCTCGTCAACAACGCTGGCGGGCCGCCGCCGGGCGACTTCCGCGACTGGGGCCGCGAGCAATGGCTGGCCGCGCTGGAAGCCAACATGCTCACGCCGATCGAGCTGATCAAGGCGACGGTCGACGCAATGGCCGCGCGCGGCTTCGGCCGCATCGTCAGCATCACCTCGGGCGCGGTGAAGGCGCCGATCGACGTGCTGGGCCTCTCCAACGGCGCGCGCTCGGGCCTGACCGGCTTCGTGGCCGGCGTGGCCCGGCAGCCGCAGATCGCCGGCCGCAACGTGACGATCAACAACCTGCTGCCTGGTGCCTTCGAGACCGATCGCCTGCGCAAGGGCTGGGCTGCCAGCGCGGCCAAGACGGGTCAGTCGATTGAGGACGTTATGGGCAAACGCCGCGCCACCATCCCGGCCCAGCGCTTCGGCACCGCGGCCGAGTTCGGCGCGATCTGCGCGTTGCTGTGCAGCGCCCAGGCGAGCTATCTGACGGGGCAGAACATCCTGCTGGATGGTGGCTCGTATCCAGGCACGTTCTAGAGGCCAGCTAGAGCCCGTCCGGCCCCTGCACGGCCCACAGCAGCACCTCGTGGCCATCCTCGCGATGCCTTGAGCGCAGCCACCACACGGCGCCCTTCTTGACCGACCAGGGCAGGTCCTGCCCGCACAGCAGCCTTGCGGCCATCATGCCCAGCGCAGGTTGGTGCCCGACCAGCAGCACCGGCTCGACCGAGCGCGGCCACCGCGAAGCCTGCAACAGCGCCTCGACATCTGCATCGGGCGCAATGGTGGGCGCCACGCGCGTCTCGCGCCCCAGCGCCGCGGCCGTGGCACGGCAGCGTTCGGCCGGACTCACCCACACACGCGTGGTGGCGGCCAGCCGGTGGTTGAGCCAGGCCGCCATGCGCTGGGCCTGGCGCTCGCCCTTGGGCGTGAGCACGCGATCCAGATCGCTGCCGCCCTCGCGCAGCACTTCGGCTTCAGCGTGGCGCCAGAGGATCAGGTCCATGAGGGTCTGCCAACGCTATGGAGGCGGCTGCGCCGGGGTGCCGCGGGGATGCAGGGCAAGGCGCAGCGCGCCGCACGGGCTCCCTGCCCGTGCAAGCGCCGCAACGCTGCGATGCGCCCCGCGGCACCCCGGCCCGAAAGGTGAGTAGCCACCTCCATAGTGTTGGCAGACCCTAAAAGTGACGCATCAGCGCCTGCTGCGCACTGACCCCGTCCACCTTGTTCAGGCGCGTGTAGTTGCCGTCCGGCCCCAGCAGCCAGGCGTCCTGGGTGTCATGCAGATAGGGCGTCAGCGCTTCGTCCAGCACACGCTGGCGCAGCTTGGCATCCAGGATCGGCCAGGCCACCTCGATGCGGCGGAACATGTTGCGGCTCATCCAGTCGGCACTCGACAGGTACAGCGCCTCGTCCTGCTCGCTCTCGCCCCAGCGGAAATAGCAGATGCGCGAGTGTTCGAGGAAACGGCCGACAACCGAGCGCACCGTGATGTTCTCGCTCACCCCGGGCACGCCGGGCGCCAGCATGCAGGCGCCGCGCACGATCAGGTCGATGCGGGCGCCGGCCTGGCCGCAACGCAGCAGCGCGGCGATCATCTCGTGGTCGGTCAGCGCGTTGATCTTGACGACCACGCGCGCCGGCTTGCCGGCTGTGGCCGCGGCTTCCACCCGGGCGAGGAACTCCAGCATGCCGCTGTGCAGATTGAAGGGCGCCATCAGCATGCGCCGCGGCGTCTTGGCTTTTCCTAACGCCGCCAACTGGCGGAAGACCAGCTCGGCATCGGCCGTCAGGTCGCCATCGGCCGTCATGTAGCCGATGTCGGTGTAGTAGCGCGAGGTGCGCGGGTTGTAGTTGCCGGTGGAGAAGTGGGCGTAGCGGCGCAGCTTGTGGCCCTCGCGGCGCGTCACCATCAAGAGCTTGGCATGGGTCTTGAAGCCGACGATGCCGTACACCACCTGCGCGCCCACGGCCTCCAGCCGCTCGGCCCAGTTGATGTTGGCTTCCTCGTCGAAGCGGGCCTTCAGCTCGACCACCGCCATCACTTCCTTGCCGCGCCGCGCGGCCTCGATCAGCAGGTCCATCAGCACCGACTGGCTGCCCGTGCGGTAGATGGTCTGGCGGATCGAGAGCACGTTCGGGTCTTCGACCGCGTCGCGCAGGAACTCCACCACCGGGTCGAAGCTCTCGAAGGGATGGTGCAGCAGCAGGTCGCCCCGCTTGAGCTGGTCGAAGATCGGCTTGCTGCGTTGCAGGCGCCGCTCGGGCCAGCTTGGTTCGAAGGGCGTGAAGCGCAGCTCCAGGGCATCGGTGCGGTCGATCAGCTCGTCCAGCCTCAACAGGTTGATCGGCCCGTTGACCTGGTACAGCGCCGCGGCCGGCAGGTCGAACTGTTCGAGCAAAAACTGCGAGAGATCCGGCGGGCAGGTGTTGACCACCTCCAGCCGCACGGCACGGCCGAAGTGGCGCGTGGTCAGGCCTGAACGCAGGGCGTGGCGCAGGTTGGCGATCTCTTCCTCGTCCACCTCCAGGTCCGAATCGCGGGTGATGCGGAACTGCGCGAAGGCCTCGACCTTGCGGCCCGGAAACAGCTCTTCCAGATGCACGCGGATCACGCTGGTCAGCAGGATGAAGGCCTGGGCGCCGTTGCTGACCTCGACCGGCAGCTTGATGACCCGCGGCAGCACGCGCGGCACCTTGACGATGGCGATGCGGTTGTCGCGCCCGAAGGCGTCCTTGCCCGAAAGCTTGACGATGAAATGCAGGCTCTTGTTGGCCACCTGCGGAAACGGATGCGCCGGGTCCAGGCCCACGGGCACCAACAGCGGCTTGACTTCGCGCTCGAAGAACTTGTGCACCCAGTGGCGCTGCGCGTGGTCGCGCTGCGCGTGGTTGAGGATGCAGATGTTCTGTGCCAGCAGCAGCGGCGAGAGCTGGTCGTTGAAGACCGCGTACTGCGCGTCGATCAGCTCGTGAGCGGCGCGGCCCACGCGCGCAATGTCGGCATTGCTGACCTGCCGGTCTGGCTCGCGCGCGGCGTCCAGCATGTCGGCAAAGCGCACCTCGAAGAATTCATCCAGATTGCTGGAGACGATGCAGATGTAGCGCAGCCGCTCCAGCAGCGGCACGTCCTCGCGCTCGGCCTGGGCCAGCACGCGGCGGTTGAATTCGAGGATGGCTTGCTCGCGGTTGAGCAGCGTGGGCTCAGGCGCTGCTTCGGCAAGGCGAGGTTGTACAGACATGCGCCGATCTTATGTAGATTTGATGACGGAGCGGTGACGGCCAGCGCGCCGGGATAATCCGGCCCATGCACCTAGTGATCCCCCACGCCAGCGCCGCGGGCGAAGGCTGCGCCCAGGTCCTGGCCGGCCTCAAGCTGCCGGGCTTGAGCGCGCTCCTCGGCCGCATGGCGGCCACCGCCCCCCTCGGCAGCGATGAATGGAGCCTCGACACTCCCGCCGAGCAAGCCCTGGCCGCCCTGCGCGGCGAGCCGCCCGCCGTGGCCGCCTGGCTGGCCGCCGATCAAGGGCTGGACGCCACCCGGCCGTGGGGTCTGCTGACACCGCTGCACCTGAGCGTTAGTACCGACGGCGTGCGCGCCTACGGGCCCGAGAGCCTGGCCTTGAACGAGGCCGAATCGCGCGCCTGCTTTGAAGCGCTCGCCGAGCTCTGGCCCGCGGCCGAGGGCTGGCAATCGGCCTGCGTCAGCGCCCATCAATGGCTGATCAGCCATGAAAGCCTGCAGGGCCTGCGAGCCGCCAGCCTGGACCGCATCGTGCAGCGGAACATCGAGCCCTGGCTGCCCGATGCGCGCCGCCTGCGCACGCTGCAGAACGAGGTGCAGATGCTGCTGCACCGGCATCCGGTCAACGAGGGGCGCTCGCTGGAAGTGAACTCGGTCTGGATCAGCGGCTGTGGTTCGTCCACCCACGCGCTGCCGGCCGATGTGCGCGTGGACGAACGCCTGCGCGAGCCGCTCCTCGCCGGCGACTGGGCCGCCTGGATGGCCGCATGGCGCGCGTTCGATGCCGAGCTGCCGGCGCTGGCGCCCACGCAGATCACGCTGTGCGGCGAGCGCTTCGCCACCACCTACGCCGCGGCGCCGGCAGGCTTGCTGAAGAGCCTGTGGAACAAGCTAACGCCACCGCGCGTTGACACGACCGCCTTGCTGAAAGATCTATGAGCGAACCCCATCTGATCGTTCGCGACGTGCCGCCGCGCGCCACCTGGGCGCTCGAACAATCCGGCGTTCATCCGCTGCTGGCCCGCCTCTTCGCCGCGCGCGGCGTCACGCAGGCCGACGAACTCGACGACGGCCTGGCGCGCCTGCTGCCGCCCGACGGCCTGCTCGGCATGGCCGAAGCCGCACGTTTGCTGGCCGATGCACTGGAAGCCAACGAGCGCATCTGCGTGGTCGCCGACTACGACTGCGACGGCGCCACCGCCTGCACCGTCGCCCTGCGCGGTCTGGCGATGCTGGGCTTCAAGCCTGACCAGCTCGGCTACGTCGTGCCCGACCGGGCCGTGCACGGCTACGGCCTCACGCCGGCCATCGTGGACCTGGCGCTGCCGCAGTCGCCGCAAGTGCTGATGACCGTGGACAACGGCATCGCCAGCATCGCCGGCGTGGCGCATGCCAAGGCCGTGGGCCTGAAGGTGCTGGTGACCGACCACCACCTGCCCGCCACCGAAGGCCTGCCCGCGGCGGACGCGATGGTCAACCCCAACCAGCCCGGCTGCACGTTTGCGAGCAAGAACCTGGCCGGCGTGGGCGTGGCGTTTTACGTGCTGCTCGCATTGCGCAGTGAGTTGCGGCAACGCGGGCGCTTCGACGCGACGAATCAGCCGCGGCTCGACGCGCTGCTCGATCTCGTGGCCCTTGGCACCGTGGCCGACGTCGTCAAGCTCGACGCCAACAACCGCCGCCTTGTCGCGCAAGGCCTGAGGCGCATGCGCGCAGGCCGCATGCAGCCGGGCGTGGCGGCGCTGTTCTCGGCCGCGGGCCGCGATGCGGCGCAGGCTTCCACCACCGATCTCGGCTTCACGCTCGGGCCGCGCATCAACGCGGCGGGCCGGCTCTCCGACATGACGCTGGGCATCGAATGCCTGCTGACCGACGACAGCACGCGCGCGGCCGAGCTGGCCAAGCTGCTGGACGAGATCAATCGCGAGCGGCGCGACATCGAGGCCGGCATGCGCGAGCAGGCGGAGATGAAACTCGACGCGCTGATGCCGCTAGGAGACGCCCCGCCCGCCATCTGCATCTTCGAGCCCGAGTTCCACGAGGGCGTGGTCGGCATCGTCGCCTCGCGGCTGAAGGATCGGCTGCATCGCCCCACCTTCGTCTTTGCGCGCGGCATGGACGGCTCGCTCAAGGGCTCGGGCCGCTCCATCGCGGGCTTCCATCTGCGCGACGCGCTCGATCTGGTGGCCAAGCGCCATCCCGAGGTGCTGAAGAAGTTCGGCGGCCACGCGATGGCGGCAGGCTGCACGCTGAGCGACGAAGCGGCCTTCACCACCTTCGACGCCGCGCTGCAGCAGGTGGCGCGCGAATGGCTGGACGCCTCGGCACTGACACGCACGCTGCGCACCGACGGCCCGCTGCCGGCCGAGGCCTTCACCGTGAGCACGGTGCAGCTGATCGAGGGCCAGGTCTGGGGCCAGGCTTTCGAGGCGCCGGTGTTCTGCGACGAGGTGGAGATCGTCAACCAGCGAATCGTCGGCGAGAAGCACCTGAAGCTGCGGGTGAAGCAGGCCGGCGTGCTGCGCGACGCGATCTGGTTCGGCCACACCGACGCCCTGCCCGAACGCGCCCACATGGCCTACCGGCTCAGCCTCAACGAGTACCAGGGCCGCGTCAGCGTGCAGATGATTGTCGAAGCCGTGAAATGAGCCCGCGCGGCAGGCCCGGCTGTTGCGGCGCGGATGCAGCCGCCAAAAGGGCCTAACTCCATAATCAAACGGACTGGGCGATAGGCGCCCATTTCCTTTTGACGGAGTTTCTGTTCACCATGCTGCGACAACTCTCGATCAAGCTGCGCCTGGGACTGGCCTTCGGCCTCGTGGTGCTGCTGATGCTGGTCCTCGGCCTCGGCGGCTGGCTTGCCACCCGGACCATGAACGGCGCCTTCGGGCAGTTCAGCGACACCGTCGTGGGCTCGATGCGCAGCGCCGACCGCCTGCGCGCCGGCCTGCTGACCGCGCGCCGCTACGAGAAGGACATGATCTTCTCCGCCATCGGCGTGGCCGACTACAAGCGCGCGGAATCGCGCTGGCAGGAGTCGATGAAGGAGGCCGACGAGGGCCTGAAGGATCTGGACCAGCGCGTCAAGGCCCCCGAGGTGCGCGAGAGCCTGGGCAAGATCCGCGAGGCCTTCGACCTCTACCGCAGCAAGATGCAGCCGGTGATGGAGCGCCTGTCCAAGGCCGACATGGCCGGCGACCTCAAGGCCGCCTGGGACACGCCGCGCGACGCCAAGAAATCGGCGGACGAGGCCGAGAAGGCGCTCGACCAGGCGCTGGGCTATATCGATACGGCCGTGGAGAAGGCGCAAGCCCAGCTGGGCGGCGTCTACCAGACCGTCGCCACGCTGATCTGGCTGGCGCTGAGCGTGGGCGTGCTGTTCGCGCTCGTCACGGCCTGGCGCATCTCGGTCTCGGTGCTGCTGCCCGTGCATGACAGCATCCGCTTTGCCGCCGCGGTGGAAGGCGGCTCGCTGGATGAGCGCCTGAATGTGGACGGCAAGGACGAAATGACCCAGCTCTCGCACAGCCTGGTGCAGATGCAGGCCGGCCTGCGCAGCATCGTCAGCCGCGTGCGCGAGGGCTCGGAGTCCATCCAGGTGGCGGCGACCGAAGTGGCCATGGGCAACCAGGATCTTTCGGCCCGCACCGAGAACGCGGCGGCCAACCTGGAGGAGACCGCCTCCTCGATGGAACAGCTGACCGAGAACGTGCGGCATAACGCCGATTCCGCACGGCAGGCCAACCAGCTCGCCGCCAGCGCCTCGGCCGTGGCCACGCGCGGCGGCTCGGTGGTCTCGCAGGTGGTGAGCACCATGGACGAGATCAGCGCGAGTTCGAAGAAGATCAACGACATCATCGGCACCATCGACGGCATCGCGTTCCAGACCAATATCCTGGCGCTGAATGCGGCTGTGGAAGCCGCGCGCGCTGGCGAACAGGGCCGCGGCTTTGCCGTGGTGGCCGGCGAGGTGCGCCTGCTGGCCCAGCGCTCGGCCGAGGCGGCCAAGGAGATCAAGAGCCTGATCACCGCCTCCGTCGAGAAGATCGACACCGGCGCCAGCCTGGTGGCCGAAGCCGGTTCCACCATGGGCGAGATCGTCAGCTCGGTGCAGCGCGTGACGGACATCATGGGCGAGATCACCGCCTCCACCACCGAGCAGAGCAACAGCATCGGCGAGGTCGGCCAGGCCATCGCCACGCTGGACCAGATGACGCAGCAGAACGCCGCGCTGGTCGAGCAAGGCGCGGCCGCGGCCACGAGCCTGAAGGAGCAGGCGCTGGGGCTCACGCAGGCGATCAGCAGCTTCCGGCTTTCGCGCTGAGTCCTAGGGCTATTCATCGGCTCCTAAAATGGAACGATGACTTCCATCCTGAACGCCGACCTGCATTGCCACTCCAAGGTCTCCGACGGCACGCTGGAGCCCGAGGCCCTGGCGGCACGCGCCAAGGCCAACGGCGTGGAGCTGTGGGCGCTGACGGACCACGACGAGATCGGCGGGCAGCAGCGGGCGATGGATGCCGCGAAAGCACTGGGCCTGCCCTATCTGACCGGCACCGAGATCTCGGTCACCTTCGCGGGCAAGGTCGTGCACATCGTGGGCCTGGGCTTCGACCACGAGAACGAGCAGATGGTCAGCGGCCTGCGCGAGACGCGCGGCGGGCGCGAGAAGCGCGGGCAGGAGATGGCCGAGGGCCTGGCCAAGGTGGGCATCAAGGGCGCTTTTGAGGGCGCGCTGAAATACGTGGGCAATCCGGAGCTGATCTCGCGCACGCACTTTGCGCGCTTCCTGGTCGAGGCCGGGCATTGCGCCGACATCCCAGAGGTCTTCCGCCGCTTCCTCACCGAAGGCAAGCCGGGCTATGTGGAACACCGCTGGGCGAAGCTCGGTGACGCGGTGCGCTGGATCACTGAGGCGCAAGGCGTCGCGGTGATCGCCCACCCGGCGCGCTACGCGTTCACGCCGACGGTGGAGTACGCGTTGATCACCGAGTTCATGGCCCATGGCGGGCGCGGCATCGAGGTGGTCACCGGCAGCCACAGCGCCGCTGAATATGTGCGTTATGCGGACACGGCCGTCGAGTTCGGCCTGCTGGCTTCGCGCGGCTCGGACTTCCATTCGCCGGATGAGAGCCACACCGACCTGGGCACGCTGGATCTGTTGCCCGGGCGGCTCAAGCCGGTCTGGGGCGCGCTGGAAGAACGCATCCGCTATTCATAATCGGGCGCATGGCCCAAGTCTTCCAAGTCCATCCCGAGAACCCGCAACCGCGCTTCCTTCGCCAGGCCGCGCAGATCCTGCAGGCCGGCGGCATTGGCGCGATCCCGACGGACTCCAGCTATGCCCTGGTCTGCCGGCTCGACGACAAGGCCGCGGCCGAGCGGCTGCGGCGCATCCGTGGCGTGGATGACAAGCACCACCTGACGCTGCTGTGCCGCGACCTGAGCGAGCTGGCCAACTACGCGCGGGTGGACAACCGCCAGTACCGCATGCTGAAAGCCGGCACGCCGGGCTCCTTCACCTTCATTCTTGAAGCGACCAAGGAAGTGCCGCGGCGCTTGTCGCACCCCTCGCGCCGCACCATCGGCCTGCGCGTGCCCGAGCATCGCGTGACGCAGGATCTGCTGGCCTTGTTCGGCGAACCGCTGCTGGCCACCACGCTGATCCCGCCGGACGAGAGCGAGCCGCTCAACGACCCGGAAGCGATCGAGGCCCGCTATGACAAGCTGGTGGAGCTGATCGTCGATGCCGGCGCCTGCAGGCGGCAGGCCACCACGGTGATCGACATGACGGATGAGGAGCCGGTCGTGCTACGCCAGGGGCGCGGCGATCCGGCCAAGCTCGGCCTCTAGCGCCGGTTCACGGCTGCCGCCCTCACGGCATCGTGGCCTACACGTGCAGATCGCGTGCACTGGCTTTGCTTTGCGCAAGGCACTTCCTAAACTGCCAGCGCCAGCGTTCTACTTGCCACAACAGGCCGATATAAGAGCCGATGACCATCCAGGAGGATTGATGCGCGTGCCGCTTGTTCGACACCCCACAGACCCACGCGGCGCGCTGGCGCTGCTGGCCACCCTCCTGGCCGCAACACCCGCCGCGCAGGCCGAGGCAACGGCCCCACCGACACCGGCGCTGGAGGCCTGCACGGTGATCGGCGCTCCCGCCGACCGGCTGGCCTGCTACGACAAGGCCCTGGGCCGCGCACCGGCGCCGACTGCGCCACCGGCCTATGCCGAGAATCCTGCCGGCGGCGCGCCGCAGTCCTCGTCGCTGCTTGCACCCAAGGACGCCGCGGTCACCGTGGCCGGCGACAAGCAGGAACGGACGCCAAGCCTGCTGTCCAAGTACTGGGAGCTGGAGCCCGAGGACAAGCGCGGCGTCTTCAACTTCGTCGGCTACAAGGCCAACTACGTGCTGCCGCTGCACGTCACCAGCCGCATCAACCGCGCGCCGCAATCGCCCAGCCAGGACACGGTGGAACTGCCCAACTACAAGCGCGAGGAGGCCAAGTTCCAGCTCTCGCTGCGCACCAAGCTCGCGCAGGATGTGCTGCTGCCCGGCGGCGACCTGTGGGCCGCGTTCACGCAGCAGGCGATGTGGCAGATCTGGAACGGCACCGACTCCAAGCCTTTTCGCAACAGCGACTACGAGCCCGAGCTGATCTACGTGGCGCCCACGCCCGAGGCGGTGCGCCAGCTGCCCTTCGACTGGCAATGGCGCTATATGCAGCTCGGCGTCGCCCATCAGTCGAACGGCCAATCCGATCCGCTGTCGCGCAGCTGGAACCGCATCAACCTCGCGGCGGGCTTCGAGCGTGGCGACTGGTCGCTGGTGGCGCGCCTGCTCAAACGGCTGAACGAGAAGGCCGCGACGGACAACAACCCCGACCTCGTCAGCTACCGCGGCCGCGGCGAGTTCCAGCTGAACTGGGTCCACGGCAAGCAGACGATGCAGCTGCTCTACCGCACGACGCTGAAGGACACCAAGTACGGTGCCGTGCAGCTGGAGTGGACCTACCCCGTCTTCAGCGCGCAGCCCAACGGCCTGCGCTGGTACGTGCAGCTGTTCCGCGGCTACGGCGAGACCCTGACCGACTACAACTTCCGCCAGACCAGCCTTGGCGCGGGCTTCAGCTTCCTGCAGTTCTGAGGAAGACGGGCTCTAGTTCTTCCGGGCCGGCAGGAGGCCGCTGGCGATCAGCAGCAGCGTGCCGGCGATGCCCAGCCATTTGCCGAGACTGCACGCACTCATCACCACGGCGAACAGGCTCGCGATATTGGCGTGGTCGAAGTTCAGCGCCACCAGGGTGAACAGGGTGAACAGGTTCTCGCCCAGGTCGGCGATCACGGCGAGCGCCAGGGCCCAGCCCAGCGGCCGGGTCCAGTCCGGCCCGCGGCTGGTGATGCGGCGCAGGCCCGCGCGGCGCGCAAATGCCCGCGAGGCCGGGATCGACAGCACCCAGGCCCAGCCGACGATGAGCGGCAGGTCCAGCAGCAGTTGCCACAGCAGATGGTTGCTGCCCTCGGGCCAGGCCACCGGCCATCCATGCGCCAGCCAGGCCAGCTGCCAGGCCGCAAAAGCATGCGCGCCCTCTTGGCTGCCCGCGGCCCACCGCATGCCCAGCAGGCTGCACAGCACCAGCAGCAGCATGGCCAGATCGGCCTTGCCCGGCGACCAGCGCGCCCAGCTCGTGTCCTTCGGATACTGCGCGGCCCATTCGGCCACGCTCGGATGCTCCTCGGGCTTCACGGGCACGGGCGGCGCGCCGTTGAGTTCCACGCAATGGGTGCGGCGGATGGCCATGCCCGTGATGGCCCAGATCGGCGTGACCTGCAGCTGGCTGTGCACGCGCAGTTCCGAGCCGGCTGGACTGGAAAGCGGCGGAACATGGGCCTGCAACGCGCCCATCACGGCGGCTTCGCTGTCGAGCGGCTGCCCCGCGTGCGTGAGCCGCAGGCCCTGCGTGCAGGCCTCGGACAGCAGCCAGCACAGCGGCGCCATCGAGAGCCGCGAATCCTGGGGCGCATAACCGCCTCCCACATCGCAGTGCGAGCCACGGAACCAAAGCTGGGTGAATGAACCCGCGCCCAGGCCGTCGCCGCATTCGAACGGCCCGTTGTCCTGCGCATAGGGGCGCGGCTGGAACTGCGCACGCTGCTCGTCCAGCGCCAGCGCCTGCCGCACGTGCACGAAGTGCTTGCCGGTGAGCCGCGGCTTGGTCGTGAACTTGAGCTGCAGCGGCCACAGGCCCACCGAGGCCACCGTGTCCCACACGCCGACGAAATGGATCGGCACCAGGCCCTGGCCGAAGCAGCGGACGATCTGATCGGTCAGCGCGTGCGGCCGGGCATCCTCGCCTGGCTTGATCTTGTTGTAGTCCGAGAAATACAGGTGCAGCAGCGTGGGCACCATGGCGCGCGCCTCGGGCTTGAGCACGCCGAACTGGTTGACCAGGCCGGCGATGCTGCGCGCCGTGAAGGCGCCGCGCGAAAAACCGAAGACGAAGATCTGGTCGCCCACCTGGTAGTTCTGCATCAGGAAGCGGTAGCCCTCCTCGATGTTCTCGAACACGCCGCGCCCCAGCGCCAGGCCCGCCACGCGCTCGGCCCAACCTCGGAACTGCGCGCCCCAGGTAGCGCCCGGCAGAGTGCCGGCATTGCCCACGCCGGGGTCGTAGAAGATGCGCCGATCCGCGTCGTTATGTGCGGCCAGCAGTTCGCGCAGTCGCACCACATGGGTGTCGGTCGCGCCGCCGGTGAAGTTGTTGTTGGTGCCGTCACAGCACAGGATCAGTTGACGCATGGGGGCCTCTCCTCGTGGCTCGCGCTTTGTACCGCGCAAGCCGCGGCCTGAACATCCGTCAATGAGCTAGGAGCTTGGCAATCGCCTGTCGATCAAAACCCACCACCGTGTGGCCGCGCACCACGAACGTCGGCGTGCCGAAGCCGCCACGGGCCTGGTACTCGCGCAGGCAATCGGCATCGCGCTCGATCAGGCATTCGCGGTAAGGCACTTTCTCTTCTTCGAGCCAGCTGCGCGCCTGGGCGCAGAAGGTGCAGGTGACCGAGCCGAGCATCAGCACGTCGCCCGGCTTGGCCAGTGCGCGCAGCTGTTCGCCGTCCTCAGCATCGGCATGGCGACGCAGCAGCTGCATGCCGCCCCAGGCCAGGGCAAGCATCACGGCCAGCACGATCAGGTCGCGCGAGGGTTTTCGGATTCGCATGCGCCCATGCTAGCCGCTCGCAAATATCCACTTGACAGAACCGTTTACGGGCGTAATCATTGAACCGTTTACACGCGTAATCAAACAACGACCATGAACATCAGCGAAGCCGAAGCCGAAGTGATGGAGGTGCTGTGGGCCGCCGCCCCGCTCAGCGCCGAGGATGTGGCAGCCCAGCTTGCCAGCAGGCAGGACTGGCAGCTCGCCACCGTCAAGACCCTGCTCAACCGCCTGCTCAAGAAGGGCGCGGTGAGCGCCGAGCAGGACGGCCGGCGTTACCTGTACGCGCCGCTGCTGGCGCGTGGCGACTGGGTGCACGCGCAAAGCCTGGGCCTGCTGGACCGCCTCTTCGGCGGCAGCCTGGCGCCGCTGGTGGCGCATTTTTCGAGCCGCCGCAAGCTCAAGGCGGCAGACGTGGCGGCGCTCAAGAAGCTGATTGAAGAGTACGAGAAGAAGCATGGCTGAAACCCTGTTCACTGCGCTGCTGCGCCAGACCTTGCTGCTCGCCCTCGCGGGCGCCCTCCTGCTCCTGCTGCGCAAGCCGCTGCGCCAGCGCTTCGGCGCGGGGCTGGCCTACGCGAGCTGGTGGCTGCTGCCGCTTGCGCTCCTGGCAGGCAGCTTGCCGATGCAGCGCCCTGTGCAGAGCGTGTACGCTGAATTTGCGCGTCAGGCCGGCGTGGCCAAGGCGGCGCCGCTGGCCCTGCCGGCATTGCCGAGCAACACGGCGATGTGGCTCTCCTTCTGGGCCTGCGGTGCCGCCTGTGTGCTGCTGCACATGGCACGCCAGCAACGGCGCCTGCAGCATTCGCTGCAGCGTGAAGGCGAGCATTGGATCGGCAAGCAAGGCCCGGCCCTCGTCGGCCTGTGGCCGGCGCGCCTGCTGCTGCCGCGCGACTTCGCGGAGCGCTTCGATGCCACGCAGCAGCAGCTCGTGCTGGCGCATGAAGCGCTTCACCGCAGCCGCTTCGACAACCACTGGAACGCCCTGGCCGCCGCGCTGCTGGCGCTGCACTGGTTCAACCCGCTGGCCTGGCTTGCGGCACGCGCCATGCGCGCCGACCAGGAACTCGCCTGCGATTCCGCCGTGATCGCTCAACATCCAGGCCGCGAGGCCGATTACGCACGCGCGCTGGTGGCCGCACAAGGCAGCGCCATGAGCGCCGCCCTGCCCTGGTCGCGCTGGACTTCTTCCCACCCACTGATCGAAAGAATCGCCATGCTCAACCAATCCACCGTCTCTCTGGCGCGCCGTCGCGCGGGCCGTGTCGTACTCGTCTCGCTGGCGCTGTTCGGCGCGCTGGGGGCGCAGGGGCTGCGGGCCGCAACCGAGGATGCGGGACCAGATATTCGGCTCGCGATGAAGCTGGAGATTGAACGGCACAAGGACGCCATGCACAGAGACACAACCAGCACCAGCACGACATTGCTGCTGGCTTCTGGCAAGACAGGCAAGCTCATCTTCGGCGGATCTCCCGATCACCCGAAGCCTGATCAGCTCGTCGTCGAGATCACGCCGCGCGTGCTTGAAGAGGGCCGAATCGAGGTGACATTCGTCATCATTGACGGCCAAGCCAAGCCCGTCAAGCCGCGCCTGATTACCGAGGACGGGACGAAGGCCAAGATCGCCATCGGCAGTTCCGATCAGCAGCCTTCCTTCAAGATCGAAGTGACCCCGAGCGTCGTCAAGCCGACCTGAGGCGAATCAAGCCACCGCGGCCGTCACCACCACTTCAAGCCGCCATCCCGGCCGCGCCAGATTGGCCTGCACGGTGGCACGCGGCGGTGTGTTGCCGGGCACGACCCAGGCGTCCCACACGGCGTTCATGCCAGGGAAGTCGGCCAGGTCAACGAGGAAGATCTGCGTCATCAGGATCTTGCTCTTGTCGGTGCCGGCGCGGGCCAGCAGCTTGTCGATGGCGTCGAGCACCTGGCGGGTCTGCGTCTCGATATCGCTGGTTTGATCAGCAGGCACCTGGCCGGCCAGATAGACCGTGCCGTTGTGCACGGCCATTTCCGAAAGACGCGCGCCGACGTCGAAGCGTTGCAGGGAAGCAGTCATTGTTTGTGTTTTCCTTTTTTTGATTTCGGTGCGGCCGGCGCGGCGCCTGCGGCCTTCTGCCCGATCTTGCTTTCGGTGCCGGCCATCAGCTTGCGGATGTTGCCCTCATGCCGCCAGATGAGCAGCAGGGCCATCAGCACGAGCGCGCCCGCGGTGGGGCCGGCCTCCCAGATCAGCATCTGATAGAACGGGGCGAAGGCCGCGGCCACGATGGAGGCGAGCGAGGCGTAGCGGGTGAACCAGGCAATGATCAGCCAGGTGGCCAGCGTGGCCAGACCCAGCATCCAGTTCAGACCGAAGATCGCGCCGGCCGCGGTGGCCACGCCCTTGCCGCCTTTGAACTTGAAGAACGCGGGCCACAAGTGCCCGAGGAAGGCGCCGAGCGCGACCAGCGCCACCGTGCCTTCGCCAAGGCCGACGCGCTCGCCGTAAAGCGCGACCAGCAGCACCGGCACATAGCCCTTGAGTGCGTCGAACAGAAGGGTTAGCACCGCAGCCTTCTTGTTGCCCGATCTCAGCACATTGGTGGCGCCGGGGTTGCCCGAGCCATAGCTGCGCGGGTCCGACAGCCCCATCACGCGGCTGACGATGACGGCGAAGGACAGCGAGCCG
>FSVW01003738.1_pt1 | contig 19442 bp, 20 predicted proteins | sample 1637551 | NCBI WGS metagenome assembly FSVW01 (sample SAMEA3914814, study PRJEB12502) | metagenome | biome: forest; material: soil | place: USA | collected 2011-09-16 | depth 0.1 m | reverse complement strand
GGCAGCGGCGTGTCTTCCGAACCGCGCACGCCGGCGCCGACAAGGATTCTTGAACTGTCCCGGTCATGCCAGGCCACCGCGGCGCCGAGCCGATCACCATCGCCGCCGCTGACGATGCCCTTCGTCACGTTCCAGCGCTTCATCTCCGCGAGACAGGCCGCGAGATGGTCCGCGCCATTGCGGATCGGGCTCGGCTTCTTGGTGATCGGGTTGACGATGGGGCCGTCGAACTGCATCGACGCGGGATAGGCGTGGAGGTGGACGTCGATGATCGGTTCATTCGGCTCCGCCGCCAGGGCGCTGCTCGCCGTCGCCGCGCCGTAGAACGCGAGCGATGAGCCGGCACTGAGCTTGATCAGGAAGTCACGACGTGAATGGCGCATGTCCAGTTCTCCTTGAGTAAGCGATTGGGCCGTAGTCTCGCTGAATCGGAACGCTGCCCTCGGATGGATGCGCGGTGACGCAGAATGGGTTGCCGCGTATCCAAGAGGAAGAGAGCCCATCCATGCGTTTGCCTTTGCCGCTCCTGGCCACGATGCTGACGTGTTGCCTGATGGCAGCCATGAGCGCATCGGCGGCAAGGGAGCCGATCGAAGTGAAAGACTGGCAGGAGCTGGACTCGCACCGCATCGGCCCGCCGCCCGTCATTCGTACTGCCTGGCGTGATCTGACAAGGTACAGCGGAGGCAGGGGCTGGAGATTTCGGATCACAGTTGACGTGGATGGAAGCGTGGCCAAGGCAACGCTCAAATCCGGCGCCGCTGCACACCGCAAGGAGGCGAGCCAGGCAGCCAAGGCTTTGAGATTCAAGCCCTTCGAGCGCGACGGGCGGGCGGTGCAGGCTCGGTTCGACTACTACGTCCAGAGTCAGGTCGAAGACTATGTCGGCCCACTTGATCGCCAGGTCCCTGCACATCCGGATCCGAAGCAGGTGCGCATTGCGCTGCAGCGAACCGGCTGCTTCGGCACCTGCCCAGACTATCGGATCGAGCTGCGCGGCGATGGACAGGTTTCGTACCGAGGTTTCCGATACGTAGTTGTCGAAGGCGAACACCATTGGCGAGTTGAGCCCGCTGCCGTCGCCCGCCTCGTCGAGTTGATCAGGAAGGCCGACTACTTCAAGCTCGACGGCTACTACGTCGTCGAGGTCTCGGACAACCCGACCTTCGTCACGAGCGTGAGCATGGGCGAGCAAAAGAAGTTTGTGCTCGACTACGGGAACGACATCGCCGAGCTGCCATTTGCCGCGGCTTCGGAAGGAGAAGAGGCCAAGCCCCGCATGCCGAAGGCCGTGACCGAACTTGAGCGTGCCATCGACGAAGTCGCAGGCGTCAATGGCTGGCTGCAGGGCGATGAGAACACGATGACCCAGCTACGTGCCGCACGCTGGAACTTCCGGACACCGGCGGCCGGGCGAGGGCTGAACCACCTCATCGGCAACTGCAGCACCGACCTTGCCCTTGAATTCATTCGGGCCGGCGCGCCTGTCAATGTCAAGAGTGGCAACTTCGACGGCTTCCCAGGCATGTTTCTGGCCGCCCATTGCGGCAATCTCGGCCTGATCCGTCTACTGGAGTCCAAGGGCGCGCTGGCTCGCAAGAAGGACGCGTCGGCGTTTCTGGTGGCAGCGGCAGGAAGCGGCTATCCGGACCTGGTGGCCATCGCGCTGAAGCATGACTCGAATGTCAAACGTACAGACGATGCCGATGGAGAACCGCTCATCTTTACCGCAGCGAGCCCCGTCACCCACGACGACAAGACCTCTCGTGACGCGACCTTCGACCCCGCCAAGGTGGTCGCGCAACTGATTGCCGCAGGCGCAGATCCCAATGTGCGTGACAGCGAAGGGAACACGCCGCTTCACAGGACCAACAGCGCCGCCGCCGCACGTGCGCTCATTGCCGGCGGTGCCGATCCCAACGCGCGAAACAAGGAGGGTGAAACGCCGCTCTTCGCGCGCTACTTCGACGAGATCACGCCGGTGCTCGTCGAGGGCGGTGCGGAGGTCATGGCGCGCGATCCTCATGGGCGAACAGCGCTGTTTCGTCAGCGCTACGCTGATTCGGCAGCGGCGCTCATACGTGCTGGCGTGGACGTCAACGCAAAGGACTTCGAAGGAGAGACCGCACTCGAAGCCACATCAGATGAAGGGGTGGCCATGACGCTGCTCGACGCTGGCGCGTCCCTGCCGACTGATCCGGCGCGCCTGTCGTCAATGATCGATTCTGCGACTCGCCAGAAATGGGCCAAGCTGTTGCCGATCCTCGTGCGGGCGGCCGACGCGCTTCGCAGCGAGTGATCCGCCCTGCCCCTCCCTCTTTCAGGTGCCACCCCCGCAGAAACACCCTCTGGCCATCCGCTCGCCGTCGCTAATATCCGCGCGCCCCGGTACTTTGCCGTGCGGCATCAACACGTTTCAAAGGAGTAGCTGTGTTGCATTACCTCTGGATGTTCATCGTCGGTATCGTTGTGGGCCTCATCGCCCGGTTCATCATGCCCGGCGCGGATCAGATGGGCCTCTTGATGACCGGCGTGCTCGGCATTGCCGGCTCCTTCATCGGCGGCTTTCTCGCGCGGCTGTTCAGCAAGCCCGTGGAAGGCTCGCCTTTTCATCCAGCCGGCATCATTCTTTCCATCGTCGGCGCAATGATCCTGCTGTACGCGTTCAATCACATGCCGCATTGAGGACACCGCACTGATAACGCGTTAGGCATACTGACCGAACACATGCAGGCTCTGACGGCTCTCCACCGCTACATCGTCCAATTGCCCAAGGGCAAGATCGTGCTGTGGTGCTACCTGATCTGGTACGTCGTCACCGTCATCCTGCACTTCGATCCCTCGCCGGCCATCTGGCTCAACTCGGTGGGCCTGAGCCTCGTGATCGGGATTGCGCTCAAGCTCAGCGTGGCCGGCGCAAAGCCTGCACAACCCGCGCGACCCGAGCACTGGCAAAACATGCGCCTCTTCCTGATGCCGTTTTGCGTGTCCAGCTTCGCCTCGCTGATCAAGGGCAAAGGCTATGTGCTGATCGCGCCGCCCGATCTCTTCGAACTCGCTGTGTCGATCGCCAGCTGCGTGGCCTTCGTGCTCATCGTGATGGCTTTCAAGCGCATGGCGAGAACCGCCACCCAGGCCTGAACAGGCCGAATCTGCGGGCTTTCCCGCTGGCATCGCGCCGCTGTGCGCAGGGAAACTCCGGCCTCCGCGACGCACAACATCACAAGCGCGGCCATTCGGGAGGAACACGCATCATGGAACAGGAAATCAACCCCTATCAAGCGCCCTCAAGCGAGGTGAGCGACCCATCCCTGCAGGAGGAGATGGTGATTGCCGGCAAGGGGCGGCGCTTCGGAACGCTCATCGTCGACTATGCCGGCTTCCATGCCGTCGGCTTCTGCATTGGCATCCTCGCCTACCTCGTGGGCGGTGAGGCGGGCGGCGCGGTGCTTCAGCGAGTGCCGGAGCTTCTCCTCGGCATCACCATCGTCTTTGCCTACTACGTCTTCTTCGAGGCGCTGTGGGCCAGAACGCCGGGCAAGTTGCTGTTCGGCACGAGGGTCGTGAACGAAGATGGCGGCAAGCCCACGATCGGTCAGGTGCTGGGTCGCACCGCTTGCCGTTTCATCCCCTTCGAGGGGCTCTCCTGCTTTGGCGAACGCGGCTGGCACGACAGCATCCCCAAGACTTACGTCGTCCTGGCCAAGCCGCGTTCATAGCGTCGCGATGGACACCTCGGTGGACTTCACCAAGGCCACCACGGGCTTGCCGGGCACCAGGCCCAACTCCTTGACCGAGCGGGTCGTGATCACCGAAGTGACGATCAAACCCTGAGGCGTGAGCACATCGACTTCGCTGACGACGGGGCCTTCGATGACTTCCTGAATGACGCCGCGGAATTGGTTGCGGACGTTGACGGCGGTGATGGTCATTGCTTGTGTTCTTTCTGGGTTGGGTTTTCAGATCGCATAGCGCAGCGCATGCAGGCGCAGCGGTTCTTCGGGCCAGACGCTCTCGGGAGCGTCGTCGGGCTTCGAATCAGAGGAATGCAAAAGCCGCTGCAGGATGCGCGCCTCGATCGCCGCGGCCTGCGGGTCGGCATGGCGACGCGGCCGAGGCAGCGGCACCGGCTCATCGAGCGCGATGCGGCCGTCTTCGATCAGCACCACGCGGTCGCCGAGCGCCACGGCTTCGGCCACATCGTGCGTGACGAGCAAGGCGGTAAAACCTTGGCTGAGCCACAGCGATTCGATCAGCTCGTGCATCTCCAGCCGCGTCAGCGCGTCGAGCGCGCCGAGCGGCTCATCCAGCAAAAGTAGGCGCGGCGTGTGCACCAGCGCGCGGGCCAGGGCGACACGCTGACGCTGGCCGCCCGAGAGCACGGCCGGCCACTCGTCGGCGCGCTCGGCCAAACCCACCTGGGCCAGCGCAGCGCGGGCACGATCACGTGCGTCGCCGCCCTTGAGGCCCAGCGCCACGTTGTCGAGCACGCGCTTCCAGGGCAGCAGGCGCGAGTCCTGGAACATGATGCGGACCTCTTCGCCGCGCGCGCCCAATGCCTCGCCGTTGGAGCGCAACGTGCCGCTGCTGCGTTCATCAAGCCCGGCCAGCAGGCGCAAGAGCGTGCTCTTGCCGCAACCGCTGCGGCCCACCACGGCGATGAACTCGCCGGGGCGGATGTTCAGGTCCACATCGCGCAGCACTTCGCGCTCGCCGAAGCTTTTTCCCAAACCCTCAATCTCGACTGACAGACCCGTTGTTTGCGGCGGAGCTGCAGTGAACCTGCGCCGCGTGCCCGGCCCTTCGTCTACATGGGTCGCCTCGCGGAACCAGCCGCGCGGCAAGGCCTCGATATCGGTGAACATCAGCATGTCTTGAATCTCCTAAGCAGTGCCGGCGCGATAGCCCGGATGCCATTGCAGCCACCAAAGCTCCAGCGCACGCGCCGCCACATCGGCCAGCTTGCCCAGCAGCGCATACAGCAGGATGCCGACCAGCACCACATCGGTCTGCAGGAACTCGCGTGCGTTCATCGTCAGGTAGCCGATACCCGATTGCGCGGAGATGGTTTCGGCCACGATCAGCAGCACCCACATAAGGCCCAGCGCAAAGCGCAGGCCGACGAGGATGGACGGCAGCGCACCGGGCAGGATGACCTGGCGGTACAGCTGCCAGCCCGACAGCCCATAGCTGCGCGCCATCTCGATCAGGCCCGCATCGACCGATCGGATGCCGTGAAAGGTGTTCAGGTAGATCGGGAAGAACACGCCCACGGCGACGAGAAAAAGCTTGGCGCTTTCATCGATGCCGAACCAGAGGATGACCAGCGGAATCAGCGCCAGCGCGGGGATGTTGCGCAACATCTGCAGGCTGGTGTCGAGCAGGGTTTCGGCCACGCGCAGGCTGCCGGTCAGCAGGCCCAGCAGCAAACCCAGGCCGCCACCCACAGCCAGGCCGGCCAGCGCGCGTCCCGTGCTCACGGCCACGTGCTGCGTGAGTTCGCCCGAGCCCAGCAGCTTGTTGAAGGCCTGCAGCACGGCCAGAGGTTCGGGCAGGATGCGGGTGGACAACCAGCCTTGAACCGAGGCCAGCTCCCAGGCGATCAGCAGCGCGATCGGCAAGAGCCACGGCAGAAGCGCCGTCACCAGCTTGCGTGTAACTTGAGCGTTAGCTTTGGCTTTGGCGTTCGCCATCTCAGCTCGCCGCAGTGCGCAGGTTCTGCGGGATATAAGTGTTGGCCACGACTTCGCCGAAAGGCCCGGTCAGATGCCGCCCGGCCAGCTTCTCGCGCAGACCCAAAGGCAGCAAGGGGAAGACCAGCTCGGCAAAGCGATGCGCTTCTTCCAGATGCGGATAGCCCGAGAGCACGAAGTACTCAAGCCCCAGGGCCGCGTACTCCTTGATGCGATCGGCCACCTGCTGCGGGTCGCCCACCAGGGCCGTGCCCGCACCGCCGCGCACCAGGCCCACGCCGGCCCAGAGGTTGGGCGAGATCTCCAGGCCTTCGCGCACATTCGCCTTGTTGAACTTGCCGCTGTGCAGCTCGGCCATGCGGCGCTGGCCGACCGAATCCATCTGCGCGAACTTGCGCTGCGCGGCGGCCACGGTGGCTTCGTCCAGCTCGCTGACCAGCTCGGCCGCGGCGCGCCAGGCCTCGTCTTCGGTCTCGCGCACGATCACGTGAAGGCGAATGCCGAAGCTCAACTCGCGGCCGTGCTTGGCGGCGCGTTCACGGATGTCAAGGACCTTGGCGGCCACGGCTTCGGGCGGCTCGCCCCACGTCAGATAGGTGTCCACCTGCTCGGCGGCCAGCTCGTGCGCGGGCTCGGACGAGCCACCGAAGAAGACCTGCGGATAGGGCCGGCTCACGGGCGGATAGAGCAGCTTCGCGCCCTTGACCTGCAGATGATCGCCATCGAAATCAAAGCTCTCGTCGCCGTGCGAACGCGCCAGCAGCTCGCGCCAGATGCGGATGAACTCGGCGCTCTGCGCATAGCGTTCGCTGTGCGGCAGGAACTGCCCGTCGCCGGCCAACTCGTCGGCATCACCGCCGGTGACGAGGTTGACGATCAGGCGCCCGCCCGAGAGCCGGTCCAGCGTGGCCGCCATGCGCGCCGATTGCGAAGGCTGCACCAGGCCCGGCCGCAGCGCGACGAGGAACTTCAGTTGGCGCGTTGCGTCGATCAGGCTGGCCGCCACGATCCACGAGTCCTCGCAGGAACGGCCGGTGGGCAGCAGCACACCTTCGTAGCCGAGGCTGTCGGCCGCGATGGCGATCTGCTTGAAGTAGTCGAAGTTGGCGGCGCGCGCGCCCTTGCTCGTGCCGAGGTAGCGCGAGTCGCCGTGGGTGGGGATGAACCAGAGAATCTTCATGACGAGCTGTCTCCTCGAATAAGGGTTACTTCAGCGAAGCCAGCGCCTGGCCGGGCCGCCAGACGATCTCGGCCACCTGCAGGGATTTGGGAATCACGCCGAGCTGCGTGAAGGCATCGGCCACCTGCTGCTGATCGGCGACGAGCGCCGGGGTCAGCGGGCCCACGGGCGAAGGCGGGCGGCGCTCCAGCATGCGGTGCACGGTGGCCAGGTCCAGGCCCGAGAACTGCGCGAAGCGCTGCGCCGCGTCCTTGCGATTGCCCTGCACATAGGCATCGGCTTCGTTCAGTGCGGCGAACAGCGCACGCAGCGCGGTCTCGTTGCCGGCCAGGCTGCGTGAGGCGAGATAGAAACTGTTGTTGTTCGACAGGCCGCGGCTCGTGGCCAGCACGCGCACCTGGCCATCGACTTCGGCCGCGGCGTAGTACGGATCCCAGATCGCCCACGCGTCTACCGAGTTCCGCTCGAAGGCCGCGCGTGCATCGGCCGGCGCGAGGTAGACGGGCTGAATATCGCCCCATTGCAGGCCGCCCTTCTTCACCGCCTGCACGAGCAGGAAATGCGCGCTCGATCCCTTTTGCACCGCGATGCGTCGGCCCTTCAGATCGGCCAGCGTCTTGAGCACCGAATCGGGCTTGACGAGGAGGGCCGAGCTGTCGGGTTTGGGCGGCTCGGCGCCGACGTAGAACAGATCCTTGCCGGCCGCCTGCGCAAACACCGGCGGCGAATCACCGGTGGCACCGAAGTCCACGCTGCCCACGGCCAGCGCCTCCAACAATTGCGGCCCGGCGGGGAACTCGACCCAGCTGAGCTTGTGCGCCGGATAACGTTTTTCCAGCAGGCCCAGGCTCTTCAGCAGGACCAGGTTGATCGAGCCCTTTTGAAAACCGATGCGCAGGGGCTGCGCCGCTGATGAAGAGGACGGCGATTGCGCGCGGGCGCTGCTTGTGGTGCCGAACCAGCTCGCCGCCGTCAGGGCCAGCAGGCGCAGCGTGTTGCGACGCTCTGCGGAATGCGGTAGGTGGAAGACGTTCTTCTGGCTCATGACCGGCTCCCCACTTACTGCGCGGGCAGCGCATCGGCAATGCGCAGCGGCTTGGGGATCAGGTTCAAGCTGAAGAAGGCATCGGCAATCTTTTGCTGCTCACCGGCCACCGCCAGCGTCACCGGCTTCACGCCGAACTGATAGCGCTGCAGCGCGCGCTCCACCACGGCCACGTCCAAGCCCTGCAACGGCGCGATCAGGCTTGCTGCTTGGGCGACGTTGCTCTTCAGCCATTGCGCCTGCACCGCGGTGTCCTCGAACAGCAGCTGGATGACCTGCGGGTTCTTCGCCGCATAACCGCGTTCGGCCAGGTAGTAGGAGTAGTTGTGCACGAGCTCGCGGCCATCGGCCAGCTGGCGCGCCTGGCTCTGCTTCTCGACGGCGGCGAGGAAGGGATCCCAGATCACCCAGGCATCCACGGCGCCGCGCTCGAAGGCCGCGCGCGCATCGGCCGGCGGCAGGAAAACGGGCTGGATGTCCGTGTACTTGAGGCCCGCTTTTTCGAGCGCGCGCACCAGCAGGTAGTGCACATTGCTGCCCTTGTTCAGCGCCACCTTCTTGCCCTTGAGCTCGGCCACGCTCTTGATCGGCGAATCCTTGGGCACGACGATGGCCTCGGCTTCGGGCGCCGCCGGGTCGTTGCCGATGTAGACGAACTTCGCGCCCGCGGCCTGGGCAAAGATCGGCGGCGCTTCGCCCACATAGCCGACATCCACAGCGCCGACGTTCAGGCCTTCCAGCAGCTGCGGGCCGGCCGGGAATTCAACCCACTTGACCGTCACGCCCAGCGGCGCGAGGCGCTTTTCGAGCGAGCCCTGCGACTTCTGCAGCGTCAGCAGGCTGGCGGATTTTTGAAAGCCGATGCGCAGTTGCTTGTCATCGGCGGCATGGGCGGCGGGCAGCACGGCGGCAAGCAGCAAGGCTGCGCTGAACCATTTCGTTAGCAGGGTGCGACGCGTTGTGGAGTGCATGGTCAGTCTCTTCTTCAAAATTTGGCAAAAAAGGTCCCCGGCAACTCCGAGAAACACGGAGTCGCAGCGCAGTCACCGGGGATGAATCACCCCGAGAGGGGGCGAGGAGACAAACAGGGTTGCGGGCTTAACGCATGAGATCAGCGCATCAGTGCAGCGCCGATTTGTTGCGCAGAAACAGCCGGCCGACATCGCGGCGCCGGCGCCTCGTCCAGGCCCTGCAGCGCGCGGTCCAGGCGCTGCAGCAGGGCCGCGTCGGGCACATAGCCGCCGCTGGTTTCGTGCGGCTGCAACTGCGCGTCGGTGGCGAACACGCCGTCGAGGATGTGGCGCGCACCGAGCGCGATCAGCACGGGCTTGAGCGTGTAGTCCAGCGCCAGCAGATGGGCCGCGCTGCCGCCGGTGGCCAGGGGCAGCACGGTCTTGCCGCGCAGGGCGTCCTGCGGCAGCAGGTCGAGAAAAGTCTTGAGCAGGCCGCTGTAGGCCGCCTTGTAGATCGGCGTGGCGACGATCACGAGATCGGCCGCCTCAATTGCGGCAACGGCCGCGCGGATCTGCGGCGCCTGCGTGTCGGCGAACAGCAGCGCCGAAGGCGGCAGATCACGCACGTGCACAACGGCCTGCTGCGTGGCTTCACCGCTCTCCAGCCGCGTCAGCGCAATCTGCAGCAGTGCAGTGGAGCGGGAACGCGCCGAAGGGCTTCCGGAGATGGCGGTGATATGAATTGTTCTTGGATTCGTCGGCATGGTTGGCACGATAGCCAGCCCTGCACACAAACCCAAGCGACAAGATCGCAGATCGATATTCGGAATCGCGCGCGATGCGATGCAACGCAATGCGATGGCGCGGCTGAGCTATTCTTTCGTCTACACCTCGCCCGCCGACACGATCGGCCCGGTGGGCTGGCCCGTGGGTGAACCGCCGGCCGGCTCCAGGCTGACAGCAAACGCGCTGGTATCCCGCAACAGGCTGGCACGCAGCACGGTGGTCGCGCTGCGCGTGGCCACCAGGCCCAGCGAGCGCGGTGCGCCGGCCTTGGGCACGGCCCACAGCTCCAGCGCGCGGCCTTCGGCGAGCGTCACCGGGTCGATCGGACGCAGGACCAGGGCACGCCCGTCGGCCGTCACGCTGGCGACGAAACCTGTCTTGACCATCTCCAGGCCTTGCGGCGTGCTGTTCATGACGATCACCAGCGGCGGCTGCACCGGCGCGGGCTGGGCGATCAGCACGGCCATCGCAAGCGCCGCCACGGCGGCCATGCCGCTGAGTCCCTGCCACAGGCCCAGGCGTTGCCACCAAGAGCGCTGCTGCACAGGCGGGCCAAACAGACGCAGCTGCACGGCGGCCCAGACGCGGGGCGCAGGTTCCACTGGCTTGACCGGGCTGGCCAAGGCCTGCAGGCGCAGTTGCCAGTCGCTCAGCGCATCGTGCAGCGCCGGGTGCGCGGGCAGCAGGCGTTCGAAGCGGCGGCGGGCGGCGCCACGCAAAGTGCCCAGCGCATATTCGGCGGTCAGGCGTTCGGCACGTTCGGGGCGGCTGTAGTCCATCAGGCGGCCCTCCCGCTTTCGCTGCTGCTGCTGTTGTTGCTGCTGCCGACCAGGCCCGCGGCGCGGTCCAGGCAGGCGCGCAGGCCCTGCAAGCCGCGCCGCACCCAGCTCTTCACCGTGCCCAGCGGCTGGCTGAGGTGCAAGGCCACTTCCGCATGCGAGAAGCCCTGGTAGTAGGCCAGGGCCAGGCTGCTGCGCTGCTCGCCGCTGAGTGCTTCCATGCAGCGCTCCAGCGCATGGCGGCTGCTGGCGCGGTCGAGCAGGTCCAGCGGCCCGGGGTCTTCGCTGGCCTGGTGTTCGAGCAGGTCGTCGTCGTCATCGTCCGCCATACCGCCTGACGGGCCTAACGTTCCAAATCGGCTGACCGTGACCGGCTCGCTGGCGCGGCGACGCAGGCTGTCGATGGCGCGGTTGCGTGCAATGCTGGTGAGCCAGGTCATCACCTGGCCCTGGCGCTGGTCAAAATTGGCCGCCACGCGCCAGACGGTCACGAAGACCTCCTGCAGCACCTCTTCGGCCTGGGCGCGCTCGCCATTGATGCGCAGCACGATGCCGAACAGCTGGGCGCAGCTGCCGCGGTACAGGGCTTCGAAGGCCTGACGGTCGCCGAGTGCGACGCGGGACATCAGCGCGGCCAGCTCGGTGCTGTGTTCGGACGGCGCCTTGCCGGAGGGTGACGAGGTGTTCATGTCTGACTCATACGCGAGCGACGCCGAATTGGATTCACTTCTTCATCACACCATTTGCGCCCGCGCGTACGCGGCTCGGCAACGATCGGATGCAAACCCACGGTATGGCCAAGGTTGCTGCGCGCCTTGCGTGCGGTGCTTACGACAGCGTAGTCCCTGTCCTGCGACAAGGCGCGGCGTTGAGGAAGCTCTTCGGCACATCCAGTTTCAGATGCGACACGTATCAACACAGGTCGGCAGCTTGACCGATGCAATCAGGAGAAGACATGCCCCATACAACTTCCCGACGCACAGCAGCAGCGCATCCGCTGATGCTGCCCGTGATCACCGCCGTGCTGCTGGCCTTCAACGGACCGGCCGCCCAGGCTTCCAGCCACCGCGAGGCGCCCTTCCTCACCACGGTGCCCAAGGTCGACGCCTCCGACTTCTACATGTTCATGAGCTATGAGCCCGGTCGCACGGACTACGTGACGCTCATCGCCAACTACCAGCCCTTCCAGAACGGCTACGGCGGCCCGAACTTCTTCGCCATGGATCCGAACGCGCTGTACGAGATTCACGTGGACAACAACGGCGATGCCAAGGAAGACATCACCTTCCAGTTCCGCTTCAAGAACAATCTGAAGAGCACTGCGCTGACCATCGGCGACAAGAGCGTGCCGATCCCGCTGATCCAGTCCGGCACCGTCAGCGATGTCGCCGCAGCCAACCTGAACGTCAACGAAACCTACACGCTCAACATCGTGCGCGGCGATCGCCGCTCAGGCACCAGCCAGGCCATCACCAACGCCTCGGGTGGCGGCAGCACCTTCGACAAGCCGGTCGACAACATCGGCACGAAGACGATTGCCGACTACCCCGCCTACGCGGGCAAGCATGTCTACAACGTCACCATTCCCGGCTGCAGCATGCCGGGCAAGGTCTTCGTCGGCCAGCGCAAGGATCCCTTCGCCGCCAACCTCGGCTTGATCTTCGACCTGGTGAATGCGCCGGTCGCCGTCATCACCGATCCCACGCTGATCGGCGCGGCCACCAGCTCGCTGGCCAATCACAACGTCACCACGCTCGCCATCGAAGTGCACAAGAGCTGCCTGGCGAGCGGCACGGAAACCGTCATCGGCGGCTGGACCACGGCCAGCATGCGTCAGGCGCGGGTGCTGAACCCGGCGCCCAAGTCGGGCCACCAGCTGACGACCGACAAGGCCGGCGGCGCCTGGGTGCAGGTCTCGCGCCTGGGCATGCCCCTGGTCAACGAGGTGGTGATCGGCCTGCCGGACAAGGACAAGTTCAATTCGTCCAAGCCCAAGGATGACGCTCAGTTTGCGAGTTATGTGACGAACCCCACCTTGCCTGCGCTGATCGCGACCGTGCTGAGCCTGCCCGGCACCGCGCCCACGAACCTGCCACGCAATGACCTGGTCACGACCTTCCTCACCGGCATCAAGAATGTGAACCAGCCTGCCAACGTCGTCGCTTCCGAAGAGCTGCGCCTGAACACGGCGATTGCAGCCGTGCCTTTCGCGCAGCAGAACCGCCTGGGCATCGTCGGCAACATCCTCGCCAACGGCAGCGACAACGCCGGCTACCCGAACGGCCGCCGACCCAAGGACGACGTGGTCGACATCTCCCTCGTCGCCATGATGGGCGGCCTGTGCATGGCCAACGGCACGACGAATGCGCTGGGCTTCGGCACGGCCTGCACGCCGGCTGCGGTGCCGCTGGGCGCCACCTCGTTCAAGCTGCATGACGCGGTGGATCAGGCTGCCCAGCCCTTCCTGCCCGCGTTCCCGTATCTCTACACGCCGGTTGGCGGAACGCAATAAAGAGGAGCGGCCATCATGAAAAATCGCAACTCAACGACCTCTGCTTCGATGAAGGTGGCGGGCACCGCGGTCGCCGCAGCGGGCCTGCTAACGGCCTGCTTCGGCGGAGGGAACGACGGCCATGGCATGACGCCCACGCCGCCGATGGCGAGCACCAGCGTGCCCGACAGCGCGCTGGCCTCGTCGACGGCGTATGAGACCTTCACCGACACCACGGCAACCTCGCACACCAGCGAAACCGCCGAGCCCCTGTCGGCCGACAACGTGGGCGTTCCGCCCGCCAGCGAGACCGATGAACCCGTGGCCGTGAGCTGAAAGCCGCCGCTTGTTCTTCACCACAGGCCCCTGTTCCTGGTTCTGTCCACGCACAGGGGCCTGTTCTTCATCCTCTCGCAAGCCATGACGACTCTGATCCGAATACTGCTCTGCGCGCTGAGTCTGCTCACGGCAAGCGGCGCAGCTTGGTCCGATCCCTACACGCCCAAGCGCGACGACGAACTGATCGAGCGGCTGCCGCAGCGCGTCGGCTCCGCTGCCGACCGGGCCGCCGCCCGCCAGATGCGCGCGGCCTTGCGTCAAAGCCCCGATCAACTGCCCTTGGCCGTGAGCTTGTCGCAAGCCGCCGTCGGGCGTTTCCGCAGCACCGGCGACCCACGCGAACTCGGCCAGGCACAGGCCGCTTTGGCGCCCTGGTGGAATGCGCCCGCGCCGCCGCCGCCCGTGCGACTGCTGCGCGCCGTCATCCGCCAAAGCCAGCATGACTTCCAATCTGCACTGACCGATCTGGACGCGATGCTCGCCGACCCAGCCGTGCCGCTGCCGCTGCGCGCGCAGGCCGAACTGACACGCGCCGCCGCGCTTCAGGTGCAAGGCCGCTGGCGCGAAGCCGGCCTCGGCTGCGCGCGCCTGGCCAGCCTTCGATACGCCGCGCTGGGCACGGGCGTTCAACTGCACGGCCTCGTCTGCAGCGCCGAACTCGACAGCCTGCAAGGCCGCGCGGCACAGGCGAGTGCCTCGCTCGATCAGCTCGCCCACATGCCCACCGCACCGCAATCCTGGATCAGCCTGATCCGCGCCGAAAGCGCCGAACGCCGCGGCGATCCCGCTGCCGGGGCTTTGTTCAAGCAGGCCCTGGCGGCCGAGGCCGACATCTACGCCCGCGCCGCCTATGCCGATTGGCTGCTCGGCGCCAGGCAATGGTCGGCCGCGGCGAACGTGCTGCTCGACTACGACCGCGAGGCGGAGAAAGACACGGCTGCGATGCCCGATCCGCTGCTGCTGCGCCTGGCCATCGCATGGCTCGGTGCCAGGGATCCGCGCGCGCCAGCCGCCGTTGCCGATCTGCAAGCGCGCTTCAACGCCGCCACCCTGCGCGGCGACACCAGCCACGGCCGCGAGCGCGCCCGCTTTCATCTGGACGTGAAGCCTGACGCTCCAACCGCACTGACAGAAGCGCGCGGCAATTGGCTGGTGCAGAAGGAACCGGCAGACGCGATCCTGCTGGTGCGCGCCGCACGGGCTGCAGGCCATCCGAACGAGGCGGAGCCGGTCTGGAAATTCGCCCGAGAAAACGGCCTGGCCGACGTGCGCCTCGGGAGCGCGCCATGAGCTTTTTTTCTATCCGCTGGTTTTGGGCGTTAGCGCTGTTTTCCATCGCCGGCCCGGCGCTCGCCCACAAGCCCAGCGACGCCTATCTGCGCCTGACCGTTCAGGGCAACACACTGGAGCAGCGCTTCGACATCGCCCTGCGCGATCTGGACCGCGAACTGCAGCTGGACGCAGATGACGATGGCAATCTGGTCTGGGGCGAATTGCGTCCCCGCATCGCCGAAGTTCAAGCCTATGCCGAGGCCGGGCTCAGCACCTCGCTGGTTGATCAGAGCGGCGCGGCCTGCACGCTCGGGGCCTTCCAGCCGATGCAGATCGACAGCCACAGCGACGGCCACTACGCGGTGCTGATCCGCCGCTGGCAATGCGCGGCGCCCCCGCAAGACCTGAGCGTCAACTACCGCCTGTTCGCCAGCAGCGACCCGACGCACCGCGGCGTCACGCTCTTGAGCGTGGGCGAGCGGCGGCAGACGCTGGTGCTGGCGCCGGACGGCGTCGCGCAACACTTGAACCTCTCCTCGAATGCGGGTCAGACGGACTTGCTCAGCATCCTGCTCGAAGGCATTCATCACATCTGGGTCGGCTACGACCACATCCTCTTCCTGCTCTCGCTGCTGCTGCCCGCGGTGCTGGTCCGCAACGTGATGAGCTGGTCTCCGGCGCCGCGGCTCAGGCCGGTGATGGTTGAGGTGCTCAGCGTCGTTACCGCCTTCACCGTTGCCCACTCGATCACGCTGGCGCTGGCCGCTTTCGACATCCTCAATCCGCCCTCGCGCCTGGTGGAATCTCTGATCGCGCTGAGCGTGCTGCTGGCCGCGCTGAACAACCTCTGGCCGGTGCTCAAGCGTGGCCGCTGGAAGTTGACCTTCGCCTTCGGCCTGATTCATGGCTTCGGCTTTGCCAGCGCGCTGAAGGACCTGGGGCTGGCCAAGGCCGCGCTGGCCGGCCCGCTGCTGATGTTCAACCTCGGCGTGGAGCTGGGCCAGCTGAGCATCGTCGCGGTGTTCGTGCCGCTGGCCTGGAGCTTGCGCAAGAGGTTCTGGTATCCGCGCTGGGTGCTCGGCGCGGGCTCCGCACTGATCGCCCTGCTGGCGCTGGCCTGGCTGATCGAGCGCCTGTTCAACCTGAAGTTCTTGCCGATCTGAGCAGATGAGAAATGTCCTGCTGTCCTCGCTGATCCTGGCCTTGCCCTGCATCGCTGCGGCCGAGGATGACGCGGTGAAATTGGAGCGTGTGGAGGTCGTCGGCCACTACAGCCTGGGCCTCGGTGAATCGAATGCCGCCAGCGAAGGTTCGGTGCGGGCCACGCTGATCGAGGCGCGGCCCACGTTGCGGCCCGCCGAGCTGCTGGAATTCGTGCCCGGCATGATCGTCACCCAGCACAGCGGGGACGGCAAGGCGAACCAGTATTTCCTGCGCGGCTTCAATCTCGACCATGGCACTGACTTTGCGAGTTATGTCGACGGCATGCCCGTCAACATGGTCAGCAACGCCCACGGCCAGGGCTATACCGACCTGAACTTCCTGATCCCGGAATTGGTCAACCGCATCGACTACCGCAAGGGCCCGTATTTCGCCAGCGACGGCGACTTCGCCTCGGCCGGCAGCGCCCGACTGCAGCTGCGCGACGAGCTGCCCAAAGGCCTGGCCAGCGCCACCGTCGGGAACGACGGTTACTACCGCGCGCTGCTGGCGGACAGCGGCGCCGTCGGCACCGGCCATTGGCTCGGCGGCGTGGAGATTCATACGAACAATGGCCCTTGGGATCAGCCCGAGGACCTGCGCAAGTTCAACGGCGTGCTGCGCTACAGCGAGCGCAATGAAGACGGCAATCGGTCCGTCAGTCTGATGGCCTATTCAAGCCGCTGGACCGCGACCGACCAGATCCCCGAGCGGGCTGTGCAGAGCGGACTGATCGGTCGCTTCGGCACGCTGGATGCCAGCGACGGCGGCCGCAGCTCGCGCGTGAGCCTCAGCGCCCAGCAGACGCGCTACACCCCCGATGGCGGCGAGTGGCATGCCAGCGCCTACCTTGTGCGCTCGCGCCTGGACCTGTTCTCGAACTTCACCTATTTCCAGGACGACCCGGTGCATGGCGACCAGTTCGAGCAGGCCGAATCGCGGCTGATGATGGGCGGCGACCTCAGCCGGCTCTGGCGCTTCGAGGCGCTCGGGGTCGATCATCAGTTCAGCCTGGGCGCGCAAGTGCGGCGCGACGCGCTGAGCCCCGTCGGCCTGTACGCCACCGAGCAGCGCGTGCGCCTGTCCACCACGCAGGAAAGTCAGGTCCGCGAGACCAGCCTCGGCAGCTACGCCGAACTGGCGAGCCGCTGGACGCCCTGGCTGCGCAGCGCGATAGGGCTGCGCGCCGATGCCTTCCGCTTCGATGTGCAGAGTTCCATCGCCGCCAACACCGGCAAGTCGCGCGACAGCCTCGCCTCGCCCAAGCTCTCGGTCATCCTCGGCCCCTGGGCCAAGACCGAATATTTCATCAACTTCGGCCGCGGCTTCCACAGCAACGACGCACGCGGCACGGTGGCGCAGATTGCGCCGAAGGAAGGCACGCCGGTGAGCCCCGTGCCCGGCCTGGTGCGCAGCCGCGGCGAAGAGCTGGGCCTGCGCGGCGAATGGCTGCCGGGCCTGCAAACAACGGCGGCGCTTTGGCGGCTCGATCTCGCATCCGAGCTGGTGTTTTCCGGCGACGCGGGCGACACCGAAGCGAGCCGCGCCAGCCGCCGCCAGGGCCTGGAGCTGAACAACCACTGGGCCTTGCCGCAGGGTTGGCAGCTCGACCTCGATCTCGCTGCATCGACAGCCCGCTACAGACAGGACGCCGCCGAAGGCAACCGCGTGCCCGGCGCCGTCAATCGGGTCGCCTCCTTCGGCGTGACCTGGGCCGACCCGCGCTCGCCGTGGTCCGGCCAGTTCCAACTGCGCCACTTCGGCCCGCGCGACTTGATCGAGGACGGCTCGCAACGCTCCAAAGCCACCACGCTGGCCTACGCCCGCGCAAGCTGGCAAGCGACTCCGAAAGTGAAGCTGAGCCTGGACGTGTTCAACCTCTTCAACAACAGCAAGGCCAGCGACGTGGACTACGCCTACGAGTCGCAGCTGAAGGGCGAATCGTCGCCAGTCGCAGATCGGCATTTCCATCCGGTGGAACCGCGCAGCTTCAGGCTGACCTTGGCGATGGCCTTGCGCTGAGGGCCTCGGTGAATTGCCGGGCCAGTCGATGCCTTCTTGCGAGACTTCGGCGCTGATCGTCGGGCCGAATCTGCGCATGCGCCGTCACCGCTGACGCCGCGCATGCATCTGTGCGAAGCAATAGCCGGCGACGCCCGCAAACCCTGGCGACAAGGTCGCAGATCGATATCTGGATTCGGCTCGGCGGGCGCGTCTCGCCTTGAAGCGAGGCCTCTTCCTACAGCGTGGGGCGATGCCTGCTGATGCGTGGCAACTCGTGTCGGCCTTCGAATCGGAGAAACACCAATGGAGATTTGGACATGGCCCAACAAACCCCGCGCGAACACCTTTCTGACCTCATCAAGGACACACGCTTCGCGATGTTCACGACCCGGCATGGCAGCAACGGCCACCTGCATGCCAGCCCGATGACGCGGCAGAACAGCGACATCGACGCAGACGACTGCCTGTGGTTCTTCATGTCGCGCCACAGCGGCACCGCCTCGGACCTCATCGGCGAAGTCGAGGTCAACGTCAGCTACGCCAACCCGGACAGCGACCGTTATGTCTCGGTGTCGGGCCGCGCCCGCATCGTCGAGAACCCGGCCAAGGCCAAGGAGCTGTGGAACAAGATGGCCGAGGCCTGGTTCAAGGGCCCGGACGATCCGAGCCTGGCGCTGGTCAGCGTGAGCATCACCCACGCTCACTACTGGGACGTCAAGGAAAGCAAGCTCGTCCAACTCTACGAGATGGCCAAGGCGGCCGTGACGGGCAAGCCGCCCACAGACCTCGGCGAAAGCGGGGAAGTGCGCCTGCGCTGAGCTGAGATCGGGCCGTAAAAAGCCCGTCGATATACTCGCCGGCATGCGCCGCTGGCTTGTCTGCTTTCTCGCCCTGCTTGTCACCGCCCAGATGTCCTGGGCGGCCACGGCGCTGTGCTGCATCGGTGAATTGCCGGGCCAGCCGCCCGCTTCGGGCGAGACTTCGGCGCTGATCGTCACGGCCGAGTCTGCGCATGCCGCGCAGTCAGCCGACGCGGCGCATTTGTGCGAAGCTGGCCACTGCCATTGCCACCACGCCGGCTGCGCCACGCCGCTGGCCGATGCGGCTGGAATGCCGTCCGGGCATGGCGTTAGCCCCACGCAGGCGCTGACACCGGCGCACAAGTCCCACATCCCCGCAGGCCTCGAACGGCCCAATTGGCAGCGCGCTTAAGCCGCGCCGCCTTCACACGTCCCCACTGCAAACGTGATGCCCCTGAGCGGGCATGGCAGCGCCGCATGCAGGCCTCATCACGCATGTGGAGCGACGATGACAAATCCATTCACCAAGAACAGAAAGCAGGCCCTGGCCGTTGCTGCCGTGCTGGCCCTTGGCCTGCTGGCGGCCGCGCTGATCCTGCGCACGGACGACAAGCACCCAAGCCAGCAGAGCCATGCCGAGGAAGAAGAACATGGCCACGACGAGGCTGCCGCCGAGCCCGGCCACGCACGCATCACCGATGCACAGCTGCTGCACAACGGCATTGCCCTGGCCGCGGCCGGCCCGGCGCGCATTGGCGGCCAGCTTGAACTGCTCGGTGAGGTGAAGCTGAACCAGGACCGCAGGGTCTTCGTCACGCCGCGCCTGAACGGCCTGGTGGAAAGCGTGCACGCCAACGCGGGCGACGCCGTGCAGCGCGGCCAGCTGCTGGCGGTGATCTC
>FSVW01000563.1_pt1 | contig 19452 bp, 17 predicted proteins | sample 1637551 | NCBI WGS metagenome assembly FSVW01 (sample SAMEA3914814, study PRJEB12502) | metagenome | biome: forest; material: soil | place: USA | collected 2011-09-16 | depth 0.1 m | reverse complement strand
GCACAAGCTCTTCAACATCGTGCGGCCCGACCTCGCCGTGTTCGGCAAGAAGGACTACCAGCAGCTGATGGTGATCCGCCGCATGGTGGCGCAGATGGCCCTGCCGATCACGGTGCTGGGCGGCGAGACCCTGCGCAGCGCCGACGGCCTGGCCCTGTCCTCGCGCAATGCCTATCTTTCGGAGGCCGAGCGCGAAGAGGCGCTGCGCCTCTCGCGCACCCTGCGCCAGATGATCGCCGGCTGGCAGGCCGGCCAGCGCGACTCGGCCCTGCTCGAATCGGTCGCCCTGCAGCGCCTGGCCGACCAGGGCTGGCAGCCGGACTACGTGAGCCTGCGCCGCCAGCGCGACCTCGGCGCGGCGATCGAAGGCGAGCCGCTGGTGGCCCTGGCTGCGGCCAAGCTGGGCAAGACACGATTGATCGATAACCTCGAGTTCTAGGCTTGATACAGCTTGTCTCAAGGTCTTAACAGGCTTGCTTTAAGCTTGCCGACTTTCGTCTCACCGGTTTTTCACCATCATGCGTTTGTTCCCGACCCTTCCCCTCGCCCTGCTCATGGCCACCCTGTCCGCTTGCGGCGGTGGTGGCGGCAGCAGCGCCCCTGCACCGACCCCGACCCCTTCTCCGGCGCCAGCTCCGGCCCCGGCACCGTCCCCCACCACGGCCGCGCCCAATCCGGTGCCCAACGCGCCGACCACCTCGTGCAGCGTCGCCGGCACGGCGGCAGCCACGGCCAGCACGGCCAGCAATGTGGTGTGCATGCTGACCAGCGATGGCGAAGTCGTGGTCGAGCTCTATGCCGACAAGGCGCCCGCCACCGTGGCCAACTACATGAAGTACGTGGACGACGGTTTCTACAGCAGCACCATCTTCCACCGCGTGGTCCTGAACTTCGTGGTGCAGGGCGGCGGCTTCAGCAGCGGCCTGGTGACCAAGACGCCGACCTACGCGCCCATCGTGCTGGAAACCAACCGCGGCCTGAGCAACCTGAAGAACACGATCGCGATGGCCCGCACCAACGATCCGAACTCGGCCACCAGCCAGTTCTACTTCAACACGGTGGACAACGTCGGCCTGGACTACGCCAACGCCGCCAACCCCGGCTATGCCGTCTTCGGCAAGGTCATCTCGGGCGCCGACACGATCACCAAGATCAATGCCGAGCCGCAGCTGACGGCGCCGACCGTGCCGGACACGCCTGCCACCGAAGTGCTGCTCTACTGGGCCAAGCGCATCAAGTAAGGCTAGAACCCGACGGCATTCAGGGTGGCATTGTTGATCGCATAGACGATGCCATCCCTGCCGATCAGCGTCGGCGTGTAGGCCTGGCCGACACCGGCGTTGAGCGTCATCGCTTCGACCAGGCGGTTGTTGCGCAGATCCCAGCGGTAGAGCGTGCCGTCCTCGTTGTTCATGAGGACGGAATAGGTGGCCGGGTCCACCACGGCCGTGTTCACGCACCACTCGCGCCGGCCGCCCGGCGTGGTCGGGTCGGCCGTGGGGCCGAGCACGGTCAGCACCTCGCGCATCACCTGCACGGTGGGCGAGATGAAATCGGCGTCGGCCGCGCCGGGGTCGAGCACGGCCATCTTGTTCTGCCCGTCGCCCGTGCCCGCACCCCAGTAGTTGTTGTACTTGCACAGCAGCAGGTAGGCGGAGCTGCCCGCGTAGCCGGTGACCATGCTGGCCGGCACGACCGAGGGCGTGTCGTCCCAGCCGAAAGAGCCCGGCGTCTTGAGGCTGGCCAGCGCGGCGTCGAAATGCAGGAGCCAGCCGCGGCCGTTGTGGTCGTTGCGCACGCTGTCGAGCACGCCGTAGTACACATCGCCATCGGGCCCGACCATGGGCGAGGCCGTCGAGGTGTCCGACACATAGGCCGACCCGCCGGTGCGCGGCGTCAGCAGCACCTGGCGCGCCTTGAAGGCCAGCGTCGCCGCGTCCAGCGCGAGCAGGGCGCCGCCGCCGTCAGAGGTGGAATTGACCACCACATAGAGCGTGCTGCCATCGAGCGACAGCGCCGGCGCCGCATTCATGGCCGGCTTGGAGAACAGCGGGTTGCCGCTGACCGACGCCGCGCTGACCCAACTCGCCGTGCCGTCGGCGGCGATGCGCGCGAAGCCGCTCGTGACGGCGGCCGCATTGCCCGCCGCCGCCTGGAAGCCGAAATACACGGCGCCATCGGCGCCTATCGTCAGCGGCGTGCAGACCTGGATGGCTGCATCGAGGCTGCCCGCATTGGCGGCATAGACCGCATCCCCGTAGAAGCACAGCCGCACCAGCGTGCCGCTGGCGCTGTCGGCCGTGTCGCGGCGCAGCAGGCGGCCGCCGGACTCGGGGAAGTAGACGCGGTTGTTGGCATCCACCGCCAGGTTGCAGCTGGGCGTCCAGCTGGCCGTCGGCAGCACGTAGCTGCTGTCCTGCTGCCAGAGCAGCGCGCCGGTCTTGCCGACGCGGGCTTCGAGCCGGAAGCCGTTGGATGCACTGGTGCGCACCGGCAGCAGCACCGTGCCCGTGGCGGTGATGGCCGGCGAGCCGTAATGGATCAGCAGCGTCCCGCCGGCGCGGTAGGGCGGGAAGAGATCGACCGGCGTGGTCCAGAGCACGCGAGCCAGGGTCTGGCCCGGCACGCTGCTGATCGCCTGGTGTTGCGCGTTGCCGGCGTAGCCGGCCCAGATCGGCGGCCCGGCCACGGGCGAGGGTGCCGGAGCGGGGGCAGGAGCCGGCGAAGGGCCGGGTGCCGGGCTGGGCGCGCTGCTGCCTCCACCGCCTCCACAAGCCGTCAGCAGGGCAGGCACGCCAAGGAGCAGCAGATCTCGTCTCGTCGTCATGGTTCTCGGTCTCTGGTCGGAGGTGAGAGCCAGCGTAGCATCGCCCGCTCATGCGGTGCACACCCCTTGCTCTCCTGCTGTTACTGATCATTGCGGCCTGCGGTGGCGGCGGTGGCAACGATCCGCCAGCGCCTGCCAGAGCGGCGGCCCTGAGCCCGCAGGCAGCGCTGGGCGCGCGCATCTTCGAGGACCGCACGCTCTCGGGCTCGGGCCGCATGTCCTGCGCCACCTGCCATGACCCAGCCTTCTCGCACGGCCCGCCCAACGCCCAGGCGGTGCAGGTGGGCGGCGCCTTCGAGCAGCTGTTCGGCCTGCGCGCCGCGCCCTCGATCCGCTATCTGGAGCGCCAGCCGCCTTTCGATGCCCTGCGCCTGAGCGGCGGGCTGATGCTCGACGGCCGCGCCGACAGCCTCGCCGCGCAGGCCCTGCTGCCCCTGTTCGACCCGCGCGAGCTCGATGCCGGTGACGTCGAGACGCTCGCCCGCAAGCTGCGCCAGGGCGTCAACGGCGCACAGTTCCAGGCGGTCTACGGCGATGGCGACGCGGCAAGCACCGTGATGCAGATGGCCCAAGCGCTGCAGGCCTTCCAGCGCGAGGAAGCGAGCCTGCATCCGTACGACAGCAAGTTCGACCTCGTGCTGGCCGGCCGCGAGCGCCTGAGCGCTGCCGAAGCCCGTGGCCTCGTGGCCTTCGAGGATCCGCGGCGCGGCAATTGCGCCGCCTGCCACACGAGCCGGCCCGGTGCCGACGGCAAGCCGCCGCTGTTCAGCAATTTCGGCTATGCCGCGGTCGGTGTGCCGCGCAATGCCGACATTCCGGCCAATGCCGACCCGCAATATTTCGATCTCGGCCTGTGCCAGCGCCCCGAGCTGGCAGCGCGGCCCGAGCTGTGCGGTTTCTTCCGCACGCCGAGCCTGCGCAACACGGCGCGCCGGCCGGTCTACTTCCACAACGGCAAGATGAAGTCGCTGGCCGAGGTGCTGGATTTCTACGCCACGCGCGACACCGAGCCCTCGCGCTGGTATGCGGGCGAGAAGTTCGACGATCTGCCGCCGGCCTTGCGCGCCAACATCTCCAGGATCGCGCCGCTGGATGGCCGGCCTGCGGGCGCCCCGCCCGCGCTGAGCGCGCAGGACCGGCACGACATCGCCTGCTTTCTCTCCACGCTCAACGACGGCCATGTGCGCGGATCCTTGTCCGCCGAGGATTGCCGTTAGCTTCTTTCAGGCCTTCAGGAACTCGGCCTTGGAACCGAGCCAGCGCTCGACCTGCCTGCGCGCCGCCTCCGGCTGCCGGTCCAGCAGCTGCGGCGCCAGCGCGCGCGCCGATTGCAGCAGGGCAGAGTCTTCCTGCAGATCGGCAAAGCGCAGCAGTTCGGCGCCGCTCTGGCGCGCGCCCATGAACTCGCCGGGGCCGCGGATCTCCAGGTCGCGCCGCGCAATCTCGAAGCCGTCAGTCGTCTCGGCCATGGCGCGCAGCCGATCCTTGCCGGTGATCGACAAGGGCCCGCTGTAGAGCAGCACGCACACGCTCGCCTTGGCGCCGCGTCCCACGCGCCCGCGCAGCTGGTGCAGCTGCGCGAGGCCGAAGCGCTCGGCGTGTTCGATCACCATCAGGCTCGCGTTGGGCACGTCCACGCCGACCTCGATCACCGTGGTGGCCACCAGCACGCTCAGCTGCCCTGCGGAGAACAGCGCCATCACGGCGGCTTTCTCGGCCGGGCTCATGCGGCCATGCAGCAGTCCGACGGTTCTGCCGCTCAAGTAACTGCTGAGTTCCGCATGGGTCTCGGTGGCGTTCTTGAGGTCCAGCACCTCGGATTCCTCAATCAGCGGGCAGACCCAGTAGACCTGGGCGCCCTGCGCCACCTCGTCGCGGATGCGCGCCATCACGCTCGCGCGCTTGTCTTCGGCAAACACCTTGGTGACGATGGGGCTGCGGCCGGGCGGCAGCTCGTCGATGGTGCTGACTTCGAGGTCGGCGAAGTAGGTCATCGCCAAGGTGCGCGGGATGGGCGTGGCGCTCATCATCAGCAGGTGCGGCTCAAGCGCCTGGGACGCCAGCTTCTTGCGCAGGGCCAGGCGCTGCGCCACGCCGAAGCGGTGCTGCTCGTCGATGATGGCCAGGCCGAGCTTCTTGAAGGCGACCTTGTCCTCGATCACCGCGTGCGTGCCGATCACGAGCTGCGCCTCGCCCGACGCGGCGGCGTCGAGCATCTTCTGCCGCGCCTTGCCCTTGACGCTGCCGGTCAGCCAGGCGACCTTCAGCCCCAAGGGCTCCAGCCAGCCGACCAGCTTGCGGAAATGCTGCTCGGCCAGGATCTCGGTCGGCGCCATCAGCGCGCATTGCCAGCCGGCATCGATGGCCACCGCTGCCGCCAGCGCCGCCACGACGGTCTTGCCCGAGCCGACGTCGCCTTGCAGCAGGCGGTGCATGGGCTGGGGCTTGGCAATGTCCTGCGCGATCTCTTCGACGACGCGCGCTTGCGCGCCGGTCAGCGCAAACGGCAGCCGCGCCAGCAGCTGCTCGTGCAGGCCGCCGCGCGCGCCGCGCAGGGCCGGCGCCTTGAGATGCGCGCGTTCACGCCGCGCTGTCAGCTGGCTGATCTGCTGGGCCAGCAGCTCCTCGAACTTGAGCCGCTGCCAGGCGGGATGGCTGTGGTCTTCCAGCGTGGCCAGCGGCACCTGCGGCGGCGGGTGGTGGAGAAACTGCAAGGCCTCGCGCAAGGGCGGCAGGCCTGCAGGCACGCTGCCCGCGGGCAGGATCTCGCCCAGCGGCGCGCGCGCCAGGCCTGCGGCCACGGCCTTGCGCAAGTAGGCCTGCGGCAGGCCCGCACTGGCCGGATAGACCGGCGTCAGCGAGGTGGCCAGCGGCGTGTGCTCATCCACCGGCTTGATCACCGGGTGCACCATCTCGCGCCCGAAGAAGCCGCCGCGCAGCTCGCCCCGCACGCGCAGGCGCTGGCCGACCGTCATCTGCTTCTGCTGCGAGGGGTAGAAGTTCAGGAAGCGCAGCAGCAGCTCGCCGCTGTCGTCCTCCATGCTGACCAGCAGCTGGCGGCGAGTGCGCAGCTCGACGCGGCTTTCGGTCACCCGGCCTTCGACCTGGCCGAGTTCGCCTTCGCGCAGCGCGGCAATGGCCGTGATGCGGGTCTCGTCCTCGTAGCGCAGCGGCAGGTGCAGGGCGAGGTCGATGTCGCGCAGCAGGCCCAGCTTTTCCAGGGCCTTTTGCGGCGCGGATTTGGGCTTGGACGGTGGCGAAGTCGGCTGGGCCTCGGGCATGGCGCGATTGTGCATTCCGCGTGGACGTGAAAAAGCCCGCCGAAGCGGGCTCCCGCTGTGCGCCAGCGGATCGCTCAGGCCTTGCGGCGGCGGGCGTAGCCCAGGCCCGCCAGCGCCAGGCCGACCAGGGCCAGGGATGCGGGCTCGGGGACGGTGCCCTCAGCGTTGATGGTGAGGGCGTTGAGCGTCATCGACCTGGGGCCATCGTCACCGCCGGCCAGCCCTTCGCCGATGAAGATGCCCCCCAAGGCCTCGCCGCTCAGAAACGAGTAGCCCGAGAACCAGGCGGCCATCGTGCGGGCGTCTTGCTGGCCGCCCATAAGCCAATTGCCTGCGGTGTTGTCATACAAATTGAACAAGGTCGAATTCGGGTCCGCATTCAGCTCGTTGCCAGACAGCGTCGCCGTCTCGAACTCAATCAACAGGATCTGATTGGCGGCATTCGCCTGACCGAGGCCTTGGGTACTGTCGGTGAAAGACAGCATGAAAAATGGCTGCGTGCCGGCGCTTGTGCCTGTCATGTCAGCGGACAGGCCAGTCAAGGTGCCCAGGGTCAGCCCCGCTGGATATCCGGCAGTGCTTGTGGTGTAGCTAAGCTTGCCGTAATCGGTCGCGTGCGCAATGGACACCTGCACGGCGCTGTTGCTGCCGCAGCTTGCGTCGTGGGTGCCCGCCACAGCCGTGGCGTTGTTGCCGAAACCGCCGACGACGGCCAGATTCCCGCAAAGCGTCACGCTGTCCGCCATCGATGCGGACGCCACGCCAAGCAAGGCAGCAACGAGCGTTGCTCGCACAACCAGCGCGGCGCCGGCCAGATGGGTCTTCGTATTCTTCATGTACTGCTCCTTAATGTACTGCTTACTACTGTGAACGCTTCCGCCCTTGGTAGACGGCGACCGTTTTCAGCAAATCATGTGCCAGTCATCACTCAAGTAGGCAAGTGCTTATCAAGACTAGCGTCCTTCATCGGCCGCAACAGCGATCACCTGCGAGCACGTCGAAGGTGTAAAGGCGCTCGACATGGGAGTTCCACGAAGCTGTTTGGCTGAGGATGGGACAATCCGCTTCTTCACTCAGCCGCTTTTTCTTCTCGATTTGCCATGCCCCAGCGCTCCTTCACGGTCGCCGATTTCGACTTTGCCCTCCCACCCGAACTGATCGCCCAACACCCCGCGCCCGAGCGCAGCGGCTCGCGTTTGCTGGACGGGCGCGGCAGCGCGGCCGTGGACCGCGTGTTCCGCGAGCTGCCCGATCTGCTGGAGGCGGGCGACCTGCTGGTGTTCAACAACACCAAGGTCATCAAGGCGCGGCTGTATGGCACCAAGTCCAGCGGCGGTTCGGTCGAGGCGCTGGTCGAACGCGTGTTGCCCGGGACACAGGAGGTATGGGCTCACATGCGTGCCAGCAAATCCCCCAAGCCGGGCAGCGCCGTGCGCTTCGCCGAGGCCTTCGACGCCGAGGTGCTGGGCCGCTGCGGGCCGGACAACGGGCTCTTCCATCTGCGCCTCTCGGGCGATCCGTTCGCCTTGCTGGAGCAGCATGGCCACGTGCCGCTGCCGCCCTACATCACGCATGCCGATGCGGCCGACGACGTGCGCCGCTACCAGACCGTCTTCGCCCGCGAACCCGGCGCCGTGGCCGCGCCCACGGCGGCCCTGCACTTCGACGAAGCCCTGCTCGCCCGGCTGGGCGAGCGCGGCGTGGGCCAGGCCCATGTGACCCTGCATGTGGGTGCCGGCACCTTCCAGCCGGTGCGCGTGGAGCGGCTCGAGGACCACCTGATGCACAGCGAGTGGTTCGACGTGCCGCAAAGCACCGTGGACGCCATCGCCGCGACGCGCGCGCGCGGCGCACGCGTGGTGGCCGTAGGCACGACGACGCTGCGTGCGCTCGAATCTGCGGCGCTTGGCGGCGGCCTGCGCGCCGGCGCGCGCGAGACGGACATCTTCATCACGCCGGGTTTCGAATTCCAGGTGGTGGATCGCCTCGTCACCAATTTCCACCTGCCCAAGAGCACGCTGATGATGCTGGTGAGCGCCTTCGCCGGCTACGAGCACGTCCGTGCGCTGTACGAGCACGCGATCGCCGAGCGCTATCGCTTCTTCAGCTACGGGGACGCGATGCTGCTGCAACGCTGCTGAGCGTCTGCACTCGCGGGACGGGCGCGCTGCTCTAGCGCGTGCGCTGCAAGCCGGCCTTGCGCTGTCCGCACTCTGCTGCTGACACCGGCTGGGAATACTCACCATGGAAATGAGTGTTCCTGGCCTGCTGGGCTGAGGCCGGTCAAAGCTGCGAAGAAGCTTGTGCCGATGATGGCCGCTCCGATGCGCGAGCGCCCATGATGTTGACCCGCCCCAAGCTCTCAGCTGCCCTAGAACCCGCAACGCCGCTGGCCAGCGAGCCGGGCACGCTGCTGCCGCCGGTCTCCGTCAACACACGCTCGCGCTACCTGATCACCCGCAACCTGAACGGCAGCTTCGGCGTGGAACTGCGCGCCCACAACGGCAGCGCCCTGCTCAGCGCGGACCGCGACGCTGAGTCACTGGAATTGGCCCACGCCGCCGCAGAGCGGATCCGGCGCACGGTGCAGCGGGCCAACGAGGCGCTCGCGCAAGGCCGGGCCTCGACAGCCCGCGTGGATTGCCGCCAGTCGCTGACCGGCAAGTGGTACTTCGTCGTCTGCGACGGCGAACAGCTGCTGGCCAGCAGCCGGCCTTTCGACTACCGCTCGCGCATGGACAAGGCGCTCTACGCGATGCGCGCCTGCGCGCCCGGCAGTCGCGTGCAGGCCGATGAATAAGCGCGGGGAGCCCAGCATGCTGGAACGATGGGTCGAGAAACTCCAAGGCCGCGCGAGCCCTGCGGCCGGCGAATCCCAAGGCGAGGGCCTGGGGGCCTACACCGAGCTGCTGGCGCCGATTGAAGGCGACCCGACGGGCGCCGGCAGCGATCTCGGCTACGAGGACGAATACGCGGCGATCCAGGACCAGGTGGCCAAGCGCGGGGACATCGACGACAGCGTCATCCAGAGCAATGCCATCCTGCTGCTCGGCACCCGCGGCAAGGACCTGCGTGCGGCCGTGTTCCTGGCCTATTCGGCCATGCGCGCCGACGGCCTGGATGCCGCCACCGAGCTGCTGGCCCTGCTGCGCGCGCTCGTGCTGCGCTACGGCGACGCCCTGCATCCGCGCAAGCCCGCCGCGCGCCGCGCCGCGCTGGAGTGGCTGTGCAACGAGCGCTTCATCGACCCATTGAGCCAGCGCGCCGAGCGGGCCAGCGAAGCGCAGTTGCTGCTGCTGCAGTCCACCGTCGCCGGCCTGGTGCGCAGCGTGCTGGCCTGGCCCGTGGAGGCGCGGCCGGATCTCTCGGGCCTGACCCGGCGCGTCGAACAATGGCTGGACCGCCAGGCTCACGAAGTCCTGCGCCAAGCGGATGCGCCGGCCAGCGCGAGTGCAGAGCCCAGCCCCTTGAGCACGCCCGGCTCTAGCGGCGAGAGCGCGGCGCCGAAATCTGCGCAAGAGGCCTGGGGCCTCGTCCGCAAGGCGGCCACCGCGCTGCGCGCCGACCCCCGGTCCGTTTCGGCCGGCCGCGTTTTGCTGCGCCAGGCGCGCTGGGCCAGCGTGGCCGAGGCGCCGCCTCATCAAGCTGGCGTCACGCGTTTTGCGGCGCCCCGCAAGGAAGCCCGCGCCTATCTGGAAGGCCTGCATGCGGCGGGGCAATGGGAGGCGCTGCTCGACGAATGCACGCGCGTCTTCAACGAAGCGAGCAACCACCTGTGGCTCGATCTCCAGCGCTGGAGCGACGCCGCGCTGCAGGGCCAGGGCCAGGAGCCGGCGCGCGCGCAGCTGGCGCTGGATCTGCGCACCCTGCTGCATGAGCGCCTGCCCCTGCTCGACACCCTCGCCTTCGACGACGGCCTGCCCTTCGCCTCGCCGGGCACGCGCGCCTGGTTGCAAGCGCTGATGCGCCCCCAGACCGCTGCCGCGGCGCCGGGAAGCGCCACCGTCGCGGCCGATCCGGCACTCGCGGCTCTGCATGAACAAGCGGCGCAAACGGCTCGCAAGCAAGGTCTGGGCGCGGGCCTGGCCCTGCTGCAGGCCCGCGCCGATCGCAGCCTCGCGCAACAGGAGCGATTTCTGCTGCAGGGCGCCATGGTGAGCCTGGCCCGCGAACAGGGCCGCGCGGACCTGGCGCTGAGCCTGGCCCGCGAGCGCGCTGCGCAGGTGGAAAGCCACGCATTGGCGCGTTGGCAGCCCGAGCTGGCTTTCGCAGCGTGGTCGCAGCTGTATGCGCTGCTGCGCGTCGGTGGCGAGGCCGCCCAGGCCGAGGCGCAACAGCTGCATGCGCGCCTGTGCGGTCTGGACGCACGCCGCGCGGCCGAGTTGATCTGACCCACCCAGGAGCCCGCATGCCACTTCGCATCCCCACCTCACGCCGAGCCCTGCTGAACCTCGGCCTGGCGGCAGCGGTGTCCCAGCTCAGCGCCTGCGGCGCCATCCAGGGCGCCAAGAACCTGGCCAAGGCGGCGATCTTTCCCACGGTCGAAAACCTGCGCATCACCACGCAGGCGCAGGCCGTCACCAATGCCGATGACCGCGGCGACGCGCTGCCGGTCACCGTGCGCATCTATCTGCTCAGCGAATCGAACCAGATCCTGCAAAGCAGCTACGCCGAACTGCTGGAGCGCGACAAGCAGGCGCTCGGCACCAGCCTCGTGCAGCGCTACGAGTACGTGGCCTATCCGCAAAGCAGCTCGGTGCAGGAATTCCCGGTCAGGCCCGAGACGCGCTTCATCGCCGTGATGGCCGTGATGCGCAGGACGCCCGCGCCCAGCTACTACCTGCTCGACGCGCAGCACATCGGCACGGGCGGCATCGCACTGAGCGTGGACGCGCAGGCCCTGCGCATGACCACCGGCCCCGACCCCCTCAACAAGGGCGGCCAGGCCGCGGGCTCGTGAGCCGCACCGCAGGAACGCTGCATGGCCGATAAACCCATCGTCTGCGTCGGCGACGGCACGAGCCACGGTGGCAAGGTGCTGCAGGGAAGCGCCAGCTCGAGCGTGCGCGGCAAGCCCATCGCGCGCCTGGGCGACGAAGTCAGCTGCCCCAAATGCCACCCGGGCAAGTTCGTCATCAGCGCCGCCAGCGGCAACCACAAGGTCGACGGCAAGCCGGTGGCGCGGCATGGCGACGCGGTCTCATGCGGCGCCACGCTGGTCGCCTCGCGCGATGCGAGCACGACCTGATGCGGATCATGGGCTCACACATCGGCACCCGCATTCCGGCGGCAAATCTTCACCTTCACGCGTGTGCAGGAGAAATCCATTTGACCGGCGTAGGCCACCTGTGCAATGTGAACCCCGACCCATCGAAGCGCAGCAACGCCTTCAGGTCAAGGCAGTAATTCAACCCAAGCAGTGGAGCAGTAAACATGGCAATTCCCGCCTATGCGTGGTTCAAGGATGACGGCGGCGCCGACATCAAGGGTTCGGTCGACATCGAGGGCCGCGAAGGCTCGGTCGAGATCGTCGAGTTCGAGCACCAGGTGCGCATCCCCACCGATGCCAACACCGGCAAGCTGACCGGCAACCGCGTACACGAGCCGATGACGATCGTGAAGCAGGTCGATTCGTCCTCGCCCTATCTGTACAAGGCCGTCACCAACGGCCAGACGCTCAAGTCGGTCGAGCTCAAGTGGTTCCAGATCGACCCGTCCGGCAAGGAAGTCGAGTACTTCAATCACAAGCTGGAGAAGGTCAAGATCATCTCGGTCAAGCCGCTGATGCACAACATCAAGGAAGCCTCCAAGGAAAAGTACAACCACCTGGAAGAGATCGAGCTGCGCTACGAGAAGGTCACCTGGACCTACAAGGACGGCAACATCATCCACTCCGACAGCTGGATCGAAGGCCGCTGAGCCGCGACGCGGAAGGCGGCGGCCTCACAGCCCCGTCTTCCCGCCAAGCCGCCGCACACCACAACAAGCAAACCCCGGCGAGAGGGAGACAAGACATGGGCCGAACCATCAAGCCGCTCTGGGCCGAAGGCGTGTTCCTGGGCCCCGAGCACCTGCAGCAGCTCGACCTCTACCACGAGGCCAATGCGCGCGAGGCCGCGCGCCTGGGCAGCGGTTTTCCCTGGGGCCTGCAGGCGCTGGAGCTGGACCACGACGCGCTCAATCTCGGCCAGCTCAGCGCCCTGCGCCTGAAGCTCATCTTTCCCGACGGCGAGACGGTCGATTCCGCTGGCTCGGACCGCCTGCCGCGCACCCGCAACCTCAACGAGATCGTGCCGGCCAGCCGCAAGGAGCTCACCGTCTACGCCGCGCTGCCGCAGTTCGACCCGCGCTCGGGCAACTACCGCATGGACGAGGACGACGGCGCCCGCCCGCGCCGCTACTACCGCGAGTTCGAAGACGTCACCGACATGACCAATGGCAACGGCGGCACGCAGATGGCCGTGGCGCGGCGCAACGTCAGCCTGATGGTCGAGGGCGAGGCGCTGGAGGATTTCCAGACCTGCGCCGTCGCCCGCCTGCGCCGCGACAGCAGCGGCGTGTTCCGGCTCGCGCGCGATTTCGTGGCGCCCTCGGTCAGCCTGGGCAGCTCGGAGATGCTGGTCAACATCCTCAAGCGCCTGCACGACATGCTGCTGGCCAAGTCGCATGCGCTGTCCGACCAGCGCCGCGAGCGCTCCAGCCAGCTGGTCGAGTTCGGCGCGGCCGACGTGGCACTGTTCTGGCTGCTGCACACCGTCAACAGCGCCTGGCCGCGCGTGCGCCACCTGCTGCAGAACCCGCAGCTGCATCCCGAGCGCGCCTACCTGTGCCTCACCGACCTCGCCGCCGCGCTGATGACCTTCGCGCCCGAGGCGCGATTGAGCGAGCTGCCGAGCTACCACCACATCGAACCCACGGCGCCCTTCGCCGAGCTCTCGGCCAAGGTCACGCACCTGCTGGAGACCGTGATCCCCTCGCGCTACGTGCCGCTGCTGCTCGACCAGGTGCGCCCGGCCCTGTACTACGGCCGGCTCGACAACGAGGACCTGGTGGACGAGGTCGAGTACTACATCTCGGTGCACGCGGCCATGGCCTCGGCCGAGCTGGTGGCCGCGGTCACGCGCGTGGTCAAGGTGGGATCACCGGACGACGTCGAGAAGCTTGTCACCTCGGCCCTGCCCGGCGTCACGCTGCAGCACATGCCGCGCGTGCCCTCGTCGATTCCCGTGAAGATGGACAAGCACTACTTCGGCCTCCTGCCTGGCGGGCCGAACAGCGCCTTCTTCCAGCGCATGCTGCAGTCGCGCACGATCGCGATCTACGTGCCGCGCTCGCTGCCCGACGCCAGCATTGAACTGATGGCGGTGAAGAAGAAATGATCAAGCCCCTGCTTTCCTCCAGAAACCGGCAGCGCGGCAAGCTCGGCGCCGCTTCCTTCACGCCGCGCCAGCAGCAAAGCCTCGCCGACATCTACACCGACGCCCTTTACATCGCGCTGGACATCCAGCGCGGCGCGCGCATCCAGGACCCGCGCGGACGTCGAGAGCTTCTTCCGAACGCTGCTGCTGGGCGACTTCGAAGAGCGCCAGAACAGCGCCGCGCAGATCGTGGGAGGGCTGATCGCGCTGATTCCGATCCTGGGCCAGGTGATGGCCGGGCGCGACATCACCGGCACTCTGTTCGTGATCAACAAGCGCGGCGGTTTCAATAGCGCCACGCCTGAGCAACTGGTCAACCTGGCCTTCGCCGGCTTCGGCGCGATTCCAGAGATTGGCCCGGTCTTCAAGACCGTGTTCAAGCCACTATGGAAGGAGCGGCAACTCGCCAAGGGCCTGGTGCACAGCGGCCTGGAGGCGGTTGAGGCCATCCTGCACATGGGCAAGGGCGGGGCCATCACCTGGGTGCGCAAGGAGCTGATCGGCAAATGGGCGGCGCGCACCAGCGCGATGATCGCGGCGGTGAACACGGCACTCGACACCGCCATCGAACTCACCGAATTCATTGCCACCGCCGGGGGCTGGAAGAGCTGGTTGATTCCGCACTCGGTGCAGGTTCTGGCGCAAGAGATGCTACCGGGCATGAAGAAGTTGCGTGGGCAGATCAATGAACCACTGCAGCGAGCGAGCAATGAGATACGTGAGTTTCTTGCGGACCTTCTGGGTGAGCGCGCCGCGGCCGTTGTGATGGCTGCCGGTGGCGCGGCTGTGGCTGCCAGCGCCGTGCCGGCCACGCGCACGCGCAATGGGCATAACGCAGCTGACCGGCCACCCAAAGGCACGGTGCCGGCAAGACAAGCCGAGCGCGAATTGCAAGGCAAGCCGGTGACCCATGCCGCCCAGGGCAACGGCGTCGTGCACTCGGCCATGCAGATCACCCGCAAGACTTTCAGCGATCTGGTCGCGCACGAGAAGGGCCTCATCGGCGAGCACATGGCCGATTACCATGAGCTCAAGCGCCTGGGCGGCAGTTGGCCGCACGACAAGTTGCAGGGCAGTTGGGCACCTGCGAGCGTCAAGAAGCTCAACGTGGACAAGCGGCCTGTCAGTCTGCGGCTGGTCGATTTACCCAAGGTCAATCAACCAGGGTTGGATGCTGTGTGGGAGCACCAGGTGGCTTACACCGTGACCGAGGCCAAGGCACGCGAGAGCATTGCGGCGGCCTACGGGCTTGGCAAGTTCTTGGTGAGCAAGGGCAAGATCCCCAAGGTCACCGGGCTCAACCCCGATCACGAGTTGCTGCACTACCTGCTCAGCGACAACAGTGACAAGGGCGGTACTGTTCAGCCCTTGGTGCAGATGTCGGAAGCTTGGGTTGAGAATCGATCTAAGGAAGAGGGACTGCCTCCTGCTGCGCTAATCGCACTGAGAAAGGCAAAGAACCGCAGGGTTTTGCTTGTGACGTTCGAATCAACTGGCACCCTTGATCACGCCAAAGCACTCGGCGACATCCACCAAGGCAAACCTGATTCGGATGTGCATTCGCATCCTGAGCATGGCATCACGCGAGAATGGGAGGCGGCGGCGATCGATGCGGTAACAAGAGCGCGCGGCGAGACATATCGAGGCAAGCAAGCTATCAAGGCAGGTTCCGAGAATGCCGCGAAGCCAACCCAAGCCGCAGGTGGAAAGCCGCGTAAGTAGCGGCAGATCAACATGGCAAGCAATGAGCGTCCACTATGACCGCCGAAAAATTCGATGCGAAGCGCCGTCAGACGTTTTTGACTGAGCGGTATTACAGACTAAATCAAGAGCTGGCCAAACTATTGACGGAGGCCTCGCTTGAGGCAATCAAGGAGATGGGCGGTGTCCAGCGTTCCGAGCCGGCGAGTCAGGGCAGCATCTTCAATGACAAGCTTGAAATCCTCAAGCTGCACTACACCGCAGGCTGCCCGATCGAAGACCTTCGCCCGCGATATGCCGAAGTGATTCGCGCCCTCGGCGAATGGCATGCCGCCGAACACGAATATTCGAAATGGCTTGCTGCTGACAGTGGCAAGGACTTGCGCGTTGACATGACGCCAATTCATTTCGAAGACCCCTTCCACTTCCAGCTCGCCCTCGACGTGGTGAGCCTTGGCGTCCTGCTTGGCGAAGGCGACGCGCTGCGGCAGATCGCGCATTGGATGGCAAGTGCTCGCGGTACCGACATGCTGTTCGAGTACCTTTTATCGCCCGCCGTGAGTGACCCGCGCCACAACACAGACTTTTTCCATGTCAGGCCTTATGACCCGCTGATCGACGCGTTTTACACCGCCCGGACGCCCGAAGAATCTGGCGCCTTCGTCAAGACGTATCTGGAAGGCTGGTACCAGAGTTTTAAGGGCGTCCCCTGGCACGACGGCCATCTCAAAGCGACCGATGAATACATCCCTTACTACGGCTACTGGTCCTTCGAGGCTGCCGCGGTGTGCGTCATCCACGGCATCGACGATGCGAGTTTCCGAGACCACATGGTCTACCCCAAGGACTTGGCCGATTGGGCGCGCAAGAACCAGTCTGTGGCGCGACTGAAGCCGCTGCCCAAGACACCGACTCTCGTCAAGACCGGCCAACCTGCCCCACACAGCGGCATCTATGCGGCGCATGACGGACTTGCTGCGGAGATCAATGTCGAGCAAGGCGATCCGCTACCCAAGGCTGAAGACCTGATGGACCCGGCGCGCGCGCTACGCGCCTTCACCTGGATTCTTCGTCAGCGCAAGGACAGTGGGCCAGTCACTGAGTGAACGCTGGGTTCGCGGGCATTGGCCTGCGTTCCGAGCACACGCAGTGAGCCCGAAACGCTGACCCACGCGCAAGTGCAGGCCCAAGCCCAGAGCGGCGCAGTGCGCCTGACCGACTACGACCCGCTGCAAGCCGGGCTGAACCTGCTCATCGAAGCCGGTGAATCAAGGGACGGCGACTTCACCATGGATGATCTGGACAAGGCCGCGCTGACCGTGCCCGACGCGGAGCGCGCCACGACACGAATGAATGCAAAACTGGAGCGGTGCAAATGAGTCAAGACATGGACGAATCCTTTGCATATTTCTTCAAGGACAAGGCGTTCGGGCCCGCTATCGACATCAAGTCAGTGCCGAAGCGCTCTTTGGAGAAATTTAAAGGAAAGCTTGACGTCCACTTCTGCCAGACAGAGGCTTGCGTCGAGAGCTTGACCTTCAGGAATCGGAATCGAGCATGGCGCCTCGTAGCGATGGCGCGAGCCTGCGATTGAGGCCGTAGATCGGCCAACGCTGATCTCTTGGATGAGGCCGCAGCCATCCAGCCCGCCCCATGCCAAACGGCACCACCCTACAAGCGCGCAACAATGCGCGCTTTCCATTTTCTGGATCCCCTTCATCACCATGAGACTCACCGCCCTCACCCTGGCCCTCGCCGCCGCGCTGCCGCTCGCATCGGTGCCCGCCCTGGCCGCCGACAAGCCCACCGCTACCGCCCCCAAGATGAGCGCCGACGGCGTCTGGGATCTGACCCCGCTCTATGCCACGCCGGCCGCCTGGGAAGCCGAGCGCGTGGCCATCCTGGCCGAGCTGCCCAAGATCAAGGCGCTTCAAGGCACGCTGGGCACCAGCAGCGCCACGCTGCAAAGCGGGCTCGACCAGATCAGCGCGCTGCGCAAGCGCCTCTACCGCTTGGCCGTCTACGCCTCGCTGCGTGCGGATGAGGACAAGCGCGTGACCGAGAACGAAGCCCGCAACCAGCTGGCCGATGCGCTCTACAACCAGTTCGGCGAGGCCACCGCTTTCGTCAACGCGGAGATCGCCGCCATCGGTGCCGACAAGGTCACCGCCTACCTGGCGCAAGCCCCCGGCCTGGCCAAGCACCGCTACTTCCTGCTGACCGCCCTGCGCCTGGCCGCGCACACGCTGGATCCGGCGCAGGAAGCCCTGCTGGCCGCCGCCGCCGATCCGCTGCAGCAGCCGGGCAATATCTACGGCCTGCTGACCAATGCCGACTTCCCCTGGCCCGTGCTGACCATCGGCGGCAAGAAGGTCACGCTCGACCAGGAACAGTACGGCGCCTGGCGCACCAATGCCGATCCCGCCGTGCGCAAGCAGGTGTTCAAGGCCTTCTGGTCGACCTACAAGGCCTATGAACGCACGCTCGGCGCCATCTACGCCGCCAATCTGCGCGGCACCGTGTTCCAGGCGCGCGCCCACAAGTTCGACAACAGCCTGGCGATGGCGCAAAGCGGCGACAACATCCCGGCCGCTGTCTATACAACCCTGGTGCAGGAGGCCAACGCCGGCCTGCCCACGCTGCACCGCTTCTTCAAGCTGCGCAGCAAGATGCTGGGCCTGAAGGACGCCGGCTACCCCGACATCTACGTGCCGCTGGCCAAGCCGGCCGGCGCCTACTCGGTGGCCGAGGCCGAGAAGATGACCATCGATGCCTTGCGCGCGCCGATGGGCGATGACTACGTCAACAAGCTGGCCGCCGGCTTCAAGGGCCACTGGATGCATTCGGTCGCACAGCGCGGCAAGCGCTCGGGCGCCTACATGAACGGCGCGGCGTACGACGTGCACCCGTTCCTGCTGATGAGCTTCAACAACGACGTCAACAGCGTCTCGACCCTGGCCCACGAGTGGGGCCACGCGATGCACACGGTCTACACGACGGGCAGCCAGCCCTTCGAGACCTCGGACTACGCCACCTTCATCGCCGAGATCCCGTCCACCGCCAACGAGCTGCTGCTGGGTGACTATCTTGCCGCGCATGCCAAAAGCAAGCAGGAAAAAATCTTCGCCATCAGCCAGCAGCTGGAAAACCTGCGCGGCACCTTCTTCCGCCAGGCCATGTTTGCCGAGTTCGAGCTGGCCTCGCACAAGATGGTGGAGAGCGGCGAGGCGGTGACGGGCGAGAGCTTCACCAAGATCTACCTCGACCTGCTCAAGCGCTACCACGGCGATGCGCAGGGCGTGCTCAAGGTGGACGATCTCTACGGCGTGGAGTGGGCCTACATCCCGCACTTCTACCGCGACTTCTACGTCTACCAGTACGCCACCTGCGTCAGCGCGGCGGCCTACTTCGCCGAGAAGCTGGGCCAGGGCGATGCCGCCGCACGTGAGCGTTACTTCACGATGCTCAAGGCCGGTGGCTCGGACGAGCCCTACAAGCTCGTCAAGGCTGCCGGCGTGGACCTGGCCTCGCCCGAGCCCTACCGCGCGGTGGTGCGCCGCATGAACCGGCTGATGGACGAGCTGGAAGCGCTGACCAAGTAGGTTGGCGTGAGCAAAGCGAACGCCAACATCGACGGTCGATTGTTGGGGTTCGCCTTCGGCTCACCGCCAACCTACGGGGTGAGCGATTCGTCGCTCATGCCTTGGTGGTGGCTCAGGAACATGTGGCCGTTGAACCAGCGCTCCCAGTCCCCGGCGCGCAGCCGGTCCAGCACCGGGCCCTTGATCTCCGAGAGATCGAGCCGCACGCCCTGCGCGGCCAGCGTGTCGTGCAGCTCGCGCAGCGCCTCCAGGCCGCTGAAGTCGATGGCGTTGACGGGCGACATCATCATCACCACGCGGCTCGTGGCCTGGCCGGCGCGCTTGCGCTCGTTGATATGGCCCTGCACCACGTCGGCCAGCGTGCGGGCGTTGATGAAGACCAGGCTCTCATCGATGCGCAGGCCCAGCACGCCGGGCGTTTCTTCCACCGCATAGCGGCCCACGTTGCGGAAGTGCTCGGTGCCCGGCAGGCGGCCGATGCGCGCCACATGCGGCTGCGCCGTGCGCTGCAGCAGCAGGGCGATGGAGCCCAGGGCGCCGAAGGCCAGGCCGGCCGAGACGCTCCAGCACAGCACCAGCAGCGTGACCGCGATCATCAAGAGCGCCTCGGCCCGCGCATAGTG
>FSVW01003981.1_pt1 | contig 19459 bp, 12 predicted proteins | sample 1637551 | NCBI WGS metagenome assembly FSVW01 (sample SAMEA3914814, study PRJEB12502) | metagenome | biome: forest; material: soil | place: USA | collected 2011-09-16 | depth 0.1 m | reverse complement strand
GTGCAGTACAGCCTGCAGGACAAGCGCCTGACCGATTCGGTGATGAGCGTGGAATACGACGCCGGCTGCTGGGTCATGCGCATGGGCGTGGAGCGGCTCTCCACAGGCCTATCGCAGACCAACACGCGCCTGATGCTGCAGCTGGAGCTGGTGGGCCTGTCCCAGCTCGGCTCGAATGCCCTGCATGTCTTGAAGGACAATATCCCCGGTTACCGACAGTTGAGCGCGGACCGCTCGACGTACTCTGATTGATGAAATCCATGACCGATTCTTCGCCGCGCCACCTTCTTGCTGGCCTTGTTGCGCTGCTGGCCTTGTCAGTGGCCGTGCCGGCCCTGGCCCAGCATCCCGAGCCCATCGTGGCCAGCAGCAAGTCCAAGCTGCTGCCTGGCGACTACATCGCTGCGGTGGTCAACCAGGACATCGTCGCCAACAGCGAAGTGACCAGCCGCATGGAGCAGGCGCGCCAGCAGGCGCGTGCCCGCGGCGGCCCGCAGCCCACCACCGAGGAGCTGCACAAGGCCGCGCTGGACGCCATGATCGACGAGCGCGCCATGGTCACCTTCGCGCGCGAGAACGGCAACCGCATCGACGAGGCCGAGCTGGACCGCGTGGTGGCCAACGTGGCCACGCAGAACAAGCTCACCATGCCCGAGCTGACCGAGCGGCTCAAGGCCGATGGCATGGACCTGAAGCGCTTCCGCGAGAACCTGCGCGACCAGATGATGACCGAGCGCGTGCGCGAAAAGGAAGTGCAGGGCCGCATCCGCATCACCGACGCCGAGGTGGACGCCTGGCTCGACAAGCGCCGCGAGGCCCTGGCCAACGGCGGCCAGCTCAATCTGCAGCAGATCCTGATCCCCGTGGCCGAGAACGCCAGCGTCACCGAGGTGGCCGAGAAGCGTGCCCGCGCCGACGCCGCGCTCAAGGCCGCGCTGGGAGGCGAGGACTTCGCCAAGCTCAACAAGCAATATTCCGAGGACGGCAACAAGGCGCAAGGCGGCGTGATCGGCCTGCGCCCGGCGGAGCGCCTGCCCGACATCTTCGTGGAGGCCGTCAAGGGCCTCAAGAGCGGCCAGATCCTGGGCAAGGTGCTGCGCTCGGGCGCGGGCTTCCACGTCCTCAAGGTGGTCGAGCGTTCGGGCTCCAACTCGCTGACCGAGATCACCCAGACCCATGCCCGCCACATCCTGCTGCGCCCCTCGGCCCAGCTGACGATGGAGCAGGCCTCGCTGCGCCTGGCCGAGTTCAAGCGCCAGATCGAATCCGGCAAGGCCACGTTCGAAGACCTGGCCAAGGCCAACTCCGAGGACGGCAGCGCGCCGCAGGGCGGCGACCTGGGCTGGGCCTCGCCCGGCAACTTCGTGCCCGAGTTCGAGCAGGCCATGAACGCGTTGTCCATCAATGGCATCTCCGAGCCCATCCCCTCGCGCTTCGGCGTCCACCTGATCCAGGTGACGGAGCGCCGCCAGGCCGAGATCGAGATGAAGCAGCTGCGCGACCAGGCGCGCTCCGCCTTGCGTGAGCAGAAGTACGAGACGGCGTATCAGGACTGGCTCAAGGAACTGCGCTCCAAGGCGTACATCGAAGCCCGCGACTGGCAAGACTGATCGCGGGCGACTCGTGGCTCAGCACATCGCCCGCAAGCGCTTCGGCCAGCATTTCCTGACCGACGCGCACATCATCGAAGGCATCGTCGATGCCATCGCGCCGGTGGAGGGCGACGCCCTGGTCGAGATCGGCCCCGGCCTGGGCGCGATGACGCTGCCCTTGTTGCAGCGCTTGCGCGAGCCCCTCGCCCGGGACATACCCGGTCGATCCCCCGAGGGGATGTTGCCGTCCTTGGGGCGGCCCGGCGGACGGCAGCCCTTCACCGTCATCGAGCTGGACCGCGACCTCGCCGCGCGCTTGAAGAAGCGCAGCGACCTCGAAGTCATCGAGTCCGACGTGCTCAAGGTCGACTTCGCGGCAATAGCCGCGGCCAAGGGCCAGAAGCTGCGCGTGGTGGGCAACCTGCCCTACAACATTTCCACGCCCATCCTCTTCCACCTGCTGCAGTACGTGGAGCACGTCGTGGACCAGCACTTCATGCTGCAGAAGGAAGTCGTGGACCGCATGGCCGCCAGCCCCGGCGGCAAGGACTACGGCCGGCTCTCGGTGATGCTGCAGTGGCGCTATGCGATCGAGAACGTGCTCGACGTGCCGCCCGAAGCCTTCGACCCACCGCCGCGCGTCAACTCGGCCATCGTGCGCATGCAGCCGCACGCTGCGCCGCCGGAGCTCGATCCGGCCTTGCTGGGTGAACTCGTGCAGGTGGCCTTCTCGCAGCGCCGCAAGCTCTTGCGCCATTCGCTGGGCAAGTGGCTGACTGAGCGCGGCTTTGCGGGGCATTTCGACCTGCAGCGCCGGGCCGAGGAAGTGCCGGTGGCGGAGTTCATCGCGCTGGCGCAGTCGGTCTGACCCGCTGCCTCAGCTCATCGCCGCCAGCATCATCCCCAGCCCGACCATGCCCGCACCCCACACCAGGGTGCGCAAGACCGTGATGCCCGCGTAGTAGACCGGGATGTAGACCAGCCGCGACCAAAAGAAGATCTCGGCGCCGAAGGTCACCCGCGCACTCTCCATGCCCGCGGCATGGGCCACCAGGGCGATGGCCGTGAACAGCACGAAGGCCTCCACCGTGTTGGTGGCCGTGCGCATGGCGCGGCCCGCCAGCGGCGTGGGCGCGGGCAGGTTGTCGCGGTTGCCGAAGGCCAGCTTCATGCCGGGCATCGTCCAGGCACGTGCACGGATCAGGCTGGCGAGCACCAGCGTGATCCAGGTTGTGCCGGCCATGCACAGGATGAGCGAGAGCAGTTTGGTCATGCGGGTCTCCAGGGTCGGTCAGGGAAGTCGTTTTTACTGCGCCGCCGATGTTGCACCTTGCGCGGCACGAGGATCACCCAGGCATCCCCTGAGCCACCGGCTCATCTCCCACTGCACATGCCCGATCGACTCGCGCGCCGTGTAGTTGTGGGCTTCCAGCGGCAGCGAGACATAACGCACCGTTCCCCCGGTGCCGGCGAGTGCCTGGTAGAGCCGCTCGGTCTGCAGCGGAAAGGTGCCCGGGTTGTTGTCGGCTTCGCCGTGCGTGAGCAGCAGCGGCTCCTTGATGTGGTCGGCGTAGAGGATCGGCGAAAGTTTCAGATAGGTCTCGCGCGCGTCCCACAGGCTGCGCCGCTCGCTCTGGAAACCGAAGGGCGTGAGCAGGCGGTTGTAGGCGCCGCTGCGCGCGATGCCGCAGCGGAACAGGTCGGTGTGCGCGAGCAGGTTGACGGTCATGTAGGCGCCATAGCTGTGGCCGCCGACGGCAAGTTTCTGCGCGTCGACCTGCGGCAGCTCGACGGCTTTTTCGACGATGGCGCGGGCGTTCATCACAAGTTGGTCGACGAAGCTGTCGTTGACATTCCTCGGGTCGCCGACGATGGGCATGGTGGCGTCCATCAGCACGATGTAGCCGTCCAGCGCGAGGTAGAGCGGCGAGAGGCCGGCGGGCTGCGCGAACCTGTTGTCCGAGCCCAGCACCTGGCCGGCCGTGGCCTTGTCGGGGAACTCGACCGGATAGGCCCAAACCAGCGCGGGCCGCTGCTCGCCGGTGCGGAAGTCGGGCGGCAGGATCATCCAGAAGGACATGTCCACGCCATCCGCGCGCTTGAAGCTGACCAGTTCGCGCTGCAGCTTGCGCAGTTGCGGCGAAGGGTCCTTCAGCTTGGTGAGTGCCGAGAACCCCGTGCCGTCGCGCAGATAGAGATTGGGCGGCTCGCTGCTCGATTCGCGCTGCGTCAGCAGGCGCCCGCCGTCCAGTGGCGCGAGCACCTGTTCGTAGACCGTCTCGCCCGATTGGAAGACGTGCACCGTGCTCAGGTCGCGCAGCGAGAAGCGGTCCAGGAAAGGCCGCTCGCCCCTGGGGCTGGCGCCGGGGCCGCTCATCAGGAGATCGCCATGGTCCACCGTCACGACGCTGCGGCCATTGGGCAGCGGATGCGTGAGCGGCGTGCCCGGATGCTTGTAGCGCTCGCGCGAGGAGTACTCGAACAGCAGCCGGCTCTGGCTGCCCTTGAGCGGCAGCAGGTAGGTGCGCAGCCAGTTGCGCGCGCGGTCGGTTTCGGTCAGCAGCGCGTTCTGGCCATCGTCCAGAAACTGCAGGCGCGTGAAGCGGTAAGGCATGCGCTGCACTTCCTGCGGCTCGCCCGTGTAGGGCGCGTCCAGCCGCATGATGCGGTCGCGGAAGGCCGCCTTGGCCGCGTTGTTGCCGCCGTCCAGCGCCTCCACCCAGTAGACCGCGCCATCGGCAAAGGGCGAGGCGGTGAAGGCACGCGGGCCGGTCTGCACGCCGTCGATGCTGACGCCTTGTTTCAGCGGCAGCTTGGCCAGCTCGCGCAGCAGGCGGCCCTCCTGCGCGCGCAGCTCCACCACGCGCGGGAAACCATCCCAGGGCAGGCTGTGGCTGAAGGGGCGCGTGAGCCGCTCGGTCAGCAGCTGCTTGTCGCCCACCGCCAGCACGCGGCTGAAGAGGCCGGGCGCGGTGCTGAGGTCGCGCGACTGGCCGCTGGCGATGTCCACGCGGGTCAGCGCGCTGCGGGCGTGGTATTCGAACAGCGCCTCGTCATAGGCGTCTTCCAGCAGGTCCTGGTAGGTGCGCTCGGGCGAAGGCACGCCGCGGTTCTCCTGCACACTGGGGCCGATGGGTTTCTTCGGCGGCAGCGGCGCGGCGCCGCGACGGTCGGGCACGGTGGCCAGAACCAGTTCGTGCCCGTTGAGCCAGGCCACGTCGGGCATCAGCACCGTGTTGGGATGGATGAAAGCCAGCGGGCTGATGCGCGCGTTGCCCACCTCGCCCACCCACAGCTCGGTGTTGTTCTCCACTCGCCGCTGCAGCAGGAAGCGCCGGCCATCGGGTGCCCAGGCGAAGCTGTGGAACACGCCGCCGCCGGGGAGCTCGACGATGCGCTCGGGCGCATCCGGGTTGAGCAGGCTGCGCAGCCGCAGGCGCAGGATGGGCGTCACGCTCTGCGGCGAATCGCTGGCCGGGTCGAAGCGCACGCCGGCCAGGCGCAGCACCGGACGGGCCAGTTCCTCGATGCTGGCATAACGCCGCAATTCGACGGTGGCCAGGGTCTGCTTGTCGGGCGAGACCAGCAGGTGCGGCAGCGCCGGCGTGTCGAGCGCCTCGCGCACCGCGGGCGAGGGCTGCTGGTAGCTGAACCCATCGAGCGCGTGTACCGGCGCGGCCAGCAGCAGCGCGCCCATGGCCGAGCTCAGGGCCTGCGTGGCCCACCGTCGCAAGCGCATATTGCTTGTCTCCTGCAGATTGTTTCCCTGAGTATCGCAAGGCCGGCTCGCAACATTCCACCCCCCCGGTATGCGTGTGAATTGAGCGTTAGCGTGAGCGATTGCGCGCCGATCCCCCGCATGGCGGGCCGGTCTTGCAGGACGCTTGCGGGTGCAGGGCTACCATGGGCGCCATCATGCGAATGCCTGAGCTGACCCTGCCTCCGCCAGCCGTCACCGCCTTCCTCGGCGAGGGGCTGACGCTGGGCGTGTGGCGCCTGCGCGAGTCGCTGCATGCGAGTTCGAGCGGGCAGTGGTACCACGCCGCGCATTCGCGCGCGGCCAACCAGGAAGCGACCGTGCTGGTCATGCATCGTGGCGAGCATTCTGCCGCCGCGCTGCTGCGTTTTGCCGATCACGCGAGCGAGCTGGCGCACTTCCAGCATCCCGGCATCAATGTGCCGACCGACAGCGGCGTGACCACGCTGGGCCAGCCCTATCTGGTGCTCGGCCCGGTGCAGGGCCGGCCGATTCTCACGGCCTGCGCCGAGATGCCGCTGCGCAAGCGGCTGGAGCTGATGGTCGAGTTGTGCGAGTTGCTGCGCCACGTCCATCACCAGGGCTGGCTGCTCAGCGAGCTGGACCCGGCCATGATCTGGGTGCGCGACGATGAAGAAAGCCATGTCGTGTTGATGGGCCTGGGCCTGATCCACATGCCCGACCCCGACGAGCCTTTCGAGCGCGGCAGCCAGCCTGCCGGCCTGCCCGCCTTTGTCAGCCCCGAGCAGCGCGCCGGCCATCCGGCCAGCCTGGCGGCCGAGGTCTACGGGCTGGGGACTCTGCTCTACAACCTGGTGGCCGGGCGCATGCCTGGCGAGTTTGGCGATGCCGCCACCGATCCCTCGCCCAGCGAGGCCTGGCGCGAGCTGAGCATGGTCGAGCGCGTGAGCCTCGATGCGCTGCTGCGCAAGGCGGCTTCACCGCTGCCGGTGCGCCGCCAACCCTGTGCCGAGGTGCTGGCCGATGATCTGCGTGCCTGGCTGGCTGGCGGCAACCACTCGGGCCTTCGTCTCACGCCGATGCCCATGGCGCGCCCTGCGCCGCGCCGCGAAGAGCCACGCCGCAGCCCGCGCATGCTGCTCGCCTGCCTGGGCCTGGTGACCCTGCTGGCCGCCGGCTGGGCCGGGCGCAGCCTGTGGCTGGACAGGTTGGAAAAGCCCGCCGCGCCGCCGGTCTCCGAAGCGCATTGAGCCACCGCCACTAACGCTGCATTTCAGCGTCAGATTCGTTGCGCGCCAGGCTTGCCGGCCTCCACCACGAACTGCGCCACCGTGCTGACCGGGCTGTCGGCCTTCCAGATGTCCGCCACCTTGCGCAGCTGCGCCTGCAGGCTGCCGGGCTTGAGATCGAACATCATGTAGCCGTGCTCGTCGCTGCGCGCGTAACGGAAATGCGGGTTGCGCGGCAGCGCGTCGTCGATGCGCTGCTGCTTGAGCCCCTCGCTGGTGATCGAGGTGCCGCAGAACTCGGTGGCCAGGGTGGCGCTCTCGGGCCGGTCGAAATCGAGCTTCAGGTCGGACACGTAGTTGGCATGCACATCTCCGCCCAGCACCACGGCATTGGGCACCTGCGCCGCGGCCAGATCGCGCAGCAGCCGTGCGCGCGAGCCGGGGTAGCCGTCCCAGCCATCGGTCCAGTGCTTGCTCGGCAGCTCAGGCTTGGGTTCCCAGTTCTGGCGCGACATCAGCGTCTGCTGGGCCAGCAGGTTCCAGGGCCGCTCGGCATCCCACTGCGCGGCCAGCCAGCGCTCTTGGTCGCGCCCGAGCAGGGTGCGCTGCGGGTCCAGGATCTCGGGGCAGGCGGCCACGTCCACCGTGTTGGAGCCGCCCTTGCCTGGCTTGGGGCAGACCTCGGCGTCGCGAAACTGGCGGTCGTCCGTCGTGATGATGCGGGCCAGGCTGCCCCAGTCGTAGCGCTCGTGCATCAGCAGCGAGTACGCATCGGGCCGGCGGTTCTTGGGGAAGGGCATGTGCTCCCAGTAGGCCTTGGCAGCGGCGGCGCGGCGGATCTCGAAATGCGGGTCGAGGTCTTCCGAGACATTGCCGGCCCAGTCGTTGCTGACCTCGTGATCGTCCCAGGTGAAGATCCACGGCGCGCGCAGGTGCAGGGCCTGCAGGCTGGCGTCGCTCTTGTACTGGGCGTAGCGCTGGCGGTATTCGTCCAGCGTGCGCGCCACGCCGCCGGTGTGCACGCGCGGCCGGCCCTTGTTGGCGGCGGTGGTGGCGCTCTCGTAGATGTAGTCGCCCAGGAACATCACCACGTCCAGCTCCTGCGCGGCCATGTCGCGCCAGGCGGCGAACTCGCCGTGGTCGTAACGCTGGCAGGAGGCGATGGCGAAGCGCAGCTGGGCGACCCGCGCATCCCGTGCCGGCGCGGTGCGCGTGCGGCCCACCACGCTCTGCTGGCCCAGGGCCTGGAAGCGGTACCAGTGCCAGCGGTCGCTTTGCAGCCCGCGCGCCTCGGCGTGCACGCTGTGCGCGTCCTCCGCCACCGCCAGCTCGCTGCCGCGCGCGACGACGCGCCGGAACTGCTCGTCCTCCGCCACTTCCCAGCCCACGGGCACCTGCGACGGCAGCTCCGGGCCGGTCAGTTTTGTCCATAGAACCATGCCGTTAGGCCGCGGACAGCCCGAGGCCAGGCCGAGGCCGAAGCGTGGCACATCAACAGCGGCGCAAGCATGGCGGATGAAGGCCGGCGCAGCACCCGCTGCGAGCGCGGCCTGCAGCAGGCGGCGGCGGGTGGGGGAGGCATGAAACGTCATCGCCTCATGGTATCAACGCCTATGTTTCCACTTGATGGCGCCCCTATCATCTGCCGGCCATGAACGCATTGATGATGATGACGAAGATGCCACGACGCCCCGCGCAATGGGCGAGCCTGCTGTGCTCGCTCGTCCTGGCGATGCTCGCCTTGTGGCTGGCGCTGCACCATCCGCTCTCGCCGCTGCTCATGGTGGTGGGCGTGCTGGCAGCCGCAGCCGCAGCCGCGCGCTGGTGGACGCGCACGCCCGCGCTGATTGCGCTGATGCCGCTGATCGGCTTCGCGCCCTGGAGCGGCTGGATCACCTTCGAGGAGCTCGACATCCTCGTGCTGGCCGTGGCCGCCGGCGGCTATGCGGCCTGGGCGCTGGAGCTGCCGCCGAACGAGCGCGCGCCGGCCTGGCGCCAGGAGCTGGCCTACTCGCCCCCGGTGCTGCTGCTGATGCTGCTGTTCGCGGCTTCGCTGCTGCTGGCCCTGCAGCGCGGTTTTGCCGATGCCGGCGGCTTCGAGTTCGGCTGGTGGCAGGGCTATCACGAGGCCATGAACAGCCTGCGCAACGTAAAAGCCTATTTCCTCGCGCTGCTGCTGCTGCCGATCTGGGTGCGTGCTGCCGCGGTGCGTCCGCGCGAACTCAACATGGCGCTGCAATGGGCCCTGGTGGCCGCGCTGGTGGGCATGTCGCTCGGTGCGGTGTGGGAGCGCTCGGCCTTCCCCGGCCTGCTCAATTTCAGCTCTGACTACCGCACCACCTCGCTGTTCTGGGAGATGCATGTGGGCGGCGCCGCGCTGGACGGCGCGCTGGCCCTGACCATGCCCTTCGTGCTGATCGCCCTGCTGCGCGAGCAGGTGCCCTGGCGCTTTGCGGCGCTGATGGGCCTGGTGGTGCTGGGCCTGTATGCCTGCCTGACGACGTTCTCGCGCGGTGTCTATGCGGCGGTGCCGGTGGGCCTGGTGCTGATGATGCTGCTGCGCGCGGCGCAATGGCGGCGCGCCTCGCAGCAGAAGGTGCTCGAGATCCGGCCGCTGCTCTCGGTGCCCAGCGCGGCCAAGCTCGGTGCGCTGCTGTTGGTGCTCGGTTTTGCGGGCGGCGTGTTCGCCATGTTCGGCAGCAGCGGCTACCGCGGCATGCTGGCCCTGCTCGGCGCCATGATGGTGCTGCTGACCATGCCGGCCAGCCAGTGGCTTCCCAGCCGCGCGCAACGCCTCACCGGCACGGTGATGGGCGCGTTGCTGGCCTTGCTGGTCACCGGCTTGTGCGCATCGCTGGCCATCTACGTCAACAAGGCCGCCTATGTGTTCTTCGCGATGGCGCTGTGCCTGGCGCTGCTGCTGCGCCGGCTCAACAAGCCGGGCCAGGCCCGGCCGGTGCAGAGCTGCCTGCTGAGCGCGGCCTGGTACTGGGTGCTGTTCTGCGTGGTGCTGGTGGCCGATTCCTGGGGCGGTGCCGGCGCGCGCGACGACGCGCTGTGGGTCGTGCTGCCGATTGCGCTCGTGTGGCCGGTGATGCTCTTCTGGCCGGCGCTGTGGCCGTTCAAGACGCTCGGCTCGCTCGGCTGGCGGCAGCGCGGCCTGGTGTTCAGCGCGCTGCTGATGGTGGCGGCGCTGGTGGCCATCCTGGGCGGCGGCGTCTATCTGCGCGACCGCATGGCCACGGTGTCGGAAGACCTCGGCACGCGCTTCACGCATTGGCGCCAGGGCATCTCGATGCTTCACACCACGCCCGAGCTGCTGCTGGGCAAGGGGGCAGGGCGCTTCGTGGCCGACCGTTTCTTCGAAGGCCCGGCCGAGGACCACACGGGCGACTACCGCCTGCAGGCCAACGGCGGCCGTCCCTATCTGGTGCTGACCGGCGGGCATGAGATCAACAGCTTCGGCCAGCAGTTCCGCGTCACCCAGCGCATCTCGCCGCCCGAAGGCATGACCACGGCCACCGGCCGCGCGCATGCCGCCAAGGACCTGAACCTGATGGTCGAGATCTGCGCCAAGCATCTGCTCTATGCCGAGGAATGCTCGGTGCAGCGCGTGCGCATCAAGGGCGAGGCCGATCCCAAGGTCTGGCAGGACTTCAAGGTCGACCTGGCCATGGGCCGCGGCGCGGCCATGCGCGGCAGCTGGCTGGCACCGCGGCTGATCACCTTCTCGGTCTCCATTGAAACGCCTGATGCCTTGCTCGACATCGACGATCTGCAGCTGACCGACGCGCGCGGCCCGCTGCTGAGCAACGGCAGTTTTGCCGACGGCATGTCGCACTGGTTCTTCTCCAGCGACCGCAACCACCTGCCCTGGCACATCAAGAACCTGGGCCTGCACGTGCTGTTCGAGCAGGGCATCATCGGCGTGACCCTGTTCGCCGTGCTGCTGCTGCTGGCCCTGTGGCGCCTGAGCTTCGGCCGCGGCAAGGACCAGGCCCTGGCGCCGCCGCTGGCCGGTGCGCTGGTGGGCTTTGTCTGCGTGGGCGCGTTCGACAGCCTGCTCGATGTGCCGCGCGTGGGCTTTGTGTTCTTCGCGCTGCTGCTGTTCAGCCTGGGGCTGCGCGCGCTGCCGGGTTCGGGGGTCGAGAAGCCGCAGGGATAATCGCGCCCCTCATGGCCGACACCCTCAATCCCGCCCAGCTTGCCGCAGTTCACCACCTGGACGGCCCCTGCCTCGTCATCGCCGGCGCAGGCTCCGGCAAGACCCGCGTCATCACGCAGAAGATCGCGCGCCTCTTGCAGGCCGGCTACGCGGCCAAGCACATCGCCGCCATCACCTTCACCAACAAGGCCGCGCAGGAAATGCGCGAGCGGGCCAAGGCGCTGATCGGCGCGCGGGCGGCCAAGGACCTGGCGATCTCGACCTTCCATAGCCTGGGCGTGCGCATCCTGCGCGCGGAAGGGCCGCGCCTGGGCCTGAAGGAGCAGTTCTCCATTCTCGACAGCGACGACGTGCTGGGCGTACTGAAGGAAGCCGGCGGCACCACCGACATCAACCAGGCCAAGGGCTGGCAATGGACGATCTCGCTGTGGAAGAACCAGGGCTTCAATTCCACCGAGGCCATGGCCGTGGCCAAGGACGAGAACGAGCGCGTCGCTGCCGTCGTGATGCAGCGTTATGAGGAGCGGCTCGCGGCCTATCAGGCGGTGGACTTCGACGACCTGATCTCGCTGCCGCTCAAGCTTTTGGCCACCGATGCCGAAGCGCGCGGCAAGTGGCAGGACACCCTGCGCTACGTGCTGGTGGACGAGTACCAGGACACCAATGCTGTGCAGTACGAGCTGCTCAAGCACCTGGTGGGCGAACGCGCGATGTTCACGGCGGTGGGCGACGACGACCAGAGCATCTACGGCTGGCGCGGCGCCACCATCGAGAACCTGAAGCGCCTGCCGGTCGAGTTTCCGCGGCTCAAGGTGATCCCGCTGGAGCAGAACTACCGCTCCACCGGCGCCATCCTGCGCGCGGCCAACAATGTGATCGCGGGCAACCCGAAGATCTACGAGAAGAAACTGTGGAGCGAGTTCGGCGATGGCGACCCGGTCGTGCTGCTGGAGGCCGACGGCGAGGAGCACGAGGCCGAGCGCGCGGTAGCGCGCATCAACGCGCTGCGCGGCGACGGCAAGATGCTCAACTACGCCGACTTCGCCGTGCTCTACCGCGCCAATCACCAGTCGCGCATCTTCGAGCAAGCGCTGCGCCGCGCGGAGATTCCGTACAAGGTCAGCGGCGGGCAGAGCTTTTTCGACCGCACCGAGATCAAGGACCTGTGCGCCTGGCTGCGCCTCTTGGTGAACCAGGACGACGACCCGGCGTTCTTGCGCGCCATCACCACGCCCAAGCGCGGCATTGGCCACCAGACCTTGGGTTCGCTTGGCCAGTTTTCCAAGAGCTGGAAGTGCAGCATGTTCGAAGCGCTGTTTGCCGAGAGCCTGGGCACGGCGCTCAGCAAGAAGGCCATCGGCTCACTCCACGAATTTGGCCGTTATGTGAACGAGCTGCAGTTCCGCGCCGGCAGCACCGCGGGCGCCGCGGAGGTGCGCGCGCTGGTGATGGAATGGCTGTCCGACATCGGCTACGAGCAGTACCTGGTCGAGCAGGAAGAGAACGAGAAGGTCGCCCACGCGCGCTGGGGCAATGTGCTGGACTTTGTGGACTGGGTGGCCAAGCGCTGCGGCGGCGAGGTGACGCAGGACGGCGGCGCCACGTTTGAATCGGAGCGGCAGACGCTGTTGCAGGTGGCGCAGACCATCAGCGTCATCCTCTCGCTGGCCGAGCGCGGCGAGGAGCAGGACCAGGTCGTGCTGACCACCCTGCATGCATCGAAGGGCCTGGAGTGGCCGCACGTGTTTTTGGCTGGCGTCAACGAGGGACTCCTGCCCTTCAAGTCCGAGGAGGAAGACATGACGCCCGAGCGGCTGCAGGAAGAGCGCCGCCTCATGTACGTGGGCATCACACGCGCGCGCCAGACGCTCGCCGTGAGCACGCTGCGCCGGCGCAAGAAGAGCCGCGAGACCATCATGGGCATCCCCAGCCGTTTCATCCTGGAGATGAAGCTGCACGAAGCCTCGGGCAAGGAAGACCCGCGCGAGAAACTCAAGCGAATGCGCGAGGAATTTGCGGCCAAGGGAGCGGCATCCAAGGCCGCTCAGGCTGCCGATGAGGGGAAGCGTTAGGTCCGGAGTGCGGCGCGCGTGGCCACAATCCGCGCCATGAGAAAAGCTCTTCCCCTGCTGACCCTGGCCAGCGCCGTGCTGGCCATTCTTGCGCTCGACATCCTGCACTGGCCGCGCGAGGCCGGCATGGCGCTCAAGGCCCTGACGACGATCCTCGTGATCCTCTGGGCATTCCCGCGCGGACGCGCCCAGCCCGTCGTGCGCCGCTTCGTGATCGTTGGCCTGCTGGCCTCGCTGATCGGCGACGTGGTGCTGATGATTCCCGGCGGTTTCGTGCCGGGACTCCTGGCCTTCCTGGCCGCGCATCTGGCGTACCTGTGGGCTTTCACCCGCGTGCAGCGCTTTGCCTCCTGGCCACCGGCCTTCGTGATCTATGGCGTGCTCGCAGCTGGCGTGCTGGCCTGGCTCTGGCCCGGCATTCCCGAGGCCCTGCACATCCCCGTGGCCGCGTACGTGATCTGCCTGGCCAGCATGGCCGCGCAGACCGCCGTGGTCGCGTGGCGCGCGCGCGGCACGCCTGCTGCATCGCGTGGCACGCTGCTGGCTTTCGGCGGCCTGATGTTCTTCTGCTCCGACGGCCTGCTCGCCGTCAACAAGTTCGCCGGGCCTGTGGCGCTCGCGTCTGCACTCGTGCTGCCGACCTACTGGACGGCGCAGTGGTGCATTGCGAGCTGGCTGGCGCCTCGCGACTGAGCTTCCCGGTACATTCGCAGCTGAACTGCCTGAAGTTGTTCCGAAGTTGGAATCAGCGAGGTCTTGGCATGAGCGCACCGGGTACCCAGTACGCATTGTTCGAATCCGCAGAGACCATGCCGGTCGAGGCATCGGCGCCGACCACTGCTGCGCAACGATTCAGCGACTATGTGGTGTACGTGGATGAAAGTGGCGATCATTCGCTGGCAAGCATCGACGCGGGCTACCCGGTCTTCGTGCTGGCCTTGTGTGTCTTTCACAAGCGCCACTACAGCGAGAAAATCATCCCGGCCGTGGAGAAGCTGAAATTCAACTACTTCGGCCATGACAGCGTGGTTCTCCACGAGACCGACATCCGCAAGCAGAAGGGCGCCTTCGCCTTCCTGAGCCACAGGCCAAGGCGTGAGGAGTTCGTGGCTTGGCTATCGAGCATCATGGTGCAGAGCAATTTCATCTTGATTGCCTGCGTGGTCGACAAGGCGCGACTCGGTCGCAACGAAGGTGAGGCGACCAATCCGTATCACATCGCGCTGGATATTTGCCTGCAACGACTGCATGTTTTTTTGATGGAGAAGGGGCAGCAGAGCTTGCAGACCCACGTGGTCGTCGAATGCCGTGGCAAGAAGGAAGACCGTGAACTGGAGTTGGAGTTCCGCCGCATCTGCGATGGCCATGGGACCTTGAACCAGCAACTACCCTTCAATGTCGTCTTTGCGGACAAGAAGACCAATCTGGCGGGGCTGCAACTGGCCGACCTTGTGGCGAGGCCTGTGGGGCTGAACTACATCCGGCCGGGGCAGCCCAACCAAGCGTTCGAGGTATTGAGGAAGAAGTTCTTCTGCGCCGGAGGCCGCGCCAATGTCGGCAACGGCTATGAGAACGTCGGCTTGGTGATTTACCCGCCCCAGAAAGCGAAAAGCCCCGATGAACCCACCGAGGCTGTAGCGCCGACCGGGAACCCCCAATCCACTTGAGCGCCAGTCTAGCTTACTTGTTATTTTTTGCCGTACAAATAATTGATGGACGGCTTGCGAGCATAGGTAAAGACTGCGTCGAGCCGGTTGAGCGAGAGATCACCCGTACCGGGCATCGCACGTCGGCGCGGAATTGATTGGCTCTTCGCGATTCAATCGCAAAGCCGCTCAACACAAACGGGCGTCTGCGCGCCCGCAATGTCATCAGCTCAGTCCGCCACCTTCGTCACGTTGTCATCCGAGTTCCGGTCGATCCGCATATTGAACGGGTCCACGCCAACGAACTTCGGCGGCTTGTCGACCACGACGCTGATGAGCTGCTTGCCCGTGTGCAAGGGCCGCCTTTCCAGCAGCAGCACTGAAGCCCGCGTGTAGCCTGGTCTGCCCGGCTCCTCGGTGAACACACCGATATCAAAGGGCTCGTCCAGCGGCGCTTCCGTCTCCTTGCCCTTGCCATCGGCATAAAGCTTGCGGCCCTCGACGGTGAAGCTCACGGCGTACTTGCCGTCTGTGCGCTTGACCGCCTTGGCCTCGATGGCCTTCATGTCATAGAGCGTGATCTTCTCGAACAGGTCGGTGATCAGCTGCGCGTGCTGCGGGCCGGCCTCGCTCCGCAATATGCGCAGGAAATCGGTGCTCGACGGATAGGGCGCGGCCTTGAAGGCGTACTCGGCGATCAGCTTCCTCAGGCTGCGGTCGACCACGTCCTGGCCCACCATTTCCTTGAGCCAGTACATCACCAGCGCACCCTTGCGGTAGTGCACATAACCTTGATTCTCGACGCGTGCCAGCGGCAGTTCTTCGACCGTCTCGCCACCACGTTCGCGCAGGTAGCGGTCGAGCTCGAACTTGAGGAACTTGCGCAGCTGATCCCGGCCGTACATCTGCTCCAGCACGCGCAGGGCCGAGTACTGGGCGAAGGATTCGCTCAGCATCGTCATGCCCTGCTTGTCGGCGCCCACCACCTGATGCGCCCACCACTGGTGGCCGATCTCGTGTGCGGTGACGTAGGTGACGAGGTCCACGTTGTCGTCCGCATGCTTCGCGTCGAAATCCTGGATGAAGCCGATGCCTTCGGAGTAGGGCACGGTGTTGGCAAAAGACTGCGCGAAGCGCTCGTAGGCCGGGAACTCCAGGATGCGCGCCTGGCGGAACTGGTAGGGGCTGAAGGCGTGGCTGAACAGATCCAGCGAGGCCTTCATCGCCGACAGCATGCGCGGTGCGTTGCTGCCGTGCGAGGGATGGAAGTACACGCTCAGCTCGACCGGCTTGCCGTCCGGGTTGCCCGTCCACATGTCCTTCAGGATCTCGTAGCGCGCCGACTGCAACGAGAAGAAGTTGTGGATCGGCGCCTCGGTCTTGGTGACGAGCGTGCGGCGGCCGTTGGCCGTGGTGTCGCTGACCGTGTAGCCCGGTGCGAGCGGGGTCTGGTCGGCATCGGTCGTCAGCGTGATGTCGGCCGTCACCCAGTCGCTGTCGTGGCGCAGGTAGGTGTGGGCGTTGGCGCTCGCGTCCTCCAGCAGGGGCGGGCGCAACTCGGCAGGCAGGCCGTACTTGCGGCGCTTGCTGCGGTCGGTGAGGAAGGCAGCGCGGGTCACGCCGAGCATCGGCGTGAGATCGAAGTTGTTGAGGAACGTGCCGTTGGCGACGATCTTGGTCAGCGGCTGGCTGTTGACGAAGCCCCGCTCTTCCAGCGTGGTCTTGAAGGCCAGCTCGCGCGTTTCGCCCGGCTGCATCGGCGTGCTCAGGCGGTAGATGCGGTAGCCGAAATCCTCGTAGGTTTTTTCGAGCTGCGCGCCGTCGAGTTTGAGCGTTACGTCCTTCAGTTCCGTGTCCAGCCAGACATGCACGGCGCTCAAGGCCTGGCCGCTGCGGTTCTCCAGCAGATAGGTGCCCGTCGCCACCGCACGGGTCTCCTGCGGGAACAGCTCGACCTTCAGCGTCACGTGCGTGATGGTCGGCTGCGGCAGCTTCTCGAAAGGCAGCAGCGCCTTCTCGGCATCGGCCTGCAGCTGTTCGCGCTCGGGCTGCGTCAGGTAGCGGTTCAGCACATTGCCGTTGTAGAAAATCCAGGCGCCGCTGCCGATCCAGGCCAGCGTGCACAGGGCCAGCAGCACGCCGGGCATGCCCTTGAGGCGGCGCGGCAGCAGGGCGAAGCGCGGACGCAGGCGCGTGTCCGCGCCGCGGCGCCACAGCAGGTGGGTGAACACCAGCAGCATGCCGGCGAAGGCGAGCCAGTAGAACTGGTCCCAGGCGCGGCCGATCCAGAAACGGCCCATGCCGTTCATGTCCGACAGCGGCACCGGCGCCGTGCCCGCGTAGTTGTAGAGCTGATGCTCGAAGCCCATCATGCCCATGGCCGTGCTCAGCACCGTGTAGACCAGCATCAGCGCCCAGCCGATGAACTTGTGCGGCACCAGGGCCTGCGCAAACACGGCCAGCACGCCCAGCAGCAGGGCATTGATGAAGCTCGGCAGCAGGAACCACAGCGCATAGGCCAATGGCTCGATGTGCGTGTAGCCATGCCAGAGCTGGAAGGCCACGCCGGTCAGTGCGCCGGCGAAGAGCGTGGCCAGCAGCACGAGCGCGATGGCCAGCACCTTGGGCAGAAGAAAGGCCCAGCTCGGCGCGGCCGTGGCGTCGACGATCTCGTGCATGCGGCGCTCGCGGTCGCGCCAGACCAGCTCGCCGGCGTAGTAAACGGCGATCAGCACGGGGATGAAGGCGAAAGCGCCGAGCAGCGCTTCCACCACGGTGCGCGTCACCGGCAGGTAGAGCACGCCGCGGTTCTCGCCGGTCAGGCTCATGCCGCCGATGGCGTTGAACACGCCCAGCAGCAGCAGCACAAGGAAGGCCGGGCTGCGGAAGACAAAGGCCATGTCGAAGCGGGTCAGCGCGCGCAGCTGCTGCCAGCCGTTGTGGGCGCTCGGCGTGACCAAGGGCTTGGCCGTCGGGACGGCGTCTTCACTCTTTTTCCTCTTGCTCGATGTCTTGGTGGCGGCTTGCTTGCTGCTGCCTCGAACATCAAAGCGGAACAGGCCGTAAGCCAGCGCAAACAGCGCCGCGCCGATGGCCAGCCACAGCAGCCGGTTCCACAGCAGCAGGCCTTGCAGATCGGGCAGCAGGGTGTTGCGGTCGGCCGTGGTCCAGTACTTGGCGACGCGGCTCATCGCGCCGATGCCGAAGGGGTCGGCGAGCGCAGAGGCCGTGTCCAGGCTCGGGTCGCTCAAGGCCACGCGGCTGATGACGAAGAGCACCAGGAAGCCGACCGCGCCGACGTAGCTCCACATCATCGAGCGCGTGACGGTCGCCAGGGCGAAGAAGCCCGCACTCATGGCCAGCAGGGTCGGCAGCGTCAACACGACGATGGCGAAGAGATAGGCGCTGCCGACGAAAGGCCCGATCTTCTGGGCGTCGAGCCAGGGCATGAAGGAGCCGACCAGGATGGCCAGCGGCACCGCGCAGCTGACCAGCAGGGCCACCGCGAAGGCGCCGAGGAAACGGCCGACGATGTAGTCGAACTTGCCCACGCGCGTGCTGCGCAGGATGGGCGCGAAGCCGGTCTCGTCATCGCGGATCACCACGTTCGCCACGAAGGCCGTGACGATGAAGATCGCGAGCAGATTCATGACCCCCACGGTCTGCAGGATCGCGTAGGGCGAGTTGACGTTGACGTTGCCCCGCGCGCCGATCTGGATGCCGTCGATGGTCACGGCAGCGAAGGTCAGTAGGAAGAACAGCAGGAAGCCCACCACGAACAGCGGGGAGCGAAGTTGGTAGCGCAGCTCGAAGGCGGCGATCTTGCGCAGCATGATCCGACTCCTCAGGCCGCTGCTGCCGTAGCGCGGCGCGATTGCGCCAGCGTGGCGAAGTAGAGGTCTTCCAATCCACCGGTCACGGGCTCGAAAGCTGCATCAGGCCGTTCATCGGCCAGCACGTGGATCACCGTCTCCCCGCCGCGCAGGCGATTCGAGATCACCGTCAGCTCGTCCTGGTAACGGGTTAGCTCAGCGGAGGCAATCGCGCGGCGCCAGACGCGGCCCTGCAGCGTGCGCGTCAGCTCCTGCGGCGCGCCCTGCAGCACGATGCGGCCCTGGTTGATGATGGCCATGCGCGGGCACAGGTCGGCCACGTCGTCCACGATGTGGGTGGAGAGGATCACCACCACGTTCTCGCCGATCTCGGCCAGCAGGTTGTTGAAGCGGTTGCGCTCCTCGGGATCGAGGCCGGCGGTGGGCTCGTCCACGATGATCAGCTGCGGCCGGCCGATCAGCGCCTGTGCCACGCCGAAGCGCTGGCGCATGCCGCCCGAGTAGCCGGCCACGGCCTTCTTGCGCACGTCCCACAGGTTCACCTGCGTGAGAAGCGTCTCGACCGTGTCCTTGCGCTCGCCGCGGCCGGCGATGCCCTTGAGCACGGCCAGGTGGTCCAGCAGCTCATAGGCCGAGACGCGCGGGTAGACGCCGAAGTCCTGCGGCAGGTAGCCGAGCGTGGCGCGCAGCTTCTCCGGCTCCTTGACCACGTCGATATCGCCGAAGCGGATCGTGCCGCTGCTCGGCGTCTGCAGCGTCGCGATGCAGCGCATCAGCGTGGACTTGCCCGCGCCGTTCGGGCCCAGCAGGCCGAACATGCCCTTGGGGATTTCCAGGCTCGCGTTGTCGAGCGCGCGGGTGCCGTTGGCGTAGACGTGGGTCAGTGCGTTGAGTGTGAGCATGGCGAAGCAGTTGCCTTGGTTTTGATGTGGGCGCGAGTGTCGCCAGCGCGGCTCGCATCGGCACCGGCTTTGCGAGGGACTGCAAAGCGGCGAGTACAGGCTGCATTCGTGGCGGACGGCCGATGCCGCCCGACTCTTCAGTGGCTCACATGCCCTTGAACAGGTGCGTGTAGCTGCGGCTCACTTCGAGTTTCTCGGTCAGGCCGCGCACGCCCACCAGCTGGCGGCCGCGGAAGTCGCGCGTGATGCCGTCGATGGCGTGCGCGTTGACGAGCGTGGAGCGGTGGATCTGCCAGAACAGC
>FSVW01001469.1_pt1 | contig 19500 bp, 16 predicted proteins | sample 1637551 | NCBI WGS metagenome assembly FSVW01 (sample SAMEA3914814, study PRJEB12502) | metagenome | biome: forest; material: soil | place: USA | collected 2011-09-16 | depth 0.1 m | reverse complement strand
TTGCGGCGTGCAGCCTTCGTCGAGCAGGAAGCCGGCCTGGCGGAAGTACTGCTCGATCATGCGGTTGCCGATGAAGCCGTCGCACACGCCCGAGACCACGGCGGTCTTCTTGATCTTCTTGGCCAGCGCCATCACGGTGGCCAGCACGTCCTTGGCTGTCTCGGCGCCGCGCACCACCTCCAGCAGCTTCATCACGTTGGCGGGGCTGAAGAAGTGCAGGCCCACCACATCCTGCGGGCGCCTGGTGAAAGCGGCGATCTTGTTCAAGTCCAGCGTCGAGGTGTTGGAGGCCAGGATCGCGCCGTTCTTCATCACCTCGTCGAGTTGCTTGAACACCTGTTCCTTGACGCCGATGTCCTCGAACACAGCCTCGATCACGAGGTCGGAGTTGCCGATGTCGCCATAGCTCAGCGTGCTGCTCAAGAGCGCCATGCGGGCCGCGTACTTGTCTTGCGTGAGCTTGCCCTTCTTGACCTGCGCTTCGTAGTTCTTCTTGATGGTGGCGATGCCGCGGTCCAGCGCGTCCTGCTTCGTCTCCAGGATCGTCACCGGGATGCCCGCGTTGAGGAAGTTCATCGCGATGCCGCCGCCCATGGTGCCGGCGCCGATCACGGCCACCTTGGCGACCACGCGCTGCGGCGTGTCCTGCGGCACGTCGGCGATCTTGCCGGCGGCGCGCTCGGCGAAGAAGGCGCCGCGCAGGGCCTTCGATTCCGGCGTCAGCATCAGCGCCGCAAAGCCTTCGCGCTCGGCCCTGATGCCGTCGTCGAACTTCATGTTCACCGCGCCGGCCACGGCCTCCAGGCAACGCAGCGGCGCCGGGAAATTCTTGGCCTGCGCGCCGACCATATTGCGGGCGAACTGGAAGAAGGCGTCGGGGTCGTCGTGGTGGGCCTTGAGGTCGCGCACGCGCGGCAGCGGACGCTTGTCCGCCACGTCTTCGGCAAAGGCGATGGCGGCATCGAGCACGTCGGCATCGACCACGCGGTCGAACAGCTTCTGGCCGGGCACCATCGCCAGCATTTCGGCAGGCACGGCTTCACCGCTAACGATCATGTTCAGCGCAGGCTCCACGCCCAGCGCACGCGGCAGGCGCTGCGTGCCGCCCGCGCCAGGCAGCAGGCCCAGCTTCACTTCGGGCAACGCGATCTTGGTGCCTTTTTGGACCAAGCGATAGTGGCAGCCCAGCGAGATCTCCAGCCCGCCGCCCATGCACACGCTGTGGATGGCCGCGACGACCGGCTTGCTGCAGCCCTCGACCCGCAGGATCAGCGAGAGCAGGTTGGGTTCGGCCAGCGCCTTCGGGCTGCCGAACTCCTTGATGTCCGCGCCGCCCGAGAAGGCCTTGCCGGCACCGGTCAGCACCACGGCCTTCACCGCGGCATCGTCCTCGGCACGGGTGATGCCATCCGCCACGGCCTTGCGCGTGACGATGCCCATGCCATTGACCGGCGGGTTGTCCAGGGTGATCACGGCAACGCTGCCGCGAACTTCGTAGTGAGCTGTCATGGGAGTCCCCAGGAAAAGAACGATCGTTCGATTCTAGGCAGGATCAGAGAAGCGGCTCTGTCCCGCGCATGACAGCGGAGATCTACTCGCGGGAAACCACCTTGTTGCGACCCGATTGCTTGGCTTCATAAACGGCCTCGTCGGCCATCTTGAACAGCTCGTCAAAGCCCATGATCTGCGAGCTGCCCTGGGCGCTGACGCCGATGCTGGCCGTGATGGGAATGTCGGCGGGGCGCAGGTCGCGCAGGTCGCTGAGCAGCCGCTCGGCGCGCTGCTGGGCAGCGGCTTGCGTGCAGTCGGGCAGCAGGATGACGAACTCCTCGCCGCCGAAGCGCGCGGCCACGTCGCCCTGGCGGCAATCCTGCGCCAGCAGCGCACCCACGCCGGAAAGCACCTTGTCGCCCACGTCGTGGCCGTAGGTGTCGTTGATCTTCTTGAAGTGGTCCAGGTCCACCATCATCACGGCCAGCGGGCGCTGCTGGCGGTCGGCCTGGGCGAAGAGCTGGTTCGAGACTTCGGCCAGGTAGTGGCGGTTGTAGAGGCCCGTCAGCGCGTCGCGGATGGAGCGCTCGCGCAGCTCGCGGCGCTGCTGCTGCACCTGGTCGAACAGCTGCTTGCTGGCGATCAGGTTGCTCACGCGGGCGGCGAATTCCTCCTCCACCACGGGCTTGGAGACGTAGTCGTTGGCACCCATCTTGAGCATCTCGATCTTGCGCGCCGCGTCCTCCAGCGCCGAGAGTCCGAGGATGGGGATGCGCGCCACTTCGCCGTCCATCGCGCGCACCGCGCGCGTGAGGCCCAGGCCCGTCATCTGGCCGGCCAGCACGATGTCGCTGACGATCAGGTCGTAGTTGCCCTTGGCGACGGCCTCGACCGCGGCCTCGCCGGTCTCGAAGCAGTCCACCTCCAGGCTCATCTTGCCCAGCATGTAGGCCAGCAGCTCGCTGGTGGTGGGGCTGTCCTCCACCAGCATGACGCGGCCGCGCAGCTGGCGCTGCATGCGGGCGATGTACTCGCGCAGCGAGTCGTGCAGCTCGGCGATCTTGGTCTTGCGGAAGAGCTCGGTCACACCGGCGTCGAGCGCGCGCTGCATCAGAAGCTTGCTGTCGTCGGACGTCAGCATGAGGATGGGCAGCAGGCGATGCGCGGCCTGCGCGCGGATGCGGCGGGCCACTTCGAGGCCGCTCTGGTCGGGCAGGTGCAGGTCCAGAATCAGCAGGTCGAAGCGGCGCTGCTCCAGCGCGGCCATGCCCTCGGCGGCCACCTCGGCGCACTCGGTCTGGAAGCCCAGTTGCTCCAGCGTGTGCTGCACCATTTGCCGGAAGACGGGTGAGTCTTCGATGATCAAGGCGTTCATTTTTCCCCTCCTGAGCCGGCCAGCTTGAGGCCCGAGCCGTACTTTTGTACATCCTCGCTGAATTGGCTCAAGGGCATGGTGTCGGCAAAACCTGTTTGTACCCCGAGCGTGACCGGCGTCACGGCAGCCAGGCGGATGCGTTGCGCCATCTGTGCGAGCGGCACCACTTCACTGACCGCCAGGGCATTGATCGCTGCCTGCGGCATGCTGCCGATCACGCAGCTGCGCGGCTCTTGCGCGAGCGTGAGCGCCCCCGCGCGATGGAGTTCGCTCAGGCCCGGCGCGCCGTCCGCGCCCATGCCGGTCAGCACGGCGCCGATGGCCCGCGCGCCGCAGGACGCGGCGATGGACGCGAACAAAGGCGTGGCCGAGGGCCGATGCCGCGCCACGGGCTCGCTGTGCGCGAGCTTGATCACGAGGCGGGTGCCGAACTGGTCGATCATCAGGTGCTGCCCGTCGGGCGCGAACAGCACGCTGCCCGGCTTGAGCGTCTCGCCATCGCGGGCGAGCCGGGCATGCAGGGGGATGCAGTTGTTGAGCCAGTCCACCATGCCGTTGATGAAGCCCGGCGAGATGTGCTGAACCACGACCACGGGCAGCGGGAAGGTGGCCGGCAGATCGGCCAGCAAGGCCGCCAGGGCCTGCGGCCCGCCGGTGGATGCAGCCAGCGCGAGCACGCGCGGCAGATGGGCGCTCGGATCGGGCGGGCTCGCCGGCTCGGCGAGCGTTGCAAGCGCCGGCACAGCGCCCTCGGCCGGGCGCGCGGGCCGGCGGCGCACGAGCTTGGCGCCGGCCATCGCGCGCAGCAGCTCGCCGAGTTCGCGTGCCTGCACTTCCATGCGCGGATCACCTGCTGCGGGCGGGCAGCCGAAGACGGCCACGGCGCCCAGGTCCAGCGCCTTGAAGGTCAGCTCGTCATTGGGCTTGTCCACCGCGGTGCTCACCACCACGATGGGCGTGGGCAGTTCTTCCATGATGCGGCGCATGGCTTCCATGCCGTCCACATTGGGCATGTTCACGTCCATGGTGATCACGTCGGGCCGCAGATCGCGGGTCAGGCGCACGGCCTCGGCACCGTCGCTGGCGATGCCCACCACGCGCAGATCGGGCTGCTGGTTGAGCATGGCCTGCAGCAGCAAGGCCACCGGCATGGCGTCTTCGACGACGAGAACGCGGATGATCGGGCCGGTAGCCATCAAGAGTCCCTCATATCAATTGCCTGACGATCTCAAGCAGCGCTCGGGACTCAAAGTCGCTCTTGACCAAGTATGCATCGGCCCCCGCCTCGACGCCGCGGCGTTTGTCGGCCTCCTTGGCCAGCGAGGTGACGATGATGATGGGCAGGTTGGGGTAACGCCCGCTCTGGCGCACGCGCTCGGTCAGCTCGAAGCCGTTGAGGCGCGGCATCTCCACATCGGTGATGACGAGCGCGAACTCGTCGCGCTGCAGCAGCTCCCAGCCGGCCTGGCCGTCGGTGCCCACGGTGACGCGGTAACCCTGAGCCTCCAGCATGTTCTTCTCCAGCGTGCGGGTGGTGATGGAATCGTCCACCACCAGGATGTGCGGCCGATGGTTGCCGCTGGGTTCGGGTTCGGCATCGGCGAGCGAGCGGCCGCTCTGGCGGTGCGCATGGTCGATCAGCTCGTCCACGTTGAGCACCATCATGATCTCGCCATTGCCGGTCAGCGTGGCGCCGCTGATGTTGGGCACCGCCTGCAGCGGTGGCGGCAGGCGCTTGACGACGATCTCGCGCTCCCCCACCACCTCGTCCACCATGAAGGCCACGCGCGACCAGCCGCGTGCCAGCAGCACCACGGGCAGCAGCTCCTCGCGCTTGCGCACACGCGTGGGCAGGCCCAGCACGCCGCTGAGGTCGCGCAGCGCCACGGGCTTGCCTTCCACCAGCAGCGCATGGCTGGCGGCCACCTCCAGCACCTGGTCGCGCGCGATCTCGGCAATCCGGTCCACCGAGATGCTGGGCAGCAGCAGGTTCTCGCCGCCAGCGCGCACATGCAGGCCGCGCTCCATGGCCAGCGTGAGCGGCAATTCGAGCAGGAACTGCGTGCCCATGCCCACCTCGGTCTCGACCTTGACCGTGCCCTTGAGCTTGCGCAGATTGGCCACCACCACGTCCAGGCCCACTCCGCGGCCCGAGAGGTCGGTGATGATCTCCTTGCTGGTGAAGCCCGGACGGAAGATCAGCATCAGCCGCTCGCGCGGGCTCATGCGTTCCAGTTCCTCGGCCTGCACGATCTGCCTGCGCAGCGCGACCTGGCCGATCTGCTGGACGTCGATGCCGCGGCCGTCGTCGATGATCTTGAGGTGGATCTGCCCGCCCGAGCTGCTGACCACCACGGCCAGCGCGCCCTGCTCGGGCTTGCCCGCGGCAAGGCGTTCCTGAGGCGGCTCCAGGCCATGGTCGATGGCGTTGCGCAGCAGGTGCATGAGCGGATCGCGCAAGCCATCCAGCACGGCGCGGTCCACCTCGATCTGGTCGCCGCTGATGCTCAGCTCCACCTGCTTGCCCAACTCGCGGCCCACGTCGCGCACCATGCGGGCCATCGGCCGCAGCGCGGTCGAAACCGGCACCAGCTGCATCATGCGAATGTCGCCCTGGATGGCGTTGGTGACCTGGCTGGTGCGCGTCAGCGTGCTGCGCAAGGCCTTGGTCAGGCCTGCGGCGGCGCGGCGCAGCTCGGCCAGTTCGGGCAGGCCCTCGTCCAGCGTCTTGCGGCCCTCGGCGGCCAGCACCACCTTCTCGCTGCGAGGATCGGAGCGCAGTGAGGAACGCAGGGCACGCATGCGCGTTTCGAGCTTGCCCATGCGCTGGCTCAGCGACTGCATGGCCTCGAAATGCTCGCTGATCGCGATCTTGGCCAGCTGCAGGTCTTCCGCCAGGCCCGAGACGCGCTGCAGCTTGGCCGGTGACACCTTGATCGGCTCGGCCGAGGCCAAGGTGTCGGTGGGGAGCCGCACGGGCGCGGGTATCGGGGTTTGTGTTGGCGTCACAGCCGAAGGTGGCGGCGCGGCCTGTGCTCGCTCCGCCACCGGCGCACGCACGGGCGCGCGCACCGCCTGCCCGCCAGCCGCGGCCTGCAGGCTGGCCACCAGGGCATCGTTGTCGGGCGCCGGCCTTCCCTCGGCCAGGGCCTGCGCGTTGGCGCGGAAGGCATCGCAGGCCGCAAGGCTCAGGTCGATCAGCACGGGCGAAACCTTGAGCTTGCCCGAGCGCAGTTCCATGAACAGGGATTCCAGCTGGTGCGCCAGATCGGCCACGCTCGTGGCCTCCACCGCACGCGCCGCACCCTTGATGTTGTGCGCGCTGCGGAAAATGGCGTTCAGCACCTCGGGCTGATCACCTTCGTCCAGCCCACGCTCCAGCGACAGCAGGCCCTCGGTCATCTGCTGGAGCTGCTCGTTCAATTCTGTCTTGAACGTCTCCATCAAAAGACGCAGGAACTGCGGGTCGAGTGCCATGGCGATCCGCGCTTCGTCGGCCGCTTACTGGCCGAGCTGGTAGAGACGCACGCTGTCGCGCATCTCGGCAGACAAGGCGCCGAGCTTCTCGGCCCGCTCCTTGCTCTGCTGGGTGGATTCGACCGTCTGCCGCGTGGCCATGTTGATCTCCCGCATCGCGGTGGCGATCTGGTCGATGCCGATACCTTCCTGGCGCACCGCGGTGACGATCTGCTGGCTCGACACCGCCGCCTCGCGGATGGCCTCGGTCAGCTGCTGCATGGCCGCGCCGACCTCCTGGACCATCTGCGTGCCGCGGTCCACACCCTTGGTGCCTTCCTCGGTCACCATCACGGCCTTGTCGGTGGCGCGCTGGATGTCCTGCAGGATGGCGTTGACCTGAACGGTCGCCTGCTGCGACTGCTCGGCCAGCTCCTTCACCTCGGCCGCCACGACCGCAAAGCCCTTGCCGGCCTCGCCGGCCTTGGCAGCTTCGATGGCGGCGTTGAGCGAGAGCATCTTGAGCTGCTGCGCCAGGCTGTTGACGGTGCCGGTGATCTCGCCGATCTGGTGCGTCTGCTCGCTCAGCGCGAGGATCTTGTCGGCGATGTCGTTGACCTGCGAGCGCACGGCCTCCATGCTGCCGATGGTCTTCTGCACGATATCGGCGCCCTTCTCGCCCTGCGCACGCGTGCGCTCGGCCGTGCCGCCCAGGGCCTCGGCCTTCTCCTGCGTCTGGCGCGAGATCGCGCGGATTTCTTCCAGCGTGCTGGTGGTCTCGTTGATGGCCGCGGCCTGCTGGCTGGCGCCGGCTGATTGCACGTTCACCACCTCCAGCATCTCTCCCACCACGCTGGAGAGGCCCTGGCTGACCTTGCCGGTGCGCAGCGCCATGTCGCGCAGGCTGCTGGTCATGTCGTTCAGGCGCACGCCGAGCTTGGCCACGTCCTGGTTGACAGGCAGGTTCACGCGCACGCCCAGGTTGCCCGTGGCCACCAGATCGACGAAGGCCGTGTAGTCCTGCAGCGCACCGCTGAGTTCGGCCGTTACGCCATGCACATAGGTGTCGATCACGAGCTGTGAGTCCAGGCTGATGATCTTGTTCAGCGCATCGATCATGCGCTCGGCGCGCGCCGAGTTGAAACGGTTCTTCTTCAGGATCAGCGGCACGATCATGCGCGAGTAGCCCGCGTAGCTGCCCAGGAACCACTGCGGCCCGAGGCCGATGCGGTTGTGCACCACGCCGATGCCCACGCGGCGGTTGAAGTAGCTCTCGCCGTAGTCGCCGGCAAACAGCTCCAGCAGATAGCTGCGCTGCTTGGCCTTGAGCCGCTCCACGCTGGACCCGGCACGGCTGACGATGTCCAGCAGCACCGGATAGGCGCTGATGTTGTTGTAGAAGGCGTCCACGATGCGGTCGGCGTGCGGCTCGACCAGGGGGCCGATCTCGCGAAGGATGCGGGCATCCTGGTCGCTGAACCCGATGAAACGCAGGCGCGCTTCGCGCTCCGCGGCGGTCAACGTGAAACTGCGGCTGACATTGCCATCGCTCTGCATAGCTTCTCCCACAAAAATAACAGGTTACTTGCTGGTAGCACTGGCATGCGCCATGCCATTGGACACCAACTCAGGCGCACAAGTCATGGAGGATCTTTTCGACATTCAGGATGGTGATGCGTCCGTTCAGAAGGCCCAGCACATGGCCGCGTTCGAGCGAACCCTGCGAGGGCAGGACATTGCCCAGCGCATCCGGCCGGTACTCGGAAACACCGAACAGCTCATCCACCCGGATGCCCACGCTGATGCCGCCGGCACTGACCACGACGATGTCGATCCCCACTGCGTCGCCCGGCTCGCTGCCGAGGCTGAAGAACTTGCGCAAGTCCACCACCGGCAGCATCTGGCCGCGCCGGTTGATCACGCCGGCAATCGAAGGCGGCGCGCAGGGCACGCGGGCGATCACGGGTACCGAGACCACCTCCTCCACCGAGCGGTGCGGCACGCCGTATTCCTCGTTGCGGCCGAGGCGGAAATGCACGAAAGGCTCCTGCGCCTGCAGCTCTTCCTCGAGCGGATAACGCGCAAGTTCATCGGCACGCTTGCGCATCAGGGCCATCGCCTGCGCATCGGCGGCCAGCGCGGCCATCGGCGAGGCGGCCTCAGCGTTGCTCATGGTCTTCTTCTTGGTCATGGATCACCAGGTCGTTTTGGATGACGTCCACCATGCGGCTTGCAATCTCGCGGCGCGAGCCGGCCGGCTCTGCCGATTGGCGCCGCGCCAACTGCAGCGCGTTGCGAAGGCTGCGCAGGCCCTTGTCGCGATTGCCGATGCGCAGCTGCAGCAAGGCCATCTGATGATGCGCCTCCAGCATGTCGGGGGCAAGGTACAGGGTGCGCCGGAAGGCCTCGAGCGCGGCCATGTCCTTGCCCGCCTCCACCTGCAGCAGCGCCTGCAGGAAGTGGGCTTCGGCGTCGACTGGCGACAGCGCAAGGCAGCACGCACACCAGTCCAGTGCCTCCTCGTGGCGGCCCAGGTTGCCGAAGGCGGTGGCCACATGACGGCAGGTCTGGGCGTCATCGCGCAAGCCATGCAAGGCCGCGCGCTCGGCCACGGACACCACGTCCTGCCACTGGGCCTGCCGGGCCAGCTCGCCAATCTGCGTGCGCAGGCCGTCGGCGACGCTCGGAGCCGCAGAGGGCTGATGCGTCCCGAGCGACTGATGGGCCGCTCGCCCCGCGGTCAGCGGCGCCAGCTCCGCCAGCGGCGCGATATCGCTCGCACCCGTACGGTCCAGTTGGCGGTAGTAGCACATGCCGTCGCGCTGCAACGTTTCCAGGCCGTCGATGTCGACCGCCACCACGTCGGATGCGCCCAGCATCAGCACGCCGCTGGGCACCAGGCAGTCCACGATGCGCGAAAGAATGTGGTGCACGCGCCGCTGGTCGAAATAGATGAAGACGTTGCGGCACAGGATCAGGTCGAAGCTGTGCAGATTGGCCGCCATCGAAGGGAAGCCATCGCCCGCCAGATTGAGGATGGAGAAGCGCGCCATGCGCACGAGCTCGGGTTTCAGGCGCGCTCCGTCGCCCGCATCGGGCAGGAAATGCTGGGCGCGCTGGGCCGCATCCATCGCCCGCATCGACCACTCGGAGTAGCGCCCCTCCACCGCGCTGTGCAGGGCCTGGGCGTTGATGTCGGTGCCCAGCAGGTGCAGGTTCCATTCGTCCACGTCGGGCAGCAGCTCGCGCAGCAGCATGGCCACGGAATACAGCTCCTGCCCGGCCGCCGCAGCGGCGCTCCAGATGCGCAGGGTGCGGTTCTTCTGCCGGCGCCTGCGGCGGATCAGGGTGGGCAGGTATTCACGGCGCAGGAAGTCCATCTGCGCGGCGTCGCGGAAAAAGAAACTCTCGCTCACGGTGATGCGCGAGATCAGGTAGTCGAGCTCAGGCGCGCCGTCGGGCAGTTGCGCGATGGCATGGTGCAGCTGGCGCGCGTCTGAGTAGCGGAAGTGGCGGACCGTGTCCTGCGCTGCATCGATCAATGTCTGGATCTGATGCGGGTGAAAGACCAGGCCCATGCGGCGTTCCACCAGGACCCGCAGGCCGTCGAGATCCAGTTCGGGCGCGGGCGCTGCAGTCATGAATGGGCGGTGGCCGTGATCAGATCCATCTGCAGGCCTTCGCAGATGAGATCGAGATCCAGCATGAACACCAGGCCCGCACTGCCATCGAAGACCGTGAGGAAAGGCGCGCGGCCATCGCGCACCACTTCGTTCATGCGGCGCTGGCCGTTCTCGATAGTGCCGACGCCGGAGACCGCATTCACCACCACGCCGCAGCGCCGGCCCTTGGAGTCGCAGAGCAACACGGGGGTGTCGATGGTGTAGTCGAAGCTTGGGCGCTTGAGCAGCATGCACAGGTCCACCACCGGCAGCACCTCGCCCCCCATATTGAGCAGGCCCACCACATGCTGCGGCGCATCGGGCACCTCTTGCAAGGCCGGGATGGCCAGCACCTTTTGCACATGCTCCAGCGGCAGGCACAGCTGCACACCGGGAACGCTGAAGAACAGGGCCTGCAGCGACGGGCCGTTGCGTGAACGCTGGCGCCGCTCTGCCGCTCTGGAGCCGGAAGCTGGAAGCGTCACAAGGGTCTCCCTCTCTTCTTCGAACGGCCGCCAGCGAGGCTCCAAACATAACGACGCAACTACGGAGATGCGCTGGAAATGGCCGTCAGGTCAGTCTAACTGTGATCCCCCCGAATCATGGCGAGCATTTCATTGATCACCGACAGATCGTTGCCACCGAGCAGGCTCGCCCGCAACAGGCAGGCGCGCTCCATTTCACGCATGCGCCAGCCGAACTCGCCGAGCAGTGCGCCGAGCTCTTGTCGAGCCTCCGGGTCCTCCAGATCGGCCAGCACGCGCTCCGGGTTCTTGAGGTCCAGCCCCGCACCTGCGAAGGAAGCCTGCAGCCGATGCATGCGCTGGTAGGCCTTGAGCAGCACTGCGCGGAGTTGCGGGCCGGCGCTGATGCCGCGATTGGCAATCCACTGCTGCACGGTCTCGAAGCGCTGCAGCGCCTCGGCCATGGGTTGGACGCGTGAGGAAATCTCGGCCTGCTGCGCCTGCAGCCAGTCCGCCAGATCGACCGTGCCGCGCAAGGCCTTGTGCACCGGATCCAGCGTCTGCGGCGAGAACTCGCCCGGGATCAGCCGCGCTGCCACGCTCGCGCGCATCAGCGGCTCCATGCCGGCTTCAAGCAAGCCGGCCAGCCACTCGGCCACCGACAGCAGTTGCATCGGCAGCTTGAACTCCTCGTCCGCCAAGCCGCGCGGATAGCCGAAGCCGTCAAGCCTTTCGTGATGGCACAGCACGGCCTCGGCCACCACCGGGCCCGCGCCTTCCATGCGCGAGAGCAGACGCGAGCCGATGACCGGGTGGCTGGCGATCGAGCGCCATTGCTCGGGCTCCAGCGGCACGTCGCGCTTCTGGGTGATCGGCGGAATGTAGAGCTCGCCCACGTCATGCATCAGCCCGGCCAGTGCGAGCTGCCGGTGCAGCAGCGGCTTGCCAGGCAGCAGGCGACGCGCCAGGGCCAGGGCCAGCAAGCCCACGCAGACCGCATGTTCCAGCCGGTCGTCGCGCTCGTTGGCGTAGACGGTCAGCAAGGCCTGCAGGGGCGGCGTGAGCCGAACCTGGGCCAGCGCGCCAATCAGGTCCACGTCCACCTCGCCCCGCGGCGCGTCGATCTTGTGGATAAGCTCGAACTTGGCCAGCAAAGCCTGCGCCGTGGCCTGCACCTGTGCGCTGTTGACGCCGTCGGCGATGAGCAGGCAATCTTCCAGCGGGCGGTCCAGGCGGCTGGCAGCGATGCGGTCCAGCACGGGCAGGTCCAGTCGCGTGCCGGCGGCGAACAACTTGGCGTGGTTGGCGCCGTTGATGTCACCGCCCGCCTCGACCTGATGCTTCCCGGAGCAGCCCAGCAGGCGCCTCAGGAAATGCGGATTGACGACCGTCGGGTCGATGCCGCTTGCCAGCTCCGAAAGGTCCATCATCCCCATTCCAGACATGGCTCCCTGCCGCTGAATATTTCGTCACAGAATATCTCGGAAACCCTGAGACGCACCACCGCGCGTCCGAGCCCCACAACACCCGGAACGTGAGGGCTGCACGCTCTGCGCATTTGTCGCGGGGCGCTAGACTGCGGACCCTGCCCTGAGTAATCCCATGAAGCTGCTCCTCGATTTCCTGCCCCTGCTCCTGTTCTTCATCACCTTCAAGTATGCGGACGGGCATCAGGAGTGGGCGGCCGTCTTCGCCACCGAGCATTTCGGCTTCCTGGTCTCGGGCGGCAAGGTCGGGCTTGAGGAAGCGCCCGTGCTGCTGGCCACCCTGGTGGTGATGAGCGCCACGCTGCTGCAGGCCCTGATCATCAAGCTGCGCGGCAAGAAGATCGACCTGATGCTGTGGATCAGCCTGGCCCTGGTCGTCACGCTCGGCGCGGCCACCATCTACTTCCACAACGCCACCTTCATCAAGTGGAAGCCCACGGGCCTGTACTGGGCCTCGGCCCTGGTGTTCTGGGCTTCTGCCGCCTTCTGGGGCAAGAACATCATCCAGGCCATGCTGGGTGCCGAGCTGAACCTGCCCGCTGCGGTCTGGGCCGGGCTGAATCGCGCCTGGGTCTGGTTCTTCGCCGGCATGGGCGCGCTCAACCTCTATGTGGCCTACAACTTCTCAACCTCCACCTGGGCCGACTTCAAGGCCTTCGGCAGCACCGGGCTGATCGTGCTTTTCACCCTCGGCCAGGGCTTCTACCTGAATAAGCATCTGGACGCGGCCGAGGCGCAGGAGCGCAAGAACGATGCTCCGTGACGAGATCGAGTTACGTCTGAGCCGGGAGCTTGCCCCCGAGGCGCTCACCATTGAGGACGACAGCCATCTGCATGCCGGCCACGCGGGAGCGCGCGAGGGCGCTCATTTCAGCGTGTTCATCGTCAGCCCCCGCTTTACAGGCCTTCACAGGGTGGCCCGGCATCGGCTCGTATATCATGCGCTCGCCGAATTGATGCAGAACGGCGTCCACGCCCTGGCCATCGATGCCAAGGCGCCGGACGAAGTCTGAATCTCGACCAAGAACCGCGCCCTGCTAGGCGCCATTTTTTTATTTACCTGGCCCCATCCATGAAGAAGCTCGTGCTCGCCGCTGCCATTGCGGCCCTGACCGCCACCGCCGGCGCGCAAAACATTGCCACCGTCAACGGCAAGCCCGTCCCCAAGGCCCGCTATGACGTGCTGCTGACCCAGGTCAGCAAGAACGGCCAGGCCGTGACGCCTGAAGTCGAAGCGCAGATGAAGGACGAAGTCGTCCTGCGCGAGATCTTCATGCAGGCTGCCGAGAAGGCCGGCATTCCGCAATCGGCCGACTACAAGGCCCAGCTGGAGCTGACCCGCCAGTCGCTGGCCATCCGCGCCATGTTCGCGGAGTACGCCAAGAAGAACCCGGTCACCGAAGACCAGGCCAAGGCCGAATACGAGAAGTTCAAGGCTGCCGGCACCGGCACCGAGTACTCGGCACGCCACATCCTGGTGGAGACCGAAGACCAGGCCAAGGCCCTGATCAGCAAGATCAAGCTCGGTGCGAAGTTCGAGGACCTGGCCAAGACCGAGTCCAAGGACCCGGGCTCGGCTGCCAACGGTGGCGATCTGGGCTGGGCCAACGGCAACAGCTATGTGCCTGAGTTCACCGCCGCGCTGGCCAAGCTGAAGAAGGGCGAGATGACCGATGAGCCGGTCAAGTCGCAGTTCGGCTATCACGTCATCAAGCTGGAAGACACCCGCCAGGCCACCTTCCCGGCCTTCGACGACGTCAAGGCCCAGATCATCCAGCGCATGGAACAGCAGAAGGTCGCGGAGTACCAGACCAAGCTGAAGGATGCCGCCAAGACGGATTACAAGTTCAGCCGCTAAGCAACGCGCTTCAGCTGACAGAAAGACAAGAAGCCCGCCGAGACGCAAGTCCGGCGGGCTTTTTCTTTCTTTCTTTATGCGACGAGGCGCCCTGCCTCGATCCGCAGTTGCCGCTCACAACGGGCGGCAATGCCGGCATCGTGCGTCACCAGCACGAGCGTGGTACCGGCCTGGGCGTTGAGCTCGAACATCAGCTCCATGACCTGCGCGCCGGTGGCGAAGTCGAGGCTGCCGGTCGGCTCGTCGGCCAGCAGCAGCGCCGGCCGTTGAACAAAGGCGCGGGCCAGCGCCACACGCTGCTGCTCGCCGCCCGAGAGCACGCGCGGCATGTGCAAGAGCCGCTCGCCGAGGCCCACCTTCTGCAGCATTTCGGTAGCGAGCTGGCGCGCAGCGCGCTCGCCGCGCAGCTCCAGCGGCAGCATCACGTTTTCCAGCGCGTTCAGATTGGGCAGCAGCTGGAAGCTCTGGAACACGAAGCCCAGCTCGGCACCACGGACGGCTGCTCGCTGGTCTTCGCTGAGCGCAAAGATGTCTTGCCCGCGCAGGCGCACGGTGCCGCTGGAAGGCGTGTCCAAGCCCGCCAGGATGGCCAGCAGCGTGCTCTTGCCCGAGCCCGAGGCGCCAACGATGGCCACCGACTCGCGCTCGCGCAGGGCGAAGCTGATGTCATGCAGAATCGTCAGCTCGCCCGTGGCATCGCGCACCCGCTTGGCTACGGCATCGACTTCGATCAGGGTTGTGCTCATGAGGGATGGGATGAAGAGAAGAAGCGTCTTGCGACACTGTAGCTTGGGCCTGCTGGCGCTGAGTGCAAGCGCTGCGTGGGCTCAGCAGAAGAAAAGCCAACGCATTCTCGTGCTCGGCGACAGCCTCTCGGCCGAGTATGGCCTGGCCCGCGGTACGGGCTGGGTCGCGCTGCTGGACAGACGCCTGGCCGACAAGCACATGACGGCCGAAGTCATCAACGCCAGCATCAGCGGCGAAACCAGTTCAGGCGGGCGGGCGCGGCTGGCCGACCTGCTGCAAAAGCAAAAGCCAACGATCGTGATCGTCGAACTCGGCGGCAACGACATGCTGCGCGGCACGCCGCTGGCCGATTCGCGCGCCAACCTGCTGGCCATCGTGCGAGCCGCCAAGGTGGCCGGCGCCAAGGTGCTGCTGGTCGGCATGCAGGTGCCGCCCAACTTCGGCCGCGCCTATGTGGCCTCGTTCGGCGCGATGTACGCCGATCTGGCACGCAGCGAGAAGACCGGCTTCGTGCCCTTCCTGCTCAAAGGCGTGGCGGACCGGCCGGACCAGGAGGACTGGTTCCAGGCCGACCGCATCCATCCCCTGGCCAAGGCGCATCCGATCATCCTGGACAACGTCTGGCCGGAGCTCCAGCGCCTGCTTTAACTGCACACGTGGTATTCCGGGCCCCTCGGGGGACCGTCCAGCGCACTCGCTGGGCGAAGGGCAAGCATCAGTGCTCCTGCTGCTCCTTGCCGCGGCCACGCTCGTTGTTGTTGCGCGGCTTGTCTTCGGTCTTGCGCTCAGGCTGCGGAGCCGGTTGCGGACGCGGCTGGGCCTGCGGAGGAGGAGGCGGCGGCGCCTGAACCTGGGGCTGAGGACGCGGCTGCTGCACGACCTGCGGTTGCGGCTGCGGCGCCTGTGCCTCGGGCTGGCGCTCGCGTCCACGGTTGCCCTGCTGCTCGCGAGCTTCGTCACGGCGCTCGGCCTGCTGATCTCGGCGCCCCCAATCGCGTGGTGGCTGCTGAGGCTGAGGCTGCTGCACCTGCGGTTGAACAACCTGCGCTGGCTGCGGCTGCACCACGGGTTGCGGCTGGCGCTGCGGCTCGTTGCCACGGTTCACGCCGCGATCATTGCGATCATTCCGATCTGAGCGGTCGTTGCGGTCATCGCGCTCGTTGCCGCGCCAGTTCGGTTGTTGTGCTTGCGGCTGTTGCTGCTGCTGCGGCGGCGCCTGCACTTGCGGACGCTGTGGCCCTTGAGCCTGCGGCTGCGCTTGCGCCGGCTGCGAGCCCGGGCCACGGCGGTTGTTGTCCTCTCGATCACGTCCGCCGCGATCCCGGTTGTCGCGCGCCCGATCCTGCCCGCGCTGGTCGCGCCAGGCCGGCATGTCGGCGGCCGGGCGCGTCTGCACCGGCGGCTGACGGCTCACGGCTTCGCGGCTGATGGCGCCGACGATGGCGGCATTGCGCGGGTTCTGCACGGGCCGCACGTCGCGGTCGTTGTTGAGGCGGCGCACATAGGTGTCGCTGTGGCGGTAAGGCGGCACATAGGCCTCGCGCGGGGCCAGCGGCACCCAGGCGCCACGCGGCGGCGGCGGACGACGACCACCGATGCCGATGTTGATGCCGACCGAGACGCCTCCACCACCGACAAAGGCCACCAGCGCTGGCGCATAGACCGGGCGCCTCACGTAGGTGCCCGGCGCCCAGCCCCAGCGGCCGCGCCACTGCACCCAGCGGCCGTAGTGGAAGGGCGCGAAGCCCCAGGCCGTGTCATCGACCCACGACCAGCCCCAATAGCGGGTCCAGACCCAATGGCCGTAGCGATAAGGCGCCCAGCCGGTTTCGATGGCGGTGGGGAACCACACAGCGCCGTAGTCGCTCGATTGATCCCAGCTGCCATAACGGTCCAGATCCTCAGCGCCGGTCATCTCGGGTGAGACGTAGCGCTGCGTGACGGTGCTCGGTGCGGCCACGGCGCGCGACTCGGCCAGGACCCAGTCGCCAAAGCCGTCGCTGCGCAGGCGCTGGCGCTCGGCACGCGGGCCTTCGGCCATCCAGAATTCGACCTGCTCGCCCACCTCGACCCAGCTCGGCTGGCCGCCACCCTCGGGCTCGAAGCGCAGGCGGCCCTGCCAGTTGCGGGCCAGGGTTCCACGGTCGAGCTGTTCCACGCGGTACAGGCCGGGTTGCTCGGCCAGCAGGCGGCCCTGCTGCGTCAGCACGCGCAGATCACCCACGGACTCGTTGCTGCGCACTTGCACGGCGAGGTCGCCATGGTCGAGCTGCAGTTGCACGATGCCTTCGTCCAGACGATCGAACAGCAGGTCGCTGCGCTCGTCCAGCCACAACGAAGTGGATCCGGCGCTGAGGCTGACGCGCGCGTTGGCGTCGGTGCGCAGCCGGTCGCCTTCGGCCAGGGTCTGGTTGCGCAGCAGGCGCGTCCATTCCTTGGCGCTGTCGTCAAAGACCCAGGCATCACCGGTCACGTCGGCCACGCGGGCCACACGGGCGGGCGGGTCCTGGTTGTCGCCTCCCGGCTGCGGCGGCTGCGCATGGACAACATGCGGCACCGCGGCCAAGCCGATCAAGAGCCCCAGGGCCAGTCGCAACCAGGCGGCGCGGCTCAGGGTGGTGATGGAACGGGCAGAACTGTTGCTCATATGCGGGTCTCCTCGTTCGATTGTGAACGCTTGAGGCCGGTCGGCCGCCGACCGGCGCCGATTCAACTTACCCCCGCTTACAAAGCTGCGGCATGCCCACTGACATGCCCTCAGTCGTCCGATGCGGGGTCCAGCTCAGGGAACAGCACCGAGGTGTAGCCGAAGCGGCTGAAATCGCGCACCCGCATCGGGTAGAGGATGCCGTCCAGGTGGTCGCATTCGTGCTGCACCACGCGGGCATGGAAGCCCTCGGCGTCACGCTCGATCGGATTGCCGTCGGCGTCGAAACCGCTGTAGTGGAGGCGGCTGAAGCGTTCGACCACGCCGCGCAGGCCCGGCACCGACAGGCAGCCTTCCCAGCCCTCTTCCATGTCCGGGGCCAGCGGCGTGATGTGCGGGTTGATCAACACCGTCGGCGGCACCGGCGCGGCCTCCGGGTAGCGCACATTGCGCTCGAAACCGAAGATCACCAGGCGCAGGTCCACGCCGATCTGCGGCGCGGCCAGGCCGGCGCCGTTGGCGGCGGCCATGGTCTCGAACATGTCGGCAATGAGGGCCCGCAATTCAGCGGTGCCGAATTCGGTCACCGGGCGGGCCACGCGCAAGAGCCGCGGGTCGCCCATCTTCAGGATCTCGTGGACTGCCATGTGTTTCGTTCCTGCGCTATCGTGCCGGCCATTATGGGGACAAACACAGACGACTTCATCGAGGATCTCGGCCACGGGATCTTCGCCATCGACACGGGCTACCACCGGCCGCGCTTCGACGCCGCCTACCTGATCGTCGAAGCCGGCCGCGCGGCCTTCATCGACACCGGCACCAACTTCGCCGTGCCGCGCCTGCTGGCCGCGCTCGACGCGCAGGGCCTGGAACCCGAAGCCGTGGACTGGGTCATCCCGACCCACGTGCACCTCGACCATGCGGGCGGCGTGGGCCTTTTGATGCAGTCGCTGCCGAACGCGCGGCTGCTGGTCCACCCACGCGGCCTGCGCCACATGATCGATCCCAAGGTGCTGTATGCCGGCGCCCGCGCGGTCTATGGCGAGGCCGAGATGCTGCGCTCCTACGGCCGTCTGGTGCCCGTGCCGGCCGAGCGTGGCGAGGCCAGTTTTGACGGCCAGCGCATCAGCCTCGCCGGCCGCGAACTGCTGCTGCTCGACACGCCCGGCCACGCGCGTCACCACCATTGCATCTGGGACACGAAGAGTTGCGGCGTCTTCACCGGCGACACCTTCGGCCTGTCCTACCGCGAGTTCGACACGCCGCGCGGGCCCTGGATCACGCCCACGACCACGCCGGTGCAGTTCGAGCCCGAGCCGCTGAAGGATTCCATCCGCCGAATCATGGCGTTAGCACCGGAGAGCCTCTTCCTGACCCACTACGGCCGCGTGAGCGGTGCGGAACGGCTGGGCGCGCAGCTGATCGCGCAGATCGACCAGATGACCGCGCTGGCCCTTTCACTGCGCGATGCAGAGAACAGGCACGAGAAGCTGAAGGCCGGCCTGCAATCGCTCTATCTGGAAAGCCTGCACGCGCATGGCTGCTTGCTCCTGCCTGAGCAGCAGTTGCAGCTGCTGGCCTCAGACGTGGAGCTCAACGCCCAGGGCCTGGGCATCTGGCTGGACAAGCTTCTTCCATAATCCGCGCAACCCTCGCTGTCTGCCAAGCTCCATCGGGCGGCTTACACCACCCGGGCCACGGGGCATCCCCGTGGCAATGATTCAAGATGTGCATGACGGCGCAGGATGGCCGGGCGCCCCAGGGCGCCGACCCATCGCGCAGGACCGGCTGGTTGGCAGCAGCGGGGGCCCTTGGTTCCCCCCCGAGATGACAAGCCGCAGCTACCCGCACTGGATCGCGCTCGCACTGGCCCATGCCTGGCAGGATTGCCTTTGGCAGCCCGGGCCCTTGCTGCATGCCGCCCGCGATTGCCTGGGCAGCGAAGCGGCGTGGCTCGCGCCCTTGGCCTGGGCCGTTGCGGCCCAGTCCGGACAAACGGAGGAGCCAGTCGAAACGCTGGCCGCGTGGCTGGTCGAGTGCCCAGAGTTCCAGGCCGGCTTCAATGCCCGGCGCTACCCGCGCCCACGCGTCGCGCGGCTCCGCGTGCAGCCCGCACACATGCTGCCCTCGCCGTTCGAGGTGCCGCCGCTGGGTACGGTGGCCGAGCTGGCGCAGTGGCTGGGCGTGAGCGCTCAGGAACTGGATTGGCTGGCGAACCCCGCGCAGGACTACCGCGACGGCCGGCGCCGTGCCGCTGAACATTACCGTTATGCCCTGACGCCCAAGGCGCGCGGCGGCCTGCGCCTGCTCGAA
>FSVW01001590.1_pt1 | contig 19656 bp, 13 predicted proteins | sample 1637551 | NCBI WGS metagenome assembly FSVW01 (sample SAMEA3914814, study PRJEB12502) | metagenome | biome: forest; material: soil | place: USA | collected 2011-09-16 | depth 0.1 m | reverse complement strand
GATGCTCATTGCAAAGGCTCCGTAGTGGGATGGGGTTAGGCTGGATCAGCCGCGGAAATAGTTGTTGGGCGTGAAAGGCGTGGGCGAGACCGTCATCGGTGTGCGCTTGTCGCGGACCACGGCGAAGACCTCGGTGCCGGCCTTGGCGAAAGCCGTCGTCAGGTAAGCCAGCGCGAGCGGCTTGCCGACCGTGGGGCACAGCGTGCCGCTGGTGACGGTGCCGATCTGATTGCCGTCGGCATCGACGATCTTGCTGCCTTCGCGCACGGGCATGCGCTCGTTGCTGACGAGGCCGACGCGCTTCTTGGCCACGCCTTCCGCCAGTTGCTGGTCGATCACTGCGGCGCCGGGATAGCCGCCGGCACGCGCGCCACCAGCGCGGCGCACCTTCTGGATCGCCCAGGTCAGCGAGGCCTCGACCGGCGTGGTCGTCGTGTCGATGTCGTGGCCGTAGAGGCACAGGCCGGCTTCCAGGCGCAGCGAATCGCGCGCGCCGAGGCCGACGGGCTTGACTTCTGAATGAGCCAGCAGCTTGCGTGCGAGTTCCTCAGCGTGGTCAGCCGCCACCGAAATCTCGTAGCCGTCTTCGCCGGTGTAGCCCGAGCGGGTCAGGAAGGTCGGGATGCCGTCGAGATCGAAGAAACCGCCAGTCATGAAGACGAGCTTGGCGACTTCCGGGTTCAGGCGCGAGAGCACGGTCACGGCCTGCGGGCCTTGCAAGGCCATCAACGCCTGGTCGGGCAGGGGGCGCACTTCGCACTTGCCGGCGAGGTGCTTTTGCATGTGGGCGATGTCCTGGTCCTTGCAGCCGGCATTCACCACCACAAAAAGATCGGCCTCGCGGCGGCAGACCATCAGGTCGTCGAGGATGCCGCCGGCATCATTCGTGAAGAGGGCGTAGCGCTGCTTGTAGACCCCCAGGTCGACGATATCGACCGGCACGAGCGTTTCGAGCGCTGCATCGGCACCCGCGCCGATCAAGAGCACCTGGCCCATGTGCGACACATCGAAGAGGCCGGCCGCAGCACGCGTGTGCTTGTGCTCGGCCATCAGGCCCGTCGGGTATTGCACCGGCATGTCGTAGCCGCCGAACTCGACCATCTTGGCGCCGAGTTCAACGTGCAATGCGTGCAGCGGGGTTTTCTTCAAATCAGCGGACATGCGCGAAGGCTCCAAGGGTGGATTGATCAACCGTTGATGCCTCGCTGTCCGGGGTACCTGAGAGATTGACCGCACATGCTGCGCAGCTTGCCCCTTCGGTGGGCGGACTCAAAGATCCGCCTCTCTCCAGTGAGGAACGCTTCGTGAGAAGCGTCTTGTCAGTCCTTTTGCCTGAGCGTTGCATCGCCTTCGGCGGCCTCCTCGAAAGAGGCTCTCTCCTGACAGCTGGGAATTCTAGCCTGCCCCGCAGCGCATTCAGCTTTGTTTGACCGAATCAACGGTGCCCTTGAGCCCGGCGTGGTTACCTTGCCGCTCCGATCTTGAAAAGGTGGCTTCCATGCAGTCAGTGGAAATGGCCGAAAGCGCTCCGATGGCACGGGTGCCCAATGAAACAATCCGGACGCTGTCTCGCCGCGCGCCCCTGCGATGGTTGGGCGCAGCCGCTCTTGATTGGGGGGTGATCTTGCTTGCCCTCGCGGGTTTCCTGTTCACCCTGGGGGCGGGCGCATGGCCCTGGAGCCTGGCTTCGGGCCTGGTGGCCGTCGTCGTGGTGGGCATTTGGCGGCACCGGCTCTCGCTGCTCGGCCACGACGGCGCGCACTACATGATCACCGAGCATCGCCGCCTGAACCATCTGCTCTCCGACGCCCTGGTGTTCTGGCCCAGCCTGCTTCGCACGCGCAACTACGAGAACTTCCACCGGCCGCATCACCGGGGCCTGGCCACCGCGATCGACCTCGAGCTCGAACACAAGCGCCTGAATCCCGCCACCTGGCAATTGCCGCTGCAGCCCGGCGCGCTGCGCCGCCGCCTGCTGCTGAGCAGCGTGGGCGGCAACTCGCGCGAGGCCCTGCTGATCATGCACATGATCGGGCCCAAGTCCTGGCGAGACCTGGTGGGGCCGGTGCTGTGGTGGGGCACCGTGCTGCCGCTGATCGGCCTGACGCTGGGCCTCCAGTCCATGCTCTGGATCTTGCTGATCTGGAACCTCTCCACCTTCACCTCCTTCATCACGATCTTCCACCTTCGCATGCTTTGCGAGCATCACGGCATTGACGGCACCTACCGCATCAAGGCCACATGGCTGCAGCGCCTGGCCGTGTTCCCGTATGGCGAGGACTGCCATCTCGAGCACCACCTCTACCCGAGCGTCCCCTTTCACAACCTGGCTCGGCTGCGCGCCATCTGCCTGGAGCTTGAGCAGGGCCGTGGCCAGAAGTTGCTGACGATGCGCGAGGTGCTGAGGGGCTTGGCCGATTCGCGGCCCATCCCGGCCGGCCAGCCGCTTGCCCAGGCCGGCGCACCCTAAGTGACGGCTAAGCGCCCGGTGCAGAATCCCACCGATGCGCATCCTCCTCGTAGAAGACGACCAGATGATCGGCGAGCCACTGCTCGACCTCTTGCGGGCCGAGGGCTACGCCGTGGATTGGGTGCGCGACGGCGAAATGGCCGACACCGCCCTGCAAAGCCAGACCTACGACCTGACCCTCTTGGACCTGGGCCTGCCCAAGCGCGACGGCATGAGCGTGCTGCGGTCCTTGCGCGCCCGCAAGGACCGCCAGCCGGTGCTGATCGCCACGGCACGTGACGCCGTCTCTCAGCGCATAGAAGGCCTTGACGCTGGCGCCGATGATTACGTGCTCAAGCCCTTCGACCTGGACGAGCTGCTGGCCCGCATCCGCGCGCTGATCCGCCGTTCGCAGGGGCGCGCGGAACCCGTGTACGAGCACATGGGCGTGGCCATCAACCCGGCCACGCATGAGGCTACGGTGGACGGCAGGCCTGTGCTGCTCTCCGCCCGCGAATGGGCCGTGCTGGAACCGCTGCTCGCCAGGCCGGGCCTGGTGCTCTCGCGTCAGCAGCTGGAGGAAAAACTCTACGGCTGGAAGGACGAGATCAGCAGCAATGCCGTGGAGGTCTATGTGCACGGCCTGCGCAAGAAGCTCAAGCCCGAGCTGATCCTGAACGTGCGCGGCCTGGGCTATATGGTGCCCAAGACGTGAGGCGCCTGCGGCAGTTCTTCCTGGCCTCGCTGCGGCGCCGGCTGCTCTTGTTCCTCTCGGCCGCCGTCTGCGCGGCCGCGCTGCTTCAGGGCTGGTCGGGCTATCGCGCCGCGCTGGCCGAGGCCGACCAGATCTTCGACTACCAGATGCAGCAGGTCGCCCACTCGCTGGGCGGCGGCCTGGGCGGCGGCGTGATCCATGCGGAAGACGAGCTGGAGCTGATGGTGCAGGCCTGGTCCGAACAGGGACTGCAGGTTTTCCAGTCCCAGGGGCGCGCACGGCTGCCAGCGCGGGCCGTGCTGGGCTTCACCGATGTGCGGGGCGACGATGGGCACACCTATCGCGTGCTGTCCACGCTGACGAACGGCCAGGTCGTGCAGGTGGCGCAGGACGTGGAGGTGCGGCGCAAGCTCGCCAGCAAGCTCGCGCTGCGCACGGTCCTGCCGATTGCGGTGATGCTGCCGCTGCTGATGATCGTCGTGGGCTGGGTGGTCAGCAGTTCGCTGGAGCCGGTGGATCGCGTGCGCGAGCAACTCGCTGCTCGGCCGGCCAATGACCTGGCGCCGGTCGACGCAGTCGATCTGCCTGCCGAGGTGCAGCCCATGGTCAGTGAATTCAACGCGCTGCTGGGCCGTGTGCAGCAGTCCTTCGAGGCGCAGCAGCATTTTGTGGCCGATGCGGCGCACGAGCTGCGCTCGCCGCTGACGGCGCTGAAGCTGCAGCTGCATGCGCTGCAGCGTGCCGCCGATCCCCAAGTGCAGGCCACCGCCCACCAGCGCCTGGCCGCGGGCATCGACCGCGCGAGCCGCCTCGTGGAACAGCTGCTGCAGCTGGCCCGCCAGGAAGCCGCGCCGCGAGAGGCCAGGCCCATGGATCTGGCCGTCTGCCTGCGCCAGCTGATGGCCGAGCAGGCGGCAGCGGCGCAGGCCCGCGGCATTGAGCTGAGCCTGCTGGAAGCGGAGCCCGCCCAGATCACGGGGCAGAGCGATGAGCTGGCCGTGCTGATGCGCAACCTGATCGAGAACGCGATCAAGTACACGCCGCCCGGAGGCCAGGTGCAGGCGCGCGTGGAGCAGGCCTCGGGGCGCACGCTGCTGACCATCGAGGACAGCGGCCCGGGCATTCCGGCCGAGGAGCGCGAGCGCGTGTTCGACCGCTTCTACCGCAGCAGCGATGCGGCACTGGCGGCCGGCGGCAGCGGCCTGGGCCTGGCCATCGTCAAGTCCATCGCCGAGCGGCATGGCGCGCGGCTGCAGCTCTCGCAGTCGGAGTTGGGCGGCCTGCGCGTGGACGTGCTTTTCTGATTTTTGCTTCGCACTTAAGAGACTTTTAAGACCCGAGCCACATATTCCCTTCATCGCAAACAGCCATGCATGAAGGAGTCAGTAATGGCAGCAGAAACGATGGTGACAGTGAAGCGCCTGAGCTGGGCGCTGGCCGCCGCGGGCGTGATTGGCCTCGGGGGTGGCGCGATGGCCGCAATGGCCTGGCAGAAGACGGCGGTGGCCCCTGCCGCCGTGATGGCGGCCGAAGCGCCCGTCACACAAACTAACGCATTACCTCAGCGCACAGCCGCAGGCCCCACGGTGCTGCCCGACTTTGCGCAGATCACCGCGCAGAACGGCCCGGCGGTGGTCAACATCAGTGTGACCGGCACGGTCAAGACCTCGCGCCAGGTGCAGGGCATGCAAGGCATGCCACAAGGCATGGACCCGAACGACCCGTTCTTCCAGTTCTTCCGCCGCTTCCAGATGCCGCAAGGCCCGCAGGGTGGCGAGCGCGCCGTGCACGGCCAGGGCTCGGGCTTCATCGTCAGCGATGACGGCGTGATCCTGACCAACGCCCACGTGGTGCGCGACGCTTCGGAGGTGGTCGTCAAGCTGACCGACCGCCGCGAGTTCCGCGCCAAGGTGCTGGGCAGCGACCCCAAGACCGACGTGGCCGTCATCAAGATCGACGCGAAGAACCTGCCCACCGTGAGGCTCGGCAACACGCAAGACCTGCGCGTGGGCGAATGGGTGCTGGCCATCGGCTCGCCGTTTGGTTTCGAGAACAGCGTGAGCGCCGGCGTGGTCAGCGCCAAGGGCCGTTCGCTGCCCGACGAGAACGGCAGCCTCGTGCCCTTCCTGCAGACCGACGTGGCCGTGAACCCGGGCAACTCGGGCGGCCCGCTGTTCAACTCGCGCGGCGAGGTGGTGGGCATCAACTCGCAGATCTTCAGCCAGACTGGCGGCTACCAGGGTCTTTCATTCGCCATTCCCATCGACGTGGCGAAGCGCGTGGAGCAGCAGATCGTGGCCACGGGCAAAGCGCAGCACGCGCGGCTCGGCGTGACCATCCAGGACGTGAACCAGACCTTCGCCGATTCCTTCAAGCTGGCCAGCCCGGCCGGTGCGCTGGTGGCCAGCGTGGAAGAGGGCGGCCCCGGTGCCAAGGCAGGGTTGAAGGAGGGCGACGTGATCCTGAAGCTCGATGGCCAGCCCATCGTGGCGTCCAGCGATCTGCCGGCGATGTTGGGCCAGGCCATGCCGGGCAGCACGGCCAAGCTCGAGGTCTGGCGCAACGGCAAGCACGAGGTGCTGACGGCCAAGCTCGGCGATGCCTCGGACAAGCCCATGAAGGTGGCAGAAGACGAGGACGACAAGGCCACGGGTGGCGGCAAGCTGGGCCTGGCCCTGCGCCAGCTGCAACCCGAGGAGAAGCGCGAATCCGGCATCAAGAACGGACTCGTGATCGAGGACGCGGGCGGCGCTGCGGCGCGGGCCGGCGTGCAGGCGGGTGACGTGCTGCTGGCCATCAACGGCACGGCGGTCAGCTCGGTCGATCAGGTCCGCAAGGCCGTGGATGGTTCGGACAAGTCGGTGGCCCTGCTGATCCAGCGCGGCAACCAGCGCATCTTCGTGCCGGTGCGAATCGGCTGATGATGATGCGCTGAACGGCCGAGGGGCTCAGCGAGGGCGCGGCAGCGGCTGGCCCTCGGCCTGAGCCGGCGCCGGCAGGTTCAGGATGCGAGCCAGCGTGGGGGCGATGTCCACCACCGCCACGCGCTCGCGCACCTCGCCCCGGCCCAGCCAGGCCGGGCCCCAGCTCAGCAGTGGCACGTGCTGGTCGTACTCATACGGCGTGCCGTGGCTCGTGCCCGTTGCGCGGCCGGTGGCCAGCCAGTAGGGCTTGACGATCACCTGCAGCGGCGCGGCGCGCGTCGGGTCCCAGGACTTGCGCATGGCGACCATGTTCGGATCGCTCGTGTCGCTGCCCGCCAGCTGCGCGCGCGTGAAGGCGTCGGCGATGCCGGGCACCCGCTTGGCCGCGGCCTGGGCCACGGCGTAGATATCGTCCGGCTTCAGGCCCCGCTCGCGGATCAGCGCTTCGTTGAACAGATAGCCCGAGCTGGACATGCTGCGCACCCAGGGGCCAGCGCCAAATCGCATCTGCAGCGCGTCCTCCATCGCCTTGCTGATCGCGGTGAGCGGCACGCGGCCGGCGTCGCGGCCTTGCAGCTTCGACCACTCCGGTGTGTCTGCAAAGCCGTGGTCGGCTGTCAGCATGAGGATGTAGTTATCGCGGCCGATGCGCTGGTCCAGGTCGTGGAAAAAAGCCTGCAGATGCTGGTCCAGCCACAGCAGGTGGTCTTGCGACATGCGCGACTCCGGCCCGAAGGGATGGTTGATGTAGTCGTGGCTGGAGAGGCTGATCGTCAGGATGTCGGTCTTGTCACCCGTGCCGAGCTGTTCGCCGGCAATGGCTGCACGGGCGAAGTCCAGCGTCAGCGCATCGCCAAAAGGCGAAGGCAGCAGGGCCGCATAGAACTTCGGCCCGGGCGCTGAAAGGCCGCCATTGACGACGGCCGGCAGGCGCTTGCCGTTGCCCGCGTCGGCCTGCCAGGGCTGATCGAACGGCGCTGATCCGGCATAGGCGCTTTCGGGCAGCAGCAGCGACCAGGTCTTGCCGAAATACTTGTCGGCGGCACCCGATGCATTGAAGGCCTCGACCCATTGCGGATGCTGCGCTTCGTAGTAGGTGCTCGACGCGAAATGGCCCGTCTCACCCATGTACATGTACGCCGTGCCCGCATGGCCGGCGGGCAGGATGGCGCCGCGGTCCTTGCCGGAGATGCCGATCACCTTGGACTCGGGCCGCAGGCGGCGCAGCACGTCGCCCACGGTCTCGGCCTTGAGATTGCGCGGGCTGGTGCCGGCCAGCGGCGCGGTCTTCTCGCCGATGTAGGTGTACTCGGAATCACCCGTGCAATAGACCTCGGCATTGGTGACCGGGTCGCGCCATTCGTTGCCGATCACACCACTTCGCCAGGGCGAAGCGCCGGTCAGCATGACCGAATGGCCCGCCGCGGTGACCGTGTAGCCGTGGCTGTAGAAGGCCTCGGAATACCAGGCGCCCTGGTCGAGGAAACGGCGGAAGCCATCGGGCGCGAAATGCGCGCGCTCGTTCATCACCTGTCGCATCGGCAGGCCGTCGATGGCGATGAAGACGACGAGTTTGGGCGGCTTGATGATGACGACGGGCGCCGCCATTTCGACGGGGACTTGTGCGCAGCCTGCGAGCAGGGCTGCGGCCCAGATGAAAGAGCGGCGCTTCATCATCAGTCTTCTCCGTGCGTCTCGCCCATGGTTTCATCCACCGGCATGCCTGCGCCCTGCGCGCCTTCGAAGTACATCGGCTTGCGCACCTTGGCCTGCGGCGCGACCTGGTTCATCGTCGCGGCCTCATACACGCGGCCGTTCTGCATCACGTACTGGATGCGGTCGCTCTGGCGGATGTCCTTGAGCACATCGCCGTCGATCACGACCAGGTCAGCCAGCTTGCCCACTTCGAGCGAACCGATGTCCTTGTCGAAACCGAGATAACGCGCCGAATTGATGGTGGCCGTGTGCAGCGCCTGCATCGGCGTCATGCCGCCGATCACTTCCGTCCACAGCTCCCAATGCGTGCCCAGGCCTTCGCGCTGGCCGTGTCCGCCGGTGTGGATCTCCACGCCCTTGTCCATCAGCTGCTTGGCCGTGGCCGCCGCGCGGTTCACGTTGAAGTCTTCTTCCGGCGCCATCTCGCGGCGCACCGAGCGCGCCTGCAGGATGCTGCGCGGCACGTACTTGCTGAGCAGCGGATGCTTCCACACATCGGTGTGCGCGTACCAGTAGTGCTCGCCGTCCAGCCCGCCGAAAGCGACGATGTAGGTCGGCGTGTAGCCGACCTTCGTCTGCGACCAGAGCTGCTTCACGTCGTCATAGACCTCGGCCACGGGCACGGCGTGCTCGATGCCGGTGTGGCCGTCCACGATCATGCTCATGTTCATCTCGAACAGCGAGCCGCCCTCGGGCACCACCATCATGCCGGTCTGGCGCGCGGCCTCGATGATCTGCTGGCGCTGCTCGCGGCGCGGCTGGTTGTAGCTCTTGACCGAGATCGCGCCGTTCGCCTGCTGGCGGCGCAGGTGGGTCAGCGCGTCGTCGAGGTTGTTGATGACGGCGGTGAAGGGCGTGCGCGCGCCATAGAGGATCACGCCGGTCGAGTAGATGCGCGGCGCGGTCATCAGGCCGGCGCGCTGCATTTCCGATTGCGTGAAGATGGTGCCATTCGCGTTGCTCGGATCGTGCAGCGTGGTCACGCCCAGGGCCAGCGAGGCGTAATTGACCCAGCTCTGCTGCGGCACCAGATCGCCGTCACCCATGGAGCCGTGCCAGTGCACGTCGATCATGCCGGGGATGATGGTCTTGCCGCTGACGTCGATCTTCCTGGCGTCAGCGGGAATCGTGACGGAACCCGCGGCGCCGATGGCGGCAATGCGGTTGCCGTCCACCACGATCACGCCGTTCTCGATCACCTCATCGCCCTTCATGGTGGCGATGCGCGCGCCGGTCAGCACGATGCGGCCGCTCGGTTTGTCGCTGGCCTGCATGAAGCCGATCTTCTGCTCGGTCGCTTTGGCTTTTGCATCGTTGACCGGCGCGGTGAACAGTGTGTCGCCGAGCGAGAAATGCAGCTGCTGGCTGTCGCCGCTCCACTGCATGTTCTCGGCCGCGTTCACGTCGAGCTGGCGCACGGGCAGGGCGTCCATCTTGTTGCCGACGCTCAGCGTCTTGCCGGTCATCGGCATGGCCGTCACATAGGCGTGGAAGCGTTCGACGAAGCCGAGCCACTTGCCATCGGGCGAAACCGCGTACTCGGCCGCGAAGTCGCTCTTGGCGACATCGGTCTCCTTGCGGTCGACCGCGTTGATGCGCACCAGCTTGCGCAGCGCGTCAACCTCGGAGCTCATGCTGTTGCGCTGCACGTAGACCGTGTCGCTGTCGGCACCGAACTGCGGGCGTTCGCCCTCGCCGCTCAGCTTCGTGGGCGTGCCCTTGCCATCGGCGTCAGCCAGGTAGACACCGGTCTCCAAGCCCCACCAGGGCGTGGTCAGGAAGCCGCCACGGCTCTTTACGAACACCACGCGCTTGCCATCCGGCGAGAAGCGCGGCGATTCGTAGCGGCCGGGTTCCTTGGTCAGCACCGTCTCGCGGCCCGAGGCCAGATCCAACACACGCACGGTGCCGAGCTTGTCGTCGTTCCATGTCGTGTAGACCAGCTGCTTGCCGTCGCGAGAGAAGCTCGGGTACATCTCGACGTCGTCGCCCTTGGTGATGCGCTTGACCTCGCCGTTAGGCAGAGCCTTGATGTACAGCTTGTCCAGCGCCGAATAGGCCACGCGGCTGCCATCGGGCGAGACGTTCACGAAGCGCAGTTCGCGCACCGGGAATTGATCCGGCGCGACGATCTGAGGAACACGCAAGGCCTCACGCACCTCGCGCGTGTCCTTCACATGGAAGGGAATCTCGGCCGCGTTCGCACCATCGGCCTTGAAAGGATCGACCCGCCACAGCTTGCCACCCGCCCACAGCACCAGGCTCTTGGCGTCCGGCATCCAGGCAAAGCCCGGGTACACGCCGTTGACCGACCACGACTCCTGCATGTCGCGCTCCAGATGGCCCCACACCGGCCGCTCCACGCCGCTTTGCAGGTCCTTGATGAAGAGCGTGCTCTGCATGCGGATGCGGCGCACGAAGGCCAGGTACTTGCCGTCGGGCGAGGGCGTCGGGCGGATCGCGCCGCCGGCGCCCGTCACGAAGGCCTCGGCATTGCCGCCGTCCTTCAGGTCCTGCCGGTAGATGCGGAAGATCTCGGCATTGGCGTTCTTGTTGTATTCGAACTGCTTGCCCGGCGTGCTGTCCTGCGAGTAGTAGAGGTAGCGGCCATCGGGCGAGACGGCCGGCTCGCCGAGGTCCTTCTGCCAGTTCGGCTTCTCGTTCAGCTGCACGCCCTTGCCACCGTCCAGCGCATAGAGCCAGATCTCGCCCGAGCCCAGCGAGCGCGTGCCCGTGTAGTGCTTGCGCGCCAGCAGGTACTGCCCGCTCGGGTGCCACACCGGGTTGTTCATCAGGCGGAAATCTTCCTTGGTGATCGCGTGGGCGTTGCTGCCGTCCGCATCCATCACCCAGATGTTGTCGCCGCCGCCGGCATCGCTGGTGAAGGGGATCTTCTTGCCGTCGGGCGAGAAGCGCGCCTGCTGCTCCCAGGCGATCGAATGCGTCAGCGATTTCGCTTCACCGCCCGCGATCGGCAGCGTGTAGAGATCGCCGAGCAGGTCGAACACCAGGGTCTTGCCATCGGGACTCACGTCCACGCTCATCCAGGTGCCGGTGTGCGTGTCGAGCTGCACCTCGTGCGAAGGCCCGGGCGGGTGGTTCACGTCCCATGCCGGCTTCTTGGCGTCGGGAGGAGGAGCGTCGGCGCCTTGCGCGCCGAGGGCCATCAGGAGGGCGGGGAGGAGGAGCAGTTGGAAAGGAGCGCGCATGTCTCGGCCGGGACTGTTGAAGTCCGCTGATTGAAAGTGGCGCGAAGCATAGCGCTCCCTAAGCTACAGACTGGAAGCCATGGTCGCCCACCAGACGGCGGCGAGCTTTTTCCAGCCCGAGGGGTTGGGGTGGATCTCGTTGACCCAGTCGTTGTCGGCCGTGTCGGAGGCCGGTATCAGCGTGCCGAGGGTGGGCACGACATGCACGTCAACGAAGGGCGCTTGCGTCCAGCCATCCAATGCTTTCCCGAGCGCGCTGAAGATCTCTTTCGTCACCTCGTCCCACAGCGCGGGTGGCGTGCCGTTCTTCATGTAGGCCTCGAACAGCCAGGCCTTGCTGCCGGCCAGCGCGGGCGCGTTGCGCGCCTTGGGCACGTCGTACTGGTTCAGGAAGATGGGAATGGTCGGCTTGTCGCCCCTGCTCTTGCCCTGGCGCATGGCGTCGTAGAGCAGGCGGAAATTGGGGTCGAGGTAGTCCTTCACCAGCTTGTCGACCGCCACCTGGTTGATGCATTCGAGGCCCGTGGCCGGTGCCGGCTGCCCGCGCAGGTCCAGCAGGATGCCCTGGCCGGGGTCCGGGTCGCGGGCCGCGTCGATGAAGTCATTGCCGCCGCCGCTGAGCAGCACGGCGTCATAGCTCCAGTCCTGCACCCAGTGGCTGAAATCGCCGGCAACGGCGTCGCCCATGCGGCGCAACTCGTCGCCGAACATCGCCAGGTTGATGAACATCGAGGACTTGTGGCGCTTGTCGAGCAAGTAGCCAAGGAAGTCGGGCAAGGAGCCCTGCAGCACCGCGCTGCGGTCCATCCAGGAATCGCCTTCGACCAGGAAGCGGTAGCGGTACTGCTCAGGCGCGCCGCCGGTGTCGAACCACTTTGGAATTTCCCAAGGCTTCAGATTGACCGATGCGGGCATGGCGGCTCCTGCTTGTGGTGCCTGCGTGAGGCGAAGCCTGCATCCTCGGGCCGGCCGGGCGATAACACAAGCGCAGGCATCGCCAGGTTTGTGGAGAGGAGGGCGCTCTTTACGAAGCGCCCATCAGCCTTTTGCGGGCCTCGCCGCCAATTGCTGCCGCGCCGCGGCGAGCACATGGGCCACGTCAAAACCGAAATGCGTTTGCGCGACCCTGCCCGGCGCCGACAGGCCGAAGCCGTGCATGGCCACAATGGCGCCGTCGCGGCCGACGTAGCGCTCCCAGCCCAGGCCCGAAGCTGCCTCGACCGAGACACGGGCCAGCACGGCCTCGGGCAGCACGCTCTCGCGGTAGGCCGCGTCCTGCTGCTCGAACAGATCCCAGGAGGGCATGCTGACCACGCGCGCCTTGACGCCCTCGGCCTTCAGCTGCTCGTAGGCCTCGATGCACAGCGCCACTTCGCTGCCCGTGCCCAGCAGAAGCACATCGGGCTGGCCGTCGTCTGCGTCGGCCAGCACATAGGCGCCGCGCGCGACACCGGCAGCGCTGGCGTAGCGGCTGCGGTCCAGCGTGGGCAGAGCCTGGCGCGAGAGCACCAGGCTCGCGGGCTTGCCGTTCAGCCGCATGACCGCGCGCCAGGCCTCGGCCACCTCATTGGCATCCGCGGGCCGCAGCAGGACCATGCCGGGCATGGCGCGGAAGGAGGCGAGCTGCTCGATGGGCTGGTGCGTCGGCCCGTCTTCGCCCATGGCGATCGAGTCGTGCGTCCAGACATAGATGACCGGCAGGCCCATCATCGCGGCCAGGCGGATCGAGCCGCGCGCATAGTCGGTGAAGATCAGGAAGCCGGCTGCGAACGCGCGCAGGCCGCAGAGCGCCATGCCGCTGGCCACCGCGCACATCGCGTGCTCGCGGATGCCGAAATGGAAGTTGCGGCCGGCCGGGTTCGCAGCGCTGAAATCGCCGGCTCCGTCAAAGCCCAGATTCGTCTTGGTCGACGGCGCCAGATCCGCCGCGCCGCCCAGAAGCCATGGCATCTTCCCGGCGATGGCATTCAGTACCTTGGCCGATGAATCGCGCGTGGCCAGGCCCTTGGCGTCGGCCTCGAAGCGAGGCAGCGCTGCCTCCCAATCGGCGGGAAGTTCGCGGCGCTGCATCTGCTCGATCTGAGCCGCGAGTTCCGGGTACTGCGCGCGGTAGGCGGCAAAGAGCGCCTTCCAGCCTTCATGGGCCGTCGCGCCGCGCACGCCGAACTGCCCGGCGAAATGCGCCTGCACGCCTTCGGGCACGGCGAACTGCACGTCCGGGTCGAAGCCGTAGAACTGCTTGGTCAGCCGCACTTCCTCGACGCCCAGTGCCTCGCCATGCGCCTCCTTGGTGTCCTGTCGGTGGGGCGAGCCGTATCCGATATGGCTTTGCTGGACGATCAGCGTCGGGCGGTCCTGCGTGTGGATGAAGGTCTGCAGCGCATGCGTCAGCAGGTCCAGGTTGTTGGCATCGGGCACGCGCAGCACCTGCCAGCCATAACTCTCGAACCGGGCGGCAACATCCTCGGTGAAGGCGATCGAGGTGGAGCCTTCGATGCTGATGTGGTTGCTGTCGTAGATCCAGCACAGTTTCGACAGTTTCAGCATGCCGGCCAGCGAGGCGGCCTCGGCGCACACGCCTTCCATCATGTCGCCATCGCTGGCCAGCACGTAGGTCTTGTGGTCGAAGAGCGCAAAGCCCGGCCGGTTGTAGGTGGCGCTGAGCCAGGCCTGCGCGATGGCCATGCCCACGCTGGTCGCCGCACCCTGGCCCAGCGGGCCGGTGGTGGTCTCGACGCCCGCGGCCAGGCCGTGCTCGGGGTGACCACTGCAAACGCTGTCGGCCTGGCGGAAGCTTTGCAGCTGTTCCATCGTCACCGCGCCCGCGCCCTGGCTCGCCTTCACGTCACCCAGGAACAGCAGGCCGTAGAGCAGGGCCGACGCATGCCCGGCGGACAGCACGAAGCGGTCGCGATTGGGCCAGGCCGCGTCATGCGGATCGAAGCGCAGGAAGCGCTGCCACAGGCAATAGGCCACGGGCGCGGCGCCCAGCGGCGTGCCGGGGTGGCCGGAGTTGGCCTTCTGCACCGCGTCGATGGCGAGCATGCGCAGCGTGTTGATGCACAGCAGGTCGAGCTTGTCTTGTTGTTGCGCGTCGTCGCTCATGGGCGGCCTCCTGGCACCGTTGACGCCGCGTGCTGCCTGAAGCGGCGGATCAACGTGTTGGTCGAACTGTCGTGCAGCAGCTGGGGTTCCTTGTCGGCGCCGAGTTCGCCGGCCGTCTTCGCGGCCAGCACCTTGCCCAGCTCCACGCCCCATTGGTCGAAGGAATCGATATTCCAGATCACGCCCTGGGTGAACACGCTGTGCTCGTACAGCGCCACCAGCGCGCCGAGTGAGTAGGGCGTCAGCTGCTCGGCCAGCAGCGTGCTGCTCGGCCGGTTGCCTTCGAAGACGCGATGCGGCAGCAGGTCATCAGCCACGCCCTCGGCGCGCACTTCCTCCACCGTCTTGCCGAAGGCCAGCGCTTCGGCCTGCGCAAACATATTGGCGATCAGCAGCTCATGCTGCCGGCCGAGCGGGTTCAGGCTTTCGCAGAAGCCGATGAAGTCGCAGGGCACGAGCCGCGTGCCCTGGTGCAGCAACTGATGGAAGGAATGCTGGCCGTTGGTGCCCGGCTCGCCCCAGACGATGGGCGAGGTGGCCACCTCCACATGCTCGCCGGCCAGCGTCGTGTGCTTGCCATTGCTCTCCATCGTCAGCTGCTGCAGATAGGCCGGGAAGCGGCTCAGGTACTGCTCGTAGGGCAGCACGGCCTGCGTGTGGGCGCCGAGAAAATCGTTGTTCCACACCGCCAGCAAGCCGGTCAGCACCGGCAGGTTCTGCTCGAACGGCGTGTGATGGAAATGCTCGTCCATCGCATGGAAGCCATCGAGCATGTCCTGGAAGTGCATGGGCCCGATGGCGATCATCAGCGACAGGCCGATGGCCGACTCCATCGAATAGCGCCCGCCGACCCAGTCCCAGAAGCCGAACATGTTCTCGGGCGCGATGCCGAACTTCGTCACGCCCTCGGTGTTGGTGGAGACGGCCACGAAATGCTTCGCCACCGCCGCTTCATCGCCGAGCTGGGCGATGCACCAGTCGCGCGCCGCGTGCGCATTGGTCAGCGTCTCCAGCGTCGTGAAGGTCTTGGAGCAGACGATGAACAGGGTCTCCGCGGCTTCGCAATCGCGCGTGGCCTCGACCAGCGCCGTGGCGTCCACGTTCGAGACGAAGCGGTAGTCCATGTCGCGCCGGCTGTAGTGGCGCAGGGCTTCGCAGGCCATCACCGGGCCGAGGTCCGAGCCGCCGATGCCGATGTTGATCACGTGGCGGATGCGCCGGCCAGTGTGGCCGCGCCAGTCGCCGCTGCGCACGCGATCGGCAAACGCGGCCATGCGGTCGAGCACCGCGTGCACCTGCGGCATGACGTCGACACCGTCCACGCTGACGCCGGCCGAGCGCGGCGCCCGCAGTGCCGTGTGCAGGGCCGCCCGCTTCTCGGTCGTGTTGATCGCGTCGCCGCGGAACATCGCCTCGATGCGCTCGCGCAGCCCGCGGGCCTCGGCCAGGTCGATCAGCAGGCGCAGGGTCTTGTCGTTGACGCGCTGCTTCGAGTAGTCGAGGTACAGGCCGGCGGCCTCGGCGTTCAGGCGCTTGCCGCGCTGCGGATCGTCGGCGAACAGCTGCCGGAGATGGAGGCCCGCGATGCTGCGGTGGTGCTCGACCAGCGCTTGCCAGACCGGGCTGCCGACCAGCGTACCGCTCAAGACGCGTGCTCCGGATTCAATGCGGCCACTTTGATGGCGATGCCGTCGAGCAATTTCTTCCACGAGGCGGCGAAGGCCTCGGCGCCCTCGATCTGCAGGCGCGCGGCCATCTCCTCGTCGTCAACACCGGCGGCGCGGCACCTGTCGATGATGTCGTCGGCCCTGCTGTCCTCGATGGCCAGCGCCGCTCCCGCCCGGCCGTGGTCGGCAAAGCCGAGCAGGGTGGCTTCGGGCATGGTGTTGATGGTGTCCGGCGCGGCCAGGCCTTGCACGTACATCGTGTCCGGGGCGCGAGGGTCCTTGACGCCCGTGCTGGCCCACAGCAGGCGCTGCCGGTGCGCGCCCGCGTTGTGCGCGGCGATCCAGCGCGCCGAGCCCAGGATCTCCCACCAGGCCTGGAAGGTCTTCTCTGCAATGGCCATGCCGAGCTGGTTGTGCAGCGGCGTGGGCAGCACTTCGTTGGCCGCCACGTCCCAGCGGCTGACGAAGAGCGAGGCGACCGAGCGCACCTTGGGATCGAGCCCCTTCTCGATGCGCCGCTCGATGCCGCGCAGATAGGCATCGGCGGCGGCCTGGTACTGCTTGCGCGAGAACAGCAGCGTGACGTTGACGGGGATGCCGGCAAAGATCGTGGCCTCGATGGCTTCAACGCCCTCGGCCGTGCCCGGGATCTTGATGAACAGGTTCGGGCGGTCCGCACGCGCATGCAGATCGGCCGCCGCGGCGATGGTGCCTGCCGCATCGTGGGCCAGCAGCGGCGACACCTCCAGCGAGACCCAGCCGTCTGCACCGTGCGTGCAGTCGAAGGTCGGCTTGAAGAGATCGGCCGCACGCCGCAGGTCCTGCAGCGCGAGTTCGAAGAACAGCGCCTCGCCGCGCTTGCCTTCCCTGGCGAGCTGGGCGATGGACGCGTCATAGGCTTTCGATTTGCCGATCGCGTGCTCGAAGATCGTCGGGTTCGAGGTCAGGCCGGTCACGTCGAGATCGCGGATGTAGCGCGCCAGCGTGCCGTCGTCCAGCAGCGTGCGGGTGATGTTGTCGAGCCAAAGGCTTTGGCCGAGCGCGTGGAGCGCCTGGGTGGGTTTCATCATGGTCATGATGTCAGCTCCGATTGAGGGTTATGCCAGCCGCCGTCGGCCGCGATGAAGGCGTCGGCTTCAGGCGGTCCCCAGCTGCCGGGCGGATAGGCGAGGGCGGGACCGTGCTCGGCCAGTACCGGCTCGACCACCGCCCAGGCGGCCTCGATGGCGGCCTCGCTGGCAAAGAGCGAGCCGTCGCCGTTCATCGCGTCGTCCAGCAGCCGTTCGTAGGGCGCCTGTTCGCCGGGCTCTTCGTCGAGCAGGGTGAACTCCTTCTGCTCGCCGACGAACTCGCGCCCGGCGCGCTTGACCCTTGCGGCCAGCGCGATCATGGAATGCGGGGACAGGTGCAGGCGCAGGTAGTTGGTCTCGCCGGCATCCACTGCATCGGCAAACAGCGCCTGTGGCGGTGGCTTGAAGCGCACGACGACCTCGCAGGCCGTGGCGCCCAAGCACTTGCCCGAGCGAAGGTACCAGGGCACGCCGCCCCAGCGCCACGAATCCACATGCAGGCGCACGGCGCAGAAGGTTTCGACGTCGGAGTCTTGCGCGACATGCGGCTCGTCGCGATAGCCGAGGTACTGCCCGCGCACGATGTCGCTCGGCGCCAGCGGCCGCATCGCTTTGAGGACATCGGCCTTGTGGTGGTTCAGGTCCTTGAAGTCGCGCGTGGCCGGCGGCTCCATCGCCAGCAGGGCGACGATCTGGAACAGGTGGTTCTGGATCACATCGCGCAGACAGCCCGCGCTCTCATAAAAGGCGCCGCGCTCGCCGACGCCGAACTGCTCGGCCAGGGTCACCTGCACGCTCGCAATATGGTTGCGGTTCCAGACCGGCTCCAGGAAGGAGTTGGCGAAGCGGAAGTAGAGGATGTTCATGATCGCTTCCTTGCCCAGGAAGTGATCGATGTGGAAGATCGCGTCTTCGGCAAACACGCTGGAGGCCACGCGGTGCAGTTCGCGGGCCGAGGCCAGGTCTCGGCCGAAGGGTTTTTCAACAACCAGCCGTGCGTTTGCATTGAGCCCGGCGGCCCCGAGGCCCTCGATGACCGTGGTGAACAGCGCTGGTGGAATGGCCAGGTAGTGGGCAGGGCGCGTGGCCCCGCCGAGCGCGCGCTTCAGGGCTGAGAAAGTGCCCGCATCCTTGTAGTCGCCGCTGACGTATTGCAGGCGTGCCAGCAGGTGGTCGAGCGCGACGGGGTCGACCTCGGCTTCATGCGCCCGGATGCTGCGGCTGGCGCGTTCGCGCAAGTCGGCGTCGCTCAAGGCCGATGAGGCCACGCCGATCACCGGCACGTCCAGCGCACCGCGTCGGGACAAGGCATAGAGCGCGGGAAAAATCTGCTTGTCTGCCAGGTCGCCTGTGACGCCGAAGACCACCAGGGCGTCCGATCTCATCTGGGCTTCTCCTGGTGCCCGCCGAACTCCTGGCGCATCGCGGACTGCACGCGATCTGCGAAGCCGGATTCGCCGCGCGATGCGAAGCGGGCGTAGAGCGCCGCGCTGAGCACCGGCGCGGGCACGGCTTCGTCGATGGCTGCCTGGATCGTCCAGCGGCCTTCGCCGGAGTCCGACACGCGGCCTTCGAAATGCTTGAGCTCCGGATCGGCTGCCAGCGCCTGCGCCGTCAGGTCGAGCAGCCAGGAGCCGACCACGCTGCCGCGCCGCCAGAGTTCTGCGATCTCGGGCAGGTTCATCTCGTATTGATAGAAGTCCGGCTCGCGCAGCGGCGTGGTCTCGGCGTCGACGACAACTTCCTTGGTGCCGAGGTTGGCGCCGCGCAGGATGTTCAGGCCTTCGGCATAGGCGGCCATCAGGCCGTACTCGATGCCGTTGTGGACCATCTTCACGAAGTGGCCGGCGCCGTGCGGCCCGCAGTGCAGCCAGCCCTGGTCGGCCGTGCTCGTACCGGGCTTGCGGCCGGGTGTGGGAACGGCGGAACCGACGCCGGGCGCCAGCGTTGAAAACACCGGCGCCAGATGCTGCACGGCCTCCTTGTCGCCGCCCACCATCAGGCAGTAGCCGCGATCCAGGCCGGCGATGCCGCCGCTCGTGCCGGCGTCCAGATAGTGGATGCCAGACGCCGCTAACTGCCTGGCTCGACGGATGTCGTCGTGGTAGTGGGAGTTGCCGCCTTCGATGACGATGTCACCGGCCTGCAGCAGCGGCGAAAGCTGTTGCAGCACCGTATCGACCACCGCGGCCGGCACCATCAGCCAGACCGCGCGAGGCGGCTCCATCGCCGCCACCAGTTCCTGCAGCGAAGCCGTTCCCACGGCGCCAAGCGCCACCATCTTCCCGACGACCTCCGCATGCGTGTCTTGCACGACGCAGGCATGGCCACCGCGCAGCAGCCGCGCCACCATGCTGGCGCCCATGCGGCCCAAACCGATCATTCCAATCTGCATGCTCGAAGCTCCGGCGATCTGATATTCACATTGAGTCCATCCTCTCTGGGGAAGAGAAGGTGGAGCGCGGGACGGAGGCGGGCGCGGGCGTAGGACGTGATGCCTAGGATTGTGTTTATGTTATTTTACATAATACACATTGTCGAATTTCTGGGTAGTAATTTCAATGTTGCGTTTGCCGATGTCCGGGAGTCCATTCGATGGCTTTGGATACTTTGATATCGTTGCAAAACATGCTTGTAAAAATTACGAACCGACGATGCGTCCTTGTTGATGATCACAAGCTTCCCCGGTACTGGCCTGCTGTCTGGGAGCTTCTCCACGGGGCGAGCCTAGCAAGCTCTACGTTGGAAGAACGGCTTAGTCACATCGAGGCTTTCTATCAGCACACCGAACTGATCGGCGG
>FSVW01001850.1_pt1 | contig 19708 bp, 17 predicted proteins | sample 1637551 | NCBI WGS metagenome assembly FSVW01 (sample SAMEA3914814, study PRJEB12502) | metagenome | biome: forest; material: soil | place: USA | collected 2011-09-16 | depth 0.1 m | reverse complement strand
TACAACTGCTCGCCGTCGTTCAACTGGAAGAAGAACCTCGACGACGCGACGATCGCCAAGTTCCAGCGCGAACTCGGCGCGATGGGCTACAAGTTCCAGTTCATCACGCTGGCCGGCTTCCACAGCCTCAACTACTCGATGTTCAACCTGGCCTACGGCTATGCGCGCAACAACATGAGCGCCTTCGTCGAATTGCAGGAAGCCGAGTTCGCAGCCGCGGAGAAAGGCTTCACCGCCGTCAAGCACCAGCGCGAGGTCGGCACGGGCTACTTCGACGCGGTGACGACGACCATCGAGCGCGAGGCCTCCACCGCGGCGCTCAAGGGTTCAACGGAAGACGAGCAGTTCTTCGACCAGAAGCACGGCTGATCGTTCATCCCCTTGATGAAGAAGAGCCCGCGCAAGCGGGCTCTTTTGCGCTCTCCGGCTCAGGCCGCCAGCAGTTCGTCCAGCAGAGACAGCAGATCCCGGATGTTGAAAGGCTTGGTCACGTATTGCCGGGCACCGGCATCGAGGCAATCGCGGATCTGTTCATCCAGCGCGTCGGCCGAGACCATGATGACGATCATGCTGGCACATTGCGGCGCCACACGCAGCTTGCGCAAGAGGCTGAGCCCGTTGGTATCCGGCAGCTGCATGTCCAGCAGCAGCAGCTCCGGCGGATCGGCCAGCAAGGCGGCCAGCCCGCTCGCGCCGTCTTCGAATACCGCCAGCTCGGCCTTGGGGCGTTGTGCGATGACGGCGCGCATCACCTCGATGTTGACCGCGTTGTCCTCGACATAGGCCAGGCGGCGGCGCTGGCGCCAGTCGGCGCCTGCGAAGCTGGGGACGGCGGGAATGAAGGGTTCGGTCTGGCCATCGGCGGCCGGCAGCCGCAGGGTGAAAGTCGTGCCCTTGCCCAATTGGCTGCCCACCCGCAGCGAGCCATTCATCAGCTCGGCCAGTCGGCGCGAGATCACCAGGCCGATGCCCGTGCCTTCGATCTTGCCGCGCTCCTGGCCCAGCCGGTTGAAGGGCTGGAACAGCGAGGCCAGCTGCGTGCTGCTCAGGCCCGGGCCCGTGTCGGTCACGCTGATATCGATATGGGATGCGTCAACCAGCTGGGCGCTGACCACCACCACCCCGCCCTCGACGTTGTACTTGATCGCGTTGCTGAGCAGATTCCCCAGGATCTCGCGCATGCGCGTGAGGTCGCCGATGGCGTAGCGGGCGAGTGTCGACAGCTGCGTGCGCAGGGTGACGGCGCGTTTCTGCGCTGTCGAGTTCAGCAAGGCTTTCACCTCTTCCACCAACATGTGAACGTCCTGCTGCTCCAGCGTCACCTTGAGATTGCCGGTTTCGATGCGCGAAAGATCCAGGACGTCGTTGATCATCGCCAGCAGATGCCAGCCGGCCTGGCCAATCTTGGCGATCCATTCCTTTTGCTGCGTTGACAGTGTTCGTTCGCTGTCCAGTTGCAGGAGCTGCGTGAAGCCGAGCAGACCGTTCAGCGGCGTGCGCAGCTCGTGGCTCATGTGAGAGAGAAACTCGCTCTTGGTGCGGTTGGCCAGCTCGGCGGCCTCGCGGGCCCGCTCGTTGGCCTCGAAGCGGAGCTGGTCGGTGATGTCCCTGACAAGGGCCAACAGGCTATCGGGGCGCCCCTGAGCATCGCGCAGCAGGCTCATCAGCACCCGGGTCGTCGTCTCGCTGCCATCGGGCTTGCGGTAGACCCGCTGCAGCGTATGGCTCGCGGCGCCGCTCTGGACAAGGCCCCGCGCCAGTTCAGCATCTTCGTCCACCAAGACCGGGTAGCGCTGGCGCAACTCGTCGGGCAAGCAGTCCAGCATCAGGCAAAACTGCGGATTGGCATGCGCCGGCATGCCGTCGAGCCCCGAGATGTAGATGCCGATGGGCGCGTTCTCAAACAGGCTGCGGAAGCGCTGTTCATTGCGGCGCAGCGCATGCGTCGCGTCCTGCAATTCCGTGGTCCGCATCGCCACCAGGGTTTCGACTTGGTGCGTCCGACCCGACACGGTCAGCAGCAGCAAGGCCAGCATGCCGCTCCCCAGCAAGGCCATCAAGGCGAAGACCTGGGCATCGGCCGATGCATGTATGGCGGGCCCTTCCGCTGGATACAGCCGCAGGGTCCAGCTGCGACCGCCGAATTGCAATGCCTGAACCAGCTCGGGCTGGGTCAGTGAGCGCTGCTCACAGCCGGCCGAGCCCGCCAGGTGGCGGGATGCGGCCTGCACATCGTCGTCGCTGAGGCAGGCCTTCAGGCCGCTCTTGCCCTGTGCCGTCGCCACGGCAAGCAGAGCCGCCGGGTTCAGGATGACGAAGGCCACGCCGTCCGAAGCACTCAGCGTTTCGCCAGGCTCGGCGGCATCCTTGCCCGGATCGATCGCCTGCCACAGGACGATGCGTGGCTCGCTGCCGGCCTTGTCGCCCTTGTCGCTCGATTGACCTTGCGTTGCCGTCGGCAGTCCGGTGGCGAGCGCTCGAACGAAGGCAACGCGGTTGACGGCCGTGGCCATGCTCGGCGCGAGCCGCTGCGCAGCAAGCACGCTGCCGAACCCCTCGATGGCGCTATTCCGGGACTGAAAGCTCTCGGCCACGCGCCGGACCTCGGGACTGGTTTCATTGGTGCGCTGATACAGCAGGACCTGCATCGTGGCGAGCATGTTCAAGGGTTCGCGCAGTGCGACGCCAATCGCGTTGGCCGCGACGATGGATTCGCGCTCGAAGGCCGCTGCACGCCGCTGCGCGTCATAGCCCGACACGGCCATGAAGGCCAGCAGCAGCAGCAGCAGCGCAGCCAGCAGCGGTGCCCCGACGCTCAGGCGGCGCGGGGCCCAGACCCGTCTCGGCGAGGCCAGGATCGTCAGCGCCAGAGGCGTGCCGATCACCAGGCTGATGCTGTTGTAGATCCAGTTGTCCAGGACGATGCCGGGCAACTGCTCCAGGTTCGGGAAGTGATAGTAGATGACGAGGAACGAGGCCATCGACAGGCTGCCCACGGCGCTGGGCACCAGTCCGACGATCAGCAGGAAGACCAGCGCCTCGCGGGCATCGCTCAGCAGCAGGGGTGTCTTGCAATATCGCCGCACCAGGCCTGCGCCGGCCGCCGTCATCGCCATGCTGCCGATGGCGGACCACAGCGCACCTGCGACCGATTCAGAACCATTGGCAGAAGCGACCACCCAGAAGAAGGCCGCATGGCCGATGCCGGGCACGATGATCGCTTCGGCGCCCCAGCACAGCATGGCGGCCAGGGCCAGGCCAAATGAAAGGCCAATGGCGGGGCCGCCGTAGTTGTAGTGGCGCGTGAGCTCGGCGAAGGCGAGATTGAGCAGCAGGTATGCCAGGGTCATCAGTGCCAGCCGCGCGAGCCGCCAGCTCAGCGAGGCCCTCCCGGGCCAGCGTTGCGATGGCGCCGTGCCCGCTTGTGGTGGCAGCGCGCTGTCGGGTACTGACATGTCTACGGCTTCCGGAATGGGCTGCGAGCCGGCCCGGCCTCAGTACTGGGCCGTGAATTCCACGCCCAGAGTTCGCGGCGCCGTGAAGGTGCCGACCACGATGCCGTTGCTGAGGTCGCGCGCGAACTGCAGCTTCCTGTTGTCAAGCAGATTGCGAACCCAGAACGACAGGCGGCCCAGGACGCGGCCACCCAAGGGAATTTCGTCCAGGCTCAAGCGCGTCGAGAGATCGACGCGGGCCGGCAGCGTGACCGCCTGCGTCAAGGCCAGGTCGCCGGTGCCGTGGCAGCCCGTCCCGTCTCCGCTTTGCTCGATCAGGCAGGGGCCCGGTGCGGTCCGGTCGCGCCAGGAGGCATCGATGCGCCAGGAGGGCAGGGCGCCATTGCCCAGACGAGCGAACTGGTAGTCCGCGCCGAGGTAGGCGGTCTGTGTGGGCGCCAGGGTCGTGAAGCCGTTGCCGATCTGATCGCGGATATGGCCGTAGCTGGCGTGCAGGCGCAGGGCTGGCAGCAACTGCGCTTGCACTTCGGCTTCGAAACCGGTCTTGGTGGCCGAACCACCGTCAACTGGCAGGCCGCCCAGCTCCAGCGAGAAACCCTGCATCTGCAGATGGCTGACCCGGGTCCGGAAGACCGCGAGGCTGCCGCGCAGGCGATGCTGCAAGCCTTCGAACTTCAATCCCAGCTCGACGCCATGGTCGACTTCGGGCGCGAAGCTCTGCCCTCCCAGCGTGCCGCCGGAGATGTGGGCCGTGCTCAGCCTCGCATAGGCGTTCAGGCCTGGCGCCAATTGCTGTCGGGCGGCCAGTTCCCAGTCCGCATAGCTGAAGGCAGCGGCGCTCGCGTAAACGCCACGGGCCGTGCGCTCCATCTGCGCGCTGCGCCGGTCATGCGTCCAGCGCAGGCCGCCGCTCAGCGCGAGCCCAGCCCAGGGCTCGAATTCCATTTGGCCGAAGATGGCCTCGGAGCTGTTGACCGCGCTGGCCTTTTCACCGGCGATGTAGTCCGAGCTGAGGAACTGGCCGAGCGAGCCGATCTCGTTGACGCCGTCGGGCTGGAAGCGCCCGCCGATGAAGGCCGGCGTATTCCAGTCGACGATCTCGCGGAAGCTGCTGAGCCCCGCACTCATGTCCAGGCCGTCGCGCTTGCTGCGCAGGCGCAGTTCATGAGTGGACTGGTGCAGGGCGCTCAGCCATGCGGTGCAGATCATGCAGACGCGGTCCTCGGCCGGCGTCGCAATGCCGAGCTGCGTGAGGAAATTTCCGTTCAGCGCAGCGCCGTCGATATCGTTGCCGGCACTGAGCTGCCACATCTGGCGCGTGCTCAGGATGTACCTGAGGCTCAGCGAGGGGCTGAAGCGGTATTCCGCACCGAGCGATTGCCCCCAGGTGCGCAGCTTGTCCGGTGCAAGCAGGTTCGCCGCGACGCTGTCGCGTGGTGTCAGCTGTGCGCGGGTTCCGCCGCCGCCGGCTGCCGGATCGAACAGCGCACCGAAGCCGCCGTAGAGCGCCAGCACCTGCAGGGCCGGCTGCGTGCTCTGGCGCCGCGTCCAGTCGAAGCTGTAGTCCAGCGTGAGCGCCGGCGCGGCGAAGTAGCGCGCGCGAACAGCCACCGCATCTGCGTTGACACTGCCGAAATCATCGACCGAGACGATGGTGCCGATCGGCTCGCTGAGCCGGGTCACCAGGCCGGGCGTTTCATTGCGGACCCAGCCCTTGTTCTCCTCATGCTGGACAACCAGGCGCACGGCCAGGCCGCCGTGCTTGCCCGAATCGAGCGCGAAGCTGGCCTGCGCATGGCCGAGATTGCCGGTGCCCAGCGTCAGGCTGGCCCCTGGCGTGCCGGCAGGCTCGCAAGTCTTCAGCCGGATGACGCCGGCCGCCGCGTTCGAGCCGTACAGGGCACCCTGCGGGCCGCGCACGACTTCCATGCCGCACAGATTGGCCAAGGAAAACACCGACAGGGCGCCGACGTGGCCCGTGTTGGCATCATCGAGATACAGCACCCCGCGCACGTCGGTCTGGAAGGAGCCCGTCCCGATGTCCTCGCCACGCAGTGAGAGCAGCGGGCCGGTGCCCGGGCCGAAGCGGTATTGCACATTGAGGTTGGGGACAGTCTGGCCAAGGCGGTCAAAACCCGTCACGCCCAGTTCCTCCATGTCCTTGGTGTCGAGTGTCGAAACCGCAATCGGCGCAGCCATGACGTTCTCCGAATGTCGTCGCGCCGTGACCAGCACCGACTCCAGCACCCTCGGGCCGGCTGCATCCTGCTCGGCGGGCGCTTGCGCCCAGGCGCTGTCCTGGCCGAAGAGACTGGCGCCGGCAAGGGCCAGCCCTGCCAATCGCCCCCAGCGCCATTGCGTGCCGTGTTGCATGGATTCCTCCAAAAAATCCAGTCGGCACATGGTGGCCAAGACTTACGTGTTTTTGCGTACGCGCGTCCACGAACCATGATTTATCACAGGCAAGTCAGACATAAATCAGCCGCTGCGCGCCTTGCCTGGGGCCGGCATAAGCAAACAAGCAAAGAGTTGAAGGAAGGCCCCGATTGACGCCGGAGAATCCGACCCTGCACAAACAAGATCAACTCGGGAGTGGCGTGAACTTTCAGCAATTGCGATCGGTCTGCGAGGCCGTGCGCCAGGGCTTCAACCTCACCTCGGTAGCCGAGGCCCTGCACACCTCGCAGCCGGGCGTGAGCCGGCAGATCCGCGAGCTGGAAGACGAGCTTGGCATCGAGATCTTCGAGCGTGCGGGCAAGCGCCTCACGCGGCTGACGCCCCCGGGCGAGACCGTGCTGCCCATCATCGAGCGGCTGCTGCAGGAGGCCGACAACCTTCGCAGAGCCGGCGCCGATTTCGCGCAGCAAGGCCGCGGCACGCTGACGATTGCGGCCACGCACTCACAGGCGCGCTATGCGCTGCCCGCTGCGGTACGTGATTTCAGCAGCCGCCATCCGGAGGTGAGCCTGCGCATCCACCAGGGCTCACCCAAGCAGGTGGCCGAGCTGCTGCTGGCCGGCGAGGCCGATCTGGGCGTGGCCACCGAGGCGCTGGCCGACTACACCGACCTCGTTGCGCTGCCCAGCTATCAGTGGACGCACAGCGTGATCGTGCCGCCGGGCCATGCGCTGGCGCTCGATGCCGACGCGGGACAGTCCTTGACGCTGGAGCGCCTGGCCGAGTTCCCGGTCATCACCTACGAACCCGGCTACACCGGCCGCAGCCACATCGACGCCGCCTTCCAGCGCCAGTCCTTGAGCTTCAACCTGGTGCTTTCGGCCATGGACGCCGACGTGATCAAGACCTACGTGGAGCTCGGCATGGGCGTGGGCATCATCGCGGCCATCGCCTTCGACGAAGCCCGCGATTCAGGCCTGCGCGCCATCGACGCGCGCCACCTGTTTGCCTCCAACATGACGCGCGTGGCGCTCAAGCGCGGCAGCTATCCGCGCGCCTATGTCTACGACTTCATCGAGACTTTCGCCTCGCCGCTCAACCGTGCGCTGGTGGAGCGGTCATTGGCGGAAGCGCCGGGCACGCGCTTCGAAATCTGATTCCAGTCCAGGCTTTCCACGTCTTCGAGGAACTCCCGCACGAACGGCGTGGCCGGCGAGAGCAGCAGGTCCTCCGGCGTGGCGATCTGCTCGATGCGACCGTTGTTCATCACCACGACGCGGTCAGCCAGCTCCAGCGCCTCGTCCTGGTCATGCGTGACGAAAAGGGTGGTGACCTGTGTCTCGTCGTGCAGCTGGCGCAGCGAGCGGCGCAGGTCCTTGCGCACCTTGGCGTCGAGCGCACCGAAGGGCTCGTCCAGCAGCAGAACGCGCGGCTCCACGGCCAGTGCGCGAGCCAGGGCCACGCGCTGGCGCTGGCCGCCGGAGAGCTGATGCGGGTGGCGGGCCGCAAAGGCTTCGAGCTGCACCTGGGCGAGCAGTTCGCTCACGCGGCGCCTGATCTCGGCTTCATTCGGCCGCGTCGCACGCGGGCGCACGCGCAAGCCAAAGGCGATGTTCTCGAACACGCTCATGTGGTTGAACAGCGCGTAATGCTGGAAGACGAAGCCGACCTGGCGCGAACGCGCATCGCTGGCCGTCACATCCTGGCCATTGAAGAGCACACGCCCTGCGTCGGGCTGCTCCAGCCCCGCGATGATGCGCAGCAGCGTGGTCTTGCCGCAGCCCGAGGGGCCGAGCAGGGCGACCAGTTCGCCTTCCTGCACGTGGAGGTCGAGGCCATCGCAGGCTTGCGTATGGCCGAAGGACTTGTGGATCTTCTGGACGGCGATGCTCATGCGAGAAGTGCTTTCTTCAATTCGTTCTGCAGCCGTTGCTCGGCCCAATACTTCAGGCCCAGCGTGACGAGTGCCAAAGCCGCCAGCAGCGACGCGACAGCAAACGCCGCGGCGAACTGGTACTCGTTGTAGGCAATCTCGATGTGCAGGGGCAGGGTGTTGGTCTCGCCGCGGATGTGGCCGCTGACCACGCTGACCGCGCCGAACTCGCCCATCGCCCGCGCATTGCACAGGATCACGCCGTACAGCAGCGCCCAGCGCACATTGGGCAGGGTCACGCGGCGCAGCATCTGCCAGCCGTTGGCGCCCAGTACGTGCGCGGCCTCTTCCTGGTCGGTGCCCTGCGCCTGCATCAGCGGGATCAGCTCGCGTGCCACGAAAGGCACGGTCACGAAGACGGTCGCCAGCACGATGCCGGGCAGGGCGAAGATCACGCGGATGTCATGCGCCTGCAGCCACGCGCCGAACCAGCCCTGCAGGCCGAAGATCAGCACATAGATCAGGCCGGCGATGACGGGGCTGACGGCAAACGGCAGGTCGATCAGGCTCAGCACCAGCGTCTTGCCGCGGAAGTTGAACTTGGCCAGCGACCATGCCGCGGCCAGGCCGAACACCAGGTTCAGCGGCACGCTGATGGCAGCGGCGATCAGGGTCAGCTTGAGCGCTGAGAGTGCGTCCGGGTCGATCAAGGCGGCAACATAGACATCCCAGCCCTTCTTGAAGGCCTCGGCGAACACGATGGCCAGCGGCAGGAAGAGAAAGAGCGACAGGAAGGCGAGTGCCGCTAACGTCAAGGTCCAGCGCAGCGCTTTCGGTTCGGTGATGGCACTGTTGGTGGTCATTTCGCCCCCTGGCGACTGCGCGCCCAGGCCTGCAAAAGGTTGATCGCCAGCAGCAGCAGGAACGAAGCGATCAGCATCACCACGGCAATCGCCGTGGCGCCGGCGTAGTCGTACTGCTCCAGCCGCGTGATGATCAGGAGCGGCGTGATCTCGCTGATCATGGGCATGTTGCCGGCGATGAAGATGACCGAGCCGTATTCGCCCAGGCCGCGCGCGAAGGCCAGCGCGAAGCCGGTCAGCAGAGCAGGCAGCAATGGCGGCAGGATCACGCGCCACAGCGTCTGCAGGCGATTGGCGCCAAGCGTGGCGGCGGCCTCCTCGCGTTCGTGGCTCAAGTCTTCGAGCACAGGCTGCAAGGTGCGCACCACAAACGGCAGGCCGATGAAGACCAGCGCCACCCACACGCCCAGCGGCGTGAAGGCGACCTTGAAGGGCAGCCACTTGCCGACCCAGCCATTCGGTGCATACAGCGCCGTCAGCGCGATGCCGGCCACGGCCGTGGGCAGGGCAAACGGCAGATCCACCAGCGCATCGACGAGGCGCCTGAAGCTGAAGCGATAGCGCACCAGCACCCAGGCCACGAGCAGGCCGGCCACAGCATTGAGCAGGGCGGCCAGCGCGGCCATGCCGAAGCTCAGCCGGTACGAGGCCAGCGCGCGCGGCGTGGCGACGGCGTCGAGGAACTGCGCGCCGCTCAGCGTGGATGTCTTGAGAAAAGCCGCGGACAGCGGCAGCAGCACGATCAGGCTCAGGTACAGCAGGGCCAGGCCCAGGCTGATGTCGAAGCCCGGCAGCACGGAATGCTGCCGGCGCAGGAGGCGGGAAAGGATCACAACTTACTTTTTCGTGTAGATCTGGTCGAACAGGCCGCCATCGTCGAAGTGCGTCTTCTGCGCGGATGTCCAGCCGCCGAACAGCTCGTCGATCGTGAACAGCTGCACCTTGGCGAACTGGCCCGCGTACTTGGCCGCCACCTTGGCATCGGCCGCCGGACGGTAGAAGTTGCGCGCCGCAATCTCCTGGCCCTCGGGGCTGTAGAGGTACTGCAGATAAGCCGTGGCCACCTCGCGCGTGCCGCGCTTGTCCACCACCTTGTCGACCACGGCCACCGGCGGCTCGGCCAGGATGCTCAAGCTCGGCGTCACGATCTCGAACTGCCCCGGGGCCAGTTCCTTGGTGGCGAGATAGGCCTCGTTCTCCCAGGCCACCAGCACATCGCCCACGCCGCGTTCGGTGAAGGTCACCGTCGAGCCGCGCGCGCCGGAATCAAGCACGGGCACATTGGCATACAGCGCCTTCACGAAGGCCTGCGCCTTGGCGGCATCATTGCCGTTCTTCTTCAACGCATAGCCCCAGGCCGCGAGATAGTTCCAGCGCGCGCCGCCCGAGGTCTTGGGATTGGGCGTGATCACCGAGACGCCCGGCTTCACCAGGTCGTTCCAGTCGCGGATGTTCTTCGGGTTGCCCTTGCGGACCAGGAAGACGATGGTCGAGGTGTACGGCGCGCTGTTGTGCGCCAGGCGCTTCTGCCAGTCGGCGGCCACCAACTGGCCATGCTGGTTCAGCGCATCCACATCGGCGGCCAGCGCCAGCGTCACCACGTCGGCCGGCAGGCCGTCGATCACCGACCGCGCCTGCTTGCCCGAACCGCCGTGCGACTGCTTGACGCTGACCGTGTCGCCCGTCTTGGCCTTCCAGTAGGCCGCGAAGGACTTGTTGAAATCCACATAGAGCTCGCGCGTCGGGTCGTAGCTGACGTTGAGCAGCGTGATGTCCTTTGCCTGCGCGGCAAGGGAAGCCAGGGCAAGCGTGGCCAGAGCAAGGAAACGGGTCATGGAAAGCAGGCCTGTCAGTTGAAATGAGAGGCCATGCTAGAAAACCCTCGCCCGCAGGGGAAGGAAGCAATCCGAGGCTGCTTATGCGTTTTTCGTTGGTTCGGTCATGAAGTAGGCGAAAGCGGCCAGCGGCAGCGCCACACCCAGCATCGAAGTCCAGGCCCACCCGCCTTGCGCATAGGCCCAGGCGCCTGCGGCCGAACCCATCGCGCCGCCGGCAAAGAAAGTCGCCATATACAAACCATTGAGCCGGCTGCGCACCTCGGGGCCGAGCGCGAAGATCGCGCGCTGTCCGACGACGAGATTCGTCGTAACGCCGAAATCAAGCGCAATGCCCGCGAAGACCAGCAGCCCGAGGCCGGTGGTCGAACCCGGCGCCGCGATATGCGTGATCAGGAAGCTCGCTGCGGCCAGCAGCATGGCAAAGGCCGTGGCGCCGCGCGAATGGCCGCGGTCGGCCAGCCGGCCGGCAATCGGCGAGGCAATGGCGCCAGCGACGCCGGCCAGGGCAAACAGCGCGATGCCGCCTTGAGATAGGCCGTAGACGCGCGCCAGCAGCAGCGGCGTGGTCGTCCAGAACAGGCTGAAAGCCCCGAACATCGCCGCGTGATAGAGCGCGCGCCGCTGCAGCACGGGCGTGTTGCGCATCAGGCCGGCCAGGGAAGCGATCAGCGCGCCATAGCCGATCACGGCCTCCGGCCGGCGTTGCGGCAGATTGATGCGCAGCATCAGCGCCAACGCCGCCATGGCGACAGCGGAGGCGAAGAACATCACGTGCCAGGAGCTGAACTGCGCCACGAAGCTGGCCACCGGCCGTGCCAGCATGATGCCCAGCATCAGCCCGCTCATCACATTGCCCACCACCTCGCCGCGTTGCTCAGGCGGCGCCAGATGCGCGGCGAAGGGCACCAGCACCTGGGCCGCGACGGAGACGAGCCCGAGGCTCAGCGTGCCGATGAAGTAGGGCAGCGGGTGGCTGCTGAGCGCCAGGCCCAGCGACGCGAGTGCCGCGAGTGCAAGCAGCGTGCAGACCAGCCGGCGCGTCTCCAGCAGATCGCCCAGCGGCACCAGCAGGATGAGGCCCAGCCCATAGCCGATCTGCGTCAGCGTGACGATGAGCCCCGTGGCGCCGGGCGAGAGCCCGAGGTCCAGCGCAATCGGCCCGGCCAGCGGCTGGGCATAGTAGAGATTGGCGACGATCAGGCCGCAGGCGAAGGCCAGCTGGACGGTCATCCAGCGCGAGATGGACGAGGAGGAGGGCGAGGCGGAGGTGGTGGCGGTGGATTTCATGCGGGCGCGAGCATCGCATGAGGGCGCTGCACCGCGTGCGCGTGGGGGCATGTCATCAAAGCGTCATCTTCGCGTCGCATTCTTCGGGCAGTCCCGATAAAAATTACAAGAAGGAGACGATATGCAGACAAGGCAACAAGAACAAAGCTCCAGCCCCTGGACCCGCTTCCTGGTGCAGTGGCGAGCAGCACGGCGCCAGCGCCATCTGCGCGGGCGCTCGATGCTGCTGGCGCAACGGGTCCAGCAGATTCCGGCCATGATTCGCACACATTGGCTGGCCCATGCTGGCGAGGAGATCCCGGGCTGGCGCCCGAGCGAAGCCGACTGGCCTCTGGTAGCCGGCGCGCTGATGCAGTTCTTCGATGCCTGCCGCGGCGCCCCCGATTGCGCCCTGCCTTCACGCGCGGCCGACTCGCTCTGGCACGTGTGGCTGGCGCGCGATCCCGCAGGACTCGCAAGCTTCCAGTGCCAGCACTTCGGCCGCGAGATGCCCCATGTGGAAGGCGCGGACATCGATCTCGAAGCGGGCCTCGCGCGCTGCTGGGTGCAGGCCTGCCGCAGTGAAGGCCTGTCGCCGACGGGTGAGCGCCTGCCGCTGGTGTTCAGCGCCGACAAGCTGCTGGCCACACCGACCGGCTGGGCTTATGACCGCGGTCCGTATCAGATCGTCCACAGAGACCTCGATGGACGCGGGCGGCCGGTCGGCGAGTTCCACACGCACCAGGGTCTGTTGCTCGCCGGCCTGGCGGGCATGGGCCTCCTCCACGCGCATGAGCTGGAAGCCCAGCCGCAGCGCAAGCCGGCAGGCGACAGCGGCAGCAACTGCGGGTCCTCCTACCTGGGCAGCACCTGCGGCACGAGCAGCAGTGGCGACTGCGGTGCCGGCAGCGATGCGGGCAGCGCAGGCTGCAGTTGCAGCAGCGGCTCGAGCTGCGGTTCGAGTTGCGGCGGCGGCGGCAACTGACGACTACATCGAAGCGCGCAACATCTGCCGATAGTCCGCCACGCTCGCCTCGCGCGGGTTGGTCTTGTGGCAGTGGTCGGGCAGGGCGCGTTCGATGATGCGCTCGAACAGCGATTCGTCCACGCCCATCGCGGCCAGGCCCGAGGGCAGGCCCAGGCGCGCGTTCATCTCCGTGATGGCTTGCGCCACAGTCTCACCCGCGGCATCGCAAGTCTTCAAACCCATGGCCTGTGCCATCCGGGACATGCGCTCATCGTTCTGCAGCGTCGGAGCATTGAAGCGAATCACCGCGGGCAGAAAAACGGCGTTGAGCGTGCCGTGATGCAGGCGCGGATTGAGCCCGCCCAAGGCATGGCTCAGCGAATGCACGCAGCCCAGCCCCTTCTGGAAAGCCAGCGCGCCTTGCGTGCTTGCGCTCATCATGTTCCAGCGCGCCTCGCGATCCTGGCCATCGCGGGTGGCGCGCTCGATGTGGGCCCAGCCGCGGCGCAGGCCTTCGAGCGCGATGCCGTCGGCGGGAGGATTGGCGGCGGCCGACATGAAGGTCTCCAGGCAATGCGCGATCGCATCCATGCCGGTGGCGGCGGTCAGGCCCGGCGGCAGGGCCAGCGTCAGCTCGGGGTCGCAGATGGCCGAGCGCGGCATCAGCACCCAGTTGTGGAAGCCCAGCTTGCGGCCGTCGTCCACGATGATGATGGCGCCGCGCGCCACCTCGCTGCCGGTGCCGGCCGTGGTGGGCACGGCGATCAGCGGCACCGCGCGATCCGTGATGCGGCCGGCGCCGCCTTCGATGGTGGCGTACTCCTTGAGCGGTCCTTCATGTGAAGCCGCGATGGCCACGCCCTTGGCCAGATCGATGCTGGAGCCGCCGCCGATGGCGATCAGGCCGTCGCAATTCATCGCCTTGTATTGATCGACCGCCGCGCGCACCGCGGCTTCGGTCGGGTTGGGCGGCGTGGCATCGAACACCGGCAGTGAGTTGGCAAATGGCGTTAGCGCCAGATCGAGCACGCCCGCCGCGCGCACGCCGGCATCGCTGACCACCAGCGGGCGCTTGATGCCGATGCGTTCGCATTCGGCCGGCAACAGCGAGCGCGCGCCGAAGTCGAGATGGATGTGCGTCAGGTACTGGATGAATGCCACGGTCTTGTGTCTCCTACACTGTGCGGCCATCCTAGAACCAATTCATGGACCACTCTTTGCTGACGCCGCGGATGGCCTCGCTGCTCGAGCGCATCCACCGCGCCAATCGCCCGGCCTTCCACACCTTGAGCCCACGCGAGGCGCGCATCGCCTACTGGGCCGGTGCCGAGATCCTCGACCTGCCGCGGGCACCTTTGCCGCGGGTGGAAGACATCGCGATTCCCGGTCCCGGCGGCGCGATGGCGGCACGGCTTTATGCGCCCAGCGTCGATGCCAACCTGCCGCTAACGCTCTACCTGCACGGCGGCGGTTTCACCATCGGCGGGCTGGAGACGCACGACAGCCTGTGCCGCCAGCTGGCCCTGCGCTCGGGCACGGCGGTGGTGTCGCTCGACTATCGGCTGGCGCCCGAGCACCGCTTCCCGGCCGCGGTGGATGACGCTTTCGCCGCGCTCGAATGGCTGGCGGCCAACGCGCTGACGCTCAATCTCGACGGCGCGCGGCTGGCCGTGGGTGGCGACAGCGCAGGCGGCACGCTGGCCGCCGCCTGCGCCCTGCATGCCCGCGATATCGGCCTGCCGCTCAAGCTGCAGCTGCTCATCACGCCGGGCACCGCGGCGCATGCGGACACGCCTTCGCATGAGCGCTTTGCCAAAGGCTTCCTGCTGGACCGCGACACCGTCGCCTGGTTCTTCCATCAGTACATCGATGAGGCGCAGCGCAGCGACTGGCGCTTCGCCCCGCTCAACGCAGACGATCACGGTGATCTCGCGCCCACCTGCCTGATCCTGGCCGAAGCCGATCCGCTGGTGGACGAAGGCCTCGAATATGCAGACCGCCTGCGCGCGGCCGGCGTGCCGGTGCAGCTCGAACTCTTCCGCGGCGTGACACATGACTTCATCAAGATGGGCCGCAGCATTCCCGAGGCTGTGCAGGCTTTGGATGCCGGCGCGCTAGCGCTGAAGGAGGCGCTCAAGCCATGACGACGCTCAAGAGACGACAAGACTTCCGCTTTGCCGAACGCCTGCGCGTGCGCTGGTCCGAGATCGACGTGCAGGGCATCGTCTTCAACGGCCACTACCTCAACTACTTCGACGCCGCCGTGGGCGGCTACTGGCGCGCGCTGGCGCTGCCCTATGCCGACACCATGGCCCAGCTCGGCGGCGAGATGTTCGTGCGCAAGAGCACACTGGAGTACGTCGGTTCTGCGCGTTATGACGAGCTGCTGGACATCACCGTGCGCTGCGAACGCATCGGCAGCAGTTCCATGACGCTGCAATGCGCAGCCTTCCGCGCTGACGAGCTGCTTGTGCACGGCGAGCTGGTCTATGTGCTGGCCGACGTGAAAGAGCGCAAGGCCATACCCATCCCCGCGCCGCTGCGCGAAGTGATCGAGGCTTACGAGGCGGGCGAAGCCGTGGTGGAGGTGCGCGTGGGCAGCTGGGCCGATCTCGGCAGGGCCGCCGGTGCCATCCGCCAGGCCGTGTTCGTGGAAGAGCAGCACATCCCCATCGAGATGGAATGGGACGAGGCCGATGCCAGCTGCCTGCACGCCGTGGCCTTCAACCGCTTCGGCCAGGCCTTGGCCACGGGCCGCTTGCTGGAACACGTGCCGGGCGTGGCCAAGATCGGCCGCATGGCCGTCCAGCGCCCCATGCGTGGCAGTCGCATCGGCCGCGAGGTGCTGGACGCGCTGATGCGCAAAGGCAGGGAGTTAGGCTACGCCGAGGTGCTGCTGCACGCGCAGATGTCGGCCCTGAGCTTCTACCTGCGCGCCGGCTTCGTGCAGCGCGGCGCTCCTTTCGACGAGGCCGGGATCGGGCATGTGGAGATGGTGCGGTCGCTTTAAGTCTTGATGGGAAGAAAGCGTTCCACATGGCGCTCGCCGATGGCCCAGCCGGCCATCGCTTGTGCCAAAGCCTGCTCGGTCGACACGGCATCAGGACCGGAGTGGATTTCCATCCAGGTCTGCTGCTGGGCTTCGTCAAGCCGCAGCAGCAGCCGCACGCCCGGTACGCGGCTCACGGCTTCGCGCACCTGCGCCGCCAGCGCAGCTTCGGCCTTGTAGTAGACGTAGATCTCGACAGCCATTCATTCGGCCTGCGCGAGCGGGTAGGGCAGTTCGCGCGGCGTCAGCAGCGGGCCGTCGGGCGCGCCCAGATGCAGGCTGCCGCTCGCCAGCGCGGCGATCTTGGTCTCGGCCAGCACGAGGCTGTGCCCATCGCGCTGCGCCGTGTTGGCCACCAGGCCGGCGGGCTGGCCCGGGTCTTCGCTGTGGAAGATTTCCTGGCCGGGCGCGGCCGTGCCATCGGTCTCGTACAGATAGGTGCGGCGCTTGAGCGTGCCGCGGTACTGGCTGCGCGCCACCACTTCCTGTCCGGGATAGCAGCCCTTCTGGAAGTTCACGCCGCCCAGCAGTTCGAGGTTGAGCATCTGCGGCACGAACTGCTCGCTCGTGGCAGCCAGCACGGTGGGCAGGCCCGATTCGAGCGTGCCCCATTGCCAGTCTTGCGCTGAAATAACTGGCAAGTTCAGCGCAGCCGAGACCGGCTGGGCGATCAGCCAGCGCGAGCCCGCATCGGCATCGGGCAGGCGGATCTGCTGTGCATCGCCCTCGCGCAGAAGGCCCCAGCGCGGCGTGCCGTCCGCGGCGCCCACCGCGCCCCAAAGGCCGATCTCGGCCGAGGCATCGCTCAACTTGCACTTGGCGCGCAGCACGAACATCGACAGCCGCTTGAGGATGGCCGGCAGCAGCTCCAGCGGCAGCGCCAGCAACACGGTGTTCTCGTCGGCCTTCCAGCCGATCATCGTGGCCAGCAGGCGGCCCTTGGCCGTGCAGAAGCCCGCCAGGCGCGCCTCGCTCAAGCCCAGCAGCGCGAAATCCTGCGTCAGCTGGCTATGGAGGAACTTGGCGGCTTCCTCGCCGTGGGCGCGGATCACGCCCCAATCGCTCAGGCGCACGGCGCCGGTCAGGTGTTGAGTCATGGCGCAATTATCATCAGCGCCCGAATTCCCTGTGGCGAACTGGTCTTGATCAAACGTCTCTTCATCCTCTTGCTGCTGCTGGCCCTTGGCGTGGCAGGCGCCGCATTCTGGTGGCTCAACGCCCCGCTGAAGCTGGCCGTTAGCACCGCCGAGCTCTCCGTCGAGCCCGGCACGCCGCCGCGCGAGGTGGCGCAGGCCTGGGTCAATGCCGGCGTGCAGGAGCCGGCGCTGCTGCTGTACGAATGGTTCCGCTGGTCGGGCAAGGCCAAGCTGATCCGCGCGGGCAGCTACGAGATCAATGCAGGTACGACGCCGATCCAGCTGCTCGACAAGATGGTGCGCGGCGACGAGGTGCTGGAGCAGTTGCGACTGATCGAGGGCTGGAATTTCCGCCAGGTGCGCGCCGCGCTGGCCAAGGCACCGTCGCTCAAACTCACGACGGACGGCATGAGCGACGCACAGATCATGGATGCCGTCGGCGCGCCGGGCATTCCTGCCGAAGGCCGCTTCTTCCCCGACACCTATGCCTACAGCCGTGGGGTCAGCGACATCACCGTGCTCAGGCGCGCCCACAAGGCGATGGCGCGCCGGCTCGAGGCCGCGTGGAGCGAGCGCGCCGAAGGCCTGCCGCTCAAGACCATCGACGAGGCGCTGACCCTGGCCTCCATCGTCGAGAAGGAAACCGGCGCGTCCAGCGACCGCGCCCTGGTGGCGGCCGTCTTCGTCAACCGCCTGAAGATCGGCATGCCGCTGCAGACCGACCCGACCGTGATCTACGGCCTGGGCGCGGCCTACGACGGCAATCTGCACAAGCGCGACCTGCTCAGCGACACGGCCTACAACACCTACACGCGCATGGGCCTGCCGCCCACGCCGATTGCCATGCCGGGCAAGGCCTCGCTGCAGGCAGCGCTGCATCCGGCGGCGAGCAAGGCGCTGTACTTCGTCTCGCGCGGTGACGGCAGCAGCGAGTTCAGCGAAGACCTCGCCGCGCATAATCGCGCCGTGGACAAATACATTCGCAAATAGAGCAATCAGTGACGGGCAGATTCATCACATTCGAAGGCATCGACGGTGCCGGCAAGTCCACCCACATCGCCACCGTGACGGCGCGGCTCGCGCGGCAAGGCGAGGTGGTTTCGACCCGCGAACCCGGTGGTACGCCGCTGGCCGAAACGCTGCGCGGGCTCTTCCTGCACCATGACATGGACGACCTGACCGAGACCCTGCTGGTCTTTGCCGGCCGTCGCGACCATGTGCGCACGGTGATCAAGCCCGCGCTGACCGCTGGCAAGACCGTGCTCTGCGACCGGTTTGTCGATGCCAGCTTTGCCTATCAGGGTGGTGGCCGACATATGAGCGACGAGGTGTTGGAGTCGCTGGAGCGCTGGGTCGTTGATAGCTGCCAGCCGGACTTGACACTTTGGTTTGACCTATCGGCAGAAATGGCCGCTGAACGCCGCGCTCGCGCACGCGAAGCGGACCGCTTTGAGGCGCAGGATCTGACGTTCTTCACACGCGTCCGAGGAGCGTATCGTCGTCGAGCCGACGCTGCAAACGGGCGCATTGTGAGGATCGATGCCAGTCGCAGCGTCCCTGAGGTCGCCGCGCAGATCGACGCCGTGTTGTCGGCGCGAGGCTGGTGAACATGCTGCCCTGGCTGGACGACGCGTTGCACCAGGCTTTGGCCACGGCGCGCTCGCACGCGCTGCTGGTGCAAGGGCCGGAAGGCGTGGGCCAGTTCGAGCTGGCGATGCTGCTGGCGCAGAGCTGGTTGTGCGAGGCGCCCGCGGCGGATGCCAGCGCCTGCGGCAAATGCGCGAGCTGCCTTCTCTTCAAGGCCCGTACGCATCCCGACTTCCAGCTGCTGGTGCCCGAGGCCTTGCGCGAGAGCCTGGGCCTGGCGGACGACGGCGAGACCGGCAAGGAAAGCAAGACCAAGCCCAGCCGCGAGATCAAGATCGATGCGGTGCGCGCCATGCTGAGCTTTGCGCAAGGCTCCAGCGCGCGCGGCCGGGCCAAGGTGGTGGTCGTGCATCCGGCCGAGGCGCTGAACCACGTGGCTGCGAACGCGCTGCTCAAGACGCTGGAAGAGCCCGCAGGCAAGCTGCGCTTCGCACTGACCAGCAGCGCGCCCGGCGCGCTCTTGCCGACGATCCGCAGCCGTTGCCAGCCGGTGCCGCTCGGGCTGCCGCCGGCCGAAGCTGCGCAGGCGTGGCTGGTCGAGCAGGGTCTGGCGGCCAATGAGGCGGCGGTGCTGCTCGCGGCCACCGGGGGGCGCCCTCAGCAGGCGCGCGACTGGTATGAGGCGGGCCTGCGCGCCAGCCACTGGACCGCACTGCCGCAGCAAGTGCAGACGGGCCAGACCCTGTTGCTCAACGAATGGCCGCAGCCGCGCGCGATCGACGCGCTGCAGCGCCTGTGCCATGACCTCTTGCGCCGAGCGCACGGCGCCGAGCCCAGCTACTTCCCCGCGCAGAGCCTGCCCACGACTGCGAACAGCGCCGGCCTGCACGATTGGGAGCAGGCCCTGCGCCGCGCCGCGCGCCATGCCGAACACCCGCTCAACGCGGGACTTTTGATGGAATCCCTGGTGGCTCAGGGCCAACAGGCGCTGCGTCGGGCCGTACGCTGAGCACTACACTCGGCCAATGAGCGAAACGCCCAAATCCCTCAACGCACTGCCGGTCGCGAATGTCTCGGGCGCAAGCGCCGCCGCGACCGCGCGGCCCAGCGTGATGCAGCTGGTGTTCAAGGAGAAGGGCGCGCTGTACGCGGCCTACATCCCCTCGTTCACCGACGGCGGCCTGTTCGTGCCGACGCCGCGCGACTACCGCATGGGCGACGACGTCTACCTGCTGCTCTCGCTGCCCGAGGACAACCAGCGCTACCCGGTGGCCGGC
>FSVW01003572.1_pt1 | contig 19764 bp, 20 predicted proteins | sample 1637551 | NCBI WGS metagenome assembly FSVW01 (sample SAMEA3914814, study PRJEB12502) | metagenome | biome: forest; material: soil | place: USA | collected 2011-09-16 | depth 0.1 m | reverse complement strand
GCCGGCACGGGCATCGTGGACCAGTTCTTCGACGACCGCGGCCACACCGGCCTGACCGTGCTGATGGGCGGCGGCCGGCAGTGGTTCCTGCCGGCCACCACGCCGGGCTCGTCGCGTTCGGACAAGACCGACTACGCCTTCTCGGCCACCGATACGCACACGGCAGACATCGCCAAGCGCTGGGGCGTGGCTCCTGGCAAGATGGACGCGAACCGCGATCTGATCCAGGAATTCCAGTCGGCCGGCTTTGCCTACGCGGCCACAAAATCCGACCTTCAAAACGCCGGCAAGGCGGACCAGCTGCTGGGCCTGTTCGCCTTCTCGAACATGAACGTGGCGCTGGACAAGATCGCCGGCCGGCGCGGCGTGAAGACGGGCATCCAGGGTTCGGTGGTCGATGACTTCGGCCTGCCCGACCAGCCCATGCTCGACGAGATGGTCGGCGCGGCGCTGCAGGTTCTGGACAGGAAACCGCAGGGCTTTGTGCTGATGGCGGAAGGCGCGTCCATCGACAAGCAGGCGCATGCGATGGATACCGAGCGCTGGATCCTCGAAGTGCTGGAGTTCGATCGCGCCATCAAGCTCGCGCAGGACTACGCCGCACGCCGCGGCGACACGCTGGTCATCATCACGGCCGACCATGAAACTGCCGGCACTTCGCTCATCGGAGCCTCCATGGTCAGCGACAGCAAGCTGGTGGAATTCGCCAAGGCCAAGGGCGTGGCCAACCTGCGCGACAAGGTGGTCGGCGTCTATGAAAAGGCCGGCTTCCCGCGCTACAAGATCGCCGCCGACGGCTACCCCGAGACCACCGATGTGGATCGCCGACTGCTGGTCGGATATGGCGCCAATGCAGACCGTTATGAGGACTGGCGCACCAACAGCACGCCGCTGAAGGACCCGCAGCAGCCGTTTGCCAAGTCGGAACCGCTCAAGTGGTACGCGGCCAACCCGTCCGAACGCAACAACCAGCTCGGCGACTATTTCGTCACCGGCCAGGTGCCCGGCGAATCGGCCGTGCACACAGCCACCGATGTGCCCCTGTCAGCCTTCGGCCCCGGCGCCCTCGCCTTCACGGGTGTGATCGACAACACCGACGTCTTCTTCAAGCTGGCCCAGGCGGCGGTCAAGGGCATAACGGCACCGGCCGACGCAAGCGGGGCGAAGAAGCCGGCCAAGCCGCGTTGATTTCTTACTGGGCGAGGGGCTTCATGCTCCTGGCTTTCCCCAGTTGCTAGGGCTATTACAACTGGAGACGGGACAAGCGGCGGCTCGGCCACTAGGATCACCGCGTTCGGTCCCAATTCAGGAGTTCCGTCGTGAATGCCAAGCCCTCCTTGCCGCCCGGAGTTCCCGCCGCCGATGCGCAAGCCCTGATGCAGGATTTCCCCCTGCAGGGATTGCTGGAGGCATTCCGTGCGGATCGTCCTGACGACGGCGAGCATCACGACAGCGCCTTCCTTGATTCCTGCATCGCGCATTGGATCGAGGGGCTGGAGGCTGACATGCGCCGCTATCCGCTCGACGTGGACGATTCGCATGTGCGCGTGCAAGGCCGTGAGAGCGCCTCGCGTGAGGCGCTCATGCGCCTGCGCCAAAGCCTGGGCAAGGCGACGCCTAACGCTTAGTTTCGGCGCAGCACCACATGCAGCGCCTTCTCGGTCGGCACCTGCTCCACGCATTCAAAGCCCTGGCTGAGCAGGTCGATGCCGGCCAGCAAGGGTTCGCCGCGGCCCAGCAGCGTGGGCGCCAGGGCCAGGTGCATCTCATCCACGAGGCCGGCCTGCAGGTATTGCCGGATCGTCGCTGGCCCGCCGCCGATGCGCACATCCTTGCCCTGCGCGGCCTCACGGGCCAGGCGCAAGGCCTCATGAATGCCGCCGGTGACGAAATGGAAAACCGTGCCGCCCTGCATCACGATGGGCTCGCGCGGATGGTGGGTCAGGATGAAGGTCGGCACGTGATAGGGCGGCTCATCGCCCCACCAGCCCTTCCACGGGTCGGCATCCGGCCAGGGGCCGCGGCTGGGGGCGAACATGTTGCGGCCGAGGATCCACGCGCCGATGTTCTCGAAGCTGCGCTGCGCGAAACCATCATCCGCGCCGGTGGAGCCGCCCTCGCCGCCCACCATCTTCTGGAAGCTGCGGGTCGGATAGAACCATTCATGCAGCCGGGGCCCGCCGACGCCGAGCGGGTTCTCCAGGCTCTGAGCGGGCCCGGAACCGAAGCCGTCGATGGACACCGCGAAGGCGCTGACCTTGAGTTTGGACATGCTTGCTAACTCCTTGTTCAATCGGACATCAAAGCCGCGAGTTCGTCTTCCTGGAAGCCCGCCGCACGGCGCGCTTCCAGGTTGAACGGGCCGCGCGGGCGCGGCGCCCCGTATTGCTCGGCCAGTTGCGGATAGGTGGCCAGCGGATCCAGCCCGCGCTCGGCGCAGAGCCAGCGGTACCAGCGGTTGCCCACCGCCACATGGCCGATCTCGTCGCGCAGGATGATGTCGAGGATCTCACCCGCCCGCTTGTCGCCCGCACCGGTGAGCTTGGCCTTGATCGGCAGTGAGGCGTCGAGGCCGCGGGCCTCCAGCGTGCGTGGCACCAGCGCCAGGCGCGCCAGCAGATCGTGGCGGGTCTTCTCGGCCATCTCCCACAGCGTGTTGTGCGCGGGGAAGTCGCCGTAGTCGAAACCGAGGCTGCGCAGGTGGTCGCGCAGCAGCTCGAAATGCAGGGCTTCTTCCTGCGCCACACCCATCCACTGGCGATAGAAATCCTCGGGCAGATCGGGAAAGCGCCAGACGATGTCCAGGGCCAGGTCGATGGCATTGAGCTCGATATGGGCCAGCGCATGGATCAGCGCCGCGCGGCCTTCCACGGTGCGCATGGAGCGCGCCTTCAGCTCAGTGTGCGGCACGAGGAGTGGCCGCTCGGGTCGGCCCGGGATGCAGCCTGTCGGTTCGAGATGCGCAGCGGCGTCGGCAGGTGCGCCCAGGTCGATCCGGCGTGTCAGTGCAGCCTTCTCGTCAGGACAAATGGTGGTGAGCGGCAGCAGGGCCTGGGAACGGAGGGACATCACGCGAAGAATGCTAACGCAGCCCTCTCGAATGTGTCCGGCTCGTCGGCTTTGTGAAGGAACTGTGCTGCTCCTTGAATCGCGCGATAAATGCGGGGAAAGCCGCCCATCTATTCGTCGCTTGGGGATGCAGGCCGCTGCCTAGCATGGGCTCTGCCCTTCTCTCTCAGCGGAGCCCTCCATGACCAGCATCTCCAGCCTTTCCAATTTCGATCCCCAGTCCTACCTGGCGTCGATCACGCCCAGCACTGCAGCCACCAACGGCGCGAGCAGCGAAGACTCTAGCGTCGCTCCGACCGCGGCCCCGCCCGAGCGCGCGCATCACGGCGGCCATGGCGGCCACATGGGCCGTGCGTTGATGGAGACTTTCCAGCAACTGGGCATGAGCGACGATGGCAGCGCCAGCGCGGCCACTTCTAGCAGCACCTCAAGCACCTCTTCGGATGACGGCAGCACCAGTTCCACGCAGAGCAATCTGGGTGGCGACCTCGCAGCCTTCATGAGCCAGCTGTTCCAGGCCATGCGCAGCCAGGTCGACGCCGGTTCCTCTCCGGATTCCAGCAGCGCCAGCACCACGACGGATGCGGCGCGCGGACCGGGCCGTCTCGACTCCGCCCTGTCCAGCCTGAGCACGGCCGCCGCCAACGGCTCCGCGCCAGCCGGGCTGCAGAGTGCCTACGACCAGTTGCTGTCGGATCTGCAGGGCGGCTCTTCTTCTTCCAGTTCTTCGAGCAGCGATGCGTCCGCCGCCGCCTCTTCTTCTTCTTCCAGCACGCCCAGCCTGCAGAGCTTCCTCACTGCCCTGCAGCAGAACCTCGGGCAGGCCCCGCAGAACCTCGCTGTGGGCAATGTGATCAGCACCCAGGCCTGAGCCCCGCTTTACCCAAGCTTCACTTAAGGGGGCAGCGCCTACAATGGCCGCATGCTCCGTTGGTTTCTTCTTGTCATTTCCGCGCTGATGCTGGCTTGCGTAAGCTTGCAGCCCGCCGTGGCTTGCGAGCAGGCCGGCAGCGCGAGCGTGAACGTCGCGGTCGACAGCGACGATGGCCAGCCGCCGCAGGCGCCCGAACTCGGCATCGAGATGCCGGAACTCTTTTTCTTCGCTCCGGCGGCCTGGCCGATCAGCGTGGCGCTCTCCGTGCGCCCGGACGTTCCCACAAGCCGCTTGAACGCCGCACCCTATCTCGGCGCGCCGCTGCGGCCGCCCTGCGCCTGAGCGCCCCGCTCTCGCGAAGTCCGGCGCGGCCTTGATTGAGCCTCGCCGCCCTCTCCGGCGCACCGTGCCAAGATCACTCGTTCGCCCTGCCCGCACATCATGGAACTTCTGCTCGACCCCAACCTCTGGCTGGCCTTCTTCATGCTCACGGCCCTGGAAATTGTCCTGGGCGTGGACAACATCATCTTCATCTCCATCCTGGTGGGCCGCCTGCCGGCCGCGCAGCGAGACAAGGCGCGGCGCCTGGGCCTGGGCTTCGCCATGATCTCGCGCCTGGCCCTGCTGGCCAGCCTGAGCTGGGTGATGGGGCTGAAGGCCGAGTTGTTCTCCGTGATGGGCAAGGGCTTCAGCGGGCGCGACGTGGTGCTGCTGCTGGGCGGCCTGTTCCTGCTCTACAAGGCCTCGCACGAGATCTTCCTGGCCGTGGAAGCCGGTGAGGAAGAGCACGCCACCGACGCTGGCAAGGGCGCTGGCGCCTTCTGGTCCATCATTGCCCAGATCGGCATCATCGACATCGTGTTCTCGCTCGATTCGGTGATCACCGCGGTGGGCATGGTCGACCGCATCGGCGTGATGATGGCCGCGGTGGTGGCCTCGGTGGGCGTGATGCTGTTCGCCGCCAAGCCCATTGGCGACTTCGTGGACAAGCACCCGTCCGTCAAGGTGCTGGCCCTGGCCTTCCTCGTGATGGTGGGCATGGCGCTCACCGCCGAGGCCTTCGATCAACACATTCCCAAGGGCTATCTGTATGCCGCGATGTGTTTCTCGCTCGCCGTGGAGGCACTCAATATCCGCGCCCGCAACAAGCGCAAGGCTCAGGCTGAGTTAAGCCAGACGTCTTGAAATCAGCATGAACGACCGCATCTATTGCGAACGAAGGAGTCCCGCATGAATACCAACAACGTCTACGGCTACCCGCAGGTCATCGCCAATCCGGCAGAGACCAACCGGGTGCTGCGCAACACCTACGCGCTGCTGGCGCTGTCGATGATCCCGACCATCCTGGGCGCCTGGATCGGCGTGGCCACCGGCCTCTCCCACATGATGACGCCGATGATGAGCCTGATTGTCTTCATGGTCGGTGCCTACGGCCTGATGTTTGCGGTGGAGCGCACCAAGAACTCGGCCGCTGGCGTGCCGGTGCTCTTGGGCTTCACCTTCTTCATGGGCCTGATGCTTTCGCGGCTGATCGGCTTCGTGCTGCATCTGACCAATGGCGTGGAGCTGGTGATGCTGGCCTTTGCCGGCACGGCCACGGTGTTCTTCGCGATGGCGGGCCTGTCCAGCGTCGTGAAGCGCGACCTCAGCGGCATGGGCAAGTTCCTGATGATCGGCGCGTTGCTGGTGCTGGTGGCCGGCATTGCCAACGTCTTCCTGCAGTCGAGCGCGCTGATGATCACGGTCTCCCTGCTGATGGCCGGCATCTTCTCGGCCTTCATCCTGCATGACCTCAAGGCCGTGCGCGATGGCTACGAGACCAACTACATCAGCGCCACCATGGGCGTCTACCTGAGCCTGTACAACGTGTTCCAGTCGCTGCTTTCTCTGCTGGGCATCTTTGGCGGGCGCGACGAATAAGCCGGCCGACACCGCAAACCTAGAATCGGGGGCTTCGGCCCCCATTTTTTTGCCTCTTCTTCGTTCCATGTCCCGCGTCCAAGCCAACCTCCTCCTCCTCGCCACCGCCCTGATCTGGGGTTCGGCCTTCATCGCGCAGAACTGGGGCATGAACCATGTAGGCCCGCTGCTCTTCACCGGCGTGCGCTTCCTGATCGGCGCCCTGGTGGTGGCGCCGCTGGCCTGGCGCGAGCGCAAGCAGCCGCGCGGCCCGCTGACCCGCCGCGACGGCGCCAGCATCGTCGGTCTGGGCCTGCTGATGTTCATGGGCGCGGCGCTGCAGCAGATCGGCATCCAGTACACCTCGGTCACCAACGCCGGTTTCCTGACGGCGCTGTATGTGCCGCTCGTGCCGCTGCTGTCCTGGGCGCTGCTGCGCCACCTGCCGCATTGGTCGGTCTGGCCTGGCGCTCTGGCCTGCGTGGCGGGCGCCTGGCTGCTTTCGGGCGCCGAGCACCTGGGCATCAGCGCCGGTGACCTCTGGGTGGCCGCGTCCGCGCCGCCGTGGGCCTTCCATGTGCTGCTGATCGGCCGCGTGGCCGACCGCATGAATGCGCCCTTCCTCGTCGCCCTGGGCCAGTTCCTGGTCTGCGGCGCGCTGGCCCTGGTCTGGGCCTTGCTGGCCGAGCCCGTCACGCTGGCCGGCGTGCGTGCGGCGATGGGGCCGATGCTCTATGGCGGCGTGCTGTCGGTGGGCGTGGCCTTCACGGCCCAGGTGGTGGCGCAGCGCCACGCCCAGGCCTCCGACGCGGCCATCATCCTGTCGGCCGAAACCGTCTTCGCCGCGGTCTTCGGCTATCTGATGCTGGGCGAGCGCATGGGCACGCTGGGCCTGATCGGCTGCGGGCTGATCCTCGCGGCCATGCTGTCCATCCAGGTCCTGCCGCTCCTGCGCGGTTCGCGCATGACTTGATGCGCACTTGGTATTAACCCTGTCACAGGGTTTTCACCAATGCTCGGCGATACTTCGGACTGTGCCGCCTGATCGGGCGGTTAAACAAGAAGAAAGTCCTTTGCCATGAGCAAGATCGCCCTGTTTCTGAACCAATCCGCCTTTGAACCCAGCACCCGTGCTGGCACCTTCGCGCCTGAATTCCGCGGCAGTTTTGCCGAGCGTTTCGGCATTCCACTGATGCTGGGCGCCTTTGCCTACCTCTGGATCGCCGTCATCGCCTCCCAGGTCTGAGCCTGGAGATGGCGTAAAGCCGGCCTGAAGCCGGCATGACAAGGCCGCGAAGATTTCCGGTCCCGGCATTGCAAGCAGAATGCCGGGGCCATGACAGCCCCCTCTTCCGTACTCCACCCTTCACCGCCCCTGCGCGCCTACGCCTTTCTCGTGCTCAGCATGAGCCTGGTGGGCTGCTATGTGGGGCTGGCCAAACTGCTGGTGGCGGTCTTTCCGGTCTTCCTGCTGGCCGGCCTGCGCTTCGGCACGGCGGCCGTCCTCATGCTGCCCTGGCTGCGGCGAGAGCCGGGTGCCCAGCCGCTGGAGCGCAGCACGCGCCGCCTGCTGTTCCTGGAATCCTTCTTCGGCAACTTCCTGTTCTCGGTCTGCCTGCTGTACGGCATGCGCGAGGCCTCGGCCGCCGTGGCCGGGGTTGTCATGGCCGGCATGCCGGCCGCCGTGGCCTTGATGAGCCGGCTCTTCCTGGGCGAGCGCGTGACGCCACGCATGGCCGTGGCCATCGCGCTCAGCGTGGCGGGCATCGCCATCGTGGCCGCGCAACGGGAAGACGGCGCCCTGACCTCCCCACTGGGCTTCGGCCTGCTGGTCGTCGCCCTGGTCTGCGAGGCCCTGTACGTCGTGATCGGCAAGCGGCTCACCGCCAGCGTCTCGCCCCGGCGCATCAGCGCGCTGATGAACCTCTGCGGCCTGGGCCTGACCCTGCCCTTTGCGCTGTGGCAGGCCGCGAGCTTCGATTTCAGCCAGCCCAGCGTGGCGAGCTGGGGGCTCGTCGCCTTCTATGCCGTCGCGGCCAGCATCGTGACGGTCTGGCTGTGGATGCAGGGCCTGCGCCATGTGCCTGCGACCAAGGCCGGCGTGTTCGTGGTGTTCCTGCCCATCACCACGGCCATCACCGGCGTGCTGCTGCTGGGCGAATCCATGAGTTCTGTGCAGATGCTGGCCTACGCTTTGGCATTGGCTGGCGTGGTGTTGGCTGCGCGAAAATAAGCGCCATGAACACCCCCACCCATCTCCGCGTCCACCAATTCGCCGGCCTGGAGCCGGGCCCCAAGCTGCTAGTCTCCGCTGCCGTGCATGGCAACGAGATTGCCGGCGTCGGCGCCATCCAGAAGGTCATGGCCCAGATCGACAGCGGCGCGCTGACCCTGCTGCGCGGCACACTGACCTGCATTCCCGTCGTCAACCCGCTGGCCCACCAGTTGGGCCGCCGCGAGGGCGACCGCAACCTCAACCGCAATCTGCGCCCGCCCGTGGTGGTGCAGGATTTCGAGGACCGCATTGCCCGCCAGCTCTGCCCCTGGCTCGCCTGGGCCGATGTGCTGCTCGACCTGCACAGCTTCCAGGGCCAGGGCAAGGCTTTTGCCATGATGGGCCCGCGTGACAACACCGGCCCGCTGGAGCCCTTCACGCACGAGAAGGCCGAAGGCCAACTGGCGCTGTGCGTGGGCACGGACCGCATCGTCGAAGGCTGGCTCTCCACCTACGCCCTGGGCCTGCAGCGCCGCGCCACGCGAGGCGGCAGCACGCGCCAGGCCGCACTGCAGCAGGACGCACATTACGGCGTCGGCACCACCGAGTACATGCGCTCGCAGGGCGGCTACTGCATCACGCTGGAGTGCGGCCAGCATGCCGACCCCGAGGCCCCGGCCGTTGCCTATCGCGCCATCCTGCGCGTCCTCGTGCAGCTTGGCATGCTGGACGCGAGCGTGGTGGAGCCGCGCCCTGCCGAGCCCCCCGAGATCCTGCAGCTGTACGAGGTGATCGACCGCGAGCACGAAGGCGACCAGTTCGAGCGCCAGTGGGCCAGCTTCGACGCGGTTGAAAAAGGCCAGCGCATCGGCACCCGCCACGATGGCACGCCGGTGCTGGCGCCGGACGGCGGACGCATCGTTTTCCCGGCCGTCAATGCCGCGCCGGGCAGCGAATGGTTTTACCTCGCCAGGCCTTCGATGCGCCGAATCTGAGCGTTAGACTTGAACGCATGAAGTTGCGTATCGACTATGTCGCCGACCTCGGCAATGGCTGGTGCATGCTGGGCTTGCACGCCCTGCTGGCAGGGCTGGCGCAGGTGCCGGAGATCGAGGCCGGGCTGGAAATCCGCTCCTTCGAGCAGTACCCTGAATTGCCGCCCGGCGGCATGCCGCTGAAGGAGCTGTTCGCGCGTCTATGGTGCGGACATGCAGCTGGCCAACACCACGCGCGAGGCCATGCGCGAGTGGGCGCTGGAGCTGGGCGTCGACTACCGGCCCGACCTGCGCACCCGTGCCTACAAGAGCTACGACGGCCATCGCCTGCTGCGCTGGGCGCTCACGCAAGCGGGCGAGCAGGTGCAGCTGCGCCTGGCCTTGTCGCTGTTCGACCTGAGCTTCAAGGAGGGCGGCGACATCTCCGATCACGCCGCGCTGCTTCAACGCGTCGAGGCGCTCGGGCTCGACGTGGCTTCGGCGCGCGAGGCCCTGGCGGGCGATACCTTCGGCGACGAGGTGCGCTTCATCGAGGCCGAGTTCCGCGAGCATGCCGCCGACATGCTGCCCGCGGTGTTCATTGACAAACGGCTGGTGTCGCAAGGCAGCCAGTCGCCGCAGACTTTTGCGACCCTGCTGCGCGTGGCCGCCGGCCTCGCCTGAATCTCCCCTTTTCTTTTTTCCATTTTTATCGGCGCATGGTGCGCGCCGGAGGAGCTTGTCTTTGTGTTCAAGAATCTGATGGTCTATCGCGTGGGCGCCGAGTGGCAGCCCACGGTTTCGCAAATCGAGCAGGAGCTGGCCAAGGGCCTGTTCGTGCCCTGCGGCGCCACGCAGGCGCAGTCGCTGGGCTGGGTGCCGCCGCGCGGTGTGGCGCATGGCGCGCTGGTGGAAAGCATCGACGGCAAGCACGGCCCGCACTGGCTGATCAAGCTGCAGATCGAGCAACGTGTGCTGCCCGGCAGCGTGGTGCGCGAGCGTGCCGATGAACTGGCCGCGCAGGTCGAGCAGGCCACCGGCCGCAAGCCGGGCAAGAAGGCCATGAAGGACTTGAAGGAGCAGGCCACGCACGAGCTGCTGCCGCTGGCCTTCACCAAGACTGCGGCCATCCGCGTGTGGATCGCGCCGGCCCTGCATCTGATGATGATCGACGCCGGTTCGCCCAAGCGCGCCGAGGAGGTGGTGAGCCTCTTGGTGAAGGCGCTCGACGGCCTTTCGCTGCATCTGATCCAGACGGCCGAGAGCCCGGCCACCTGCATGTCGGCCTGGCTGCAGGACGGCGTGCCGCCCGAGGGCTTCAGCATCGACCGCGATTGCGAGCTCAAGAGCCCCGACGAAATGAAGAGCGTCGTGCGCTATGCGCGCCATGCGCTGGACATCGAGGAAGTGCGCCAGCATCTGCTCGCCGGCAAGCTGCCCACGCGCCTGGCCATGAGCTGGCGCGACCGCGTGAGCTTCGTGCTGACTGACACGCTGGCAATCAAGAAGATTGCCTTCCTCGATCTCGCCTTCGAAGGCCGCGATGCGCCGTCGAAAGACGAGGCCTTCGACGCCGACGTCGCACTCGCCACGGGCGAACTGGGCCAACTGATCCCGGCGCTGATCGACGGCCTGGGCGGCGAGCACGATTTCTTCGCGCCTGCCGCTGCGGCGCTTGCGGAGCCCGTGCTCGAAACTGCCGAAGCGCCCTGGTGATCTGGCCAGGCTAGAACAGCGCGTTCTGTTCGCCCGCAAGCTGCCCTGCGGCGCGGGCCTCGATGGCCAGCAGGCGCAGCTTGGTCTTCACACCGCCATGGGCAGAGAAACCGGTGCCCACGCCGCCCGCCCCCATCACGCGATGGCAGGGCACGATGGGCGCGAAAGGGTTGTGGCCCTCGGCCTGGCCCACGGCGCGCGCAGCGCCGGGTTCGCCCAGGCGGGTGGCGATCTCGCCGTAGGTCAGTGTCTGCCCCACCGGGATGGCGCGGGTCAGCGCGAGCACGCGGCGGTTGAAGTCGGGCAGCTGGCTGTCGTCCAGATCCACGGACAGCAGCTCTCGTTCGTCGTGCGTCTGCCCGGCCAGCAGGTGGCGCACGCCTTCGATGGCAGCGAACACCGCGGGCGGCACGTCGTCGCTCTCGCGAGCGGTGGGGAAGCGTGCGCGCATGCGCTCGCGGGTCTCGCCCGCGGTGGCCTCGGGCAGTTGCGAGCCGACGATGCGGCCGCCCGCGTTCCAGGCAATGCCGCAAGAGCCCAGGGCGGTGTCGTAGCAGATGAAGAAGACGTTCATGGTCGCCGGCATTCAGGAGCCGGCGCGCTGCGCAGCCGGCTCTTGAAATAGTAGTCCAGCATGGGCAGCACGCGGGCCTTGTCCGCCTCCGCGATGAGGCCTTCCAGCGATGCGGTCCAGGCGCGGGCGCATTCGCTGGCCGCGGCCTCGGTGGCGGCGCAACTCAGCAAGCCCTCGTAGGCCGATTGATAACGCTTGAATTCAGCGGCAGACAACACCGGGCCGTGGCCGGGCACGAGCTGCTTGAAAGGCATGGCGGCCAGGGCCTTGAGTGCTTCGTTCCAGCCTTGCGGGCAGGCGCTGTCCAGAAAGGGCACGGGCAGCGTGACCAGATCGCCCGCGGCCAGGGTGGCGCTGGCGGGGTCGTAGAGCCACACATCGCCCGCGGTGGCCGCGTCTTTCTGCAGATGCAGCTCGATGCGCCGTCCGCCCAGGTCGAGCGTCAGCGGACCGGTCACGGTCACGTCGGGCCGCAAGGCGGGGCCAGCGTCGATCAGCGCCACTTCGTCGTGCCAGGCCTGGGTCTGCCTGGGGTCGGTGCCGTGTGCAATGGCGTCGAGCAGTTGCTCTCGATAGCGGGCCAGGAAGCCTTGCTGCGCATCGACGATGGCCGCGCTGGCGTAGACCTTCGCCTCCGGATACGCGGCTCGCACGCGCGGGTTGCCGCCGACGTGGTCGAGATGCCAGTGGCTGTTGACGACCGCGACGACGGGCTGGCCTTGGGCGCGCGCGGCGGCGAGCACCGCCTCGGTGTGCGAGGCGTGGCGGCCGCTGTCCATCAGCAGCAGGCCCGCGGGCGTGCGGATCAGCAGGCTGTTGCCGTCGGGCTGGCTGCTGGCTTCGAAATGACCGGGGATGAGCGTGAGCCCCTCCGGCAAGGCAGCAGCATGGGCGAGCCCGCAGACGAGGCTCGCGAGAAGAAGACAGAGTGGGCGCAAGAAGATCTTGTTCATGCGATCAGCCTAGGTGCGCTGCCGCAGCGGGTGTAACTGCCGAAAGTCATCGCACAGCCCGAGGCTTACCCCAATGTCCGCGCCGTCATGCGCTCCCACAATCGGCAGCTCCTCAACGGAAGCTAACGCCATGCCTCAGCTGAAATTCCCGCCCCTGCTCGCCGCCTTGCTGGCGCTCTCGCTCAGCGCCTTGCCCGCTCTTGCGGCCGAGGAGGCGCCGGGCAAGAAGGAAGCTCCGACCAAGCTGCAGCCGACGCAGTCCGAAACCGAAGGCAGCGTGGCGGTGGGTGGCAAGCGCATCGACTACAAGGCCGTGGCCGGCACGCTGGTGCTCAAGGATGCCAAGGGCGAAGGCACGGCCTCGCTGTTCTACGCGGCCTACTTCAAGAAGGGCGAGGACGGCAACAAGCGCCCGATCACCTTTCTCTACAACGGCGGGCCGGGCTCGGCCACGATGTGGCTGCACATGGGCTCGTTCGGGCCGAAGCGCGTGGTCAGCAATGGCGACAAGCCCATCCCCGGCGCGCCATTCGAGCTCGTGGAAAACGAGTACAGCCTGCTCGACGCCAGCGACCTCGTCTTCATCGATGCACCGGGCACCGGTTTCTCGACCTTTGCGGACAAGGAGAAAGGCGGCAAGGAGTACTTCGGCGTGGACCCCGATGCGCACGCCTTCGCGCAGTTCATCGAGAGCTTCATCACCCGCTACGGCCGCTGGAATTCGCCCAAGTATCTGTTTGGCGAGAGCTACGGCACGCCGCGTTCGGCCATGGTGGCCAACATCCTGGTCAACGAGAAGAGCATCGGCCTCAACGGCGTGATCCTGCTTTCGCAGATCCTCAACATGCAGGCGCTGCGCCCGAGCGCCACGCCGGGCATCGACCTGGCCTACCAGAACCTGCTGCCGAGCTTTGCCGCCGTGGCCTGGTACCACCAGGTCCTGCCCAAGCGGCCTGCGGAGCTGCGGCCCTTCCTGAAGGAGGTGGAGCAGTTCGCGTTGGGCGACTATTCGCAGGCGCTGGCGATGGGTTCGGCCCTGCCGCCCGAGCGCAAGCACCAGATCGCCGAGCGCATGCACAACTACATCGGCCTGCCCGTGGACTACATCGAGCGCGCCGATCTGCGCATCGACGCGGGCCATTTCGGCCAGGAACTGCTGATCGACCGCGGCCTGATCACCGGCCGGCTCGATGCGCGCTTCTCGGGTCCGCCAATGGACCCGCTGGCCGCGAGCTGGGAGTACGACCCCTTCTCCACCGGCGTGGGCGCGGCCTACGCGGCGCTGTTCAACGACTACGTGCGCAAGCAGCTGAAGTTCGGCCAGGACCAGAACTATGCGATCAGCGCCGAGGGTGCCAACGCGCAATGGGTGTTCGAGCATCGCCCGCCCGGCGGCCAGGGGCAAGGCGGCGGTCGTCCCATTCCGGGCTTCCCCAACACGCTGCCCGACCTGGCTGCCGCGCTCAAGAAGAACCCGCAGCTGAAGGTGATGGTCAACTCCGGCTACTACGACCTGGCCACGCCCTATTTCTCGGCGGACTTCGAGATGCGCCACCTGCCGATGCCGGCCTCACTCGCCGGCAATATCGAGACGCACTATTACGAGACCGGCCACATGGTCTATGTGCTGACGCCTGCGCTGAAGGCGCTGCACGACAACGTGGCCGCCTTCATCAACAAGACGAGCGTGCGTTAGGCGGCAGCAAGCGACTTGAGCGTGGCCTGCCGTGCCGCCGTGGCCTGTGCGGCCACTTCGGCGGGCAGCAGGCTCTTGAGCTTGTGGTCGCTCCAGACCTGGCGCCAGCGGCGCGCACCGGCCTCGCCGTTCCACAAACCCAGGGCGTGGCGCATGGCTTGCGGCCAGCGTTCGCCCTGGCGTGCGAGGTATTCCAGCCAGGCAATTTCGGCCTCTTCGCGGCTGGCGATCGGGTTGGCGCTGCCGAAGAAACGCTGATCCCAGGCTGCCATCTGCCAAGGCTCGTGATAGGCCTGGCGGCCGACCATCACGCCATCCACATGTTCGAGTTGCGCGGCGATCTCGTCGTCGTCCTTGAGGCCACCGTTGAGCACGATGGTCAGCTGCGGGAACTCCTGCTTGAGACGATGCACGAGCTCGTAGCGCAGCGGCGGCACCTCGCGGTTTTCCTTGGGCGAGAGCCCCTGCAGCCACGCATTGCGCGCGTGCACGATGAAGACCTGGCAACCCACGTCGGCGATGGTGCCGACGAAGTCGCGCACGAAGTCGTAGCTCTCCACCTTGTCGATGCCGATGCGGTGCTTGACGGTCACCGGGATGCTGACCGCGTCGAGCATGGCCTTGATGCCATCAGCCACCAGCGCCGGCTCGTTCATCAGGCAGGCGCCGAAAGCGCCCTTCTGCACGCGCTCGCTCGGGCAGCCGCAGTTGAGGTTGACCTCGTCGTAGCCCCATTGCTCGGCCAGCTTGGCGCAGGCGGCCAGGTTGGCCGGCTCGGAGCCGCCGAGCTGCAGCGCCACGGGATGCTCTTCCGCGTTGAAGTCCAGGTGCCGAGGCTTGTCGCCATGCAGTAGCGCGCCGGTGGTGACCATCTCGGTATAGAGCAGGGTCTGGTGTGTCAGCAGGCGATGGAAGTAGCGGCAATGCCGGTCGGTCCAGTCCATCATCGGCGCGACGGACAAGCGCCAGGGGTTGTGAGTGGGAATATGCACCCAGGGATTATCCCAAAGCCCGCGATTGCGGGCCTTGCTGCGGGTTGATGCCGCTGAACTAATCAGTTACAAGGACGCATCGGGATGCGACGGTCCTCGCTTGAATGAGGTCCGGCCTGCCGCAACCCGACCTGGCCCACCAGCCGCTCGAATCGGGAGGAAGCAGCGTGGCGCAAGTCGAGACCATGCAGTTCAAGTCAGGGCTGGCGCACGCGTGGGTGCGTCCCTTGCGTGCTTTGCGCCGTTTCGACGCTGCAGAGCCGCCGAGTTCCGACCTGTTCCGGCTGCGCCGCGAACGTCTGCTGCGGCTGGGCAGCACGGCCATGCTGTGCCTGTCGAGCTTCTGGGCGGCTGTCTATCTGTGGCTGGATCAGCCGGGCCGCGCGATGTACAACGTGCCCGGCATCGTGCTGGCGCTGCTGATCGGCGTGGCGTTGAAGGCCGCATGGCCCCGCATCGCCTCCCTGCTCTTCATCGTGACCGCCATGCTGGCCCTGGCCCTGGTCTCGCTCTTCATCGATGTACCGACGCTGCACGTGCCGCGCTCGGTACCGCTGTACCTGACGCCGCTGGCGGCCTTCACGCATTTCCTGCTGCAGCACGAGCACTGGCGCTGGCGCGCGCCTTTTCTCGCCGTGCAGTTGCTGCTGTTCGTCGGCCTCGCGGTGAACCCCGACACCTATGGGCAGCCGAACCTGCTGCCCGATTCGCAGCGCTTCCCTGCGGCCATCGGCACAGCCTTCTGTGCGTTCGCGCTGCTGTGGTGGGTCATGCATGTGATCGTGTCCGACGTGCGCCAGCGCTCGAAGTTGGAGCTCGATTTCGCCCGCGCGGTGGCCGAGGGCGAGGTCGGCTTCCACCTGCAAGCCCAGTACGACGCGCGGGGCCGGGCCACGGGCGCCGAGGCGCTGATGCGCTGGATCCATCCGCAGCGCGGTTTCATCTCTCCGGCCGAGTTCATCCCCATGGCCGAGCGCACCGGGCTGATCGTGCCGGCCAGCGAACACCTGCTGCGCGAGGCCTGCAAGCTGCTGGAGCGCTGGCGGGCCGATCCGGATTTCGCCCACCTCGTCATTGCGGTGAATGTCAGCGTCGTCCAGCTTTTCGAGGACGGCCAGCCGGTGCGCCTGCTTGATCGCGTGCCCGAGATGCGCCGCACGGGCGGGCGGCTCAAGGTCGAGCTGACCGAGTCGGTGTTCGTGCAGGACGTCGACCAGGTGCGCACGCTGCTCGAAGAGTTCCGCAGCGCCGGCATCCGCGTCTCGCTGGATGACTTCGGCACTGGTTTTTCCTCGCTGGCCTATTTGCGCAAGCTGCCGCTGGACCAGCTCAAGGTCGACCAGAGCTTTGTGCGCGACCTGCCGGACGACCCGGGCGCGTTGAAGATCGCGCAGACCATCGTGCACCTGGGCCGAGACCTCAATCTCGAAGTCGTTGCCGAAGGCGTGGAAACCGAGGCGCAGCGCAGCACGTTGCTGGCCATGGGCTGCCACATCTTCCAGGGCTATCTGCTGGCGCGGCCGATGCCGATCGATGCCTTCGAGGCGCATGTGCGCCCGGCCTGCAGCCCTGTGTCTTCAGAGCTTCGCGAGCGGGTGGGCTGAGGCGCTGCTGCTCCAGGGGCTGCGGAAGAATTCGGCCACCATCGCCGGCGTCACGTCTTCAACGCGCGCCGGGTTCCACTTCGGCGCATGGTCCTTGTTCACGGCCAGGGCGCGGATGCCCTCCACCGCTTCACTGGCCGCGCCCTGGCGCAGGTGAAAGCAGTTGTGCACCAGGTCGAGTTCCATGCGCAGGTCTTCAGCCAGGCTCATGCTGCGCGCACGGCGCACCTGCTCCAGGCTAACGGCCATCATCAGCGGCGAGTGCTTGCCCAGAGGTTTCAGCCATTCGTGGCCTTGCAGCGAGGCTGTGATCGCCTGGAGGTCGGCCAGGCCGAAATGCTGGTCGATCTCGGCCAGGCGCGGCATCACGGGGCCTTCGGGCGCCACTTCCGAGCCGCTCATCACCGTGGCCACCACGTGCTCGGCGCTGTTCTGCTCGCCGCGGCGCAGCGCCTCGATCATCGCGGGCCACTGCGCGGCCGGCACGTAGACATCGGCCAGGCCGAGTTCGATGGCATCGCCTGCGCCCAGCACATGGCCCGTCAGCGCGAGAAATTCGCCTGCATGGCCCGGCGTCTGCGCCAGGAACCAGCCGCCGCCCACATCGGGGAAGAGGCCGATGCCGGTCTCGGGCATGGCGAGCTTGCTGGTCTCGCTGACAACGCGCAGCCGCGCGCCCTGGCTGATGCCCATGCCGCCGCCCATGGTGATGCCGTCCATCAGCGCGATATAGGGCTTGGGGTAGTGGTGGATCAGGTGGTTGAGCGCGTATTCCTCGGCGAAAAAATCATCGAGCGTCTTGTCACCGGCCAGCGCGGCCTGGTGGAAGAAGCGGATGTCGCCACCGGCGCAGAAGGCCGGGGCCTTGCCTTCGCGGCCGGCGCCGAGGATGAGCACGGCCTGGATGGCCGGCTCGGCTTGCCAGGCCCGCAGCAGCGCGGTGAGGTCGCGGATCATCGCCAGAGAAAGCGCGTTGAGCGCTTGCGGGCGGTTCAGCGTGATCAGGCCGAGGCAGCCGTTGATTTCGGCCAGCACCTGGCCTTCGGATTGCAATGCGGGAATCAAGGTGGAGCTCTCTTCGTTGGCGCGAGTAGCGGATTATTGAACAGCGCCCGGAGCCAGTTCCTTGGCGACCAGAGCGCCGATCACCAGGGCGCCGCCGACGAGCGTTGCCAGGGCCGGCGCTTCACCCGCGCCCAGCCAGGCCCACAGGACGCCGAACACGACTTCCATCAGACCCAGCAAGGCGACTTCGGGGGCCGACAGGGTGCGGCTCAGGCGCACCAGCAGCAGGCAGGGCACGGCCAGCTGGAACACACCGAGCACGGCCAGCAGGCCCAGGTCATGCGGGCCGGCCTGCAGCGGCCACGCCAACGGCAGCGCCAAGGCGGCGCTGATCACCGCGCCCAGCAGCACGGCCAGCGGCATGTCCTCGGACTTGGCGCCTTGTTGCAGCAGCGTGTAGTTGGTGGCTGTGGCCAGGGGCACGACGAGCGCAACGAGCATGCCGGTGGTGCCGCCCGCGGCCATCTGGGTGGCGAACATGCCGGCCATGCCGGCGCTGCCTACGGCGATGGCAGTCCAGGTCTGCCAACTCAGGCGGTGATGCAGAAAGAGGCGCGAAAACAGCGCGGTAAGCAGAGGCGCTAACGCCATCGTCACCAGCACATTGGCCACGCTGGTGAGCGTGAGCGCGACCATGAAGGCCGTGAACATGGCGGCCCAGCACAGTGCGGAGACCCAGACGCCGCGCGTGATCGTGCGCAGTTGGCCCGGCAAGGCCAGGCCTCGTTGCGCGCCGAGCAGCACGATCAGCGCCAGCGCGTTGAAGCTGCTGCGCCAGAAGCTCATCTCGAAGCTGCGCGCTGCTTCGAGATGACGCGTCACCACCCCAGCCATGCTCCACAGGAGCGTGCAGAGGAGCATCAGGAACACGGCGCGGCGATGTGTCATGTCTGAATCGAAAACGGCCCCGAAGGGCCGCATTGCAGGGATCGATCAGACCCCGGTTTCGCGGGCGAACTTCTTGCGCTCGTGCTCGACCAGATGGCGCTTGCGCAGGCGGATCGACTTGGGCGTGATCTCGACCAGCTCGTCGTCCTCGATGAACTCCACCGCGTATTCGAGCGAGAGCTCGATGGCCGGCGTGATCTTGATCGCGTCTTCCTTGCCGCTGACGCGGAAGTTGGTCAGCTGCTTGGCACGCACGGCGTTCACGATCAGGTCGTTGTCGCGGTTGTGCATGCCCACGATCATGCCTTCGTAGACCGGATCACCGGCACGCACGAACATGCGGCCGCGGTCGTCCAGCTTGCCCAGTGCGTAGGTGACGATTTCGCCGGCGTCCTGGCTGATCAGCACGCCGTTCTTGCGGCTTTCGATCTCGCCCTTGTAGGCTTCGTAGCCGTCGAAGATGTTGGAGATCAGGCCCGTGCCGCGGGTCAGGTTGAGGAACTCGTTCTGGAAACCGATCAGGCCTCGCGCCGGGATGCGGTACTCCAGGCGCACGCGGCCACGGCCGTCCGGCTCCATGTTCACCAGCTCGCCCTTGCGCAGGCCCAGGGCCTGCATCACGCCACCCTGGTGGGTTTCTTCGACGTCGGCGGTGACCATTTCAATCGGCTCGTGCTTCTCGCCTTCGACCTCGTGGAAGACCACGCGCGGCTTGCTGACGGCCAGCTCGTAGCCCTCGCGGCGCATGTTCTCCAGCAGAATGGTCAGGTGCAGTTCGCCGCGGCCCGAGACTTCGAAGATGCCGTCTTCGTCGGTCTCCTTCACGCGCAGGGCCACGTTGTGCTGCAGTTCCTTCTGCAGGCGGTCCCAGATCTGGCGGCTGGTGACGAACTTGCCTTCGCGGCCGGCCAGCGGGCTGTTGTTGACGCAGAAGTTCATCGTCAGCGTCGGCTCGTCCACCTTCAGCATGGGCAGGGGCACGGGGTTGTCCATGCTCGTCAGCGTGACGCCGATGCCGATCTCCTCGATGCCGTTGACCAGCACGATGTCGCCGGCCGTGGCCAGCTCGGCCTGCATGCGCTCCAGGCCTTCGAACTTCAGCACCTGGTTGACACGGCACCTCTTGGGCGTGCTGTCGGGGCCGGCATACATGAACACGTCCTGCATGGGCTTCAGGCTGCCGCTGGTGATGCGGCCGATGCCGATGCGGCCCACGAAGGTCGAGTAGTCGAGCGAGCAGATCTG
>FSVW01001634.1_pt1 | contig 19768 bp, 20 predicted proteins | sample 1637551 | NCBI WGS metagenome assembly FSVW01 (sample SAMEA3914814, study PRJEB12502) | metagenome | biome: forest; material: soil | place: USA | collected 2011-09-16 | depth 0.1 m | reverse complement strand
GCGCTTGATGCGCTTGGAGGTCTCCTGGATGTGGTCGCGGATCGCGTTCATGCCCGAGATGTTGTTCTGCATGGCCTGCAGGCCCTGCTCGGCGGCCAGTCGCGACTGGCGTGCCACCTGCGCGGTGTTCTGCGCCTGGCCCGACACCTCGTTGATTCGGCCGGCCATCTGCAGCACGGCCTCGCCGGTGGCGCGGATCTCGTGCAGCTGCTCCTTCGAAGCCGCCAGCAGGTCGGTCGAGGTCTGGTCGACCTGGCCGGTGGTGTCCGTCACACGCGCGGCGGTGGTCTGCACCTGGCCGACCAGGGTGCGCAGTTCTTCCACCGTGTAGTTGACCGAGTCGGCGATGGCGCCGGTGATGTCTTCCGTCACCGTGGCCTGTTGTGTGAGGTCGCCCTCGGCCACCGCTTGCAGCTCGTTCATCAATCGCAGAATGGCGCCCTGGTTGGCGTCGTTGACGCGCTTGGCTTCCTGCTCCTGCGCCTCGGCCTCGCGCTTCTGGCCCTCGGCCATCTGGGCACGTTCGCCCTGCTCAGCCACATACAGTCGCAGCAAGCCCAGGGCACCGATGACCAGCGCGGCCAGCGAGGCAATCATCAGCACGACCATCAGGAAGCTCAGGCCACCGCTGCTTTCCAGGTCGGAGGCCACGGTTTCCAGGCCCTTGCGGATCGGTTCGCTGTCGCCCAGGATGCCGGCCTGCGCGTCGCGCGAGCTGACCAGGCCCTGCAGGCTGGAAAGGATGACGGTGGCCTGCACGCGGGTCTGCTCGTACTGCTTGAGCAGGGCGCCCAGGCGCTCCTTGAGCTGCGGATCGCGCACGCCGGGCAGGTGCAACTCGGGGTTGCCGCTCTGCAGCGATTCGGCCACGACCTTGAACTGGTTCAAGTCCTTGCCGAGCAGGAAGACGGCCTCGGGGCTCACGCCTTCAGCAGTCAGGAATTCATTCGCGCTCTTGCCGATGCGCTGGGTCAGCATCACGAGCTGGCCGGCGGCCGAGATCTCGTTGGGCGAGGCATTGGTCTGCAAGGCCTGCGAGGCCACGGCTTCGGCCGATTCGAGCAGATCGCTTGACTGGCGGTTGATGGCACGCAGCGCGTAGCCCACCTGCACCAGGGTCTTCTCTTGCGAGCCGATCAGCTTGGCGTTCTTGTCGGCCTTTTCAACCAGCGGCACCATGGCCGCCACGCTCTTCTGCGCGCCCAGCGGGGCCTTGCCCGGGTCGCCCTGGCCGGTGGAGAGGCTGGTGACCACGCTGCTGAGCGTGGTCGCGGCATCCTTGAGTTCGACGAAGGAGCCCGAGTTGCCCATCAGGGCGCTGGACACCGACTTGGCCATGCGCTGCGACTGCATCAGCGCCTGGCCGGTGGCACGCACCTGGGCCGCGCTCTTGTTGCCGCTGATCACGGTGACGCCCACGGTCGCGATGGTGCCGAGCAGGCCGATCACCACGAGGCCGGTGAACAGGCGCTGGCGGCCGCTGTTGTCGGCCCGTGCCGGTGCGACGCGTGTACCGTCGGCTGCCAGGGTGGAGGCGAAGGTGCTGCTTTGCGCTTCCGTGTTCTCGCTGCTGCTCGCCATCTCGGTCGGCATGGCCTCGGAGATGATGGAGACGCCGGATTGAGACGGGCGCCCGTGCACGTCGGCGGCCTCGTGAGCATGGGCCGCCAGCGTGGTGGCCTCGTGCTCGACATTCCCGTCGTCAGCGTCGCTCTTGCGCAGATTCTTGATCTTGTCCAGGAAGCTCATCTCACCCTCTTGAATTCACTAAGAACGGCCGATGACGTCAGCCGAATATCAAACCACTACCTTCAGGAACTGCTCGTGCTTGGACAGTGCGTCCAGGTCCAGCACCTGCCAGACGCGCCCTTCGGCGTCGCGCATGCGCTCGCCGGCAAAGCGCGGGCGATGGCCTGCTTCGGCCGGCTCGGGCGCCAGGTGCTCGTCACCACGCAGGCCGGCCAGGCGGTCGACCAGCAGCGCGCAGTTGATGCTCATCTCGGGGTTCAGCGCCACCAGGCGCGATGCCGCCTGATCGGGCCTTTGCACGCAGGGCTCGCGCAGGCCCAGGAAGATGCTCAGATCGACCACCGTGGCCAGGCCGCCGCGCAGATTGGCCACGCCCACCAGCCAGGGCTGGGCATAGGGTACGGCCTTGATCGGCACCGGTGCAAAGATTTCCGCCGCCTGCTTGAGCGAGAACAGCAGGCCCAGGCCCGCGCATTCCACGGCCAGCCAGCTGGCGGTCTGCGTCTGCTCGCGCGCAGCCTGCATGCGCTGCGCGAGGCGTTGCTGAAGTTCTCGAAGGGCTTCCTTGTTGGCCATGGGCGCTGCTGGCTCTAGCCGAGTGCCTTGATCTTGGCCAGCAGCTCTTCGGCCTTGACCGGCTTGACCACGTAATCGCGGGCGCCTTGGCGAATGCCCCAGACCTTGTCGGTCTCCTGGTTCTTGCTGGTGCACATGATCACGGGCACATCGGAGAAACGTTCGTCACGCGTGATCGCGCGGGTCAGCTGGAAGCCGTTCTGGCCGGGCATCACCACGTCCATCAGAATCAGGTCGGGCTTCTCTTCGGCCAAGCGTTGCATGGCTTCTTCGCCGTTCTCGGCGGTGCGGACCACATAGCCCTTCTTGAGCAGGATTTCGCTGAGGTAGTGAAGCTCGGTCTTCGAATCGTCGACGAGCAGAATCTTGTGGATGGTCATGACAGGAGTCCGGCTATCGGTCTTTGAATCAGGCGGTACGGCGATGCTGCTGGACTGCATGCAGCAACTGATCTTTGGTGAAGGGCTTGGTCAGGTAATCCTGCGAGCCGACCATGCGGCCGCGGGCCTTGTCGAACAGGCCGTCCTTGCTCGACAGCATGATCACCGGGACGCCCGCGAACTGCGGGTTGCGCTTGATGATGGCGCAGGTCTGGTAGCCATCCAGCCGCGGCATCAGGATGTCGCAGAAGACCAGATCAGGGTGGTAATCGGAGAGTTTGGCAAGCGCATCGAAGCCGTCCTCGGCAAGCACGACTTCGTGCCCTGCCTGCTTGAGGAAGATTTCTGCGCTGCGGCGGATGGTGTTGGAATCATCGATCACCAACACCTTGGCGGCGGCACTCGTGCCGTCTTGTACTTGCTGATCCAAGCCGTGTCTCCTCGGACAGAGGGGGCGGGTATCTCGCTTGCTACTTCCGGCGAGCGCTCAAAGAGCTACAACGTGAGCCTGTACAAGGCTCAAATGCGGACCATCTCGAAGTCTTCCTTGCGGGCTCCGCATTCCGGACAGGTCCAATTCATGTCCACATCGGCCCAAGCCGTGCCCGGTGCAATGCCATGTTCGGGGTCACCGGTGGCTTCGTCGTAAATCCAGCCACAAATGAGGCACATCCAGGTACTCGAGTCGGTCACGATGGGTGAAGTCTTTACGCTATCTACAATGAGAAGATTGTAGCCACGCCATCTGGGCGGAAGGCGGCCGTCCGTAGCTAAGAACACAACAACCCGTAACGCCAGCGCTCAGCGCAATCAAGAGTTCGGGCCTTAATTCACACTTTGTCCGGCCGCACCTTTTTATCTCACCCGCCTTCGTCACCATGAACCCCAAAGATCCTTCGGCAGAACCCCTCGCGGAAGACGAGCAGGAACAGGCGGCGCCTGCCTGCGTCATGAGCTTCAACGCGAGCGAAGCCAGCGGGGCCGGCGGCCTGGCAGGCGACGTGGCCACCATCGCGGCCATGGGAGCGCATTGTCTGCCCGTGGTGACCGGCGTGCTGATGCGCGACACGGCCGAGATCTTCGAAGCCCACGCGCTGGAAGCCGAGCTGATCGCCGACCAGGCCCGCAACATCTTGGAAGACGTGCAGATCGGCGCCTGGAAGGTCGGCTACCTCGGCAGCGCCGAGGCCGTGGCGGCCGTGGCCGAAGTGCTCTCCGACTACCCCGACGTGCCCCTGGTCACCTACCTGTCCGCCATCAGCTGGCTTGATGATGAAGAGCACACCAGCTACCACGACGCGCTGCGCGAACTGGTGCTGCCGCTCTCGCATGTGCTGGTGGGCAACCACAAGACGCTGACCGACTTCCTGCTGCCCGACTGGGACAACGACCGCCCGGCCTCGCCGCGCGAGCTGGCCGTGGCCGCCGCGCAAAGCGGCTGCGCCCATGTGCTGGTGACCGGCATCAGCCTGCCCAACCAGTTCGTGGACAACGTGCTGGCCAGCCCGCAGGGCCCGATCACGGGCGAGAAGTTCGAGCGCTTCGAAGTCAGCTTCGTCGGCGCGGGCGACACGCTCTCCAGCGCGCTGGCCTCCCTGCTCTCGGTCGGTGCCGAGCTCCACGCTGCCGTGGGCGAAGCGCTGGCCTTCCTCGACCAATCGCTGGATGCGGGCTTCCGCCCGGGCATGGGCAACGTCCTGCCGGACCGCTTCTTCTGGGCCCTGCCGCCCGATGAAGGCGCGGAGGACGTCGAAGGATTGCTTCCCGCGGAAGAGGAAGCGCCCGCCGAAACCCCGCCCGCCCGCCCTCCGCGCCGCATGCACTGAGTTTGATCCCCATGTCCAAGAATCAAGAACTGTTCGAACGCGCACAGCGCGTCATCCCGGGCGGCGTCAACTCGCCGGTGCGTGCCTTCCGCGCCGTCGGCGGCACGCCGCGTTTCATCAGCCGGGGCGAGGGTGCCTATATATATGACGCTGATGGACAGCGTTATGTCGACTACATCGGCTCCTGGGGCCCGATGATCCTCGGCCATGGCCATCCGGCCGTGCTGGAGGCCGTGCAGGTCGCCGCGCTCAAGGGCTTCTCCTTCGGCGCGCCGACCGAGGCGGAGATCGAGCTGGCCGAGGAGATCCTCAAGCACGTGCCGAGCATGGAGCAGGTGCGGCTCGTGTCCTCGGGCACCGAAGCCACGATGACCGCCATCCGCCTGGCACGCGGCGCCACCGGCCGCAGCAAGTTCATCAAGTTCGAAGGCTGCTACCACGGCCACACCGACGCGTTACTGGTCAAGGCCGGCTCGGGACTGGCTACCTTCGGCCACCCGACCAGCGCCGGTGTGCCGGCCGAGGTGGCGCAGCACACGCTTGTGCTTGAGTACAACAACCTCGTCCAGCTTGAAGAAGCCTTCGTGCTGCACGGCGCAGAACTCAGCAGCGTGATCATCGAGCCCATCGCCGGCAACATGAACTTCGTGCGCTGCTCGGTCGCGTACATGAAGCGCTTGCGCGAGCTGTGCACGCAGCATGGCGCGCTGCTGATTTTCGACGAGGTGATGACGGGTTTCCGCGTCGGCCTCGCATCGGCGCAGGGCCACTACGCCAAGCTGATCCCGGGTTTCGCGCCCGACATCTCGACCTTCGGCAAGGTCATCGGCGGCGGCATGCCGCTGGCAGCTTTTGGCGCGAGCCGCGAGATCATGAAGCACCTCGCGCCGCTGGGCGGCGTCTACCAGGCCGGCACGCTCTCGGGCAACCCGGTGGCCACCGCCTGCGGCCTGGCCACGCTGCGCGAGATCAGCAAGCCCGGATTCTTCGAGGCGCTCTCGGCCAAGACGCGTTTGCTGGTGGACGGCCTGAGCAAGATTGCCCGCGAGAACGGCGTGCCCTTCAGCGCCGATTGCGAAGGCGGCATGTTCGGCTTCTTCCTGCTGCCCGATCTGCCGCAGAACTACACGACGGTGATGACGACCGACAAGGAGCGCTTCAACCGTTTTTTCCACGGCATGCTGGATGCGGGTGTCTATCTGGCGCCGGCCTTGTACGAGGCGGGCTTCGTGTCTGCTGCGCATACGGATGCCGACATTGACCTGACTCTCGAAGCCGCCCGCAAAGCGCTGCGCTGACGACATGCACATCCACATCCTCGGCATCTGCGGCACCTTCATGGGCGGCCTGGCGGCGCTCGCGCGCGAGGCGGGCCACAAGGTCACGGGCTGCGATGCCAATGTCTACCCACCCATGAGCGATCAGCTGCAGGCCCTGGGCATCGAGCTGATCAGCGGCTACGGCGCGGAGCAGATGGCGCTCAAGCCCGATCTCTTCGTGATCGGCAATGTGGTGACGCGCGGCGAGCGCTTCCCGCTGATGGAGGCCATCCTCGAAGCGGGCGAGCCCTACACGAGCGGCCCGCAATGGCTCGCCGAGCACGTGCTGCAAGGCCGCCATGTGCTGGCCGTGGCCGGCACGCACGGCAAGACCACGACCACCTCCATGCTGGCCTGGATTCTTGAGCATGCCGGCTTGCAGCCGGGTTTTCTGGTCGGCGGCGTGCCGATGAACTTCGGCGTTAGCGCCAGGCTCGGTGCCGGTCAATGCTTCGTTATTGAGGCGGATGAATACGACACCGCCTTCTTCGACAAGCGCAGCAAGTTCGTCCACTACCGCCCGCGCACGGCCATCCTCAACAACCTCGAATTCGACCACGCCGACATCTTCCCGGACTTGGCCGCCATCGAAACCCAGTTCCACCACCTCGTGCGCACGGTGCCGGCCAGCGGCCGCATCGTCGTCAATGCCCGCGAGGAAGCGCTGCAGCGCGTGCTGGCGCGCGGCTGCTGGAGCGAGCAGCAGCGCTTCGGCGCCCGCAAGGAAGAGCCGGGCGCCCTGCGCGCACGCGGCGAGCCGCAGGCCTTCGACGTGCTGCGCGGTTCGCTCAAGGTGGCGCGCGTGGACTGGGGCCTGATCGGCGAGCACAACCAGCTCAACGCGCTGGCGGCGATTGCCGCAGCCGAGCATGTGGGCGTCACGCCCGAGCAATCGGCCGCTGCGCTGGGCCAGTTCCAGAACGTGCGCCGTCGCATGGAGCTCGTTGGGGAAGTCCGTGGCATCAAGGTCTACGACGACTTCGCCCATCACCCCACGGCCATCCGCACCACGGTCGAAGGCCTGCGCCGCCGCATCGCGCCGAAGGAACGCATCCTCGCCATCTTCGAGCCGCGCTCCAACACCATGAAGCTCGGCGCGATGAAGGCGCAGCTGCCCTGGGCGCTGGAAGAAGCCGACCTCTCCTTCTGCAACCAGGCCGGGCTGAGCTGGGACGCCAAGGAGGCGCTGGCGCCACTGGGTGCGCAGGCCATCGTGGCCGCGGACGTGGACGCGCTGGTCGTGGAAGTCGCCAAGGTCGCACAGCCCGGGGACCATCTGCTCTGCATGAGCAATGGCGGCTTCAACGGCATCCACCAAAAACTGCTCAAAGCCCTCGGGTAATCCTGCGCGGCAGTCGTGCATTGCTTCACGCAAGCACCGCTGCCTGGCTTGAACCTGCCGCCGCAACGCACGCAATACTCCGCACGCTAACTCTCAAATCAAGCGCATATCGCGCGAGAAACCGGAGATTCCATGCGTGCACTTCTTCTTGCCCTTGCTGCGACGCTGGCGGGCGCCTGTGCCCACGCGGGTTCGCTCACCGTCGACGGCGTGAAGTACGAGCCCACGGCCAGCGTGGGCGGCAGGACGCTGCAACTCAATGGTGCGGCCACCAAGCACAACAAGCTCGGCGCGCGAAATTTCTCGGTCTCGGTCTATGTGGAGAAGCCCGTGCACACGACCGAGGCCCTGCTCGCCGTGCCCGGCCCCAAGCGCATCCACTTTGCCTTCTTGCGTACGGTGCAGGCGGACAGCATGCGCTTTCTGACCCAGGGCGTGCAAAACAATATCGACCGCGGCGACTTCAGCAAGACCTTCGCCGGCGTGATGCAGCTCGGCTCGCTGCTCGGCGGGCACCCGACTTTCGCTGAAGGCGACAGCTTCGCCATGGACTACCAGCCCGGCGTGGGCACGGTGTTCCTTGTCAACGGCAAGCGGCAGGGCGAGCCCGTGAAGGAGCCGGAGTTCTTCAAGGCCATGCTGCTGATCTGGCTCGGCCCCAAGCCGGCCGACCCGATGATGAAGACGGCCCTGCTCGCGGGCTGAAGACGAACTCCAGCACCATGCAGAAAAAACAGGCCATCGTCGGTTTCCACCAGGATGAGGCCGAGGACTGGGTGGCCGAGCTGGCCTGCGGCCACAACCAGCATGTGCGCCATGACCCGCCTTGGCAAAACCGCCCCTGGACGCAGTCGGCCGAGGGCCGCGCTTCAGCCCTGGGCCAGTTGCTCGAATGCCGCAAGTGCGACCAGGGCGCACCGCCGGACTGCGCGGCCTAATCCTTCTTCCGAAACGCCCACCAGCCCGCCAGCGCCGTAAAGCCCACCACCAGGGCGACGATCACCGCAAAGCCGTGCGGCTCCTGCGCCAGCGGGATGCCGCCCACGTTCATGCCCAGCAGGCCGGCCACGATGTTGATGGGCAAGGCCAGCACGGTGACGATGGTCAGGGTGAAGAGGCTGCGGTTGGTCTGCTCGCTGATCTGCGCGGCCATTTCTTCCTGCAGCAGCTTGATGCGTTCCTGCAGGTCGGCCAGGTCGCGCAGCACGAGCGAGAACTCCTCGGTGGCCTGACGCAGCTCGTCCAGATCATGCTGCGCCACCCAGGGCGGTGGCTGGCGCAAGAGGCGGAACAGCGCGCCGGGCTCGGGCGCGAGCAGGCGTTGCAGGCGCACCAGCACGCGGCGCATGCGACCCAGGTCCGCACGCCTTTGCTGCAGCTTGCCGCCCAGCAGGCGATCCTCGATGGCATCGACCTGCAAAGTGGCGTCGCGCACGATGCGCACGAGCACGTCGCCCTGGTCGTGCATCAGGTGGATCAGCAGCTCGGTGCTCGACGCAAAGCGGTCGCCGTTCTTCACCGCCCCGCGCAGCCGGTCGATGGAGCGCAGCGGATGCAGCCGCGCGCTGACCACCAGACGCTCGCTGACGCTGAGCCACAGCGAGGCGATCTCCGAAGGGTCGAAGGAGAACTCGAAGGCCACGTCGTTGACGACCGCGATCAGGGTGTCGGAGGCGTCCTCGATGCGCGTGGTGCGCGAGCCCATGCGCAGGGCCTCGAAGAACTCTTCGGGCAGGGGCAGATGGCCCTGCATCCACTTCTCCGCGCCGGCCACGGCCAGGCTGAAATGCAGCCAGATGAACTCCCCCGCCATCGCAGGCCGGGCCAGCCACTGCACGGCCTCGGCCAGCGTGAGCGGCCGCCCAGCCTGCTGCGGCGCGAACACGAAGCCGCAGATCAGGGCGCTGTCTTCAGGAGGGCTGGATGGATTGTTCATTCGGCAGCGCGACGGCGTTCAGTCTTCTTCGCCGGGCGCGTCTGCCGCGCCATCGTTGTCCTTCTTGGCCATCTTGCCCAGCTGTTCCTGCAGGGGGCGCAGCTCGTCGATCAGCGCGGCCGTGGGCTTCGCCGACACCAGGCGCACCTGCGGCGGCGGCAGCGCGCTCAGGTAGGACGGGCCGAACCAGTACTGCTGCTCGCTGCGATTGGCGATCTGCAGGCCCAGGCCGAGAAAGAGCATGCAGGCCAGGCCGATGGCCATGCCGCGGCGCGCGCGCGGCCACACCAGGCTGGCATGCCACCACAGCAGCACGACGATGCCGATGGGGAAGGCCAGGTCATAGAGGCCCATCAGGCGCGGCCAGGACAGCGCATAGGCGAGCAAGGGCAGCAGATAGCCGAGCACGACCATGACCGCGGCCCAGGCCAGCACGCGGCGCAAATGCTTGCCGAAGGGGAAGCGATGCCGGAAGACCTGGTTGACCAGCGACCACAGCGCGGCCCAACCCAGCACCGCGGCCAGCGGACCGAGCACGGGCGAGGCGTACTCGACCCAGCGCGAGCCGGGGTCCACGCCCAGCCAATGATCGAGCGAGAGGCTGCCCAGGAAGAACACCATCAGCAGCGGCAGCCACAGCGCGCCGCGCGGCGCGCCCTTGTGGTGCTCGTGCGCCTGCAGCGGCAGCTCGGGCGCGAGCGGCGCGTCGGCGCTGCGCCAGCGCAGCTGGCTGGCGCCAAGCTGGAACAGCGCCAGGCCATCCAGGCCGGCCGATTCGCCCTCGCCCAGGCGCCGCTCGCCCAGCCAGCCGCCATTGAGGCTGGGCAGCAGGGCCAGTTGCGGGCCGGTTTCGCTCAGGCGCAGCTCGGCATGCTCGGGCGCCATGTGCACGTCGTCCAGCACCACTTCGCAGGCCGGCGAGCGGCCGATACGCACCGGCCACTCGGCGACCTTGAACACCGTGCGCACACAGCCTTCGCGATCCAGGACTTCGATCACGCCACGCATCGCGCCGCCGCTCATTTCTTCTTCTCCGTCCATGCGAAGCCTTCAAGGTAATGCGAGGTGAGCTTGAGCGCGTTCTCGAAGGACACGCCGGGCACGTTGAAGCGGCCGAGGGCGCCTTCAGTATCGGAATCCACCGCAGTGACCAGCACGCTCAGCGAGTACAGCCCTTCGAGCTTGCGATAGGCCGAGAGGCAGACCACGGCGCGCAGCGGCAGGCCCGCGCGATCGACGAATTCCTCCTTGCAGAACGGAGCCGTGCTGACCTTGTTGGAAGCGCCAAAACGTTCATTGCGGAAGCTGCCCGAATACTGCTGGGCAAAGCGCAGCACGCCGAGCTTGTGGCCGTCGTAGATCTCGTGCGACATGTCCAGGTAGCCGAGCTGCAGGCCGCCGCTCACATAGAGGGCGTGGTCCATGCGGCATTGCGAGCGCTGGTAGTCCAGGCCTTTCGTGTCGGTGGCCGAGCCGGCGCCCCAGCAGCGCATGAATTCCTCCTGCGGCACGGGCAGCTGATAACGGTCATGTCCTGCGGAGCGCCAGGGCTGGGCGATGAAGCGCTTGGTCAGCTCATCCTGGTAGGCCACGATCTGCTGGCGCAGGCGCGACCAGACGGGGGTATTGATCGGCTTGGCATCGCGGCTGCGCTGGAACAGGTCCTCGGCAAAGTTGCCCGGCACGAGGAAGCTCATCTGCTGGGCAAAGAACATGGCCGAGACATTGACACCGACGACGCGGCCGTCTTCATCGACGACCGGGCCGCCGCTCATGCCGGCGTTGATGCTGCCCGCGTAGTAGATCAGCGGGTCGAAGCTGCGCTCGACCAGGCCGTTGTAATTACCCTCGACGATGGAGAAGGCCACGTCGTGCGGGTTGCCCAGCGAGTAGATGCGGTCGCCCTTGGACAGGGGCTCGTTGCGTGGGCGGAAGCTCAAGGCACCGCGGCCGGCCAGCACCTTGGCATCGCCAGGTGCAGCGCGCAGGATGGCGAGGTCGCGGCGCACGTCGATGTCGAGCAGCTCCAGCGCGCCGTCCTGGCCATCGGTGGTGGCGAAGCGCAGGCGATAACGCTCGGGCTCCAGGGCGAACTGGCTCACCACGTGGTAGTTGGTGATGATGCGGCCGTCCTCGCTGACGAGGAAGCCCGAGCCCACCGAGGCCTGGCTGTCCTGCGTCTTGAGCAGGGTGCGGATCTGCAGCAGCTGGCCGCGGGAGCGTTCATAGATGCGCTTCGCCGAGGCCGAGACTGCAGCGGCTTGATTGGCCGCCGATGCCGCGGCCGCGGGGGACGCTGCGGCAGGCGGCGGAGCGGCGTGGGCACTGCCGCAGGCCAGGCTGGCCGCGAGCAGGGCCAGTAACTTCAGGAATGAACGCAAGCGATTCTCCAATTCAGCTTCGCATCATGCTAGCGGGTTTGGGGCGGAAGACCTGAAGGTCATCGTAGAAATCCATGTCCTCGTTAGCAGGCCACCAGCCAGGAATTCAGAGGATAGGAAGCGGATGGAATGGCTTGTAGGACAGCGCCTGCGCATCGACGGGCTCGGCCAGCAGCACATGGGCGCAACAGGCCTTGCGCGGCTGCAGCAGCTTCTCAAGCAGGGCATCGCAGATGAGGGTCAGGCGCGCTTCGCGCCGGCCGATGGAGGCAGATCAGGCCATTGAAGAAATCGTGGGCGTTGTCGCGCGTCGGCACCTGGCCCGTGCGGGCGATGAAAGCCTCATAGGCCTCGCCCGCAGGGAGCACTTCGGCGGACACGAACCAAGGCCCAAGTGCCTCGGCCACACCCTGCCCTGCCTGGATGCGCCGGTGCAGGGCTTCACCCAGCTCGCGATACGGCGCGAGCCAAGGCGCCGACCAGTCGATCTCGAACAAGACCTCAAACAAGCCGCCAGGCGAGCGACTCGCCGCCGCGCAGCGGCTTGATCTCGGCCGCTGCGCCAAAGGGCAGTCGCTCGGGCAACTGCCACTCCTGTTTCTGCAGGGTGATCTGGCTCGCGTTACGCGGCAGGCCGTAAAAATCGGGGCCGTGGAAGCTGGCGAAGGCTTCGAGCTTGTCCAGCGCATCCACGCTCTCGAAGGCTTCAGCATAAAGCTCGATGGCCGAGAGCGCAGTGAAGCAACCGGCGGCGCAAACGCTGTTCTCTTTCATCAGGCCGGCGTGCGGCGCGCTGTCGGTGCCGAGGAAGAATTTCGGGCTGCCCGAGGTGGCGGCCTGCAAGAGCGCGCGGCGATGCGTCTCGCTCTTGAGCACGGGCAGGCAGTAATAGTGCGGACGCAGGCCGCCCATGAAGAGCGCGTTGCGGTTGTAGAGCAGGTGCTGGGGCGTGAGCGTGGCGGCGGTGTAGCGGTCGCTGACCATCACGTAATCGGCCGCTTCCTTCGTCGTGATGTGCTCGAACACGACCTTCAGCTCGGGCATGTCACGGCGCAGGGGCTGCATCACGCGGTCGATGAAGACGGCCTCGCGGTCGAAGATGTCGATCTCGGGATCGGTCACCTCGCCGTGGACGAGGAAGAGCAGTCCCTCGCGCTGCATGGCCTCCAGCGTCGTGTAGGTCTTGCGCAGGTCGGTCACGCCGGCATCGCTGTTGGTGGTGGCCCCGGCCGGGTACAGCTTGAGGGCGACGACGCCGGCATCCTTGGCTTTTCTGATCTCGTCGGGCGTGGTCACGTCGGTCAGGTACAGCGTCATCAGCGGCGTGAAATCGACGCCTGCGGGCACGGCGGCCTGGATGCGCTTGCGATATTCAACGGCCTGCGCGGCCGTGGTCACCGGCGGGCGCAGGTTCGGCATGATGATGGCGCGGGCGAACTGGCGGGCGGTGTAGGGCACCACGCTTTGCATGGCCGCTTCGTCGCGGACATGCAGGTGCCAGTCGTCGGGGCGGGTGATGGTGAGGGAGTTCATGGGCTCAATTCTCCCATCGCGTGGGGGCGCGGCTTTTTGCGTGGGACGCAAGAGGGTGGGTCGGCCCCGCAACTCCGTGTCCTCCGGCCGCTGCGCGGTCTCCCCCCTTTTACCTACGTCGCGGGGCCAACCCACCCTCCTGCTTGCGCCTCATCGCCGAAGCGGCCTTCGTCGCGCTGCACCAGTGGTAGCGGACTCGGGACGCGGGCAGGCGCTGTTGCGCAGGTAAAGGAGGAGGGAGCGCAGCGACCGGGGGACACGGAGCAACAGCGCCTGCCCGCGTCCCGAGTCTCAGCCGATACCGCGAAGAATGCTCAGTGCTGCAGGATCTTCGCCAGGAAGTCTTTCGCACGCGGTGAACGCTCCTCCGGCTTGCCAAAGAAATCGGCGCTCGTGGCGTCCTCGATGATCTTGCCGGCGTCCATGAAGATCACGCGCTTGCCGACCTTCCTGGCGAAGCCCATCTCGTGCGTCACGCACATCATGGTCATGCCTTCCTGGGCCAGGGCGACCATCACGTCGAGCACTTCGCCGACCATCTCGGGGTCGAGCGCCGAGGTGGGTTCGTCGAACAGCATCACGATCGGGTCCATCGACAGCGCACGGGCGATCGCCACGCGCTGCTGCTGGCCGCCCGAGAGCTGGCCGGGGAACTTGTCCTTCTGCGCCATCAGGCCCACGCGGTCCAGCATCTTCAGGCCGCGCGCCTTGGCATCGCTCTGGTTGCGGCCCAGCACCTTGATCTGCGCGATCGTCAGGTTCTCGGTCACGCTCAGGTGCGGGAACAGCTCGAAATGCTGGAACACCATGCCCACGCGCGAGCGCAGCTTGGGCAGGTTGGTCTTGGGGTCGGAGATGGAGATGCCGTCCACCACGATGTCGCCCTTCTGGAAAGGCTCCAGCGCGTTGACGGTCTTGATCAGCGTGGACTTGCCCGAGCCCGAGGGGCCGCAGACCACGACAACATCGCCCTTGGCGATCTGCGTCGTGCAATCGGTCAGCACCTGGAAGGGGCCGTACCACTTGGAAACGTTCTTGATGTCGATCATTTGGGAACTCACTTCAAGCATCAACGGATGATGGCAACGCGCTTCTGCAGCTGGCGCACCAGCGAAGACAGGCTGTAGCAGATGACGAAATAGGTCCCCGCAGCGAGCAGGTTGGCCTCGACCGGCCGGCCCATGTTCGTGCCTGCCATCTGGAAGCCCTTGAGCAGGTCATAGCAGCTGATGGCATAGCCCAGCGAGGTGTCCTGCAGCATCACGATGATCTGCGTCATCAGCACCGGCAGCATGTTGCGGAAGGCCTGGGGCAGCACCACGAGCTGCATGGTCTGGCGATAGCTCATGCCCATCGCATAGCCGGCGTAGATCTGGCCCTGCGCCACGCTCTGGATGCCCGCGCGCATGATCTCGGCGAAGTAGGCCGCCTCGAACAGCGTGAAGGTGATGATGAGCGACAGCTGGTTGTCGATGGTGTGGCCGATCAGCAGCGGGATCAGCAAGTAGAACCACAGGATCACCATCACCAGCGGCACCGCACGCAGCGTGTCCACATAGATGGTCGAGATCCAGTTGAAGACCTTGATGCTGGACAGGCGCATCAGCGCGAACAGCGTGCCGAGCATGATGCCCAGCACCGTCGCGATGATCGTCACCTTGAAGGTGAAGGCCAGGCCGCCGAGGATGTAGTTGTGGATGTAGTCCCAGCTGACGAAACTGAAGTCGAGAGAGGTCATCGCGCCGCTCCGATCATGCCGGGCACGCGCAGGCGAGCCTCGATGAAGCGGGCCACCTGGTTGACCGCAAGCGCCGTGATCACGTACAGGCCTGTCACCACCAGATAGACCTCGACGCCACGCGCGGTTTCTTCCTGCGTCTGCATCGCGTACTGCGTCAGCTCGGCAATCGAGACGGCGAAGGCCGCGGCCGAGTTCTTGATGATGTTCATCGATTCGCTGGTCAGCGGCGGGATGATGATGCGAAACGCCATGGGCAGCAGCACATAGCGGTAGGTCTGGCCCAGCGAAAGGCCCAGAGCCAGGCCAGCATAGCGCTGGCCCTTGGAGAGGCTTTCAACGCCGGCCTTGACCTGCTCGGCAATCCGCGCCGAAGTGAAGAAGCCCAGCCCCATGACGACGAGCCAGAACGTCGGCAGCGCCTGCAGTGGCGGGAACAGCACCGGCAGCACCGAATACCAGAGGAAGAGCTGCACCAGCAGCGGAATGTTGCGGAAGAGCTCCGTCCAAGCATTGCCCAGCCAGCGCCAGCCGCGCCCGGGCAGGGTACGCATGATGCCGACCAGCGTGCCGACGACCAGGGCAACGATCAGCGCGCTGAACGATACCGCCAGTGTCCACTTCCAGGCGGAGAGCAGCATGTCCAGATAGGTGATGCTGCCGTCCTTGCCCATGCAGCCGGCCACCACCGTCTGCTCAAGATTGTCCTTGCAGAAAACCTGCCAATCCCAATTCGCCACCCGAGGCCTCCTTCAATGAACGAGGCCGCACGCTTGCGCGGCGGCCTCGTGTACTGCTGCTAGATCGAAACAGGCCTTGCTTACTGCTTGTAGCTTTCCATCGGCTTGTCGTTCGGCGCGGCCCAGGCGGCCTTGGTGTCGGCGCTCGGGGTCAGGTTGTACTTGCCCAGCATCTTGCCGATCTCGCCCGACTTCATCAGACCGTCGATGCTGTCGTTGATGGCCTTCTTGAAGGCCGGATCGTCCTTGCGCAGCATGATGGCGATGGGCTCGATGGACAGGGCTTCGCCGACGATCTTGAACTCGGCGGGGTTCTTGGCGTGGGCGATGTTGCCGGCCAGGATGTAGTCGTCCATCACGAAGGCATCGGCGCGGCCTTGCTCGAGCAGCAGGAAGCTGTCGGCGTGGTCCTTGCCGTAGACCTCATGGAAGTCCAGGCCCTTCATGCGCTCGTTCTTGCGCAGGGTCTGGACCGAGGTGGTGCCCGTCGTGGTGGCGACATTGCGGCCGTTGAGCTGGCTGATCGAATTGATGCCGGCGTTGGCACGCACGGCCATGCGCACGGCCGTCACGTAGGTGGTGTGGGCGAAGTCCACTTCCTGGGCGCGGGCGGTGTTGTTGGTGGTGGAGCCGCACTCGATGTCCACGGTGCCGTTCTTGATCAGCGGCTGGCGGTTCTGCGAAGTGACCGACTGGTAGACGATGTTCAGCTGCTTCAGGCCGAGCTGCTTCTGCACATCGGCCAGCACATGGCGGCACACATCGACGTGGAAGCCTTCGTACTTGCCTTCGCCCACCGAATAGGAAAGGGCGCCGGAGGAGTCGCGCACGCCCATGGTGACGGTGCCCGACGACTTGATCTTGGCCAGTGTGTCCTCGGCTTGCGCGGCGCCCGCGGCAGCGGCCAGAGCCAGGATCAGCAGTGTTTTCTTCATGAGGCTTCCTCAGTTAATGGTCACAACTCGAAGCAGACCACGGCGACGGTGAAGAGCCGATTCGGGTTTTCACCAGTCATGCAACAGGCGCATGGGTTGATGAAAGGCTCAGCTCAGCAAGAAGTCCCAAAGCGCCAGCGCCACCGGCTTGTTGCGACGCGACACTTCGGGCCGCTCGCGGTAGATGCGCAGCTCCACCGCCAGCTCGAACTGACCCGGCGGCGCGGCCTGCACCAGGGTGCGCGCCTTGAGTTCCTTGGCCACTGAACTGGCCGGCAGAAAGGCCAGGCCGTGGCCTTCCAGCGCCATGGCCTTGAGGCCCTCGGCCATGTCGGTCTCGTAGATCGCGTCGAGGTTGAGCGCCACGCCGGCCTCCTTGACGATCAGCTCGACCAACTGGCCCAGGTAGGCGCCCGAGGCATACGAAAGGAAAGGGATCTTGTGCCCCGCATGGCCGGGCAGGCGGAACATCGGCTGGCCATCGGCATCGGCCTTGGCGTAGGCCGCCAGCGTCTCGCTGCCCAGCGAAGCCATCTGGTAGCGGCCCGGGTCCAGCTGCAGCGGCTGGCTGGCATGGTGATAGACCACCAGCAGGTCGCAGTTGCCTTCCGAGAGCTGCAGCATCGCGTCATGCACATTGAGCGCGTTGAGCCGCGTCTTGACGGCGCCGAAGCGTTGGCGCAGGTCCATCAGCCAATGCGGAAAGAAGCTGAAGGCCAGCGAGTGCGGCACGGCGAACTCGATCATGTCGTCGCCCGCCGATTGGTGGCTGCGCAGCATATTGCGCGTGGCCTGCAGGTTGCCGAGGATCTCTACCGCCTGGTCGCGCAGCGTCTCGCCTGCGCCGGTGAGGCGGGTTGGGTAGGACGAGCGGTCCACCAGATCGACGCCCGCCCAGGCCTCCAGCGCCTGGATGCGGCGCGAGAACGCGGGCTGCGTCACATGCCGCAACTGCGCCGAGCGCGAGAAGCTGCGCGTCTCGGCCAGGCTGACGAAATCTTCAAGCCATTTGGTTTCCACCGAGGCAGTTTATGGCATGCCTTGAAGAAGACGATCCAGGTCAAAGCTCGCGCAATGAACCAATGAACAGTCGCGCCGACCCCGACTGACCCCCAGCTAAAAGGGGCAAGCAAGCCACGCCTTTCCAGAGGCGCCCCTACATTGGGTCTGCAATCCCCGGCGTGCCGCCGCTCCAGCAATCGAGATCGCAATGAAGCTGTTATTCAAGACACTCCTGGCAAGCGCGCTCTGCGCTCCCCTGCTCCCGGCTGGCCGACGGCGTCCTGCTCAATTTCAACAACGTGCCGGAAGGCGCGAACAGCTTCCACGTGCTGGACACCTATGCGAGCCAGGGCTTCCACTTTGGGGATCCCGCCTTCGTGGTCCGCAGCAACAAGGCAGGCAACTCGGACGGCAGCGGCACCTTCTACACCAGCGGCGGCGGCAATACCGGCGCACTGGCGCTTTCAGCCGACCCGCCGCCGGCCTCCGGGCAGCCCTCCTCCCTGAGCGTGCTGGTCGACCAGGGATTCGGCAGCTACTTCAAGGCAATGGCCGGCGTGCGCCAACAGAGCAATGTATCGATCGAAGCCTTCGACCAGGATCATCATTCCATCGGGCAGCAAACCCTCAATGTCGCCGGAAGCACCACGGGCTGCGATTCAGACTGGGTCTGCAACTGGTCGCTGCTCAGCATCGACCTGGGCGAGATGAGGGCCTTCCGTCACCATCAGCGGCATGGAAGACCTGCTCTGGCTGGATGACTTCCAGTTTGGCGAGGCCGCTGATACGGGCGGTGGCAACAACGCGCCTGAGCCTGCCAGCCTGCTGCTGGCCACCGGCGCGCTCAGCGCCCTGGCCTGGGCTCGCCGCCGCCGCGTCGCTTCTAGCTGATCAAGCCTCCGTAGCGCCGCTCTGCTGCAGGCGCCACATGCGGGCGTAAACACCAGCTTGCGCGAGCAGATCCGCATGATGGCCGCGTTCGACGATGTGACCCGCCTCCAGCACCAGGATCTCATGCGCATCCACCACGGTGGAAAGCCGATGCGCGATCACCAGCACGGTCTTGTTCTGCGCCGCGGCTTCCAGCTCGGCCTGGATGGCGCGCTCGTTGCGTGAATCGAGCGCTGAAGTGGCCTCGTCGAAGATCAGGATCGGCGGGTTCTTCAGCAGGGTGCGCGCAATCGCCACGCGCTGCTTCTCACCACCGCTGAGCTTGAGCCCGCGCTCCCCCACCATGGTCTCGTAGCCCTTGGGCGTGGCAGCGATGAAGCCATGGATGTGCGCGGCCTTGGCCGCGCCCTCCACTTCTTCTTGCGTCGCGCCGGGCCGGCCATAGGCGATGTTGTAGGCCACGGTGTCGTTGAACAGCACCGTGTCCTGCGGCACGATGCCGATGGAGCGGCGCAGCGAGGCTTGCGTCACACCGCGCACGTCCTGCCCGTCGATGCGGATCGCGCCGCTGTCCACGTCGTAGAAGCGGTAGAGCAGGCGCGCCAGCGTGCTCTTGCCCGAGCCGCTCGGGCCCACCACGGCCACCTTCTTGCCGGCTGGGATTTCAAAGCTCACGCCGTGCAGGATCGGCCGCTCGGGGTCGTAGGCAAAGCGCACATCCTCGAAGCGTACGGTCGGCCCGCTGATCTGCAGCTCGCGCGCGTCCGCAGCGTCGGCCACTTCCCTCTCGCGCTCCAGCAGCTTGAACATCTTGTCCAGGTCCGTCAGGCCCTGCTTGATCTCGCGATAGATCACGCCGAGAAAGTTCAGCGGGATGTACAGCTGGATCATGAAGGCATTGATCATCACCAGGTCGCCGAGGCTGATGTGCCCGGCCACCACGCCCACGGTCGCGCGCCACAGCATCAGCACCAGGGCGGTGGCGATGATCAGTTGCTGACCGGTGTTGAGCATGGACAGCGTGGATTGCGACTTGAGCTGCACGCGGCGCAGCTTCTCCAGGCTCTCGTCGTAGCGGTGCGCCTCAAAGTCCTCGTTGTTGAAGTACTTGACCGTCTCGTAGTTCAGGAGCGAATCAATCGCCTTGCTGTGCGCCACCGAGTCGAGCTCGTTCAGCTGGCGCCGGAACTTGGTGCGCCACTCGGTCACCAGCACGCTGAAGGTGATGTAGATGACCAGCGCCACCGCGGTGATGATGGCGAACGTCGCATCGAACTTGTACGCCAGCAGGCTCAACACCAGCACCACCTCGATCAGCGTGGGGATGATGTTGTAGAGCGAATAGGAGATCAGCGAGTTGACGGCCCGCGTGCCGCGCTCGATGTCGCGCGTCATGCCGCCGGTCTGGCGCTCGAGATGG